>Ga0194110_10009069_pt1 | contig 11248 bp, 10 predicted proteins | sample TA2Kig1200mmetaG_FD_146192 | JGI IMG/M metagenome (GOLD analysis project Ga0194110, IMG submission 146192) | Freshwater microbial communities from Lake Tanganyika, Tanzania - TA2015032 Kigoma Deep Cast 1200m | ecosystem: Environmental > Aquatic > Freshwater > Lake | place: Tanzania: Lake... | reverse complement strand
CTTGATCGCCTCCAAGGCCACCTTGGCCTTAAACTCGCCCGTGTATTTTCGACGTGTCCGTTTGCTTCGTCTTGTCGCGTTCATTTCCAGTATGCTTTCTATTTAAGCCACTGGTCCTGTTTTTGGGGAGCACTTCAGCCAATGGCGAAGAGGGCCTGGCGGTTGCGGCTCGAGAGAAACCAGACGTGATCGTCCTTGATATTACGATGCCAGTAATGGATGGCATCACGATGTTGACCAAGCTCAAGAGCGACCCGGCACTCAGGCCTATACCTGTCTTCATGCTCACCGCAGAGTCGGGTCGTGAAGTGCTGCTGCAGGTCGCCAAGATTGGTGTCCGAGATTATCTGGTAAAACCGTTCAGTAGAGTAGGCGAAGCGCGACGGTCATTGGCTCTGGCCTCTCAACCCGCCCGCTTCGCCTACTCTACTCAAGGACGATGTGTTGGTGGAGAAAGTTAGACGAGCAATTCCGTTGAAGGCGAAAACTGCTTGATAAGAATTGAACTTCGAGATTCTTAGAGATGAAACGAAAGCGATATCTGGATTGAATTATGAGATAACATTAGGAGAGTGCCCGCCGTCCCTCAATGGCTCGGCTTAAGGTCAATTCATCCGCGAATTCGAGACCGCTGCCGACGGGAAGACCATGAGCGATGCGGGTTATCTTGACGCCTTTCGTCGAAAGCTGTTTCGCGAGATAAAAGCTAGTGGCGTCGCCTTCCACGTCTGACGGAAGAGCAACGATAATCTCCTGAATTGGCTCCTTCGTGAGGCGCTCTTCAAGCTGCGCGATCCGCAAATCCTCAGGCCCGATGCCATTGAGCGGAGACAGTTTTCCGCCGAGAACATGAAATTTCCCGCGGTACGTTCCTGATTTATCGATGCTGATGATATCGACGGGGCGTTCGACTAGGCAGATCAAGCTGCTATCTCGCCGCGAGTCAGAACAGATGGTGCAGGGTTGCTGTTCAGTCAATGCACCGCAAATCGAGCATTGTACTACCTTCTCGCGAGCTTCGATCAGGGTTCGCGCCAATTCCTTCACCGAGCCTGATTCCGTCTGGACGAGATGCAACGCGATGCGTTCCGCCGAGCGAGGGCCGATGCCAGGCAATTTGCTGAGGGCCGCGACCAAACTCGTGATCGGTTCGGGAAGTGTCGCCATGGAATAGCCTTAGCCGTAGGACACGCGTCCAGCCTGTCTGACGTGGTCCGGTGCGCGCGGACACGTGAGACGCACTGTTTTACCGAGAGCGCTCCCATCGAATGGTCAGGTCAATCCAGGGATGTTCAGCCCGGACGTGACCTTGCCCATTTCGGCATTGGAGATTTCTTTGGCTTGCGACAGCGCGCTGTTGACGGCGGTCAGAATCATGTCTTCGAGCAACTGTGTGTCGGCCGGGTTAACAGCTTGCGGGTCGATCTTGATTGACGCAACCGCGCCATCGCACTTGGCCACAACTTTCACGACGCCACCGCCGCTGGTCGCTTCGACAGTTTTGCTCGCGAGTTGATTCTGTACGTCTTCCATTTGCCGCTGGATACGCGCGGCCTGTTTCATGAGTTTTCCAATACTGGACATAAATTATTTTAGTGATCCGAAACATTTAGTTAAACGCGCCTCCCCCTCAAGACGTCGCAATGGCAACGAGCGAACCCGATCGCTTCCCGAAACTCCGCGCTGCGTCCCCAGAAGGCGCTCGTCGCAACGGAACAACAGTCTTGTTTCGTGACGTATATCATCATGCTAGAAAGCATCTGCGCCTAACTTCGTCGTCAGGTGCGGACCTCGATGATGGTGCCTTTGAACAATTCAAGGGCCTGCCTAATGAGAGGATCGTTCTTTAGCTCCTCTCTGGCCGATTTCGAAGACGCTTGGTTTTCCGCGGCATTTCCCACGAACGCAGGCGGAGGAACGGGATTCGCTCCGGTCGCGGTCGGCGTCGGACTCTCAGCTGAGTCAATGCGCTGCCAATTCGCCGGAGCCTGGGAGACGATGAATTTGACGTGGACTTCCCCGGCGCCAAGCTCCTGAAGTTTAGTCTGAATAAGGGCGCGATTTTTCGAGTTATCGACCAGACCGACGTGGTCGGCAAACTCGGGGTCGAAACCGATGGTAAAAATGTTTTTGATGAGCGAAACCGGATGCGCCTCCAGCAAATAAGTCTTCGTAAATGGACTGACGCGGCCGACCGCTTCAACAGTGTTTTGCCACAATTGCGGCAAATCAGCCGCTGTTCGAACCGCGGGCGCGCTCTCGATTCTAGGCAGGGCCGCCGCGGGCGCTTCGGGTTTCATCACGGCGGCTTCGGCCACGCGAGCGGGCGCAACACTCGCGGACTTGGCGGTTGGCGCCGCCGCGGCCAATGCGGGCGCAGCTTCGCGATTTGGCGTTACTGACGAAGCGATGTTTGCGTCACCTTTTAGAGACTGAAGTTTCTTGAGAACCAGTTCGACGCTGACCGCGTTCTTCGCTTGAATCGCCTTCAGCAACGTCACTTCAACGAGTATCTTTTTTGAGGCCGCGTCCCTTAACCGGCTCTCGCCTTCAGTCAGAACTTCCATGATTCGCGTGAGGGAATCGGTGTCGATGCTAGTCGTCATTTCCTTCAACGCGGAAGCTTCAGCTTCGGAAACTTCCAAGAGATTCAAGTCACCTCGGGAAACCTGAAAGAGCAAGAGGTTTCGGAAGTGGCTCAACAGATCGGACAGCAGGCGCCCCAAATCCTTTCCATTCTTCGCCAGGTCATTCAATTCTCGAAGCGCGGTTTCGGATTCGCCGGCGATGACGGCGCGCGCCAACGCCAGAATCTGGCTTCGCGCGCTCAGTCCGAACATCGAGAGCACATCGGCCTCGACGATTTCGCCGCCGCAAAAACTGATTAGTTGGTCAAGCGTGGATTCGGCGTCGCGCATGCCGCCTTCGGCTCCACGCGCGATCGCATAGAGCGCCGCCTCCTCGATCTTGACGTTCTCCTGCTTGGCGATATGTCCGAGGTGTTGAACAATCAGAGCTGTGGGGATGCGTCGCAGATCGAAGCGCTGGCAGCGCGACAGAATAGTCGGCAACACCTTCTCCGCCTCGGTCGTGGCAAACATGAATTTCACATGATCGGGCGGTTCTTCCAAGGTCTTGAGCAGCGCATTGAACGCTTCCTTTGTCAGCATGTGAACTTCATCGATGATGTAAATCTTGAATCGGGAAGTTGCTGGAGCGTACTTGACGGTCTCGCGCAGTTCGCGGATTTCTTCGATGCCACGGTTGCTGGCGCCGTCTATTTCCAAAACATCGAGCGCGCGGCCTTCTGTGATCTCCTGGCAGCGCGGATCGTCATCGGCAAAATCCACTTTCGGACCGCCCGTGCAGTTTAGGCATTTCGCGAAGATGCGGGCGAGCGTCGTTTTGCCGGTGCCGCGCGGGCCGACGAACAAATAGGCATGGGCGATGCGATGTTGTCGGATGGCGTTAGCGAGAGTCTGAGTCACATGCTCCTGACCCACGACGTCGGAAAAGCGTTGGGGCCGATATTTTCGAGCTAAGACCTGATAGGACATTCTCTTGAGACGGAAACGCCAGGGTGACCACGGCGGATGTGGAGCAGACTACCGTTGCTGCATTCCTGCCCTGGCGGGGTTCGTAAGTCCACATTCCATGGGCCCTGGCAAAATCAAAAACTGTTTTTGAACTTAAGCCGCGTTCAGCGGCTCAGCAAGAACAATTCGCGCACGGTTCGTTTTTCGCGGGTAGAACAGCGCGTCTCGCCTGTCTCATCCTGTCGGGCGTACGCAAATGCAGGACAGGCGGGGCGCCTATCCTGCCACGCAGGTTCATGGAGAGCCTCCTTCGCCTTTCGTTTATCTTCGTCGCTTACGCCGCCTCTGTCTCCGGTTTGATCACCGCTACGACACAGGCGTGCGGATTGAGGTGCTTCTGCGCCGCAACCTTCGTCTGCTCCGAAGTGACTGCTTCGTAGTGTGTGTCCTCACTGTCACAATTTGTGTAGCCCAGCCCATACAGTTCATCGAGCGCAGTAGTAATCGCGTAAGAACCCAAGTCTTGCCGCGCGATTTTCTTTTGCCCGATCAATTTGGCTTTGGCTCGTTTCAATTCAACTGCTGTCAATCCTTCGACGCGCAACGATTCGGCTTCTTTGAGCAGCTCCAATTCAACGAGCCCCGCTTTTTCCGGCGCCGTGCCCGCATACAGCGCGAAATAGCCGGGCTGCAGCCCGAGAAAATTTTGAGCGCCGACATAATAAGCAAGGCCCAAGTTTTCTCGAATACGCACAAACAACCTGGACCCGAGGTCGCTGAGCGCTTCTTGAATGAGATCGAGCGCGTAGCGGTCCGAATCGTGCAAACTCACGCCTGGAAAGCCGATGACAAGCACACCCTGTTTTTTGTCGCGGCGCTCGAGTATATGCCGGGTCTCTTGAAGCAATTTCGCTGCCGGCGGTTGGCGATTAGGACCGATGCCGCGCGGCCAATTGCCAAACTGTTTTTCGACGGCTTCCCGCACTGCGTCCGCTCGAACATCCCCGTAGATCGCGAAGACACAGTTATTCGGCGCCACCAAGTTTTGATAGAACCGCTTGAGATCGTCCACGCGCAGCGCGGCAACACTTTCCTCGGAACCGTTCACATCCAAGCCGTAGCCGCTGTCTCCGAAGAGCGTTCGGCGCATCGCGCGGCTGGCGCTTTGCAATAACTGGTCCTTTTGTGCTTTAATACCGGCGAGCTGGACTTGCCTTTCCCGCTCCAGCGCGGGCGATGGAAAGGTCGGGTTCAAAATCACATCGCCCAAAAGATTCAAGCCGCTCTGAAAATCAGCGCTCAGCACTTCCGCGCTGACGCCAAAACTATTGTTGCCGCCGTAAGTATCGATGCTGCCGCCCAGGGATTCGATTTCGGTGACGATTTGCTCAGCGCTGCGGTGCGAGGTTCCCTTCAGCAGCATTTTGGCGAGGAGCGCCGTAAGCCCGTTATTGGCCGCTGCCTCTGCTAGAACACCTCCCTCGAAGACGGCCCGAAATTCGACAAACGGCAAGCGATGATCTTCTTTGATTAACAGGCGAAGGCCGTTCGCGAGAACCAGCTTCTGCACAGGGCGATCGACCAGTTGCTCGGCGGCTTCCAACTCGCGGAGAACAGCGCCGGTTGGCAAAAGGGCGTAGAGAGAACGATTTTCTGAGACGAGGTATTGACGCGCCACTCGTTGCAAATCAGTCGGCATGACGCGCTTTACGGCCGCGAGATAACGTTCGGAGAAGTTCAGGTCAGTGGCGGCAAGCCAGTTGGCTCCGAGGTCTTGAGCCTGGCCTTGCATGGTTTTGCGTGTTGCTAACGTTCCGGCCGTGAATTGTTTGACCGCCTTCGTTAATTCAGTGTCGGTCACCAATTCATGCTTCATCCGTTCAACCTCAGCAAGCAAGGCTGCGCGTGCCTCCTTGAATTTTGCGCCGTCCACGACCGCGCTCATGCCGAGGAGGCCGGGATTGCCGGGGTTGTAAGTCCAGGCATCAGCCGAATGAACTAGCCCCTGTTTTTCACGAACTTCCTGATACAGCCTGGAGCTATGCCCGGCCCCGAGCAATGTGGCCAGCACGTCCAGCGCAGGAATGTCCGGATGCCGAACATCGGGAATATGCCAGGCGATATGGAAATGGCCGAGCTCGACCTGGTCTTCCTCGATAATTTCGCGTTGTCCCGCTTGGCGTGGTTCGTGGGGCAAGACGACCGGCGGCAGCGGCTTGGCTTTGACCGCGGCAAATGCTTTACGGATCTGAGCTTCCACGGCTTCGGCGCTAATGTCACCCACGACGACGAAGAAAATATTATTGGGCGCATACTTCTCCCGATAGTACGCGAAGATATCTTCGCGTTGGACTTCGTTGAAGATATCTGGATACCCGATGACGGTATAACGATACGGGCTGCGGGTATACGCGGTTTCGAAGAGCCGCCGGCTCGCGCGCCGTCCCGGGTCATCCTGATTCATGTCCATCTCGCGCAGGATGACTTGCTTTTCTTTCTCCATCTCAGCGGCAGGCAACGTCGCGTGCTGCATGATATCGCAAAGGATATCAATTGCGACTTGGGCGCCGGTGTTCGGGACGTTGATGTAATAGACCGTGCGGTCGAAAGACGTGTAGGCGTTCATGTATCCGCCCGCGTCCTGAACTTCCTGATCGATGCGGCCGGATTCCCGCGAGGCTGTTCCCTTAAAGAGCATATGCTCCAGCATATGCGACATGCCCGCGCCCAACCATCGGCCTTCATCGATGCTGCCGGCTTTGCACCAGGCTTGAGCGGAGACGACGGCGGCACTGTGATCTTCGCGGATGATCAGCGTCAGTCCATTTTCGAGAGTGATTAAGCGGGTGCCGGCGGGAAGAACCGGGATTTCGGTTTCGGCGACGGGACGCGATAAAAAAGAAGGTTCAGCGATCATAGATCGTGTGAATTGAATCCGGGGAGTTCAAGCCTCAGTAGGTTTGGATTCAGGGGTCGACGAGGGCGCCGCTTTGCCGGCGGGTCGAAACGGCTTTTGAAAGGCTTCGGCAAAATCGTAGCCACCTTTGAAATCATCACGGCTGTCTGTTTCGGTTTTGCTGAGTAATCCGTTCTCGACCATATTAAAGACAAGCTCACCGAAATCCTCGCAGCGATGGACGCCCCATTCGTTGAGGACGATTTGTGCCATAGGGCCGTACTGTGCTAATGCGTACTCGCGAATGCCTGCGAGCAATTCTTGTCCGGTCACGTGCCGAACTTCGTCCTTGGTCGCTTTGCTAACGAGCTTTTGCGCATGGTCGAGGCCTTCTCGAACAAATAAGTAAGCCTCCCGGTGGTAACGCGGGTCCTGGGCCAGGATCCGTTCCAAGACTTCGTCAAAATTGATGGCTTGCATGTTACCGTTGCTACTGCGAGTGCGACGCAGGGACTGAGTGGGCTGTCCGGTAAGCTTTGACGGCTAGACCGGTCAACACTAACAGTATCACGGTGATGAGGACCGTTTGTTCCTGCTTGGTCAGCTTAAACATGAACTAAGTTCCATCTGGGCAGCACGCTGTCTCCTAATCTTAATCATAATCCTAATCCCAATCTCTTCCGGGCAAGCGCCTTCTCTTGATTAAGATTAAGATTATGATTACGAGTAAGCATCACGTCTAAGACGTCAATAGTCAATATTCAGTCACTATGCCGCCACGATATTCACCAATTTCTTGGGCACGACGATCATCTTCTTGACCGTTTTGCCTTCGAGAAACGGTCTTACCTTTTCAGCGGCGCAAGCTGCCGCTTGAACTTGCTCCTCTGTCGCCGCAGCCGCAACTACAATTCGATCTCGTAATTTGCCATTGACCTGGACCGGAATTTCCAAGGTGTCTTCGACAAGAAGCGCCGGGTCGAATTTGGGCCAAGAAGCGTACGATAGTGATTCGGGCTGCTCATTAAAGGTCGCAGCCAGTTTCGCAAATAACTCTTCGGCCAGATGAGGAGCAAACGGGCCGAGCAACTGGAGGAACTGCTTCATCACGGAGCGCGGTCGAACTGACCAGGAAATGGCGTCGTTCACGAAAATCATCATGGCCGAGATCGCCGTGTTGAAGCGCAAACCTTCCAGGTCCTCGGTAACTTTCTTGATGCAGGCGTGCAGCGTCTTGAGTTGGGACGCCGCCGGCGCCACGTCCTGGATCGACGAATGCAGCCGAACGGAAGCCAGGAGGTTGGGATCAGGCGAAGCGCTCGTGGTCAACTGCTGTTCCAATTCCACTTCGCTCGCTTCGTCCACAAACAAACGCCAGACGCGCCCGAGGAAACGATAGACCCCTTCAACCCCTTTTGTGCTCCAAGGCTTCACCATTTCGAGCGGGCCCATGAACATTTCGTAGAGACGAAAGGCATCCGCTCCGTACTGCGCCAGGATGTCATCCGGATTGACGACGTTGCCTCGCGATTTCGACATCTTTTGACTGTCTTCACCGAGAATTAGTCCTTGGTTGACCAGTTTGAAAAACGGTTCGGGAGTCGAAACATGTCCTAGGTCAAACAGGACTTTGTGCCAAAAGCGCGCATAAAGGAGATGAAGAACGGCATGTTCGGTCCCGCCGACGTAGAGATCGACGCCGGGCGTGATGCGTGATGCGTGATGCGTGACCCTTCTATTACCCATCCAATAGTGTTCTGCTTCAGGGCTACAGAAGGCTTGATCATTGTGCGGGTCGAGATAGCGCAGGTAATACCAGCAACTCCCAGCCCATTGCGGCATAGTATTGGTCTCGCGAATAGAGCCGTCGGGCAATTGAACCCAATGCTTCGCGCGGGCTAACGGTGGTTCCCCGGTTGGTGTTGGTTTGTAATCGTCCAAACTCGGCGGAAGCACAGGTAGCGCGCTCTCCGGCAACGCCTCGTGACAAAGTTCTCCGCGTTGGTCCTTCTTCCAAACAATCGGGAACGGCTCGCCCCAATAACGCTGCCGACTGAAGAGCCAGTCGCGGAGCTTGTAATTGATCGTCTTCTCCCCAACCCCTTTGGACTCCAGCCAAGCCGTGATCTTCTTCTTTGCCTCCGGAGTTGGCAGACCATTGAGGGAGATTTCCGGGTTGGCCGAGTTCACTGAAATGCCGTCATCGACGTAACCGCGCCAATCCTCGCCTCCCGCTGGTTGGACAACCTGAACGATTGGGAGGTTGAACTTTTGGGCAAACTCGAGATCGCGCGTGTCATGTCCAGGCACGGCCATAATCGCGCCCGTGCCGTAGCTGATAAGAACGTAATCAGCGATCCAGATCGGGATCTTTTGTCGGGTGACAGGGTTAATCGCATAGCCGCCGGTGAAGACGCCGGTTTTCTCTTTAGCCAACTCGGTTCGTTCCAGATCGCTCTTCCGAGAAACTTCGTCCTGATACGCCCGAACAGATTGGACCTGTTGCGGAGTTGTGATCTCGTCAACCAGATTGTGTTCTGGAGACAAGACCATGTAAGTCGCACCAAAGAGCGTATCCGGCCGTGTTGTGAAAACCGTGATCTTGTAATTCGGATTGCGGTCCGCGACAGGAAAATCCACCTGTGCGCCCTCGCTGCGGCCAATCCAATTCCGCTGCATTTCTTTGAGCGAATGACTCCATTCGATCGTCTCAAGGTCTTCCAAGAGTCGTTCCGCGAAAGCAGTAATGCGAAGCATCCATTGCCGCATCGGTCTTCGAATCACTGGATAGCCGCCTACTTCGCTTTTCCCATCGATAACTTCCTCGTTGGCCAGCACTGTGCCGAGCTCCGGACACCAATTGACTGGCGCGTCCGAGACGTACGCCAAGCGTTTGGTGTCGCGATAAGCCCGATTCTCATTTTCCGTGGTCAATTCAGGTGGGTAAGGGAGTTTCTCAATCGGTTCGGCTTTGCCAGTGGCCGGGTTAAACCACGAATTGTAAAGCTGGAGAAAAATCCATTGCGACCATTTGAAGTATTTCGGATCAGTGGTATCAATTTCGCGGCTCCAATCGTAACTAAAACCGAGCGACTTAATCTGACGCTTGAAGGTGGCGATGTTCTGTTCGGTCGTCGTGCGTGGATGCTGGCCCGTCTTGATCGCATATTGCTCGGCTGGCAGACCGAAGGCGTCCCAGCCCATCGGATGCAGCACATTAAAACCCAACGCGCGCCGGTAACGCGAAAGAATATCAGTAGCGGTGTAACCTTCCGGATGACCCACATGCAATCCGGCGCCGGACGGATATGGGAACATATCCAAAATGTAAAATTTTGGTCGTTCCTGCGCCGGCGAATGTCCATGCCGCTGGGCAAAAGGATGGCTCGCCGGAATGCTCTCGCCCGGATTCCACGCGCGAAACGCCTGCTGCTCGTCCCAAAACTTCTGCCATTTTGGTTCAATCAACCAAAACGGATATTGTTTCCGCTCACTCGACATAAGGCTGGCGATTCTGAGGAAAGCCCCGTCGCAGGGCAATGGAGAATTCGAGTTTGAGCTACGGTTGATTGGAACAGGGGGTAATGGAGAAAACAGGAAGGGAAAGAGCCGGACCTGCAAAAGCCGGTTTAACAACAAAGAACCGAGAAAACCCACCGCGGCAAAGCCAGGCAAAGCCGCTGCCAAATGCGGTTAAGAGAATCTGACAAACACCAAGATCGCGAAGACCGCAAAGAATTGGTAGTTTTCTAACTTTCGCGTCCTTTGCGATCTTCTGTTCAAACCACAAGCTAAGCTTGCGATCTTCGCAAACATTCTCGCGAAGATGTTTTGAGCTCAGATGACACGGAGAGGGGGATAGAAGGAATTCTGCTAGCTCTTGTGAAACTAACCTCCTGTCCTCAGGCATCAACTCCTTCGCAAGCCATAGAATCGCGCCTGGGCCGCCGGTTGTTCAGCGAAAACTTGGTTTGTGCCTTCGGTTGTAACCTGATTGGCAGGGACCGCTGTCCAGCCCGTGATTGAGAGGTTGCCGTTGGTTTCGAACACAAAGCCGGATGCCGACGCGGGCCACGAAAGTCTTATTTGTCCTCCGGCGATCCTCTCGACGCTCAGCGTTGGAGGCGCTTGAGGCGCTGACACCGTCAAGGTGGCCGGCCCGCTCGTCACGGAACCGGCGCCGTTGCTGACGGTCACAGTGCAGTCACCCGCGCTGGCCGACTGTACGTTATTCAAAGTCAAAGTCGCAGTTACGAGGGGTGCAATCCAATTTCTCATCTTTCTCATCTTTATAAGGGAGCGAAAGTCGCCGAAGGTTCCCACACCTTTGTAGCGGCATCTCAGAAGAGCGCCGCCAGCTTTGGCGGGAAGAATGCGGCGCTCTTACGAGACGCCGCTACAGCCAGAAAGGACGCTCCCTAGGTACGTGTTACGACGATGTATTCGCGCTTGAAAAACAGAGCCCGACTCGGCACTCTCGTCGCCCATGGAATGTGACCAGAGGACCGATCTACCACTCTTCCCTCCTGTTTCCAGTCCGAAATTCCAACTGCCGCGTAGAATCTGGACCATCACGGCGGATGAATAATTGGCGTATCAGCGCGGCAGTGATGTTGGGAGCGCTTGGGTTCGCAGGTTTGTTTCTCAGTTCGTGCTCGACGGTTAATCGCGCGGTCATCGCGCCACCTGAAATTGAAGGAGCCACCTTCGTCGGCAATAAGGTCTGCGCTGATTGCCACACCAATATCACGCGCGTCTTTGCCGCCAGTCCGCATGGGCGCTATTACAAGGAAGATTTGGAATGGGCGAAAATGTC
>Ga0194110_10009056_pt1 | contig 11259 bp, 10 predicted proteins | sample TA2Kig1200mmetaG_FD_146192 | JGI IMG/M metagenome (GOLD analysis project Ga0194110, IMG submission 146192) | Freshwater microbial communities from Lake Tanganyika, Tanzania - TA2015032 Kigoma Deep Cast 1200m | ecosystem: Environmental > Aquatic > Freshwater > Lake | place: Tanzania: Lake... | reverse complement strand
GTATTTTTGATTTGTGTGCCCAGATGTGTGCCCATGAGCGCTGATCAAAAATCAAAAATCAAGCAACGGCGCGGTTTTGCGACTGTTCGCTAGCTTCTGCATCGAAATGTGGCGAGACCGCGCCACCCAGGGCAGAGCGCGCGGAAGCGGGCGCCGCACTAGGCGGGGCGGGGCGGCGCACCCGCGCCGGAGCACGGGTTTGGACCGGCCGGGGGCGCGATGCATGCGTGATCTGTCCTTCACCAGCATGACGCCTCCCGTCTACTGTGGCTCAGGTCAACACCCAGGAAGTGGCTCCGCCGCAGCGGCGGAAACCATCCATGCAGAAACTGAACTCGTCGCGCGGACTTTCCATGGTCTGCGGCGTTTCGGTCCGGCTCAGGTACCAGCGCACACCGGCAAGGAACATGATTTCCTCGAGCACGTCGGCGGGAAAGCCCATGCGGTCGCCACGCGTGTCGATGAGCAGGCTGTCGATGTAGAAGTCGATACCGGGGCTCCACCAGCGGGCGGCGAGTTCCCGCGCGATGCGGGGGAAGCGGGTCTCGAGGGCGGATCGCGGGCCTGGAACCAGAGGAGGCAACTGAAGATCACGCCGACCGAATTCGGCCAGATAGTCGATCATGGCGGTCTCCGTGTGGGTTGAGGTAGCCATGACCAGCATGAGGCGTGCCAACCATGGCGACTTAGAAATTCCTTTTATGACAATGGCTTACGTTTTATTGCGGCGGGCATTGCACGGCCTGGCCCATGGCTAATAAGCTCGTTCCGACATGACTGACGAAAACACGACGATTTCCGCAACGCCCCCGGAGACGCTGACCTGGGCCTCCATCCTCGATGAAGTCCGTTCGCACCGGCGCGATCTGCTGCGCGGCAACCTTGTCGCCCTGCTGGCGGTCATCTGCGCCGTGCCGGTGCCCTTGTTCCTGCCCGTGCTGGTGGACGAGGTGCTGCTGGACAAGCCCGGCGCCTTCATCGCCTTCTTCGCGCCCTGGTTTCCCGCTTCCTGGCTCGGGCCGGTGCTGTTCATCCTGATCGCGCTGCTGCTGACCCTGGGTTTGCGGCTGGCCTCGATTTTCCTGAACGTCTGGCAGACGCGGCTGTTCTCGCTGATTTCCAAGCAGACCGTTTACCGCATCCGCGCGCGCATGCTCGAGCGGATGCGCGGCATCGCCCTGTCGGAATACGAGACCCTGGGCTCGGGCCGGGTGAGCTCGCATTTCGTCACCGATCTGAACGCCCTGGACAGCTTCCTGGGCGCTTCCATATCCGGTTTCCTGGTGGCCTGTCTGTCGCTGGTCGGGGTCGCCGTGGTCCTGCTCTGGATGCACTGGCAGCTGGCCCTGTTCATCCTGCTGCTGAACCCGCTCGTCATCGCCTTCTCCGCGCGCTTGGGCAAGAAGGTGAAGGAACTGAAGAAACGCGAGAACATGGCCTTCGAGGCATTCCAGGAGGCCCTCACGGAAACCCTCGACGCCCTCAATCAGATCCGCGCGATGAATCGCGAGCGGCACTATCTGGGGCGCGTGACGGACAAGGCGGCGCGCATCCGCGAGGATGCGGCGGCCTACGCCTGGAAATCCGACGCCATGAACCGCGTCTCCTTCTTCGTCTTCCTCTCCGGTTTCGACGCCTTTCGCGCCGGCGCCATGCTCATGGTGGTGTTCTCCGATCTGAGCATCGGCCAGATGCTGGCGGTGTTCGGCTACCTGTGGTTCATGATGGGCCCGGTGCAGGAGATGATCAACATCCAGTACGCCTGGTATGCGGCCAATGCCGCCATGACCCGTATCAACGGCCTGCTCACCCTGCGCCCCACCGAGGAAGGGGAGGCGCGCGAGAACCCCTTCCGCGCGGGCGAGACGGTTGGCTTGCGGCTGGACGGCGTCAGCTTCGCCTATGGCGACGGCGACAGCGTGCTCGACGGCGTCGACATGCGCATCGAACCCGGCGAGAAGGTGGCGCTGGTGGGTGCCTCGGGCGGCGGCAAGTCGACCCTGGTGCAGGCCCTGCTCGGCCTCTATCCGCTGAAATCCGGCGCCATCCTCTATGGTGGCGTCGACGTGCGCGACATCGGCTGGTCCACCGTGCGCGAAAATGTCGGCGTCGTGCTGCAGCATCCCGTGCTGTTCAACGCCAGCCTGCGCGAGAACCTGGGCCTCGGCCGTGACCACGCCGAGGAGGAATTGTGGAACGCCTTGCGCATCGCCCAACTCGACGACTTCGTCGCCGGCCTCGCCGAGGGGCTGGATACCCAGGTGGGCAAGAACGGTGTGCGCCTGTCCGGTGGCCAGCGGCAGCGGCTGGCCATCGCCCGCATGGTGCTGGCCAGGCCGGCGGTAGTCATCCTCGACGAAGCCACCTCCGCGCTCGACAGCGCCGTCGAGCGGCGCCTGCACGAGGCGCTGGCCAACTTTCTGCATGGCCGCACCACCCTGATCATCGCCCATCGCCTGTCCGCCGTGCGCCAGGCCGACCGCATCCTGGTGTTCGAGAACGGGCGGGTGGTGGAGGCTGGGGACCACGACAGCCTGCTCCGGCGGGGCGGCCTCTATCACAAGCTGTATGCGCACGCCTGAGCATCTCGCGGGCGGCTTGTCCGAGGTTTCACGTGAAACAGTCGCGTCGCCGGCCGGCCATGTTTCCCGCGGGGCCTCGCGGGTGATACCTTGCGGCATGCAACTCGCGCCCATGCACGGATGATGTCCAAGCCCCTTCAAGATCCCGCGCTCAACCGTCGCGTGCGGCTGCTGGCCCTGCTGCTCAGCAGGGTACTGAAGCGCGAACTGCGGCCCGCTACCTATGAGGCCCTGAAGGATCTGCGCCTGGGCTTCGTCGCGCTGCGCGAGCGCGACAACCCGCCGGCGCGGGAAGGCCTGATGGCGCGTATCGACGCCCTGCAGCCGGAAGCCCTGAGCCAGATCATCCGCGCCTACAACATCTATTTCAGCCTGGTGAACATCGCCGAGGAGACCAGTCATCTGGCCGAGCGGCGCCGCCAGGTGCGCGACGGCGGCCGCATGTGGCGGGGATCGTTCCACGACAGCCTGGCCGAGCTGCGCGACGCCGGCGTGGGCGCCGCCGAGGTCGGCGAACTGCTGCGCGGCCTGTGCTATATGCCGGTGCTCACCGCGCACCCTTCCGAGGCGAAGCGCAGGACCGTGAAGGGCGCGTTGCGCAACATCTTCCTCAGCCTGGAGGCCATGGACGACCCGCGCCTGACCGGCATGTACCGCGACGAGGCCGTCACCCGGCTGGGCAACCAGATCCAGATACTCTGGAAAACCGACGAGGTGCGTACCTCCCGGCTTAGCGTGCGCGACGAGATACGCGCCGGATTGTCCTACTTCCCGCTTTCCCTGTTCCAGGCCGTGACTGCGGTCTACCGCAACTTCGGAGCCTCCCTGCGCGACGTTTACGGCGCGCAGGCGGCGCAGGCAATCGCCACCCCGGTATTCCTGCGCTTCGGTTCGTGGATCGGCGGCGACCGCGACGGCCATCCCTTCGTGACCGCCGAGGTCACCGCCCTGGCCTGGGGCATGCAGGCGCAAACCGCCTGCGAGGAATACCTGCGGCGCATCGATCTTTTGATCGACCAGCTGTCCTATTCGACCCGCCTTTGCCAGCCATCGCCGTCCTTTCTAGCCAGCCTGGAGGACGACGCGCGGAGGTTCGAACCGGCTTCCCCACCCCGCTTCGCGCAGGAGCCTTATCGCCGCAAGCTCGCCTTCATGCGACATCGCCTGCTGCGCAACCTGGAATTGATCCAGCGCGGCCTGCAAGGCAATGACTCCGCCTATGAGACCCCCGGCTATGTCAGCGTCCATGCCTTCCTCGATGATCTCGACCTCATCCGCGAGTCCCTGGCCAGCCATGGCGATGCCGCCGTGGCCGAGCGCGAATTGCGGGATCTGATCCTGCTGGTCCGCACCTTCGGTTTTCACCTGATGAGCCTCGATGTCAGGCAGGAGTCGGGCCGGCATGGTCGGGCCATCGCCGAGATCGTGCGCATCGCTTTGCGGCGCGATTACGCCGCCCTCGACGAGGAGGCTAGGCTGGAACTGCTGGCCGAAGCCACGGCCAATGCGCACGCATTGAAATTCAACCTCGCGCGCCTGAGCGAGGAGACCCAGGAGACCCTGCGCGTGTTCCAGCTCATCGCGCATATGCGGCGCGCGCTGGGGCCCGAGTGTTTCGGGCGCTACGTGATTTCGATGACGCACAGCGCTTCCCACGTCATGGAGGTGATGTGCCTGGCCGCGCTGGCCGGCCTGGCCGGGCGGCTGGCGGGCGGCTGGTATTGCCACATCGGCGTCAGCCCCCTGTTCGAGACCATTGAGGACCTCGCCCAGGTTGAAGCGGTACTGGCGCGGCTGTATCGCCTGCCAACCTATCGCAGCCTGCTCGATGCGTATGGCGAGGGTCAGGAGGTGATGCTCGGGTACTCCGACTCCTGCAAGGACGGCGGCATCCTGGCCTCGTCCTGGGGACTCTATGCGGCGCAGAAGTCCATCGTCGCCCTGTCCGAGCGCGAGGGCGTTCCCTGTCGCCTGTTCCATGGCCGCGGCGGCACCATCGGCCGCGGCGGCGGACCGACGCACGAGGCCATCCTGGCGCAGCCGGCCGGCTCGGTGCGCGGGCAGATCAAGTTCACCGAGCAGGGCGAGGTGCTGTTCTACAAGTACAACAATCTGGAGACCGCGACTTATGAGCTGACCATGGGCGTCAGTGGCCTGCTCAAGGCCAGCGTGCATCTGATCCGGCCGGCGGAAGAGGATCGCCGCGATTACCTGGGCATCATGGACGAGCTCGCCCGTCTCGGCGAGGCGCATTACCGGAAACTCACCGAGGCCACGCCGGGCTTCCTGGATTATTTCTACGAGGCCACGCCGGTCCGCGAACTCGGCTGGCTGAACATCGGTTCAAGGCCCTCCCATCGCAAGGCCGGGGACCGTTCGCAAGCTTCGGTACGCGCCATCTCCTGGGTGTTCGCCTGGGGCCAGTCGCGCCACGCCCTGCCGGCCTGGTATGGCATCGGCGCCGCCCTGGAGTCCTGGCGCGGCAACGACCCGTTGCGGCTGGCCAGGCTGCAGCGCATGTACCTGGAGTGGCCTTTCTTCCGCACCTTGCTGTCCAATGCGCAAATGGCGTTGGCCAAGACCGACATGGGCATTGCCGGAGAGTATGCCGAATTGTGCGAGGACGCTCGGCGCGGCGCCGCCGTGTATGCTCTGATCGATGCCGAATGCCGCCGCGCCCGCCGCCAGATCCTCGAGGTCGCGAACAGCAAGGCGCTGCTGCAGGACAACCCGGAGTTGGCCATTTCCCTGGCCAGCAGGAACGCCTATCTGGATCCGCTCAACTCCATCCAGGTCACCCTGTTGCGCCGCCTGCGCGGCATTCCCGCGGACAGCCGTCAGGACAGCCCCTGGCTGGAGCCCCTGCTGCGCTCCATCAACGCCATCGCCGCCGGTATGCGCAATACCGGATAGGGCCTGGCCAAACTTCGATCTGCGGACCTTTGCCGGGCATGGACCGCGCGGCGGGCGCGTGCTGTTCCACGTGAAACAAGCGCGTTCCTGGCGTAGAATGCGCCGCCTCGGCGCTTCCCGCCATTGCAAGCCAAGTCAATGATTTTTCCCGATAAATTCGATGTCATCGTGGTCGGCGGCGGCCACGCCGGGACCGAGGCGGCCCTGGCCGCCGCGCGCATGGGCGCGACCACCCTGCTGCTCACGCACAACATCGAAACCCTGGGCGCGATGTCCTGCAATCCGTCCATCGGTGGCATCGGCAAGGGCCATCTGGTCAAGGAGGTCGATGCCCTCGGCGGAGCGATGGCGCTGGCCACCGACGAGGCCGGCATCCAGTTTCGCATCCTCAATTCCTCCAAGGGGCCCGCCGTGCGCGCCACGCGCGCCCAGGCCGATCGCGCGCTGTACCGGCAGGCGATCCGCGCGCGCCTGGAGAACCAACCCCGGCTCAGCCTGTTCCAGCAGGCCGTGGACGACCTCATCCTGGAGGCGAACGCCGTCGCCGGGGTGAGGACGCAACTGGGGGTCGAGTTCAGGGCACCGACGGTGGTGCTCACCGCCGGTACCTTCCTGGCCGGACTCATCCACGTCGGCCTGGAGAATTTCCAGGCCGGACGCATGGGCGATCCGCCCGCCGTCAGCCTGGCCGGCCGTCTGCGCGAGCTGGGTTTGCCCGCCGGCCGTCTGAAGACGGGCACGCCACCGCGCATCGACGGGCGCAGCATCGATTTTTCCGTGATGCAGGAGCAGCCGGGCGACGACCCGACGCCGGTGTTCTCCTTCCTCGGCCGCCGCGAGACGCATCCGCCGCAACTGCCGTGCTGGATCACGCAGACCAACCCGCGCACGCACGACATCATCCGCCGTGCGCTCGATCGCTCGCCGCTCTATACCGGGCTCATCGAGGGCGTGGGGCCGCGCTACTGCCCCAGCATCGAGGACAAGATCCATCGCTTCGCGGACAAGAGCGGGCACAACGTCTTCCTGGAACCCGAGGGTCTCGCCACCCGCGAGTTCTATCCCAACGGCATTTCCACCAGCCTGCCCTTCGACGTGCAACTGGAGCTGGTGCGTTCCATCCGCGGCCTGGAGCGGGCGCACATCCTGCGCCCCGGCTACGCCATCGAATACGACTACTACGATCCGCGCGGCCTCGCCCCGAGCCTGGAAAGCAAAGCCATCCCCGGGCTGTTCTGCGCGGGTCAGATCAACGGCACCACCGGCTACGAGGAGGCCGCCGCCCAGGGCCTGCTCGCCGGCCTCAACGCCGCCCGCCTCGCCGCCGGCCTGGAAGCCTGGTGGCCGCGCCGCGACCAGGCCTATCTAGGCGTTCTGGTCGACGATCTCACCACGCGCGGCGTGCTGGAGCCCTACCGCATGTTCACCAGCCGCGCCGAGTACCGGCTCAGCCTGCGCGAGGACAACGCCGATCATCGTCTCACCGGCATCGGCAGAGACCTGGGTTTGGTGGATGACGTGCGTTGGGCGCGTTTCCAGGAAAAACAGGAGGCGATCGCGCGCGAAAGCGAACGCCTGAAATCGACCTGGGTGAATCCGGCCATGCTGCCCGCCGCGCAGGCGGAACGTGTGCTGGGCAAGGCCATCGAGCGGGAATACAGCCTGTTCGACCTGCTGCGCCGGCCGGAAGTGGACTACCCCGGCCTGATGACCCTGCCATCGGCCGGCCCCGGCATCGCCGACCCGGAAGCGCGCGAGCAGGTCGAGATTGCCGCCAAGTATGCCGGCTACGTGGTCCGCCAACAGGAGGAAATCGAGCGCATGCGCGCCCTCGAGGACCAGCCCCTGCCCGCCGATTACGATTACATGACGCTGGGCGGTCTGTCCATCGAGGTGCGCCAGAAGCTGAACCAGGCCAGACCGGCCACGCTCGGTCAGGCCTCGCGGCTGCCCGGAGTGACGCCGGCGGCCATTGCCGTGCTCACGGTGCATCTCAAGCGCGGCGCGCCGCGTCGGGAGTCGGCGTGAACCTGGCGCGCGAGCTCGACGCGGGACTGGCAGGTCTCGGCCTGCAAGTCGATGCCAGACGGCAGGCCGTCCTGCTGGCCTACCTGGACTTGCTCGCCAAGTGGAACCGGACCTACAACCTGACGGCCATCCATGAGCCCGAGCGCATGCTCACCCACCACATTCTGGATAGCCTGAGCATCGCCGCCCACGTCGGCGCCGGCAGCCTGCTCGACGTGGGCAGCGGCGCCGGCCTGCCCGGCATTCCCCTGGCCATCCTGCGGCCGGACCTGGAGGTCACCCTGCTCGACGCCAGCCAGAAGAAATGCGGCTTCATGCAGCAGGCGGCGATCGAACTCAAGCTGCCGGTGCGGGTGGTGCATGGCCGTGCCGAGAGCCTCGCGGTCCCGCCCGCATACCGCCATATTGCGTCGCGGGCGTTCGCCGATCTGTCCGAATTCGTCCGCCTCACCGCCCACCTGCTCGCCCCCGGCGGCAGCTGGCTGGCGATGAAAGGCCTCTATCCGCACGAGGAGGTGGCGCAGCTCAAGGGCGCCCGCGTCGGGCGGGACATCCCGTTGCGCATCCCAGGCCTGGAAGCGGAACGGCATCTCATCCTCCTGGAGCCGCTGTCATGACCCGCAGAATCGCCATCACCAACCAGAAGGGTGGTGTCGGCAAGACCACCACCGCGGTCAACCTGGCCGCCAGCCTGGCGAGCCTGGGTCGACGGGTCCTGCTGATCGACCTGGATCCGCAGGGCAACGCCACCACCGGCAGCGGCATCGACAAGCAGGGCCTCGCCCGCACCGTCTACCACCTGCTGCTGGGTGCCGCCGACGCGGCCTCGGTGCGTGTGCGCGCCGAGGCCGGCGGCTTCGATCTGCTGCCCGCCAACCGCGATCTGGCCGGCGCCGAGATCGAACTGGTCGAGCAGAAGCAGCGCGAGTTCCGTCTGAAGCAGGCGCTCGCGGACTTCGCCGACGGCTACGATTACATCCTCATCGATTGCCCGCCCGCCCTCAATCTGCTGACGGTCAACGCGCTGACCTGCGCCGACGCGGTGATCATTCCCATGCAGTGCGAGTACTTCGCCATCGAAGGCCTGGCCGACCTGGTCAACACCATCAAGAAGATCAAGGCGCGGCTCAACCCGGCGCTGGTCATCGACGGCGTCGCCAGGGTGATGTTCGACAACCGCAACACCCTGGCACAGCATGTTTCCGACCAGCTCAAGGCGCATTTCGGCGGCAAGGTCTTCGACGCCCTGGTGCCGCGCAATGTGCGACTGGCCGAGGCCCCCAGCCATGGCCTGGCGGCGTTGCAGTACGACCGTTCATCGCGTGGCGCCCAGGCCTATCTGCAGATGGCCAGGGAACTCATCGAAAAACAGGAAGGAATCCGTCATGGCTAAACTCAAGGGACTCGGGCGTGGCCTCGATGCCTTGTTGGGCGAAGGGGAAACCAGTGATGGTGAGCGCTTGCTCACGTTGCCGGTGGAAAGCCTGGTGCCGGGCAAATACCAGCCCCGCACGCGCATGGATCAGGCGGCGCTGGACGAACTGGCCGATTCCATTCGCGCCCAGGGCCTGATGCAGCCCATCCTGGCACGCGCGGTGCCCGGCGGGCGTTACGAAATCATCGCCGGCGAGCGGCGCTGGCGGGCGAGCCAACTGGCCGGCCTCAAGGAAGTGCCGGCGCTGGTGCGCGTGGTCGAGGACGAGGCGGCGCTGAAGATGGCGCTGATCGAGAACATCCAGCGCGAGAATCTGAATCCTCTGGAAGAGGCACAGGGCATCCATCGCCTCATCCAGGAATTCGACATGACGCATCAGGCGGCTGCGGAATCGGTGGGCCGTTCACGCGTCGCGGTGTCGAATCTGCTGCGCCTGCTGCACCTGGCCAAGCCGGTACAGGCGATGCTGATGAACGGCGAACTGGACATGGGCCATGCCCGCGCCCTGCTGCCGCTTTCGCATGCCCGCCAAGTCGATGCCGCGCATGAACTGGTGCGGCGCGGTATGTCCGTGCGCGAGGCGGAGCGGCTGGCCGCACGCCTGAGCAAGCCTCCGGCCCGGCCGGCCGCGGAAAAACGGGATCGCGACGTGCTCCGGCTGGAGGAGGAACTGTCCGAAAAGCTCGGCGCGGGGGTGCGCATCAGCGCGAATCGCAAAGGTGCGGGACGCATCAGCATCGAATTCGCCAGTTTGGATCAATTGGATGGATTGCTGCGACGCATCAAATAGCGCACACTCACGGTTGTTCGTGGTTATGGTTTTTCATCAATCAGTTTGATGATTGCATTAGCCGCACTAATTCTTATATCATTGTCCTCTAATGTTTTTGGGCCTGGTCCTGCAAGCAAGCGTCATCGTCATCGTGGCAATGCTGGGCTTGGCGTGGCAGGGATGGACGGTGGCCGGCGCCACTTTGTACGGCGGCGGCGTGGCGTTGCTCAATACCGCGATGCTGGTCTGGCGCTGGCATCGGGGTCTGCGTGATTACCACTGCGATGGCGAACGCCATCTGAAGTCTTTCCACCGTTCCTTCCTGGAACGGTTTTTTGTTGTCGCGATTCTGTTGGCGACGGGCCTGGGCGCGCTGAGCCTGGCCGCGTTGCCGTTGTTGACGGGCTTCATCGTCGGACAGCTGGCCTGGATGGCCGCCAGTCTGGGCCCACGTGAGAGAACTTGAGCATGGCTGCTGAAGCGCATACTTCGTCGGAATACATCAAGCACCACCTGCAGAATCTGACCTTTGGCCAGCATCCCGACGGAACCTGGGGCATCGCCCAGTCCGCCGAGCAGGCCAGGGAAATGGGATTCTGGGCCGTCCATCTCGACACCCTTGGCATGTCCATCCTGCTCGGCGCGCTGTTCCTGTTCCTGTTCCGCAAGGCCGCCGCTGGCGCGACCGCGGGCATCCCCGGCGGCTTGCAGAACTTCGTCGAATGGGTGGTGGAGTTCGTCGACAGCAGCGTGAAGGGGTCCTTCAGTGGCCGCAATCCACTAGTCGCGCCGCTGGCCCTCACCATCTTCATCTGGATCTTCCTGCTCAACCTCATGGATCTGGTACCCATCGACTGGATACCGGGCCTCATGGCCGCGCTGGGCGTGCCCTATTTCAAGCTGGTGCCCACCACCGATCCCAACGCCACCTTCGGCATGGCCATCGCCGTGTTCTTCCTGGTCCTCTACTACAGCATCAAGATGAAGGGTGTCGGTGGATTCGCCGCCGAGCTGTCGCTGCAGCCCTTCGGCAAGTGGGGCCTGCCCGCCAACCTGCTGCTGGAAGGCGTCAACCTCATCGCCAAGCCGATCTCCCTGGCCCTGCGTCTGTTCGGCAACCTGTATGCCGGCGAGATGATCTTCATCCTCATCGCCCTGATGTTCTCCGGTGGCGCCGTGCTGTTCCTCACCGGCGGTATCCTGCAATGGGCGTGGGCGGTGTTCCACGTGCTGATCATCACCCTGCAGGCCTTCATCTTCATGACCCTGACCATCGTCTATCTCGACATGGCGCATCAGGAACACCATTGACCGATTCGTTGTACTTGCTTCGTTAAACAGGAGAAACCAGATGGAACAAGCTCTTCTTTACATCGCCGGCGCCATCATGATGGGCCTGGGCGCGCTCGGCGCCTCGGTGGGCATCGGCATTCTGGGTGGTCGCTTCCTGGAGGGCGCCGCCCGCCAGCCCGAGCTGATTCCCATGCTGCGCACCCAGTTCTTCATCGTCATGGGTCTGGTCGACGCCG
>Ga0194110_10009054_pt1 | contig 11259 bp, 7 predicted proteins | sample TA2Kig1200mmetaG_FD_146192 | JGI IMG/M metagenome (GOLD analysis project Ga0194110, IMG submission 146192) | Freshwater microbial communities from Lake Tanganyika, Tanzania - TA2015032 Kigoma Deep Cast 1200m | ecosystem: Environmental > Aquatic > Freshwater > Lake | place: Tanzania: Lake... | reverse complement strand
TGTTGTGGCTCATCCTGCCGTGGGGTTATTCCCAATGGAGGTATGCAACCTACCAACCGTTCGGGGATGCGGTCAAGGTCGCTGCGATACAACCGAACATGGATCCCTACACCGTTAAGTTTGACCCTTCAACCTACGAGGAGCAAATGCGCATCATGTTCGCTTTGTCCGATTCGGCCGCGGATGCTGCTTTGGTTTTGTGGCCAGAAACGGCGTTGCCTGGATTTTACCAAACAGGTTATGCGGCGTCAGCCAATCCTTACGCAGATCAACTGATGGCCCATCATCGCATGCATGCTGAACAGGCATGGATTGTCGGTGCCAGTACCGTGGAATGGCATCAGGATAAGGAGCACGCAGGCCCCTATGCCAGAAGCCTTGATGAGGGCAGCCTTCGATGGTACACCGCCTATAATTCGGCTCTGGGATTTCCTCCACAGCGCCTGGAGTCTGATTCAGCGACGCCCCTGCTTTATCATAAATCCAAACTGGTTATAGGGGTAGAGAAATTGCCTTACCCCTGGTTTTTTCAGGCTGTTTCCAAGGTTATATCCGTAGATTTAGGCGGAATGAGCGGGCAATTGGGCAAACAAACCGCACAAATCCCCATGACCATGCCGCTGCTTGATCCTTCTCTTCGGGAGAGCAAGGGGGAGCGCTTGCAGAGAATTCCCTTGAAAGCCGCAACATTGATTTGTTACGAGTCTATCTTCGGGGAGTTCTGCGGCGAATTTGTCCGAAATGGCGCTAATTTGTTGTGCATCATTACCAACGATGGGTGGTGGGGCCCCACGGACGGTCACCGTCAGCATTTAGCTTTGGCCAGACTTCGTGCCATCGAATATCGTCGAGATTTGTTGCGATCTGCCAATACCGGTATTTCAGCGATCATGAACCAACGAGGAGATCTTCTCGACTCCTTGGGATGGGATCAAAGAGGTTTGGTCAAGGGTCAGCTCCGTCTCAACCCTGCCATGACTTTTTATGCAAGGCATGGCGATTTTATCGGGAGAATTGCATGCATGATCACAGTTCTGACCCTTTTAATCGCTTGGGTTCGCCAAAAGATGCCTACCAAACCGCTCAAAGCTCATCCCTAAGGGATTCCTTTCCTCAAGGATCAATCTGTTGTTTCGAATTCATAAATAGTATGTTATCAAATTTATCGCCTTTTGTTCCCCATCCTGACATGTGTTCCAAAGTGGAGGCTTTAGCTTTGGATTGCGGGGCCTATTTGATGCAGGCCAGGGAGCAGCTGCAAACTGAGCAGGTGCATTTCAAGGACACTCACAATTTGGTCACCCACGCGGACTTGGAATGCGAGAAGAGGTTGATCGAAGGGCTTTCGACACTATGCCCTCAAGCCGCTTTTCAAACCGAGGAGGGCGTGGTGGTGGGGGTATCCAAAGGCCTGCGTTGGATCATTGATCCTTTGGACGGAACTACCAATTTCGTGCACAACATCCCCTTTTACAGCATAAGCATTGCCCTAGCACAGGATGATGACTTGTTGCTTGGGGTCGTGTATGCACCCTGTACGCGGGAGATGTTTTCCGCCGTCAAGGGTGCAGGGGCTTTTTTGAACGGGGCCCCCATCCGTGCCTCTGATCAGGAGTGTTTGGAGGATGCCTTGCTTGCCACTGGTTTTCCGTATTATCGCTTTGACCGCATGGAGGAGTATATGGCTTCTTTGAGGCAACTCATGCGGCATTGTCGCGGCCTGCGGCGACTGGGTTCGGCGGCTTTGGACCTGGCCTATGTGGCCTGCGGTCGCTTCGACGCCTATTTTGAGCATAATCTTCAACCATGGGATGTGGCTGCAGGCATCTTGCTGGTACGGGAGGCCGGTGGGGTGGTTCGAGGTATCCGGGAAGGGGTCAACCCGCTCCATGGCACGGAGATCGTGGCCTCTGGCCAAAGGTTAGCGGAACCGGTCCGGAGGGAATTGAATCCTGAAAGAGTTTGATGCCCTCTTGCTCCTTGCTCCTTGCTCTTTGCTAACTTTACCCTATGAACAAAACCCAGCATTTTATCGAAGAAAACCGCCAGCGACTTCTGGACGAACTTTTTGATTTGTTAAGAATTCCCTCCGTTTCGGCCAACCCGGATTTCAGCGAGGATGTATTTGAGGCGGCTCAATTTGTGGCCGATCGTCTCAAGGAAGCGGGCGCGGAACAGGTGGAGGTTTGTCCTACGGCGGGATACCCGGTAGTTTACGGGGAGCGCATCGTGGATCCGGCTTTGCCCACCGTCTTGGTGTACGGTCATTACGACGTACAGCCTGCAGACCCTTACGAATTGTGGCATAGCCCACCCTTTGAGCCTGAAATTCGGGACGATAAAATTTATGCTCGCGGTGCCTGCGATGACAAAGGACAAGTGTATATGCATGTCAAAGCCTTCGAATGTATGATGCGTTACGATGCGCTACCCTGCAATATCAAGTTCATGATCGAGGGCGAAGAGGAAGTGGGCTCAGCTAATCTCGCTTCGTTTATTGTGGAAAATAAAGAACGCCTTCGCGCCGATATTGTGCTTATTTCCGATACCAGCATGATTGCCAATGACGTACCAAGCATTGATTCGGGCCTGCGCGGTTTGTCCTATGTGGAAGTTGAAGTGACTGGCCCCAACAGGGATCTGCATTCCGGAGTCTATGGAGGCGCGGTCACCAATCCCATTAACGCATTGTGTGGGATGATCGCTCAAATGCACGATGCTCATGGCCGTATTACGATACCTGGCTTTTATGATCAAGTGCAGGAATTGACCCAAGGGGAACGGGATGATTTGAACCGAGCTCCTTTTGATGAGGAGGCCTACAAGAGGGATTTGGGTATCGAAGCCTTGCGTGGGGAAGAAGGGTATAACACTATGGAGCGTACAGGGATACGACCAACCCTGGATGTGAATGGGATTTGGGGAGGTTATATCGGGGAAGGATCCAAAACGGTGTTACCGTCCAAAGCCTTTGCCAAAATATCCATGCGTTTGGTACCCCATCAGACTTCGGAATCCGCGACAGAACTGTTCAGCCGCTATTTTCGATCGATTGCTCCTCCTGGGGTCCGCGTGGAAGTCAGGCCTCACCATGGTGGAGAACCGGTAGTGACGCCTACTGACAGCGTGGCCTTTCGAGCAGCATCCTTGGCCATGCTGGATACTTTCGGGGTGAGTCCTATTCCGACCCGGGGTGGTGGTAGCATACCCATTGTAGCCCTCTTCGAAAAGGAGCTGGGACTTAAATCTGTCCTGATGGGCTTTGGTCTGGACTCGGATGCCTTGCATTCCCCCAACGAGCATTACGGAGTCTTTAATTATTTCAAAGGAATCGAAACCATTCCATATTTCTTTGCGCATTATGCGCGCTTGCAGGCAGAGTCTTGATCTCGAATTTTAGGATTGTTACGATGGGTGTTGGTTCAGTCCTCTCCATTTATATGTTGGTCTTGGCTTACTACGCTTGCGATGCAACCGCGACCAATACAAAGTTGATTTCTCCTAAATCTCAGGGTTCTACCCACGCGTTGAGCCTGATTGCCAGGTCCGATTACCGCAATGATGCCCCTGATTTTGAACAGATTGTAAAGTTGATTCGGGGAATGCGGGCCGATGGTTTGTTGCGCCATGCAGGTCCACTTTTGGAGATTGTGTTAGGAGAAAGAGAAAGTACCTGTACCAACCGGGCTGCTTATGCGATGATTCGTAATTTTTTTGAGAAGCACCCGATCAGGAATTTTAAAGTCCTGCACCAAGGGGGCGGCCAATCGGCTTATCTAATGGGGCTCTATATGGACCAATCAGGGGATTCTTTCAAGGTCCGGATTTTCTTTGGGGTGCATGAGGGGAAATGGGAGATCACACGCCTCGTCTTTCGTTAATTTAATACTATGATCATGACAAGGCAAGACTATATTCGATGCGCGCTGCAAGAGGATTTGGGAAACGGTGACCATACCACCAAGGCTTGTATACCGCCGCATCAAAGAGGTTCAGCGCATTTGTTGGTCAAGGCGGAAGGGGTCTTGGCGGGAATGTCCACGGCCATGCATGTATTCACCCAGGTGGATCCCCATCTTGAAGTCAAGACGATGCGCTATGACGGCGACCGTATCCATGCGGGCGAAATCATCATGGAGGTTACGGGGTCTGTGGCTTCCATATTGCAGGCGGAGCGCCTCTTTCTGAATATCCTGCAGCGCATGAGTGGAATTGCGACAAGGACCCGACTTTGGGCGGATAAGATAGCCCATACGAATTGCCGTTTATTGGACACCCGCAAAACCACTCCCCTGCACCGCGCCATGGAGAAGGAAGCCGTGCGATGCGGTGGTGGGGTGAATCACCGAATGGGCTTATACGATGCGATTTTGGTTAAGGATAATCATGTGGATGCCTGCGGTGGTATCCGCGAAGCCTTGGCAGCGGTTCAGCAATACCTTTCCCTCCAAAAACTTGATATTCCTGTGATCGTAGAGGTGCGCAGTTTGGAAGAGTTGGATACGTTGCTGAAGGCCGGACCTGTGGACCGTGTCTTGCTTGATAATTTTTCGGTACCTCGCTTGATAGAGGCCTTGGCCATGCTAAGGAATTTCGCCAAAGATGGCTTGAAGCCAACCCTGATCACCGAAGCAAGTGGGAATATTCGTTGGGATAATTTGGTGGCCTACGCGGAGACTGGCGTCGATTTTCTTTCCATTGGCGCCTTGACCCATAGCGTGGAGGCCCTGGACTTAAGCCTTAAAATTTCCAAAATCCAAGCTCAATAAAGGTCAAGCATCGGAGTTCAATACCCTTAGGAGGTTTCGTTCAATTTGTTGGCCAAGCTATCACGGTACAGCGAAGCAAAATGTTCGATACCGGGGAATTTCTGACCGTTCAAGGCGATGGAACCTTCAGTTACGGTACCTAGGGCGAAGTAAGGAAGACCAAGGCCGTCTAAACATTGCTCGAAGGCGTATTGTTCGGAAGGATCGATGCTGACCAGGGCACGGCTTTGGCCTTCACCAAACCAAAAGGCATCCTGACGGATGCTTTCCATCGAATTGACCTCAAATCCCAAGTGGCGGTGCAGCGCGGATTCAAGCAAGCTGATCCAAACCCCTCCATCCGAGACATCGTGCATGGACAAAACCAATTGTTGACGAGTCAAAGCATGAAGGCCTTCGTGAAGGGCTAGTTCGGCCTGCATATCCAGCGAAGGGCAGGGACTCAATTTGACTTGATGGTAAGAATAAAGGTATTGGGAAGAACCAAGATCTTCGGTCACCGGTCCCAAAAGGTAAATTTTATCCCCGGCTTGTTTGAAGTCCAAGGTTTGTTGATGCGTTAGATCGTCAAGCAGACCCAGCATGCCAATCACAGGGGATGGCATCACCGGTCCTTCGTATGACGATTGGTTGTAGAAGCTCACGTTACCACCGGTAACAGGGGTATTGAATGCCCTGCAGGCCATGCCCATTCCCTCGATGGCTTTGACGAATTGCCAATAAACCTGCGGGTTGTAGGGGTTGCCAAAATTAAGGCAATTGGTGACGGCCAAGGGCTTGGCTCCAGAGCAAACAATGTTACGAGCCGCTTCGGCCACCGCTATGGCAGCCCCCTTGTGCGGGTCGGCGTGGACATAACGGGAATTGCAGTCAACGGTGAGGGCCAAAGCCTTTCCGTTTTCTTTGACCCAAACCAAGGAGGCATCGGAGGGATTCCGCGTACCCAGGTGGGCCGTGCCAATCGTATCATCGTATTGCTTGGCTACCCACTCTTTGGAGCAAAGGTTGGGGTGTGCACTCAAATGCTCCAATATCGGTAACATATCTTCTACCGTATGGGACGGTACCGGGATCCGCTTAGGATCAAAACCAGCAATCTCTTGAATATAATCCGGTTGGCTATAATTCCTGGTATAAATGGGAGCACCCCCGCCCAAGACCAGGCTGTCTGCAGGTACTTTGGCGATGAGTTGCTTCTCCATGTAGAATTCCAGATGCTCGCCTTCGATCACTTCCCCAATTTGTTCGCAGGGAATATCCCATTTGCGGAAGACTTCCAAGACTTCATGCTCCCGGCCCCTATGCGCCACGACCAACATCCTTTCTTGGGATTCCGATAGCAGCAATTCCCAACCCTGCATGCGGGCTTGACGCGTGGGCACTCGTTCCAACTGGATGCGCATGCCGGCTTGGCCTTTGGCAGACATTTCGGAGGTGGAACAGATGATCCCCGCAGCACCCATATCCTGCATGCCAACGACTGACCCCGTCTGAATCAGCTCCAGGGTTGCCTCCAGTAATAGCTTTTCCTGGAAGGGGTCCCCGACTTGCACCGAGGGGAGGTCTTCCGCGGCATTTTCGCCCAAATCCTTGGAGGCGAATGCCGCTCCATGGATACCGTCTTTGCCGGTCCTGGAACCTACGATGAAAACCGGATTGCCAGGGCCCTCGGAAATGGCTTTGACCGTTTCGCCGTGGCGAACAATCCCCGCGCTCATGGCATTCACCAACGGGTTGACCTGAAAACAATCGTCAAAAAACACTTCGCCGCCCACCGTCGGGATCCCAAAAGCATTGCCGTAATCGCCAATTCCACGCACGATGCCCCGCATAAGCCAGTGTGTCTTGGGATGTTCCGCCTTTCCGAAGCGGAGGCTGTTGAGTTGAGCAACCGGCCTTGCTCCCATGGTGAAAATATCTCGGTTGATTCCCCCAACCCCGGTTGCCGCTCCTTGGTAGGGCTCGATCGCGGACGGATGGTTATGGGACTCAATTTTGAAGGCACAGGCAAGTCCATCGCCAATATCTACCAAGCCTGCATTTTCTTCGCCCGCTTTGGCAAGCATGCAATCCCCTTCCCGTGGTAAGGTTTTGAGCCATTGAATGGAGTTCTTGTACGAACAATGTTCGCTCCACATCACGGAATAAATACTGAGTTCCGTAAAATTGGGGTCCCGGCCTAAATAGTCTTGAATGGCACGGTACTCTTCTTCTAACAGGCCCAGGGTTAGAGCCGTTTCAAGTGAAGGCATGGGGATTCCATCGTTCGGTACAATGGAAGGGGACTGATGAGCCATGGTTTAGGAATAATGAACAGGCTAAGGGGAATTTGTCAAGAGCTGAAGACGCAGTGTTTCGTTTTTGATTTTTCTGTAAGTCATTCTTTTCCATTGCTTTGAAGGTACAATGGTCCGAACTTTTCCATCGGAGTCGATGGCCAAGATTTGCGTTTGACGTCGATCCTTTTGGGTAACCAAAATTCGGGTTTGCAAGCTAGTGCCGTCTGTACCGTTTGTGCTGTTCGTGGTAATTCGGGTAAATGCGACGCAAGTCCAATCAGGGTAGGTATTTTGCCAAGACGATTTCGAATCCGCCGCGAGGTCTTCGTACTTTTCGAGAACAGCGTAACGGATTCTTCGTCGGTTATGATAGGTAGCCGTGAAATATTGCCCTAAATTGTATCCTTGAACCCGGTATATTTTGGAATCAAGACGAAGGATCAAAAGTTTTTCTGCACTGCTGGGTGTAGTCAATCCCATAACATCCGTTTCCACAGCGTTTCTGGATTGCCATTGCAGCTCGACGGCGGCAGGATAATCTTTCCTGAATTCTTCCAGCATTGTTAAGGGCAATTTGCGGGCCGAAATTTTTCGAAAAGGTGGTGCGGCCTTGGTAGGCTGTAGCGAGTCAGATCCCTCTGACACCATATTGGGTTGTTGCGGATGAGGCTCAATTCCCGCAAATGTGGGTGGAAGCCAACTCAATGAGGTCAAAACAACCATGGTCCATAGCAACCCCCAAGAATTCCGTAGGGGAAGGTGAGCTTCCAAGCGACTTTGCATGGCCAAAAATACATGTTTTAAGGGGCAGAAGGGGATAGGGACCAGGCAAAGTAATTCAAGAATATATTTTAATTTCAAAATATAATATTTTGGCTCATCTTATGAATTTTAAATGAATAATTCTGAAATAAATATATTTTTTTCGTTCAAAAGCGTCTAAAATTCATAAAAATTGGATTTAAATAAAAAATTTTTCCGAAAATGATGAATTTCTGAATTTCTGAATCTCCAAGAATTAAATTTACCCTCGAAAATAATAAAACACCTATCCCATGGCCCATCTCCGCCACCAAGCCCTGCAAAGCATCCGCCAAAATGCTGCCCCATTCGCAATGCCGGTTCCCTTCAAGAGCTCCGAACACTTTGCCGAAAACGTCTTCAACAAGAAAGCAATGCGCGAATTTCTTTCGCCGGAGATTTACGAGGCCCTCAACGAAGCCATCGACCAAGGCCATGGCATCAGTTCAGAGATTGCCAGGCAAGTTGCTAATGGAATGAAGAATTGGGCCTTGGCCAAAGGCGCTACCCATTACACCCACTGGTTTCAGCCGTTGACCGGGTCCACCGCGGAGAAGCACGATTCCTTCTTCTCGCTGAACAACGATGGTGAGGCCATCGAGGCTTTCAGTGGTAGCGCTTTGGTACAACAGGAACCCGATGCGTCTTCTTTCCCCAGCGGGGGTATCCGCAACACCTTTGAGGCCCGCGGTTATACCGCATGGGATCCCAGCTCGCCCGCTTTTGTGCTCGAAAGTCCTGCCGGAAAAACTTTGTGCATCCCCACCATTTTTGTTTCCTATACCGGGGAGTCTTTGGATTATAAATCTCCTTTGCTCAAATCCCTTGCTGCGGTCGAAAAAGCCGGCGTGGCTGTATGTCAGTATTTTGACAGGAACATCACACGGGTTTTCCCAACATTGGGTGTGGAGCAAGAATACTTTTTGATAGATTCGGCACTTTTCGATGCCAGGCCTGATTTGGTCTTGTCGGGCCGCACCCTGTTCGGCCATGGGGCTGCGCGTGGTCAACAGCTTGAAGATCATTACTTTGGAACTATTCCGGAACGGGTGCACACCTTTATGGTGGATTTGGAGAACGAGGCCTACCGCTTGGGTATTCCCCTCAAAACAAGGCATAACGAAGTAGCGCCGGGGCAGTTCGAATGCGCTCCTCTTTTTGAGGAAATCAACTTGGCGGTGGATCATAATCAGCTCCTCATGGACTTGATGGAGAAGTTATCCAAGCGCCATGGCCTTACGGTGTTATTGCACGAGAAGCCTTTTGCGGGGGTCAACGGATCTGGCAAACACAACAATTGGTCCTTGGGTACCAATACCGGGAAGAATTTGTTATCACCCGGCAAAACCCCCAAGAGTAATTTGATGTTCCTCACCTTTTTTGTGAATGCCATCAAGGCATTTCATGATCATTCCGATTTGATCCGTGCCTCCATTGCCAGCGCGGGCAACGATCACCGGCTGGGTGCCAACGAAGCTCCTCCCGCCATTATGTCGGCCTTCTTGGGGGATCAATTGTCTAGGGTTTTGGATGAAATCGAAAAAGGCAAATTGGACAAAGACCAGGTGGAGGTCCGCTCTCTTATGCACCAAATCAAAGCGATTCCCGAAATCCTGCTGGATAACACCGATCGCAACCGGACTTCTCCCTTTGCCTTCACCGGTAACAAATTCGAATTGAGAGCGGTAGGTTCTGCCTCCAATTGCGCTGCGGCCATGACCGTTCTGAATGCCGCCATGGCCCAAACTCTTACCGCTTTCAAAACCGAGGTGGACAAAGCCATCGGAGATGGTGAAAGCCGCGAAGGCGCTCTCCTTAAAGTTCTGCAGAAATACATCAAAGCCTCCAAGAAGATACGCTTTGAAGGGAATGGTTACGGGGAAGAATGGCAGAAAGAAGCGGCCAAACGAGGTCTTTCCAATTACCGAACTACCCCGGAAGCATTGGATGCCATGGTATCCAAATCCACGATTCATTTGTTCGAGAAAATGGGGGTGTACACCGAACGCGAAATCGAAGCCAGGCATGAAATTATGCTTGAGAATTACATCAAAAAGCTCCAAATCGAATCCCGTGTTGTGGGCGAGCTAAGCCTTACCCAAATCGTGCCTGCGGCGATGACCTATCAACAGCGCTGTTTGGAAAACCTCCGTTTGCAAAAGGAGCTGGGAATCAACGCCAAAAGCACGGCTTCCCTCAAAGTATTGGCTGAAATAATCGGACAACATATCGCCGCTATCGTGGAGCAAACCGAAAAGATGCGCCTGGCACGCAAAAAGGCCAACGAAATTGAATCCACCCGAACCAGGGCCCAGGTCTATTGCGAACAAGTGAAGCCGTTTTTGGAAAGCATTAGGGATCATGCCGATCGTTTGGAAATTTTGGTGGATAACGAATTGTGGCCTCTCCCCAAGTACAGGGAGTTGTTATTCCTCAAGTAACAGGCCTTAAGGGCTTTTTAATTTTCTTGCCTTCCTTCTAAAGCGGGGAATGCGTTTCTTTGGGTATGAATGAAGTTCAAACGCAAGGCGTAATTCGTATGGTCCTAAGGGCATTTTTGGGGTTTGGCATCCTCCTTGGAGGCTCAGTGACCTGGGCTCAGCCCACGGAACATCATGGCTGTGCAGAGGCCAAGCTAGGGGCCATGCAAAGAAGCAGACTGTGGAAAGAAAGTGGCTTGGGAAGAGCTGCGGCGATTAATCGGGGGGCAGATGCCTACGATATTCATTATTACCGCTTTGATCTGAATGTTACCACGGCTTCCACGGCACTGAGTGGCAATGTTCTGTTCAGAGCGATCGTCTTGCAGGGAGCCATGGATACTTTTTGGTTTGAATTACGCTCGTTTTTGACCATTGATTCGGTGGTTTTCAACGGGCAGCGTTACCTGGGCTCTCAGCTGATTCGTGCAGGAGAGGTGGTTAAATTTCCTTTGAACCAGACTTTGCCTGCAGGATCCAACCTCGAATGCAGGGTTTATTACGGGGGAACCCCATCGGGCACAGGTTTCTTTGCGGGGGTGACCTCGGCGGCCTCATCGACCTGGGGGGTTCGTGCGACATGGACCTTGTCAGAACCCTTTGGCGCGCCGGATTGGTTTCCGTGCAAACAAGACCTATGGGACAAAATTGATTCCGTGGATTTCGTGGGTTCCTGCACCAACCCCAACAAAGTTGCTTCCAACGGATTGTTGTTTTCCACCCAAACTCTTCCGAACAACCGTAGCCGCTTCGAATGGAGAACCCGTTATCCTCAGGCATTTTACTTGATCGCTTTTTCGGTGGCTCCCTACACCGAGTATTTGAATTATGCAAGGCCGTTGCCTGGTGATTCGGTCTTAATTCAACATTGGGTGTACAATGCCAACAACAGTTCGGGTCAGAGCTGCCTCAATTTCTGGTTGAATAATA
>Ga0194110_10009049_pt1 | contig 11263 bp, 8 predicted proteins | sample TA2Kig1200mmetaG_FD_146192 | JGI IMG/M metagenome (GOLD analysis project Ga0194110, IMG submission 146192) | Freshwater microbial communities from Lake Tanganyika, Tanzania - TA2015032 Kigoma Deep Cast 1200m | ecosystem: Environmental > Aquatic > Freshwater > Lake | place: Tanzania: Lake... | reverse complement strand
GGGTTCAAATGGTTGTTACCGGACGTATTCGGCTCATCAGAGCCTTCATACGACATTGTGGACGGCTGGGCCATATCATCCGACTTGTCGGTAGCTGACTTATCGGCGTGCAGCGTGGCCGTCCCGACGAACTGAGCGGCGCCGAGCCTCCCAACCGTATCGGTTCTGTCGTAGAACGGGACCCAGATCGGTCCACCGATGTTATCGTATTGTGTGAATGGTGGATATTTGCCGTGCCATGCATACTGAGCACGGATATCGTTGTCTTTGTTCCCGGGGAAAAATGTAGAAGAGGGGTTGTGCCCGTCACCGCGGGAATCGACCATGGTGTTGATTCCCCAGCCGACTGGATTCTGACCAATCACAAATCGTACGTCGGCGTTCACGGCGTAACGGTAGTGGAAGTAGAAGTAAACACCCTGCAGCGTCTGATTTGGTTTTTCGATTTCCGGGTCGTCGTCGACGTTTCCCGTGTTTTTGAAAACGTAGTCGTAGATGTAATAGTTGTCATGCCACTGTTGGCTGAACTGCATGACGGTTCGCGTCATCGTGATCCCGGCCGCCGTGTTGACGACGTTGACGATCATCCGATCAGCCTTGATCGTCGGATCCACGCGGTCGTTGTCTACTGGTTTCCCTTCTGAAACGTTTCCGTCAACGATGACCTCTGGTGGCGCGAATTTGCTGACCATCTCGAACTTGACCGGGAAGAACTCGCCCACCCCTGAGACGCGTGGCCCCACGTGCACCACATATGGTCCTACGCTTCCATCAACATATGTGTACGGGCTGACGGCGATCCACAAAGCCCTGGCTGCCTGTGAGTCCTGATATCGATATATTGCCGGCCACTGGAGACCATCCTGCTGATCTGCCACGAGTCCCCGACGGCCAACTTCCCTCTCACAGCCTAGGCTGGAGTACCAATTATGAATCGAACCCACACTCATCCACTTGACTTGCTGCTGAGCAGCAAGAATGGTTGGGAACAACAGCGAGACCAACAGCGGCGCATATCGGCACAGTTTCGTCTTGTGGGGTGTCTTGGAGAGCGTCATGTTCGCTTTCGTGGTTAGGTTCCGATGGAGAACTTCAAGCGCGAGACAGAAGTGCTAGATCGTAATGCTGAATCTGATCCCGAAGAAAATGTCCCGGGGATCGATGAATGTGAAGTAGTCGAGATTGGGCATATCAATGTATGCCTTGTCCTTCAAAACCTGATCGACCCGGGCCTGATCCTCAGCAATCCACTGTCCACCTACGTACTTCATAAACTGTTTCGTGCTTCGGACGTAGTAGAGATACGAAGCATAGGGGGTTTTTTCTGACTCGGTGGTCTCAATTCCTTTCATCGGAACCGGTTTGACGCCGGCTTTCCGATAGTCGCCCGGACGATCGTTCCCGGGGATGTTGATATACGTTGATGCCAGCTGATCTCCGATATCGGCAGCGAGATGCAGCGATCTCATGTAGGCGTCGAAATCGTTTCCGTCCTTAAATCCAAAGCCGCTCGGATGAAAGTACTTGAGGTTGAAAACGTTACTGACATCCATAAACAACTCCACCCCGATGCCTGCAACACTGAAAGCCTTGCTGAGCCGCAAATCGAGATTGAAGTAGTCTCTCCACTGCACATTATTCTCGATTTTCGAAGTAGCTCCGGTAATTCCGGTGACAACGAGTGATGCATCACCCCCTCCAGCCCACGTAAAGTAGGGTCCGGCGGAGTAGTTTCCCAGCAGGCTCAGTCGCCAATCACCCAAGAGACTCAGGCCTGCGACTTCTGGTCCAAAATCGGGAGGAGTGAAGAAATCGAGATTCATCCTGCCGTACGGTCGGGGCACAGGCCTTTGCTGATACAGATCTCTTTCTATGTTATCTCGCTCATATGCCCTTTGCTCCGACCGTTTCGCGGAGAACTGTGCATATCCGAATCGGCCAGCGGTCGAAACCATATACGTATAGTTGATGAATCCCTGTACCCACCTACCGCGGTTTTTCGACAAGGTTACCTCAAATCCTCGTATGTCTTCATAGGAATTGGGAGTGCTCACGCTGTAGCTCAGACCGATGGAAGGATTCAGATAACGGGTCGAAGTTGCCTGATTTGACACATCTTTGTAGTATCCCGCTACGCGGATGAGATACTCATCGAAGAGACTGTGTTCGTAACCGAGTTCGTAGGCTACAGTCTTTGGCAAAGGGTTATTCGGGTTTGCGAGATAAGTCAGGATATCACCGACGAGGTACCGGCGGACAAGGAAGAGATTCTCCGGTGTCGGCATGGAACGAAAATGGCCGTAGTTGAAAAAGAGCTTCGAATTTTCCGTGACGGGAAACGCTACACCAAGTCGCGGGCTCAACGTGAAATTCTTCGTTATTTCAGTTGTACTGTCCAGAACCGGATTGAATGGGTCATAGACGAACCACTTTCCGCGTGGGTCTGAGTAGTCTAACCTTAGCCCCAAGTTGACGATCATCCCTTCGAATTCAAGCTTGTCCTGCACGTACACTGCGGCGCGAATCGGAAATGTGTGCCATACGGAACGGGACCGTCCCTCCGGGAGAAACGCGTCGATCGAAGCGTAGTTCACCTTGTTGTCAGTGTAAATAAACTCACTTCCTGCCTTCAGCTGGTTGTAGCGGTCGAGCTGGTTCGTGTAGTCGATGCGCGCTGTTATCACAGAGACTTCGCTGCTGTCTCGGGAGTTGCTCATTCCCACGCCCATCCGCAGCCCGTCGATGCCCGTGCTGGGATTGGGCTGGAATCCGAATGGTGACTCGTCGACGTAGTATTCGTTCCCGAAATTGTATTTGCGCGTAACATCGCGCGGCCGGCCCGGATTTGTCGAATATGACGTCGCAAAATGACTGACGCTCAGTTCGTAGAATTGAGATGGACTGAGCACGTGCGTAAGCTTTCCACCATACATCTTGCGCTTGATTGCAGAGGGGGCCCAGTAGTCACTCGCGAATATCCTGGCGTCAATGTAGCTCACACGATGAAGCTGTGCCGCGATGCTGGCCGGTGTGGTAAAAAGTCCAGCGAGCCCGGCATTGTTGTCATTGGTTCCAGTTGCCTCTCCAGTCAAATATTCGAACGTTAACTTCATCCCCCTTCCGAGATCAGATGTCAACTTCAGTTGCGTGTTGAAATCCTGGTAGGAATCGCGCGAGAGAGGGACCAGATACATAATCTCTGAACGTCGATGCGATGCGAAGAACCGGAGATCGCCCAAGAACTGGCTGATTCCTGGAACTGGTCCGCCAAAACTCACGTCGATATCGTAATCCGGCTTCTCAATGCCCAACTCCTTCCTGTGCTGCCACAGGAAGACACGTTGCGCCGCTTCGGGAGTGAGATCATTGCTGGGGTCATCATCCTTTAGGGTCTTTGCGGCAAGGGCAATCCAGCCTTCGAACTCCGGATATTGATTCTGCGTGAATGGATCCCACGCACCGTTCTTTGTCCCCGTCCAACAGACTTCTGGATCCACGTACGGGCGAATCCAGTACGACGTTGGCGAATTTGGCAGCCCGCCAAACTGTTTCGGAGCGGGATGGCTGTAGCGCCCGAGGAAACCGACTGAGTACCGATCGCGGTTTCCCTCCTTCGTTGTTACGTTCACAACGCCAGAGCGGATGTTTCCGTATTCAGCGTTGAAACCCCCTGTCTGAATCTGAACATTTTCTATGGCCGTCACGCTGATCCCAAGGTATGGCTTGTTCGTGCGTTCATCCCGAAGGCTGAGTCCATTTAACATGAAAGCCGTTTGGTCCCCACCGCCGCCGCGAATAATCAAATCACCCGTGGTCTGACTGATCTGAATACCTGCCTGCAGGCCGATCACATTGGAGATCGTTCTTACGGATGGAAGATGCTCGATCTCGCGGAAGTTCAGGTTCAACTGACTTGAGGAGACATCTTTCTGCACGACCGGCTGACTGGCGATGATCACAACCTCCTGGGCCTGAATGGCAGCTTCGGACAGTCGGAACGCAAGCTCGGTGGTTTGACCGATATTGACGCGCACATCCACCAGCGTCGCTGCAGCGTAGCCGATGATTGACGCACGCAGCCGGTACGAACCAGGGGGGACACTCAAGATGGTGAAGAATCCCTCGAAGTCGGACGCAGCCCCCATCGATGTTCCCTCAATGACAACGTTCGCGCCTACCAGCGGTTCATTCGTCCGTGCGTCGGTTACCATTCCGGTTATCTTTCCAGTCTGGGCAAATGTCAGACTTGCGGAGAACAGTAGCACGAGCGCAGTATCGTACGCAGCAGACTTCATGTTATGATTCTCCTGTCACGATGGAATTTTCAAAGAAGGTAAGGCTCGAAAAGGCGGGTATTATCGAGAACTGCAGCATGAGCTCCACGCCTGCAATCATGTAAAGTAACAGCGGAATATTCAAAAAATCCGCGTCTCTGTCAAGCGAAATGACGCCTCTTTCGCCAATTATGACAACCCAAAATCAAACCCAGTCGGTGTCGTCACTTCTTCTCGGTTCGATGGTCCGAGCCACTGTAAGCCGTACGCCTAATGAGACATTAAACAATCTGCCTCGCGGAATGACCAGAACATCGAACCGATTTGATGCTCGCGCGAAATGTGAACAAACCTGAGCGTGAAGATGAACCGGTGAGGAAAGAATTGGAAAGATGGTGAGGTGATGTTGAAGAAAGGAAAAAGCGGTCGAGCGATGACAGTGATAACGATTACTCCCTTCGCGCATCGCTGGCTTGACCCGATTTCAGCGCCCGCTCAAAGGCATCCTTGTACTCTTTGATTCCTTGAAAGAGCGCTTCAGCGATTCTTTGCTGACCCTGACTGGTTCTGAGGATCCTTTCCTCCTGACGGTTCGAGAGATACCCTGTCTCCACAAGGACATTCGGCATCGAGGCACCGACGAGCACGTAGAATCCTGCCTGCTTGACCCCGCTATTCTGGATCTTCAGATGCCGGGCCATGGCCTCGGCAGCGACTTCCGCAAACTGCTCGCTGTACTTCATGAAGGCGCTCTGGCGCAGCGTCACCAAGATGAAATACTCATCCGTGAGGTCCTGATATCGGCTTTCGTGTCCTACTTCATACTTGACGACCGAGTTCTCCCGCTCGGCAATTCGGATGGCGCTCTCGGTCTTCCCGGGCTTCAGCAGGTAGATCTCGAATCCGTTTGCCGAGGAGGGTTTTCGCTCGGTGGAATTACAGTGAATGCTGACGAACAGCTTCCCGTTTGCCTCGTTGGCGATTTGAGTCCGTCGATAGAGCTCGACAAATTCGTCCGTCTTTCGGGTGTAGACAACCTTCACTCCCTTTAGGTTGCGTTCAATCAGTCTGCCGAGCTTCAGGGCCACGCCGAGGGTCACGTCTTTCTCCTTTGTTCCTCTGACGCCGATCGTTCCCGGGTCTTTTCCTCCGTGGCCGGCATCGATGACGATCACATCGAGCACCGACCGGCTGCGCTCCGCCTCAAGTCTCTCCTCGCGCATTTGCTCCTGCCGCTTTCGTTCAAGCTCCGCCTTGTCAATTTCTTGCCTCGTGTGAAGAGCAACAAGCAGGTCGTTCGAGCCCTTCTCCACAGAGGGATCGACCTGAACGACCTCGCGAGAAAGCTGGAACGTCAGTTGAACAGAAGTGGGCGACTGGAAGGTCAGAAGCTGGCGGACGACACCTTGGGGCCGGAACCGCCGGAGGGCTACAGTATCGGCCCTCGCATCCGCTATGGTGACGAAGAGCCAACCGTCCGGCTTCAGAAATGCCTCGAAATCGCCGAGTTTCCGGCTAGATTTGATCGTAAGGAGGTAGCCATTGAGTCGCTGCTCTATTTCAATGCCTGTGATGTCGAAGGGAACGGTTGCCGGGGTTGTCGGGGGCTTGGAAATCCGGCGCGAATCAGAACTGAAGGAGATCCCCCTCGGAGCCAACCGCTCAAGCAGATTAAAGAAGGGGGTGGCTGCCACGTAATACAAGCTGTCAACAAGCATCACGTCGTTCGGGAGCTGGTAGACAGAAGCGGCGTTCGTCGCGACATCTGTGATCACAAGGTACGGATTGCGGGCAGTGAGCTTGACGCGGTGCTCGGGAAGCCGAATCTCGATCTTCTGCCGCTCCGGACTGATGGCAAACGGCAGCGAAAACAGGGAGGCGTAGTCATTGACGGAGACAGAAATGAAGCCGGAGCTGTCGTAGGAACGCACATAGAACGGAGGCTGGCCTTCAGCATCGACCTTCAGGGTAGTTTTCTGAGCAAGCGCGGGAAGACATGGGAGTATACCGAGAACAACGGTTCCGGAAAGCAGCAGACCCCACGAACGTGAAATCTTCATCTATCGATAGTTCACAAATTGCAGCGCAAAGGGGAAGTCTGATTCGCGGAGCATCTTGATGACAGCCTGCAGGTCATCCTTGTCTCTTCCACTGACGCGAACCTGATCTTCCATGATCTGAGCTTGAACCCTGATCCTGGAATCTTTGATTCTCTTGACAAGCGTTCTTGCGCCGTCCTTGCTGATCCCAACCTGCAGTGAGATGATCTGCCGCACCGTACCGCCGGCGGCAGGTTCGATGGTGCCGTACCGCAGGGATTTGAGCGAAACACCCCGCTTCACCAATTTCGATTGAACAACGTCGAGTGCGCTCTTCAGGTGGAATTCATCGCGCGCTTGAAGAGCAATCTGTCGTTCCTTGGAACTGAATGTAATAAGGGTTTTAGAGTCTTTGAAATCGTAGCGCTGGCTGATCTCTTTGCGGGCCTGGTTGAGGGCGTTGTCGACTTCCTGCAGATTCACTTCCGAAACGATGTCAAACGAGTTCTGCTGCGGCATGCCCCGTCAGTTGATGACTTCGATGATGTTGCGCCGCTCGGTGACCCGGATGCGTATACGGATTGAATCTTCACCCGATACGATCTTCCCAACGCCCACGATCGTGCACTCATCGTCGTTGGCGGTTTCGACATAATATCGAGCGTTGGGATTCTCCGTCATAGGGTACAGCATACGTATGGTTACTCCGTTGAAACTCTTTTCGCCTCCGCCTAGATGGGCTGGTTTCCAAAAGTACGCCCTCGCCCGACCTGCGAAGTTGCCCAGATCGTTCATGATTGCGTTCCGGGTTTGCTCAACAGCGTTGGCTTGGAACATCTGCACGCCGACCGAAATTGCAATCCCAAGAAGAAGCAATCCGAGTACGGCTAGCAATAATTGTGTTTGACCCATCTCTCAATCCCCCCCCACGCACGGGAGCCTGCAGTTAGATCCACCCTGAGACTCATGACCAGCGTTGATGGACCACGACATCCCTTCGGCTCAATTCTTCAAGTAATGGTTTCAACGGAACACAGATTTCCGGTGTTACCGCGCCGCTTACGGGAATCCTGCCCTGAACGAGTAGCTGAATAATCACGGATGTCGGATATCCCGTGGTACGCATCATCGCCGTAATATTGTCATTCTCAGAAGAAAAATCAACAAGATCGAACGTCAAGGTCTGCAAGCATCCCCCCCGTCCGCCCCGTATCCATACTCTAAGTAGCACAACATCTCTGCCAGAGCCCTCCAGCTTCTTTTTTAGCAGTTCTGCGAAAAGCTCCCTGCTGGTTAGCACATTTGCACCTACGGTAATCGGATCACTCGATCCGAATCCAAGATCTAGCAGCATCCTGAACCGCTCACAATGGCCTGGATAGCGGATTGTCTTGTAGTCAAGCTCGCGTGCTCTGCCAGCGAACATCTGCGGTAGCCGCGAGACACCGCCGGCTGTGTGGAACGCTTCGAGTGTGCCAAAAGGAGCCGGGAACTGCATCATCTCAGTCTCAGTCAGTGTCTCAACCTGGGTCAATGTACCGTTCCGCAACACGGTCGATTTGCCGGTGTATTCGTTGAGCAGGCCTTCTACCGAAAAGGCAAGCTCATACGAGAAGGGCGGCTTCGGGTGTTGTGGCAGACCGCCAACGCGCAGGTGGATCGAGTCCACGGAGTCGAACAACTCTGCGCCACGCGCCGCAAGGACATTGGCAAGACCGGGGGCAAGGCCACAATTCGGAATCACAGCTACGTTGGCTTCTCGCGCGGCGTCATTGAGCTCCAGCTGTCTCTCCACGACCTGGTCGTTCCCGCCGAGGTCGCAAAAGTGCACGCCCGACTTAATGGCGGCACGCGCGAGCATGTAGTTATGGTGGTACGAGGTGGCACCCACGACGCCGTCGTGTCCGACCATAGCCTCGACGACACCGGCGTAGTCGTTTGCGTCGAGGGTGATCGGATGCACAACAGGAGAGCCGATCTTCCGCGCGACGTGCTGAGACCGCGCAAGACTGACATCCGCCAGCGTGACGCGTTCGATCCCTTGCGATCGAGCCAGATCGTACGCGATAGCACTCCCCATGAGGCCGGAACCAATGACAAGTAGTTTCATTTCCTAATCTCCCCCGTCTCCATACTCCAAAAGAGCAGGTCGAGCTCGTCCAGGGGGATCCCGATATCTTCTGAGAATTTCGCGAATCGTCGTTCGATAGCAAAGTACCGCTTCCGCGAAAGGGTCGCCGGGAGGGAGCGCAGAACACCGTAGCGCTTCAGATTTCGCAAGATGTGCCGGTCGAGGATCGCGAGCCCACCGTTCTTTCCAATGTTGCGCTGGAAGTGTGTGGCTTCCTTGTACCCTAGGCCTTTGACGTTTCTTACGAGCCATTCGCGGAGTTCATCGGGTGACCAAGACCGCGCAATGGCATCGAGGATCTCCGGAAACTGCTGCTTGATTCTCACGAGATTCCGGGACTTCGTCTTGTGGAAGCGAATGTAGTTCCGCCGGTCGCGAAGGAGTGGCTCAGGATCGATCGCTTCTCGTTCAAATGCGAGCCGGCGGAGTGCTTGCACCACCCGGTCCGCGTGCTCCGCGCTCGTCTGGGGCGTCATCAGACAATAGGCTAATTCGTAGAAGTACTCCGAGGTCGGGAGGTTTGCGAATTCCCCCAATCGTCTTTGAATCGCCTTGCGCCTCTCAGCGTGGAGTTGCCGAAGACTGTTCCACAGGTCCCGTTGTTTTCGCTGCGATTGCCGATTCATCTTCACTAATCCGGCAGAGAGACGCGCAGGCCAGTGGTCGTTCGCGCCAGTCTGACCAGACCATCGCGTTCCAGGTCGACGAGAATCTGACGAAACCATTTCCGGTCACCCCGACGGTAGTTCGGTTTGATCGACACGGCAAGCTGATGCTGGCCTATGGATGATGTGCCGTTCAGGTTGCGCAACGCCTCGACGATTCTCCCTCGATATATGCGGTTCGGGATGCCCTCACGAGCCGGTTCGCGCTTGCGCTGATCCGCTCTTGTACGGTTGATCTGGTGTGCGCTTGGGCAGTGTGCTTGAACGGGGCACGCTCCGCATTTGGGTGCTCGGGCCGTACAGATCGTTGAGCCGAGGTCCATCAACGCCTGGTTCCATTGCTTAGCGCGGCCCTTCGGGAGCAGCGACGCGGCGGCGTCCCAGAGGTCCCCGCGACGGATGGTCTCGTTTCTGCTCACTGTACGTCGTCTCACGGACGCAGGAAACAGGCGATAGAGGACCCGACTGACATTTGTGTCAACGACTGCGACCTGCTTGCCGAAAGTGAAACAGGCGAGAGCGGACGCCGTGTACAGACCGATTCCCGGGAGCTTCTGCAGAGCCCGTGTGTCCCCGGGCAATTTGCCGCCTCCGTCAAGCATCAGCGTTCTTGCCAGTCGCCATAGCCGTACAGCGCGACCATTATAGCCCATCCCCTGCCATGCCTTGATCACGGAGGAACTCTTCGCACGAGCCAGTTTCTGGAAGCTGGGAAAGCGCGACAGGAAAAGCGGATACTTTGCCAGGACGCGGCCGACCTGGGTTTGTTGCAGCATGACCTCCGAGACGAGAATGCGATAAGGGTCGCGCTCGCCGCGCCAAGGGAGGTCTCGACTGTTCCTCCGATACCAGCGAAGGAGGGATGCGGTGATCGTCGACCTCCGGCGGATGGGTCCCAGACTACATCTGCGAGTTCTGGATTTCCGATTTCCCATTTGAATATTGTGAGGGGAGTCCTCAGCGGAGGGATCACCACCGATCCAACGTGGTGATGAAGGGCCTATTCCCTTCCAGAACATCCATCACTTTCAGCTCGGTTAGTGTCACCCAGCGGATCTCTTGGAACGCGTTGTTCCATGGCGCACCTGAGAATTCCGAGACGAAGCAGTACGAAACCTCAAAGGCCGCTCCGTCGTCATACTGTGCCTGGTGCGTTTCGATGCGGTCGATATTCTGGATTTCGATGGAGAGCTCTTCGCGAAGCTCACGCCTGAGGCAGTCAAGCGTGCTCTCTCCCTCTTCCAGCTTGCCGCCAGGGAATTCCCACTTCAGGCCGTAGCGTGAGCCTTTCTTCCGCTGGCAAAGGAGAACTTTGCCATCCTTCTGAAGGAGGGCAACGGCAACACGAGTCATACGGGCCAGAATATACCGAACGATCCATGCAAATCCAACCACGGCGAGACAAGTTCGCGGTTGCTTCGCTGGTGAATAGTTCTAAATTTGGACGCGAGACACAAGGAGTCCTTATGCGTGCAACCATCACTGTGGCTGTCCTCTGCCTACTTGCTCCGTTACCAGGTCTTAGTCAAACGGCAAGTCACGTTGTTATCAGTGAAGTGTACGGCGGGGGTGGAAACACTGGCTCGACGTGGAAGAACGATTTCGTCGAGTTGTACAATCCCACGAACGATCCCGTCGTGATGACCAATTGGTCGCTTCAGTATCAGTCAGCTTCGGGCATTGGTGGATTCACCAACAAGGCGATCTTCTCGGGGACGATCATGCCTCGGGGGTTTTTCCTCGTTCAGCTCTCTCAAGGTGCTGGGGGCACGACCACCCTGCCGATCCCAGATGCGTTCCCGTCGAACGCGCTTATGCTCAGCTCGTCGGCTGGCAAAGTCGCTCTTGTCCGCGATACTCTCTCCGTCACGAATGCGAATGATCCGAACGTCGTTGACTTCATCGGCTATGGAGGTGCCAATAAGTTCGAGGGATCGGGACCGGCGCCGACGTTGAGCAACACAACAAGTGCGGAGCGGAAGGCGTCAGGGAGCTCTACTGCAAGCTCTCTTGCTCAAGGCGGAAGCGAGCAGAATGCAGGAAACGGTTGGGATTCTGACAATAATGCAAGCGACTTCGTTGTTCAGACAGCCATCAGTCCCCAGAACAGCGCCAGCCCAAGGGAGCCGGCAGGATCTGTCCTAGCCGGCATTG
>Ga0194110_10009046_pt1 | contig 11264 bp, 8 predicted proteins | sample TA2Kig1200mmetaG_FD_146192 | JGI IMG/M metagenome (GOLD analysis project Ga0194110, IMG submission 146192) | Freshwater microbial communities from Lake Tanganyika, Tanzania - TA2015032 Kigoma Deep Cast 1200m | ecosystem: Environmental > Aquatic > Freshwater > Lake | place: Tanzania: Lake... | reverse complement strand
CCTTTGCCCCCTCCCCCACCAACCCTTACCACCCGAACGTCAAGAAGTCGTGCATGGAGTTGGAGGCCAGGCGGCCGGCGCCCATGGCCAGAATGACGGTGGCCGAGCCGGTGACGATGTCGCCGCCGGCCCAGACCCGGGGTTTCATGGTTTTGCCGGTCTTGGGGTCGGCCACGATGTAGCCCCACTTATTCAGGGACAGGCCCGGGGTGGACTTGGTCAACAGTGGGTTGGCCCCGGAGCCGATGGAGATGACCGCGGTGTCGATCTCCACCATGAACTCGGAGCCCGGTATGGGCACCGGTCGGCGCCGTCCGGAGGCGTCGGGTTCGCCCAATTCCTGGCGCAGGCACTCCACGCCGGTGAGCATGCCGGTTTTGTCGTCGCCCAGGAAGCGCAGGGGATTGGTGAGGAGCAGGAATTCCACCCCTTCTTCTTCGGCGTGGTGGACTTCCGCGGTGCGGGCCGGAAGTTCGGCGTGGGAGCGGCGGTAAATAATATAAGATTTTTCCGCGCCCAGGCGCAGGGCGGTGCGGGCCGAGTCCATGGCCACGTTGCCGCCGCCGAAGGTGGCCACCTTCTTGCCCCGGACGATGGGAGTGTCGTAGTTGGGGAAGTCGTAAGCCTTCATCAGGTTGGAGCGGGTGAGATACTCGTTGGCGGAATAGACCCCGATGTAGTGTTCGCCGGGGACCTTGAGGAACACGGGCAGCCCCGCACCCACTCCCAGGAAGACCACGTCAAAACGCGCCAGCAATTCGTCCACAGTTTCGGAGCGGCCGATTACCGAGCTCAACTCGATCTTGACGCCCAGGCGCTCCAGGTAATTGCACTCGGAGAAGACGATCTCCTTGGGCAGCCGGAATTCGGGGATGCCGTACACCAGCACGCCGCCGGGGGCGTGGAGGGCCTCGAACATGGTGACCTCGTGGCCCTTGAGGATGAGGTCCCCGGCCACGGTGAGGCCCGCGGGCCCGGTGCCCACCACCGCCACTTGCTTGCCGGTGGGCTCCGCCTTGGGAGGCAGGATGTCCTTCCCGTGCATGCGCTGATGGTCCGCGGCGAAGCGCTCCAAATTGCCGATGGCCACCGGCTCATCTTTCTTGCCGATGATGCACAGGCCTTCGCACTGGACTTCCTGGGGGCAGACCCGGCCGCACACCGCGGGCAGGGCGTTCTTTTCCCAGAGCAGGCGGATGGAGCCTTCGAAATCGCCTTCTTTGATCAGCCTGATGAAGCCCGGAATATCGATCTCCACCGGGCAGCCCTGCAAGCAGCGGGGGTCCTTGCACTGGATGCAGCGCTCGGCCTCTTTCATGGCCAGTTCCGGGGTTAAGCCGTAGGGCACTTCCTGGAAATTTCTGGCGCGGACGTCGGGGGGCTGCTCCGGCATCTTTTGCCGGGGGATTTTCTCTTTTTTGGGGGCCTTGACTTCTTCGGTCATTATCCGTTCCTCCCTATATATTTAAAGCCTCGTGGGGTCAGGTTGGTTAGCTGCAGCACTTGCATTTGCCGGCGCCGTGGGCTTCTTTGAACTGGTCATAGGAAACCTTTTCCAGCTCCAGATAAGAACGCAGGCGCAGGGTCAGTTCATCCCAATCGACCTGGAGACCGTCGAATTCGGGGCCGTCCACGCAGGCGAACTGCATCTTGCCGCCCACGGTCACCCGGCAGCAGCCGCACATGCCGGTACCGTCCACCATGATGGGGTTGAGGCTCACCAGGGTCTTGACGCCGTAATCCTTGGTAATCTTGCAGCAGGCCTTCATCATGGGCACCGGCCCGATGCACACCGCCAGGCCGATATCCTTATGTTTTTCCAGGGTTTCCTTCAGCTTGTCGGTGACGAAGCCGTGGTGGCCGTAAGTGCCGTCGTCGGTGCAGATCATCACCTCATCGGACGCGGTCCGCATCTTGTCTTCCAGGATAAGCAGATCCTTACTCCGGGCGCCGATGACGGAATAGACGTAGTTGCCCATCTGCTTCAGACCCCGGGTGATGGGATAGAGCACCGCAATGCCGGTGCCGCCGCCCACGCAGATGACCTTGCCCACTTTTTCCAGGTGGGTGGGCTGGCCCAAGGGGCCGATGACGTCCAGATAGCTGTCCCCCACCTGTAAGGTCTTGAACAGGGCGGTGCTTTTGCCCACCACCATGTAGATGAGGTTGATGAGTCCCTTGGCCGGATCGGTGTCCGCCATGGTCAGGGGGATGCGCTCCCCCTTCTCGTTGGCCCGGAGGATGACGAATTGGCCGGGTTTCGCTTTGGCCGCGATCTTGGGGGCCTTGACCCAGTTGCTGATTATGGTCCCCTGGGCCATTTCCTGGCGTTCAACTATTTCGAACATAGACGCTGATCTCCTTGCCTCGTGAAAAATTTATTTATACCGCGGGTTCCAGGCCGGCGCCGCGGGCTGCCGACCTTGGTTTCTGGTAAATCAGTTGTTTTTTACCACGGGTAATGGAAAAGAAGCAAGTGATAAATATCACAAATGATGGTTTTTAGTTTTCAGTTTTTAGTTTTTAGGGGGTGGGCGAAATCGTCCCCCAGCTTGGCTTGGGAACCAGATAAAAGGCCCTTTAGGGGCGGGGTTTTCCCGCCCGCCATTTACCGGTAATCACTCCACGGGCAGAGAGCCCCCGCCCCTGCGTTGTGCCCCAACTTATTATACCGTTTTCAGTTTTCGGTTAAAAGAAATTGTATTATCAATAAGTTAGCCATAGAATTTGTTGCATCTGAAACTGAACTTGGTATTATCAGGCCGGAACAAGAAAATCGATTATTGCCTTATCTCCGAAAAGGGAATCCAGGGAGTTTGCAAAAAAGGAGTTTCATATTTCGAGCGAGACTGGCAACCGGAAAAAATTTAGTGGCACCGGCCTCTGGCCTGTGGGAGCCGCCTATTCTCTCAAGCAACATCCCCACAGGCTGGAAGCCTGTGCCACTTATGCCATTATCTCTTGTTTTTTATTTGAGTAAGAAGCAGACCCCTTTGCAAAAGGCTCTTCCGAAATCAAAGCAACAATCAAAACCCAAAAACCGCGGAGGGCGGTTTCCCGGGAAATGGGGACACTTTCTATTTTTAAATTATCCTTATTCGGGCCGGATGGTCTCGCTCAGAAAAATAGGAAGTGTCCCCATTATCCTACCGATGCCGGCCGCCGCCCTGATGTCCGCTGCCCCCACCATGAAAACCGCCAGCGCCATGATGGGGCCGGGGAGCGGCAGAGGGGTGCGGTCGGGGCGCGGGCTGCCGGACCCGCTCCTCACCCCGGCTTCGGGCCCGCTCCTCCTGGCCCAGGCCCCGGGCATGGGCGGTTTCCGGAGACACGGGCTTCCAGCCCTGTTTCCCCTGGTGCTGCTGCCACTGGCCGCCTTCCCGGCGATAGACCCCGCCGTTTTTGCCGGCATAAACATCGCCATGGGCATGAGGCCCGGACTTGACCCCGGCGGGCGGCCCGGCCTTGGCGGCCTTGTGGGGCGCGGGAGCGCCGGGTTTGGTTGGTTTGGCGCCGGGCTTGGCGCCGGGCTTGACCGCGTGCTTAGGCTCAGGTTTGGGACCCGGTTTCGGCCCCGGCTTGGGTCCCGGTTTGGGTCCCGGATGAGGGCCAGGTCCCGGCTTGGGTCCAGGTTTGGGACCGGGTTTGGGACCGGGTTTAGGGCCCGGAGGATGCGGCGGGTGAGGCGGCCAGGGTCGCGGGTGCCAGCGGTTGTAAATGTTGTAATTATTGATATTGACTCCCCCTCCGCCCCAGCCCCAGGGGCCCCAGCCGGGAGACAACAAGGCCCCCGCCGCGAATCCCACGGCTAATCCGGTTAAGGCGCCGACGCCCAGTCCGGCCCCATAGCCATAGGTGGGAGGAGGTGGATAATAGGCATTGCCCACCCAAGGGGTATAAGGGTAGCCGGTACCATACACCACGGTGCCGTCGGGGGAGACCGCGGTGCCCAGGTAGCCGGGAGTGTAGCCCACATAGACCACTTCCGGGGTGGCGTTATACACCCGGACATAGGTGACATGGTGCAGCGGCGAGCTGGGCGGTATGGAATAGATCTCCGGGGGCACCGAGTCCGCCACGGTCCAGGGGCCGGTGGGGGATGAAGAGGTGAACCACACGCCGTTATCCACCGAGTAATAAGCGTTCTTCACCTTGATCACCGGGTTGGGGGAGTTGACCGCATACTGCAAGGAAGTCCCCTCAATGGGCTTGAACTGGGGGTCGCCGTCGTAGGTGGCGGTCATGGCGGCTTTATCCCGAGGGATGGCCGCGGTCTGGGGGATAGAGTTGGCGATTACGGCCTCTTTGGCCTGGGCGGTGCCCGGCACCGAGACGAGCACGTCGCCGCTGGGATGGTTTTCGGGGATTTTGGCGAAGTCCCCCGGCAGCTTGTCGCCGGGGACGAACTCCCAGGGACCCTGGGCCAGGTTCTTGGACTTGAACCAGCGCCCGGAAATCAGCACATAGTAATCCTGGGTGGCCAGGTCCAAAAAGATGTGGTCGCTGGTGTTCTTCACCACCAGGAGTTGGGTGCCTTCGATGGGCGCGAACCCCGGCTGGCCCTGAGTCTGGAGCAGCTCCGCGGGGCCGGTGCTCACGTACACCGCGGGGATTTTGGTCTTGTCGGCCAATAAGGGGTTGTCGGGCTGGTTGAGCAAGTCCACCATGCCGGTGGCGGCGACGGTCTTTTTGGCCGGCTCCAGGGCCTGTGGGGGCTTCTGGGACACAACCCAGGGGCCTTCCACCTTGGCGGCCTCCAGCCATTTATCCATGATGGCCAGATAGTAACGGCCGCTCCCCTGGTCCATGAGAATCAAGGCCCGGGTGTTGATGACCCGCAAGAAAGGCGTGCCTTTAACTTCCCGTAGGGCCGGCGGGCCGTCAATGAGGACCAGGAGGGCCGGGGTGGTGCTGACGATGATCCGGGGCGGTTCATTCTTCAAGGGCAGCTTTTCCACCCGCTGTTCCGCCTGGGTGATGGCCAGGCTGGCTTCCAGGCGTTCCAGGGCGATGGTGTTGATGGCCTGGGAGAGGTTTTGGCGAATGAGGTTCACGTAATCATGGGGGTCCCCCGGTTCTTTGGGGAAATCCCCTTTGGTGACCTGAAGGTCTTGTAGTTCAACCATGCCGCGCTCTTTGTCCACTTGCGCGCGGGCGGTGAACCAGACCACCCCAAAGAGGGGCTGGGGAGAAGCCTTGGTTTCCACGGACACCGCGGCCCGGCCGGCTAAATGATGGTGGTCCCAGGAATCCAACTGGGGCTGGAAAATAGAGATGTCCGCATCTATGGTGGTGATATGCCGGGGCCAGGCAACATTTTCCTGGCCCAGTGGACTAGGAGGCATGGGGGCCGGGGGGGCCGTCCCCCGCGCCGGCGGCCCTTGGGCGCCCAGGGGGGAAGCGATGAGACAAACGGCCAAGATGATGTTAACAATGGGGATTCTTTTCATTAAGCCACCTCTTTAATACCGTTTTTCGATTTTCGGTATCTCTGCGTCCTTAGCGTCTCGGCGGTAAATCAATTTTCACCCCAGAGGCGCAGAGAACGCGGAGTGCGCTTATGGACAATTATACAGTCGCGGCGTATAAGGTTGTCGCCGCTAACTCTTGAGACTCATTTATAACGAATTTGGTTGGGGAATTAAAGCCAAATAGATGTTGGGGGTCAAAGAAGTCTGCGATTGGCTTTGCCAGATGAGGCGACTTACCGAAAATTATCCCGTAGGGGCGGAAGCTCCCCGCCCAAAATAAGCGATGCTATATTGAAAAGGCCCAAATCATGCGGGCGGGGAGACCCCGCCGCTACGATTCTTCTTTTGCGGCTCCGGTAGTTGCCAAGATCCTAAATAGACTGCTTGGGGACCGAAGCCAAGGCAATAAATAATCGAAATCTAAGATAGCCCCACCTCCTCTAGGGGACAACTTGTTTCAGGTAGTTAAAGTAATTGACATTTCCGGAGGGATCAAGTTAATATGAATCATAAGGGTGTGCCATGAGAACGGTAATTTTCGATACCCTGGAATTCGCCAAGACGCTGAAGGCCGCAAATTTTACCGACACGCAGGCCGAAGCCTTGGCTCAAGCAGTGGCGGGGATTGTCGACGAACAACTGACCACTAAGCGGGATCTGAAAGAACTGGAAGCAGGCTTAAAACGAGACTTGAAAGAACTGGAAGCAGGCTTAAAACGAGACTTGAAAGAACTGGAAGTAGGCTTAAAGCGGGACTTGAAGGAACTGGAGGTAGGCTTTAAACGTGACCTCCAGGAAACGGAATTGCGTCTCCGGCATGATTTAACCCTTCGCTTCGGGGCCATGCTGGTGGCGGGAATTTCCATCGTCGCGGCCCTGGTAAAACTGTTGTAAATCCCACTTTCCTCCTCAGAAGGCGAAGACTGCCCGTCGTAGTACCAGCCGAAATTTTTCCTCCCATTAAATCCTGATAAAAACCGATAAATATCAGTGCTTCTCGGCGTTAAGCCTTGGTTCCGAAAAAAAAACCGGCTTCCAGGGCGGCAAGCCCTTTTCGGAAGCCGGTTTGATTTAGGTCCTCCAGGCCCCGGAGGGCCTGGAAGGGTAATATTTCTTGGCTGTTAGAACAGGCCGGTCACTTTGCCGCTCTTGACGTCCACGTCGACGCGGCGGAAGGCCGGGTCGGAGCCGGTGCCGGGCATGAGGGAAATGGCGCCGCACACCGGGCAGATGAACTTGGCGCCACCGTACACCAGGAAGTCCCGGACGGGGAGCCGCCAACCCTTGGGGGTCCCCTTCTTGGTGGGATCGTGGGTGAGGCTCAGATGGGTCTTCACCATCATGGTGGCGTATTCGTTGTACTTGGGATCCGCCTCAAACCGCTTGGCCTTGGCGATGGCTTCGGGAGCGAAGTCCACGCCGTCGGCGCCGTAGACCTGCTCGGCAATGATTTCCACGCGCTGCCGCAGCGGCAGTTCATTGGGATAGAGGAACCGGAAGTTGGGCTTCTCTTTGCAGGCTTCCATGACCGCATCGGCGAATTCCAGGGCGCCTTCGCCGCCGAACTGCCAGTGCCGGGACACGGCCACCCGGGCGCCTTCCGCCTCGCAGGCCCGGCGAATCACCGCGTGCTCTTCGTCGGAGTCGAAATGGAAGGAGTTGATGCAGACCACCGGGTTAATGCCGGCTTTCTTGATGGAGCGGACGTGATGCACCGCGTTCTCCACCCCGTCTTCCAACCACTTCATAGTCTCCTTGGAGGCCGAGAAGTATTCCTTGGGGATGGGCTTGCCCGGCGGGCAGGGCAGGGCGCCGGTGTTGACGCCGTGGTGCTTCAGACCCCGGACGGTGGCGGTGAGCACCGCCACGTTGGGAATCAGGCCGCTGAAGCGGCACTTCACGTTCCAGAATTTCTCAAAGCCGATATCCGCGCCGAAGCCGGACTCGGTGATATGGTAGTCGAACATCTTCAGGCCGATCTGGTCGGCGACGATGGAAGACTGGCCCACCGCGATGTTGGCGAAGGGGCCGGCGTGCACAAAGCAGGGCTGCTTCTCCACGGTCTGCATGAGGGTGGGGTTGATGGAGGGCAGCATCCAGGCGGTCATGGCATTGCCCACTTCCAGGTCGCCGGTGGTGATGGGGTTGCCCTTCTTGTCGTAGCACACCACCATTTCGTTCAGGCGTTTCCTCAGGTCCTCCAGGGAGGTGAAGACCGACAGGATGGCCATGACTTCCGAAGACACCGCGATGCCGAAGGAGGACTTCATCATGAAGCCGTCCATCTTGCCACCCATGCCGATGATGATGTGGCGCAGGGCCTGGGCGCAGAAGTCCATGATCCAACCCATTTCGAAGTTCTTGGGATCGATGTCCAGGCGCTTCAGGTTCCGCTTGGCCAGCTGCTCGTCATTGTAGTTGAACTCGTGCTGCAGCCGGGAGGTGGCGGCCACCATGGCCAGGTTGTGGGCGTTCATGATGTTGTTGATGTCGCCGGTGAGGCCCAGGGAGAACTCGGTCATGGGAATAAGCAGCGAAATGCCGCCGCCGGCCGCGGTGCCCTTGACGTTCATGGTGGGGCCGCCGGAAGGCTGCCGGATGCAGCCGCCCACGTTGACGCCCCGTTTGCCCAGGCCCTCGATGAGGCCCATGGAGGTGGTGGATTTGCCTTCGCCCAGGGGAGTGGGGGTGATGGCGGTGACGTCGATGTAAAAGCCGTCGGGTTTGTTCTTGTTGCGTTCCAGGCATTTCACGTAGTCGACGCGGCCGATTTTCTGGCCCATGGGGATGCGCTCATCTTTGGGGATTTCCAGCTTATCGCACATCTCTTCAAAGGGAATCATCTCCGCTTCGGCAATTTCGGCAATCTGCCAGTCCTTCTGTTTAACCGGATCGTACTTCGCCATAAACAAAGCCTCCTTAAGGGTTTTGATGACGTATTTACTCCCGGAGCGGGGAGCTTCCGGGGAAATCACCTGGTGCTCCTGGAGGATATGGTCTATATCCCGCCAGGGTTCATACTTTTTTTCACATAGTCCTCCCATTTATACGACCTTGCACCGGTTTGTCAATAAATATTTTACTTCCTCAACCCTTATCCCCTAAATTTCTTGGGGCTTTTATATTTGACATAATGAACCTTAGGCCGTAAAATGTTATGTGAATACTGGTACAAAAGCACAAAATTGCTCCTCGGGCTATTTCTGTTTGGAGCTTTGGGGAGAACTTGCTGGAAATCTCCCCCGGCCCTGATCATGAGCTGCGAGCCGGGACGCGGCTTGAAGGCGCATAAGGGTTTGGGGATATTATTTTGAACGTTGCGACCCGTTCTGGATTAACGGAGGAGGAGGAATTATATGGTCATCGGGGAATCCAAACCCCTAGCGGAAATCCTGGACATGATCAAGGATTTCAAAAAAATAGTGGTGGCCGGCTGCAAAGGCTGCGTCACCGTCTGTAACGTCGGCGGCGAAAAGGAAGTGGCCATCCTGGCTTCGGAGCTGAGAATTGCCCGCAAAGCCGCCGGCAACAATCTAGACGTCAAAGAATATACCTGTGAACGGCAGTGCGACCCCGAATACATCGAGCCCCTGGATGACCTGGTGGCGGACGCCGACGCCGTGGTGTCCATCGCCTGCAGCGTCGGCCCCCAATACGTCACCGCCCGCTATCCTTATCTCCACGTCTTTCCCGGGATCAACACCACCAGCATCGGCGGCGCCGTGGAACACGGGGTATGGAAAGAATTCTGCCAGGCCTGCGGCAGCTGCGTCATCGGCGAATACGGGGGGCTCTGCCCCATCGCCCGCTGCGCCAAGCAGCTTCTCAACGGCCCCTGCGGCGGCTCCTCCGGGGGCATCTGCGAGGTGGGCAAAGGCAGTATCCCCTGCATCTGGCACCTCATCTACGACCGCATGAAAAACCTCGGCCAGCTCCACAAGATGACCGAGGTGAAACTCTATAAAAACTGGAGCACCAGCCGCGACGGCGGCCTGCGCACTTCGATTCGGGAGGAACTGAAACAATGACCACCTATTCCGCAGGAAGCAACCTGGAAAAAATCTTCAAAAGCGGGAAAAAAGCCGTAACCGGCGAATGTGGTCCTCCCCGGGGCGCAGATGCCGAGCACTTCAGGCACAAAGCGAATTTCTTGAAAGGCTGCGTCGACGCAGTGAACGTCACCGACAACCAGACCGCGGTGGTGCGCTTCTGTTCCCTGGCCGCCTCCAAAATCCTCCTGGAAATGGGCATCGAGCCGGTGATGCAGATGGTCACCCGGGACATGAACCGCATCGCCCTCCAGAGCAACATCTTGGGCGCCGCGGCCATGGGGATCAAGAACCTCCTGTGCCTCACCGGCGACCACCAGTCCTTTGGCGACCACCCCCAGTCCAAGAACGTCCATGACCTGGATTCGGTGCAACTGGCCAACACCCTCAGAATGATGCGGGACGAGGGTAAGATGATCAGCGGCACCGAGGTGCAAGGCCGGCCCCAGATGTTCATCGGCGCGGCGGCCAACCCCTTCGCCGACCCCCAAGAGTTCCGGGTGGTGCGCATGGGCAAAAAGATCGCCGCGGGGGTCCAGTTCATTCAGACCCAGTGCATTTACAACATGGAGCGGTTCCACAAGTTCATGGAGATGGCCAATGACATGGGCCTGACGGAGAAAGCCTACATCATGGCGGGGATCACCCCCCTTAAATCCGTGGGTATGGCCAACTACATGAAAAAGTTCGTCCCCGGTCTGGACGTGCCCGACTCCTACATCACCCGCCTCAAGGGGGTGCCCAAGGACAAGCAGGCCGCGGAAGGCATCAAGATCGCGGTGGAGCAGATCCACGAGTGCCTGGCAATGAAGGGCATCGCCGGCATCCACCTCATGGCCATCGAGTGGGAGGAAAGAGTGCCGGAGATCCTCGAGACCGCCGGCTTGCTGCCCAGACCGACAGTTTCATAATCTTCAGCATTTTGATAACCCTCGAGCCCGGTCCCAGACCGGGCTTTTTTTATAAAGGGAAATGTAGTAACATGGTAGAATAATTTTGGACGATCTTATTCTCCACCTAGCTGGGCGAGCTTAAAAGATAGCGGACGTGGAGCGCCTTACCTACGGGATTTTTTATGGATAATTGTATTTTTTGTGATTCTCCGGTTAATAATTTTGAGGCGGAATGTAGTACTTGTGGGTTTAATTCTTCAAGTGAATCTTTCAATGCAGATGTTGTCCAATCATATTATAATAATTTAATGAGAAATGATTGGCCAAAAGGAATTAGATTTCTCGATAATCTTAATAAAGATTTAATACGAAGGAAAGGGGTTGCATCAACAAATCCCAAAAAAGGTGGATGGTCTAAAGCAAAGACCGCTGAATTATTGGGAAAAAGTAAATCTTTGATTTCTGAACTTATTAATTTGGCAAAGGAAATGCTGAATTATCCTGAATTAGAAAAGAGCAGGACATCAAATATTGCTATTAGAAGATTAAGGGAAATCAAGACAGGAGGTATAATTTCTGATATTCAATGGGAATTAGAGTTGCAAAATAGTGTTGCTGAACAATGGGATAGATTATTTGATAAATGGGAATTACTAGACCAAAAGAACCAGGGAAAATATAATACAAATGAAATTGGCGAAATAGATTTCTTAGCAGAACATAAAACTGAAAAAGGAAGATATTTAGTTATCGACCTAAAATGAGTGATTTATTACTTGCATATTATGATAAAGTAATATAACATACTGATATCAATGAGCAAATTGTATTACTAACTTTGCTCAGCCAAA
>Ga0194110_10009044_pt1 | contig 11266 bp, 11 predicted proteins | sample TA2Kig1200mmetaG_FD_146192 | JGI IMG/M metagenome (GOLD analysis project Ga0194110, IMG submission 146192) | Freshwater microbial communities from Lake Tanganyika, Tanzania - TA2015032 Kigoma Deep Cast 1200m | ecosystem: Environmental > Aquatic > Freshwater > Lake | place: Tanzania: Lake... | reverse complement strand
TGCTGTGTCTATCATTCATCCCGGCAACACGGCGACACCGATCTGGGATGGCCGCGAAGAACAGGCCCATCAGGAAGGAATCATGAATCCCGACGACCTCGCACGGGTTATTGTCATGATGTGTGCTTTGCCGCCGGAATTGAACATGTTCGAAACCATCATGCTTCCGGTAAGCATGCCCTTTCTCGGCCGCGGATAACACCTCCCCATCCCCCGATCTCCCTATCTCTTATTGGATGACCTTCTTTAACTCTTTTACATTCTGAACCGGAGGCAGACAGGTAAATCCTTTGCAGATAAAGGTGGTAGGAACATCCGAAATTTCTTTCTCCCTCAGGAATGGAAACCAGCTTCCTTCCAAAGGTTCTTTAGGATCTTTAAGGCTTAAGATCTTATTCGGGAGATAAGCCAGATAGATCTCTTTCAACATCGCCTTTGTCCTCTTGTCTTCCTTCGCCCCCACGACTCCGATCTCCTCTGGATTGAGAAAGAAAGAGAATCCAGACAACATCTGGGCAAAACCTGAGGGATGTTCCGTAAAAAAGTGATGAAAGAGCTGGAGGATCTGCTCAGCCTTCTGTTTCAGGGAATCGTCTCCCGTGAGATAACCAAGCCTGGTGAGGTTGGACACGGCTATGGAGTTGGTTGATGGTGTGGCGTTGTCATAAGGATTTTTAGAGCGGGCAATCAGGGGTTCATTCTCTTTCCCTGTGAAGAAGAACCCTCCATTTTTATCGTCCCAGAACTGAACCATCATTCTCTCATTGAGATTATGAGCTTCCTTAAGATATCTCATCTCAAAAGTGGCTTCATAGAGGTCAAGGAGCGCTTGAATAAAAAAGGCATAATCTTCGGAATAGCCATTCACATGCCATCTTTCTTTAGTATAGACCCTCATCAACCTGCCCTGTTTCAACAAACCATCAAGGATAAAATGGACTGCATCCTCTGCGGCCTTGAGATACTCTTTCTTCTGGGTCAATTTAAATCCATCAAGGAATCCTGAGATCATCAACCCGTTCCACGAGGTCAGGACCTTTTCATCCCGCCCTGGTTTTACTCTCATCTCTCTTTCCGCAAAAAGGACCCTTCGGCCCCCTTCCAACAATTTCTCTAGTTCCGGAATGGGTATGCTGTATGATTCTGAAACCTTCTTCAGGGGGCTGGCAATATTCAAAACACTAGCCTTCTTCTCAAAGTTTCCCTGAGGGCTCACCCCATAATAAGCGCAGAAAGGAGTCCCTTTCTCCTTTCCCAATAATTCTTTGATCTCATCCCTTGTCCAGACAAAATATTTCCCCTCTTCTCCTTCGCTATCAGCATCCTGAGTCGAATAGAACCCTCCCTCAGGGCTTCTCATCTCACGTAGGACATATTGGAGGATCTCTTCACCCACTCTGAGGTATCGCTCCTTCTGGGTTGCCTGATACGCCTCAAAGTAAGTCCGGGAGAGAAGCCCATTGTCATAAAGCATCTTCTCAAAATGGGGAATGAGCCACCGCTCATCCACAGAATAGCGATGGAAACCTCCTCCGAGATGATCGTAGATTCCACCATTGGCCATCTTCTCAAGGCTCACCTCTACCACTCTGAGCGCCTCTTTCTCACCAGTGGCTTTCCAATGCCTCAGGAGGAAAGAGAGGGTCATGCTGTTTGGAAATTTTGGGGCTTTGCCAAATCCTCCATTGATGGGATCGAATTGCCGCTCTATCTCATCGAAAGCCTTTTGGAGAATATTTGGATCCAACTTCCCAGGAGTGGGTTGAATCTCAACGATCTGATGGAGGGCATGAATCATCTGTTGCTCCATCTTTTTCACTTCTCCCCGATGGGCACTGTAGTAGTTGGAAATGGTGGTCAGCACTTTTGGAAAACCAGGCATCTCCATCCGATCTTCAGGTGGAAAGTACGTTCCCGCATGGAAAGGGACAAGGTCAGGGGTTAAGAAGACGGTCATCGGCCATCCGCCACTACCGGTCATCACCTGAACCGCATTCATATAAACCTCATCGAGATCTGGCCTTTCCTCCCGATCGACCTTGATGTTGATGAACCGCTCATTCATGAGTTGAGCAATCGCCTCATTCTCAAAAGACTCCTTCTCCATCACATGGCACCAGTGGCAGGAGGAGTAGCCAATACTGAGCAGAATGGGCTTATCTTCCTTTTTGGCCCGACTCAGCGCCTCCTCTCCCCATGGATACCAATCCACTGGATTATGGGCATGCTGTAACAGATAAGGACTCGTCTCATGAATCAGCCGGTTGGTATAGCTTTGCTCCATTTTGGCTCCTTAAAGTATTTATAACCATTGGAGGATTGAATAACAAGAAGGAAGCCCCTCTAAATTCCCTGTTGATTTTAAAAAAAAATTAGGTAATATTAGGGTGTAATAAATATACTTCATATGAAGAGGTAAAAATGGTACAGAAAACTAAGAAACTCAATTTCATGATCAATCATGAACTCGTGATGGAATTGGAAGAGTTGGTTCCTCCCGGCAGACGGAGCAAAGTCGTCAATGAGGCCATTATGAAAGAATTGATGTCGCTCAAAAGACAAAAACTGACTGAAAAGCTTTTGGCGGTAAAACAAAAGAGCCCTGCACTGTCTACGGAGGAAATTGTGGCAGCTCTCAAGGAAGACCGGAGGAGACGTTAGATGGCCATACCAGTCATTGTCCCTGATGCATCGGTTATTTTGAAATGGGCCTTTCATTCCCCTGACGAACAGGGTCGAGATAAGGCTCTGGATATTTTAAATTTCTGGCTTTCGGGAAAAGGTGAAATGATATTGCCAAAACTTTGGGCCTTTGAGGTAGGTAATGTCCTGGGAATAAAAAACCCTCATTTTGCGCAAGAAATCGTGGAGATATTTATTGGATACCGTTTTCCTGAACATGAAACGACCCCAGAACTTTGCAGAGAGGCTTTTAAACTAATGAATCAATACCGGGTTACCTTTTATGATGCGGTTTATCATACGGTCGCCCTTCTCAAAAAAGGAACAATGATCACAATGGATAAGGTCTATTTTCGAAAAGCCGCTAAAGCAGGGAATGTGGTGATGCTGGAAGATTTTTCCATGGGGGTGTAAGAAAGGCGAACCTTTCATTGTTCATATTTAAAATGAGCGATTCTTTTTGAAATGTACTGTTCCGGATAAAATCACGTAACCTAAAGATTGCGCCTACATTTAACAGCCGGCCTTCTTTGCCCTGGGGATCATTGGGGACCCGTGTATTCCAAAATGTGGAGGCCGGCTCCAGCGCGGTCCGTGATATAAATCAGCCCCCGGTAATCAAGATCCACATCATTCGTCTGGATCACTCTTTTCAGCCCTAGTTTGGTTTTGTCATTCGCATCCGGAATATAATACCCCACCTCTTTGGGGTGAAAAGGATCAGAGATATCGACGACTCGCAAACCCGCATTGAAGTAAGCAATATAGAGAAGGTCTCCTCCGATGATTTCCCCGTCTTTTGTCTCTGCAAATTGATGGGGACCAAAACGGCCACCTCTCTCACAAAAATCCCCATCCGGAACTTTAAAGGTCGCTACCGGGGTCGGCCGACTCTCTTCGGTTGCATCAACGATATAGAGTTGCCTTCTCAATTCCTGACATCCGGTGCTGAAAGACTCTTCAGAAACGACAAGAAAATCCCGAACATCTCCTATGCCCATAGAAAAATTTGGAATCTTCATCTTAAAGAAAGGAACAGTTGTATGAGTGCCTGAAAAGGGTGGAGAAAAATCGAAATGCCCGATCATCACTGGTTTCTGTTTGTCCGAGATATCGAGGATCACCACATCTCCGCCAAACAGGTAAGACAGATAAGCCCTGTTTCCTGAAACAACAGGATGGTGGAGGCTCACGCTTTCGCCCCTCTCTCCTGGCCTTTGCCCGGGAAGGCCCCAGTTCGATACAAATTTGGGTGCGGAAGGGTTTCTCAGGTCATAGATGATTATATGTTGCCCCTTCCATCCGGGCGATATTCCGGAGAGATAGGCGTATCCGGTCTTGGCATCCCACCAACTCTTATGTGCAGCCATGAGCCGGTCAATCTTTGAGATAAGTTTCGGATTTGCCTTATCCGTAATATCCCAGACTTCAAAACCAATAAATTCTCCTGATTCCTGGTTCCGAAGCAGATAGTCCCTTCCATCAAAATATTTTTCCGCTACCTGAACAGCCCGGCTTTCGGCCCCTTTGTAACCGGGAATGTGTTTGATGATTTTGGGTTGTTTTGGATTGGAAACGTCAAGGATGGTTGTTCCATTGGACTCGGTCTTCCCTGTCAAAGGATTAAACGCATCGCCCCGATGGTGTCCAATGTAGGCATAATTTCCTCTTAAGACCACCTGAAGGGCTTCACGGCCCTGAAGGTCACATTGCCCAACGAGCCTCACGTTTAAGGACTCTGCTGAAAAACTCCGCGCAGGGCAAAGGAAAGTCAATACCAGGAAGAAGATGATCCAGAGAGGAAAATGTACCATCATTTTTTAGGAGGAGATCCTCCTTTCTTTTTATACGTCCCGATCCATTGGGACTGGGCAAGGATGTGACCTTTCATCGCCTTTTCAAGATCGGTCTTCGTGGAAGAAGGACTTAAATCGAGACGGGTATCGAGGGCATAGATCTTAAAAACATATTTGTGTCCGCGTCCGGGTGGACAGGGACCTCCGTAATTCTGTTTTTTAAAATCGTTCGTTCCCTGAATGGCGCCCTCCGGAACAGAGTTTTCCTTGATCTCCTTCACATTGGGATCCATATTCCATAAAATCCAGTGGACATAGGAACCACGTGGAGCATCGATATCATCAAAAACCAGTGCCAGAGATTTGGCTTCTTTGGGAGTATTTTCAACCTTGAGGGGGGGATTGATGTTTGCCCCATCGCAGGCATAGGTTGAAGGAATCCTACCATTATTTTCATATGCAGCGCTTGAAATCTTGAATCCTGTTTTAGAGACTTCCTGCCCTATTCCAAGGGAAACAATAAAAAATAGAAAAATAAGAAGTACGATTAGAGATTTCGTCATTTTCTCTCCTTTTCTTACTTTATGCTTTAAATTGCTTTAAGCACACCTCACCAGAAAGATCGGCTTGGGAGAATAACGAAGCACCTTCTCTGCAACACTTCCGAGGAGGAATCGCTTCACACCACTTCGGCCATGGGTGGTCATGGCGATCATATCAATATCCTTTTGATTGGCATGATCAAGGATCTCTTCTGCATCATTTCCATACCGGACATGGCTATCCACCTTGTATCCCTTGGCTTTCAACCGATCCTCCACTTTTTTAAGGTACCCCTCTGCCTCCTGGATGACTTTCAGTTCAGCCTCGGTTGGGTCCACACCGGGAAAGGTATGGGCAAGGACAACCCGTAAAAGAGCGATGTTTGCCTTTAGTTCTGATGCAAGTTTTTCCACCATGGGAAAAACATTTTCCGCACAATCCGATCCATCTAAAGGAACGAGAATCTTTTGGAATTTTTCCATCATAGACCCCTCCTTTCACCTCGTCCTACTATAAAACTAATGATTCTCAATGGCGCTGTCAACAAAAAACGAAATCCCCTGACATGACAGTCTGTTTGAAGGACTTTATCCACGCTTCAGTGAACCATTACCCATCCCCCCATTTTTTGTTGACAGGGTTCAATAAAGAGAATAACATTTAAAATCAAGCAGACATCTTCTACCCTTCACCCGACAGACACGTGAGCATGAATCAAAATGGTTAAGAGAAAACATCCCCGTTTCTTAGTTAAAGGAGATGCCATTGTCGCGATTCAGAATGGACTCAACAGAATCGGGAAGGTCAAAGATGTCAGTTTGGGCGGATTGTCTTTTGAACATATCTATGACACAGAGCTAAACTGGGTGGACTCAAGAAAAAACCTTTTTCTCTGGATTGATGACTTCACACTCCATAAAATACCATGCCGAATCGTATATGACTCTCCACTCTCAACCCCTTCTGAATATGAGTCGCTTACTATTCAATTGATCACCAGCCGCTGCGGAGTGGAATTTAAAGACCTGACCGACGGGCAGGCAGATCGCCTGAATTTCTTTCTCAAAACCTACACGAAAGGCCAGGTGTAGCGGGTTCAGCTTTGACATCGAACAAATCTCTTAACCCCACTTCAAAAATCGAGTGAAGGTCCCCGTGCGGAAGCACGAGGCATCTTCACAGTTTCGGCGAAACCCGCCGAAGCATACCCTGCTACGCTCCTTCGGAGCTTCGAAGGGTAGAGGAAACCTGATCAAGATTGCTCGTCCCCAGAACCGACGAGAATTTCTAAAAACAACCGGAGAGGCTCTGACTCTATTTTCGGCGGCTATCTCCCTCACCTCCACTGTTGCCAGTGCAACCGAAAGCAGTCAGCCATGGGTTAAACGTAATTCTCCCAATATTCGGCGATTGCTCGATGAGATGGAAACCAAGGGCTATCAGTTCCTGAGCCCAACCATGAATGATGGATTCTGCTTCAGTTATCGCCATAGGATTCCATAAATCACCTTGCAATGGGGCAGACTCATTTGCTATTTTCGTTTCCGGTGGTCATAATATAGACGAAACAGAAAGATCCGAAAGAAGGTTAAAGAAAATAGATGGGACTTTTTAAGCTTTTGATGAACGATCCGATTGCCTTTCTACTCCTTGTCATTCCACTTCTCTATTCTGTGGTCATTCATGAAGTGGCGCATGGATGGGTAGCAAACAGGATGGGGGATCCGACGGCAAAATGGATGGGGAGATTGAGCCTCAATCCGATCAAACATCTCGACCCCATCGGAACGCTCATGCTCTTTCTCGCAGGGTTCGGATGGGCAAGACCCGTTCCAGTCAATCTAAACAACATTCCTGACCGGCGAAAAGGGCTCATCCTTGTGTCATCAGCCGGAATACTTGCCAATATCTTGGTGGCTTTCGGAGCATTGCTCATTCACAGGTTACTAGGCTTGTCTCCCTTTGGAATATCCGCTGTCGTAGTCTATACCCTTGCCAATATCAATATCACACTGGCCGCCCTCAATCTCATCCCCCTCCCTCCCTTGGATGGTTCAAAAATCCTGATGGGGTTCGCGCCGAGAGAAACCCAATATTTCCTTGCCCGTATCGAACCTTACGGCTTCTTCATCATGATCGGCCTGCTCTTTCTCGGGCTGCTCAACCCCTTCATTGGTCTCTTTCGCGGAATGATCATCACCCTCATCAAAGTCCTTCTTCCTTAGGGACTGTGTTGTTATTAGTCATTCGCCCTTCGACATACTCAGGTCGCTTCGACTCGCAACCGAGACGAACGACTAAGTGGTTGATTTTTAATCATGTGATAATCCGTTCGTGGTGAGGTTCTCGAACCATGAACGGAATTACGACACAGCCTCTTAAGAAAGAACCAGAGGGTTAGGATAAATTTTTACTTGAGGTTTTTATGATGTCAACGTTCGACTTTAAGTCCCTCTGGAGATAAGAATCATGGAAGAGCAACATTTCGGTCCGATCTGGTTTATTCCGGGTGAGAACAAAGGCAAGTATCCTTTTTGCCATTCCCTGTATATCAAAGGAGCAGGTGTTCTCATCGATCCCGCCTCAGATCGAGAAAGGCTTTTAAAACTGCGAAAGGATCATGGGGTCAAGATGGTCTGGCTCAGCCATGCCCATGAGGATCATCTCATGCACCTCGATCTCTTTGATGACCTTCCCCTGTGGATATCAGATAAAGAAGCATCTCTTCTGTCAAGCTTAGAACTCTTTCTGGGTTGGTATGGAGTAGACCATCATGACTACCAGCAGTATTGGATCCAATTTCTTAAGGAAACGTTCCACTTTAAGCCAAGAAAACCAACCCAGTTTCTCCAGGGCGGGCAGGTCATTCAACTAGATGGGGTCACGGTCGAAGTCATCTCCACCCCCGGGCATACCTCTGGCCATCTCGCTTTCTTTTTTCGAGAGCCCAAAGTGCTTTTTATGGGGGACTACGATCTCACCCGGTTTGGCCCCTGGTACGGCAACCTCGATTCGAACATCGAGGAGACGATTGAATCTATCAACATTTTGAAAAAAATACCCGCTGAAGTCTTTCTGACCAGCCATGAAGAAGGGGTATTTATGGGAGATCCTGGAAAACTCTGGGACGATTATTTAAATGTCATCCATGAACGGAACCGGAAGTTACTCGATTTTTTAGTCAAACCCAGGACCATGGAAGAGATCGTTAGGACATGGATCATTTACGGTCGAGAGCGAGAACCCAAGGCCTTTTTCGAACTTGGCGAGCGGGCATTAATGAAAAAACATTTAGACCATCTGATGAAGTTGGGAAAGGTTTTCCAGGAACAGGATCGATACGTTAAAATGCTTTAGAAGCTATCTCCCCCTCCACCCCCATTCTTCGTTATATTTTTTGCTTGACAACACTTTTTATCCTTTTTATAATTATTTTGTAGTTATTTTATAGATAAAAAGTAATTATTTGCCTTTTCCCGATTTTCTTCTTGACAACTTTTTGACGCATCTATTATAGATGCGTTGTAATCGAAAAGTAGTTAACTTGGGATGATTGCCTAAGGGATGGTATGATACAGAAAAAAGAGCCCAACCTCGAACTCCCGCCTTCTTCGATTACCGTTCACAACAAGTCCAAGTTCGAGGTCTATGGAGAGGAGATGATAGAAAAGGAAGTCAAACAGAGCGGAAATAGTGGCCGTGTTTATCTTCCTCCGGAATGGGTCGGAAAGCATGTCAAGATCATTCGAATTGATTGAATAGGATATGGGAATAGAGATCAAAGTCCGTAAGATTGAAGCTGAGGATGCCCCTGAAATCGTTTCTATCCAGGAATCCATATTACAGAAAAAAGTCTCAAAAAAATGGATTCAAATGGTCGGGCGCCATCTTAAAAAACAGGAGGCTTTGGGTTTTGTTGCGTTAAAGGACGGTCACGTGGTCGGCTTCATCATTGGAGAGATCAAAGGAGAAGGATTTGGTCTGGAACAAAGCGGTTGGATCGAAGTGGTAGGAGTAGACCCACGGCAGATGGGAATTGGAATCGGACGAACTTTGGCTGAAACGCTTTTTTCATTTTTTAGAAAAAAGGGGATCCACGATATCCATACCTCTGTGCGATGGGATGCTGGTGATATGCTTTCATTCTTCAAGGCTATTGGTTTTGACCGTTCTCCATTTATCAATCTCAGGAAGCATTTGAATTGAAGTCTTCCATCTAAAGGGAGAGTTCTTAATGATGAATCTGCATGGCAGAAAAAAAACTTACGAAAAAACATTTTTTGTCTTGAAAAGAGGGTTAGGATTTTAGTATATAAAAACACGTGAAAATAATAACAAGTTAATACTTAGAGGGAAAAAAAATGAGGTACGCAGAGACGGGATTCAATTTAGAAATTGATCTATCACGGGGAAACATCGAGAGGGTAGAAACAGATCAGAGGTTAACTGAGCTTCATCTCGGGGGCCTTGGCACCAATGCCAAGATATTATGGGATCGGGTTTCCCCTGAAACCGATCCCTTTTCTTCTGATAATCTCCTCATCATCGGCACTGGTCTTCTCTGTGGCACACCTGCTGTTGGTGCGAACCGCACCATTGTCTCCACCATGTCTCCCCAGACATTGTTCATGGGGTATTCTATGATGGGTGGATTTTTCGCCCCGGAATTGAAATATGCAGGTTATGACAAAGTCATCTTTCGCGGCAAGTCCCCCAAGTTAATTTATGTCTGGATCAACAATGACAAAGTGGAATTACGCGATGCCTCTCATTTGAAGGGCAAAGGCGCTAACGAGACCGCTGAACTGATTCGACAGGAATTGAAGGACCCAAACATCCATGTGGCTGCAATCGGCCTGGCCGGTGAAAATAAGGTTTATATGGCTTCCATTGAGCAGGGCCGCTCCAGTGCCAGCCGACAGGGAGTAGGCGCTGTAATGGGAGACAAGGGAATTAAAGCGATTGCCGTTCGTGGAACAAAGGACATCAATATTGCTCGACCGGCTGAATATATTGGGCTCTGTAACGATGTGTTGAATTATATAAAGTATCGAGCGGAACACCCAATTAAGAATGTAGAGCCCATCTTCGAAGGACTTGGATCACCGCAGGAAATGAAACTGATTGATGAGAAGTGGCACACCACTGGTTTCATGTGGGGAAATGCACGCACCCGGAGAAAGGATTATTGGACAAAAGAAGTTGAAGAGAAGTGGAGAGAGACTCAAGAAAGTGTGCGGACGCGACTCATCAGTTGCTATAACTGCCCGATGAAGTGTGGGGCCATCATTTCCGTCCCGGGAATTTCGACCTATATGATGAAATGTTACTCGAAACTGACTTATACCATGGCGGCGTTTTCAAACCTCGATTTCGGTTTCACGATCGCTCAACGGGCCACGGACTATGGTGTGGACGGGTTTTCAACCCCGCAAACCATGGCATTCGCCCTTGAGCTTTATGAGGCTGGCATTTTAACGGACCAGGACATGCCGGGAATGCCATCCGATACCGAGGGAAGATTTTACTGGTTGCTTGATAGAATCGTCCGCAGGGAAGGAATCGGAGATATTCTGGCCAATGGCACCTATTGGGCAGCCAAACAGATTGGAAAAGGGGCCGAAGAATTTGCCCATAACAACATCAAGAAGCATGAGCAGCTCCCCCTCAAACTTGGAATGCTCAATCCGGTTTACTTCCTGATGTATTGCACCGGTGAGAAGGCAAACATCACCCAGATTGAAGGGCAGTTTCCCCAGGAACCCTTCCCCAATAGAGAGATGAGAGAGGAGTTTGTGAAGGACTGGATTCAGGTCCCTGACGAAAAGTTTAAGAAATATTTTCTCGACTGGGAACCCAGGGGAGAAAACGCCAACCCACTTTACCCGACGCCCCAAATGGCCTCTGAAATCGTCGAGTGGATGGAGAAGATGCACTACATCGACGATGCCCTCGGAGTGTGCGCCGGCCTATCATCCTTCCCCCTCAAACCTCCTTATCATATGCATAATTACCCTGCTTTTATTTCAGCAGCAACCGGCATCGATATGGATCAAGCCGGACTCAACAAAATCTATCAGAGGAACCGCAATCTGGTGCGAGCCAACAATATCAGAAGAGGCTTGCGTAGAGCAGATGAGAAGCCCCCTGAGGACCATTGGAAGAAAAGATTCCCCGAGATCGAAGAGAAGCTCCTGGATACTTATTACGAATATAAGGGTTGGGATCGTAACGGTATTCCAAAG
>Ga0194110_10009043_pt1 | contig 11267 bp, 11 predicted proteins | sample TA2Kig1200mmetaG_FD_146192 | JGI IMG/M metagenome (GOLD analysis project Ga0194110, IMG submission 146192) | Freshwater microbial communities from Lake Tanganyika, Tanzania - TA2015032 Kigoma Deep Cast 1200m | ecosystem: Environmental > Aquatic > Freshwater > Lake | place: Tanzania: Lake... | reverse complement strand
GGCTTGGCCCGCCATTCTTCATATTCCTCTTGCGTCAGTTCTTTATGGTGATCCCGCGCGAGATGATAGACGCGGCCTATATTGATGGCTGCAGTCCGTTGGGAACGTACGCCCGGATCATTCTCCTACTGAGTCTTCCCGCTCTGGGGGTCTGTGCCATCTTTTCTTTCACCTTTGCCTGGAACGACTTTCTCTATCCGCTCATCTACCTGACGCGCGTGCATCTCTACACCGTGGCCATTGGCCTGCGCCTGCTGCAGGGCCTCCTGGGACGCGACATTCAGGCGTTGATGGCTGCGGCTACCCTTGGGGCTCTACCTACGATTGTGCTCTTTTTCATCGCGCAGCGGTACTTTGTGCAAGGCATTGTGATCACGGGCGTCAAGGGCTGAGGTGTCCGCGCTCGACGCGTACGCAAGCGCGTCCCGGAACGATCCCGCGGGCGCGCCCCACAACGTTGCATTGTCCACTCTTCCCGCGGCCGACGTACTCTACATTCATCCGGCTAAGCAAGAGGTCACCGCACGGTACGACCGATACATCGCCAGTCCAACCTATCCGCTCATACCGGTGGGTGTCGTAGGATTGGCGAACAGCCTCCTGGCAAGGGGGCTCACCGTGCGTGGCCTCAACCTCCCGCTTGAGCTCCTGCTCGATCCGGTCTTCGACCTTCGTGCTTGGCTCGCCAGGCGGGGGCAGCCACGCCTGATCATGGTAGACCTGCACTGGTATGAGCACTCTTTCGGCGCCCTCGACGTCGCTCGAGCCTGCAAGGCGGCATACCCACAGACGCCTCTGGTGTTGGGCGGACTGACGGCGACGCGCTACGCGGGCGCCATTCTGGCTCGGTTCAGCGAGGTAGACTATGTGATCCGGGGTGACGCCGAGAAGTCGCTGGAGCTCTTGACGGATTTCTGCCGATTAGTGGATACGGCGCCGGACACACTGGCAAGCATTCCCAACCTGAGCTATCGCGTCGGCGGCAAGGTCAGGGAGACCGCGCGAACGTACGTGGCCGAGGCAGCGGACCTCGATCGCCTCGACTTTGTAGATCTCGGCTTTCTGGAGCACCACGAGTCCTACAGCGCCATCCAGTACACAGGTGCTGGCCTCGTACGGCCCGCCGAACCACGGCTCAAGGGCCATTGGCTCTGCTTGGGGCGTGGCTGTGTCTACGACTGCTCCTACTGCGGAGGCGCCCGGTCGGCTCACCAGAAGCTCGCCGGGCGCGATGGCGTGGTGCTCCGTTCGGCGGAGCGCACTATCGAAGACGTCGTTCGCCTGCACGAGCGGGGCATTCACCAAGTGTCGTTCACGCTGGACCCTTGCATCATGGGCCCTACGTACTGGGAGCCCCTCTTGGGTCGACTGACCGAGCGTGGCGTGAGAACGGGTTTGTACAACGAGTTCTTTCAGCTCCCTTCCGAGGAGTTCGTGTCGGCGTTTGCTGGCGTAGCCGATCCCGAGCATACCGAGGTGGCGCTGAGCCCTCTATCGGGAAGTGAGCGCGTACGCCGCCTGAACGGAAAGCAGTTCGGCAACGCCGAGCTCCTGGATGCTCTGGGCTGGCTGAGCAAGCACGAGCTACCGCTCTATGTCTACTTTTCTCTCAATCTGCCGGGTGAGACACAAGCGACGTTCCGTGAGACGCTGCGTCTGGCAGAGGAGATCTGCCGACGCTACCCGCCGCATCTGCTGCGCATGATCAACAAGTGCCATACGATCGATCCGGTCTCACCGATGAGCGTAGCCCCCACTCGCTATGGCGTGCGTGCCGAGTTCAGCTCGTTCATGGACTATTACCAGTACTGCGAACGGACAGCCTGGCAGGCGCGGTACGTCACCAGAGGTACGCTCCGAGGTTTCAGTGCCCCCAGGCGACCCGCAGCCCAGGTCGAACAGATGGCCCGGGAGTGGGACGCGTTTGCCCAGAGTCAACAGGCGCGGGTCTTTCCCGTGCCCCGCGGATGGTAACGGTAGCCTGTCCCTGTTTCCTCAGATCCTGCCTGACCTTTGTCGGAAAGCCACAGCAAAGCCCTCGTGCTTCGGCGACACGTCTTGTGTCGGTCGCTGTCAACTGGCCGCAGCACCGATGCCAGTTACCCTTTGACAACACGCAAGCGGAGCTTCTCTCTACCGCGCTTGATGGCAGATGGTCTTTGGGAGCGTCCCCCAGCTCCCACCAACATACCCCAAGGTCCACCAACCCAAGACGCGCACCGAACCGGTTCCTCTTGTCGAAAGGCCACAGCCTGGCTATGATGCACCCGAACGATGGCCCTTGATCTGCACACCACGGGAAGGAGTGATATGGCCCATCTGATTGGCATAGACGTGGGCACGACTGGAACCAAGACCCTGCTCATCAACGAAGAGGGACACGTGGTCGGCCGGGCCGTGGAAGAGTACCCCATGTACACCCCGCGCCCGCAGTGGGCGGAGCAGGACCCCGAGGACTGGTGGCAGGCAACCATCCGCTCCATCCGGCGCGTGCTCAAGGACTCGGGCGTCAACGCCTCCGAGATCGCCGGCGTCGGCCTGACGGGCCAGATGCACGGCATGGTCATGCTGGACGCCAAGGGCAAGGTGTTGCGCCCCTGCATTATGTGGAATGACCAGCGCACCGGCGAGCAGTGCGAGTGGATAATGAACACCATCGGGCGCCAGCGTTTCCTAGACCTGACGCTCAACCCCGCGCTCCCCGGCTTTACCGCGCCCAAGATCATCTGGACGCGCGAGAACGAGCCCGAGGTCTATGCCCGGGCGGCCAAGGTGCTCCTCCCGAAGGACTATATCCGCTACCGGCTGACGGGCGTCTACGCCACCGAGGTCTCCGACGCCTCGGGCACCGTGTTGCTCGACGTCAGCCAGCGGCGCTGGAGCGCCGAGGTGCTGCACGACGTGGGCATTCCCGCCGAGTGGATGCCCGAGTGCGTCGAGTCGCCCGAGGTGACGGGCAAGATCACGGCCGAAGTGGCCGACCTGACCGGGCTCCCTGTGGGGCTGCGGGTCGTGGGCGGGGCGGGCGACCAGGCCGCCAGCGCCGTGGGCACGGGCATCGTCGAGCCGGGATTGGTCTCGGTGACCCTGGGCACCTCGGGGGTGGTCTTTGCCTACACCGAGCAGCCCAGCCGCGATCCGGAGGGGCGCCTGCACACCTTCTGCCACGCGGTGCCTGGCAAGTGGCACGTCATGGGCGTCACCCTCTCCGCCGGCGGATCGTTCCGCTGGTTCAGGGACTCGCTCGGCCTGTCAGAGAAGAACATCGCCTGGATGAGCGGCGTGGACCCTTACGAGATCCTCACGGCGGAGGCTAACAACGCCCCCGCGGGCTGCGAGGGCCTCCTCTTCCTCCCCTATCTCACCGGCGAGCGCACGCCCTACGCCGATCCCAACGCGCGCGGCGCCTTCTTTGGATTGACGCTCCGGCACGACAAAAGGCACATGGTGCGCGCGGTGCTGGAGGGCGTAGCCTACAGCCTGCGCGACTCGATCGAGCTCTTCCGCGATCTGGCCATCCCCATCCAGCAAGTGCGCGCCGCGGGCGGCGGGGCGCGCAGCGTCATGTGGCGGCAGATCATGGCCGACGTCTTTGGCACCGAGCTGGTCACCGTCAATGTGACGGACAGCACGGCGTTCGGCACGGCGCTCCTCGCGGGCGTTGGGACGGGCGTCTATCGCAACGTCCCCGAGGCCTGCGCGGCGACGGTGCGCATCGTGGACCGGACGGACCCCGTTCCCGACAGCCAGGTCACATACAACGAGTACTATCCGGTCTACCGCTCCCTCTATCGGGCGCTCAAGCCGGCTTTCGACGCGGTGGCCGCCATCGGGCAGGATCGCTCGTAGAGGATGCCGCTGAGCCGAGGAGCGCCAGTGTTTCACCGGCAGCGGACGGCCGCCGAGACGGCAGCGCTACCGGCGACGCTGCGAGGTGGTCATCTTGTGCATCCTGAACACATCTTGTCCCATTGTTCACTTTCTAGGGAGGATCGCGCGCGCATGAACATCGTGCTCATCATCCTGGACACGCTGCGCCAGGATCACGTGGGCGCCTATGGCAACGACTGGATCCGCACGCCCAATCTGGACGCCTTTGCCCGCGAGGCCGTCACCTTCACCCGCTGCTACCCCGAATCGCTGCCGACGCTGCCGGTACGTCGGGCGCTGCACACCGGCCTGCGCACCTACCCGTACCACGGACATCGCGACTACAAGGGGGACTTTCGGGGCGCGCCAGGCTGGGGGCCGATCCCCGAGGAGCAGGACACCGTCGCCGAGATGCTCCAGGCGGCCGGCTACCGCACGGCCTTTATCACCGACTGTTACCATCAGTTCAAGCCCTCCAAGAACTTTCACCGGGGCTTTGACGAGTGGCTCTGGATTCGCGGGCAGGAGGCCGACCCGTTCAAGTCGGGGCCGCCCGTCCCTCGCGAGCGGATCGCCCGCCACATGGTGGACGCGCCCGCGAGCAACCCGAGCATGTACAACTTTATACGTGGCTATCTCGGGAACAACGCTTACCGGTATACGGAGCAGGACTACTACCCCGCCCGGGTCTTTGGCGAGGCCTCCCGCTGGGTCTGGGACAACGAGCGCGCCGAGCGCATCTTGATGGTCGTGGACTCGTTCGATCCGCACGAGCCCTGGGACCCGCCGGCCTACTACCGCCGCATGTACGACCCCAGCGACGACGCCGTAGACGTCATCCAGTCCCTCTACGGCCCCTGGGAGGGGCGGCTCGCGCCGCGCGAGCTCAAGCGGCTGCAGGCGAACTATGCGGGCGAGGTCACCCTGGTGGACCGCTGGTTCGGCGCGTTCATCGAGACGCTGCGCCTCACGGGTCGGTTGGACGACTCGGTGGTGGCCATCATCAGCGACCATGGCCACAACCTGGGGCACGATCCGCGCGACAAGGGCTTGGTCAGCAAACAGGGCCACCCCATGACCCGCGCCGTGGCCGATCTGGTGATGATGGTGCGCCACCCGGAGAGTCAGGGCGCAGGCACGGTGTACGATGGGCTGTTGTACAATCACGATCTCACGGCCACGCTCCTGGCGCTGATCGGGCACGAGCCCAAGCAGCCGCTGGACGGCATAAATATCTGGCCCAAGGTGCTGGCCGGCGACGCCCGGGCTCGCGAGTACGTGACCATCGGCTGGGGGCCGCTGGTCACCGTGATTACCGACGACTGGTGGTACAATGCCAGCATCTGGGGCGAGGGCGAGCTGCTCTACGACCTGCGTAACGACCCGGACCTGCAGCGCTCGCTGGCGAAGGACAAGCCCGCGTTGTGCACAGAGCTGCGCGGCCTCGCCGTCCAGGATGCCGGCGGCGCCATCCCCGAGGCCTTTGCCGGCTATCACAACAAGCCAGGCTGTACGCCTTTTGAGGATCGCTCCGACCGCTCCGCTTACTGGGGCGGCACTCTGAAGAAAGACTAGAGGACACCACATCATGCCCAAGACCGTGCGAGCCGGGATCATCGGGACCGGAGCAATCGCCCGCTACGCCCACGCGCCGGGCTACAAGGCGCAGCCGGACGTCGAGCTGCTGGCCGTGTGCGACGTCGTGCCGGGGCGGGCCGCCGCCTTTGCCGAGGAGTTCGGGATCCCCCACGCCTACGACAGCGCCGAGGAGATGCTATCCCAGGTCAAGCTGGATGCCGTCTCCGTCTGCACGCCCAACTTTGCGCACCGCGAGATGACGCTGCTGGCGTTCAAGGCGGGATTGCACGTCCTCTGCGAAAAGCCGATCGCCATGAACCTGGCCGAGGGACGGGACATGGTGGCCGCGGCCCGCGCAGCGGGCAAGGTCTTGCAGATCGGGCTCCACTTTCGCTTCACCTCCGAGGCGCAGGCGCTCAAGCGCTTTGTGGACGCCGGGGAGCTGGGGGACATCTACTATGGCGAGGCCACCTATATGCGGCGGCGCGGCATCCCCACCTGGGGCGTGTTCACCCAAAAGCGCTACCAGGGCGGCGGCGCCCTGATTGACATCGGCGTGCACACCCTCGATCACACCATGTGGCTGATGGGCAGCCCCAAGCCCGTCTCGGTGATGGGCATGACCTACGCGGCCTTTGGGAAACGCCAGGATGTGGCCATGCCCAGCGGCCCGTGGGACACCGACAAGTTCGACGTGGACGACATGGCCGTAGCCCTGATCCGCTTCGAGAACGATGCGACCCTGGTGCTCCGCGCTGGCTGGGCCGCGCATATCGAAAAGACCCTGGACGAGACCCGCATCCTGGGAACGCACGGCGGCGCGTTCATGAGGCCGCTGCGCATCTATCGGGACGCCCATGGCGCCATGCTGGACATCACGCCGAGCGGTCTGCCGGAGGTGCGGCCACACACCAAGGAGATCGAACACTTTGTGGCCTGCGTGCGGGGCGAGGCCGAGTGCCTGGTGGTCCCGGAGCAGGTGTTGGACGTGCAGGCCATTATTGACGCCATCTACGAGTCCACCCAGACGGGGAATCAGGTAACGCTGGCCTGAGGAGCAGACCGATGAGCGTGCAAGTAGGCATCGTGGGATTGGGCATGGGGCGCCATCACGCCAGGGCCTATGCCGCCACCGCCAAGGCGGCGATCGTGGCTCTGTGCGATCTCAGGCCGGACCTGCTGGCCGAGTACCATGCCCTCTACCCGCAGACGACGACGTACTCGCGCTACGAGGAGATGTTCGCCAGGCCGGGGCTGGATGCCGTCAGCGTGGCCCTGCCGAACCATCTGCATGCACAGGTGACCATCGCGGCCTTGCGCGCCGGCCTGCATGTCCTCTGCGAAAAGCCGATGGCGATGAACGCGCGCGAGGCCGAGGAGATGCTGCGGGTCTCTCGCGAGACCGGCAAGAAGCTCATGATCCATTTCAACTATCGCTTTAGCGCGCCGTCGCAGTTTCTCAAAGCCTATGTGGACGAGGGGCGCCTGGGACAGATCTACTATGCCCGGACGCGCTGGCTCCGGGCGCGGGGCATCCCCAAGATGGGGAGCTGGTTCGGCATCAAGCGGCTCTCCGGCGGGGGGCCGTTGATTGACCTGGGCGTTCACCGCCTCGATCTGGCCTTGTGGCTGATGGGCTACCCCCGGGCCGTCTCCGTGAGCGCCTCGGCCTGCGACCTGCTGGGCGCGCGTCTCGCCAAAGAGTCGGGCGCCGAGTACGACGTGGAGGACCTGGCCACGGCGCTGATCCGCCTGGAGAACGGCGCCACGCTCAACCTGGAGGTGAGCTGGGCCGGCGGCACGGAAAAGCGCGAGGATATGCTCACGGCGATCTATGGCACGGAGGGCGCCGCCATCCAGCGAAACACGGGCGAGGGATACGACTTTGAGGCTCTCGCCCTGGCCGACGTGGCCGGCCATCTGACGCAAATCAGCCCACGGCTCTATCCCAGGCAGGCGCCCTCGGCCATCGAGCACTTTTGCGACTGCATCCTGAACGACCGCGCGCCCGAGGCCAGCGCGGAGAACGGCGTGGAGATGATGCGCATCCTCGACGCCATCTATACCTCGGCGGCGCAGGGGCGAGAGGTGCGCCTGGACGTCTAGGCGGGGTTCATACGGTACGTCTTACGGGAGGTGTGACATGGCGCTGGTGCGAACCGGTTTCCGCGCGGAGGACAATGGCTTTCGCTTTGTCAACTACTATGACTTTGCGTTCGAGTTCGATCTCCCCCTGATCGGCCCCATTGACCTGGGGCAGGTCATCTACGGGCTGTGCGGCGGCATGTGCTACGCCGCCCTGGACTATTTCCATGCTGGGCTGCCTGTGCTCGAGGTGAGCTCCCAGCCCGAGATCGGGACTGCGCTCTATGCCTACCTGTGGGCCCGACAGTTGCGCAGCCTGTCGTTGCCGGTGGTGCCGCTCAAGATCATGGAGTGGATGCTGCGCGGCGACGATGACGTGGCCCACCTGACGGCCAAGCACGAGTTCTCGCGCGTCGAAAGCCGCGTCGCCAGAGGGAACCCGGCGGTGATCTGCGTCATCCGCGCCGGCGGCCTCACCAACCCCACGCTCAATCACCAGGTCGTGGTGGTGGGCTATGACCTGAAAGAGGCGACCGGGGATCTGACCCTCTACCTCTACGATCCCAACTACCCGGGCCGGGAGACGCAGATCGGCATGCGGCTCCCCTCGCGCCGCGGCCAACTCACGGCCCAGGAGGTTGGCCTGTATCAGTCCACCGGCGAGCCGTTGCGGGGCTTTTTCGTGCTGGACTATCGCGCGCGCAGCCGGGGCCTGCCCGCCACCCCGGATCAGGCGCTGGCCCTGGCGTAGCGGACCGCGGCGGAGGAGCGTCGCCACAAGCGCTCTCGTGGTATAATGAACCACCTGGTAATCGGTCGCCAAAGGAGGTGTTCCGGTGAACTTGCAGCGAATCACTGTTGATCCGCACGTCTGCGGCGGCAAGCCATGCATCCGCGGCCTGCGCTTTCCTGTGTCGCGCCTGCTTGGATTGCTCGCTGCCGGCGAAACGCACGAGTCCATCCTGAAGGCTTACCCCTATCTGGAAGAGGAGGATATCCGAGAGGCGCTGCAGTATGCCGCTCTACTCGCGGATGAGCAGGTGATCGAGTACGCAAAATGAGGGTGCTCCTCGACATGCCCATTTCTCCTGCTCTTGTCAAAGTGCTCCGCGACCATGGACACAACGGTGTTCATGCTCATGAGATCAGGATGGACCGAGCGTCCGACAGTGAGCTGCTGGCTGTGGCGCGACACGAGCAGCGCGTGGTCATTACTGCCGACCTGGACTTCCCACGACTCCTTGCCCTCAGCTCGGCTGAAGGTCCAGGACTGATCCTATTCCGTGGTGGCAACTACTCAGAGGCCGAGATGCGCACCCTTCTCGAACGCGTTCTCCTGAGTGTGGGAGAGGAGATCCTGGAGCACTCTGTCTGTGTCGTGGACAAGAAGCGCATTCGTGTTACCCGGTTGCCGCTCAGTCCTGGTTCTTGATTCGAGACCCGTACGGATGCGCGATAGGCAAACTTACCCAAGGGCAAGCATCGTCACCCAGACAGCCTCGATTGGGGACGACCCATACCTGGATTGTTAGAGAGCACACCATGCCAGCCATCGCCATCATCACCGACACCGACTCCAGCTTGCCCGCGGGTGTCGCCGCGCGGTACGGCATCCACCAGGTGCCCATCAACGTGCACTTTGGCGACGAGGTGCTGGCCACGGGCATTGACATTGACGACGCGCAGCTCTTTGCGCGCGTGGACCGCGAGGGCAAGCTGCCGACGACCTCGGCGCCGGCCCCGGGCCAGTTCGCCGAAGCCTACCAGGCCGCGTTCGATGCGGGCGCCGACGCCGTGGTCTGCTTTTGCGTGAGCGGCGAGGTCAGCGGCACGTACAACGCCGCCGTGGTGGCCCGCGACATGACGCCCGAACGCGACATCACCGTGATGGATTCGCGCCAGCTCTCCATGGGCCAGCATTCTGAGCATCAAGCCGATCCTCACCATCCGCGACGGCAAGCTCGACCTGCTCGAAAAGGTGCGCACGCGCAAGCGGGCCCTGGCCCGGGTGATCGAACTGACCGCCGGCGTCGCGCAGGGGCGGACCATCGAGCGCCTGGCCATCGTCCACGTCTGCGCGGAGGACGAGGCGCGGGCCTTTGAGGCGGACCTGCGCGCCAGCATCCCTTGCCCGGCGGAGAGCATCATGGCGCCCCTGTCGGCGGGGCTGGCGGTGCATTCGGGGGCCGGGCTGGTCGGCGCGGCGGTGGTGGTGGTGGAGTGACCACGGGGCTGGGCAGGCACAGGGGCCTGCCCCTACGGTTTTGTGCGGTTTCTTGTAGGGGCGAAGCTCGTCTTCGCCCATCTTGCTGAAGGGGCGTGCCAATGACACAACCGGACGATCCGACCCTGCGCGTCGCGGCCGCACAGATCGCCGTGAACGACGATATGGAGGCTAACCTGGGCCGCATCCTCGACGCCATGCGGCGGACGGCCTCACGCGGCGCCGAGGTCGTCGTCTTTCCCGAGACGGCGCTCACGGGCTACAGCCCGGCTATCGGGCACGGCAGGGAGCCGAGCGAGTGGCCCGCCATCCGCGAGGGGCTGCGCCGCATCGCCGAGCGCGCACGGGCGCTCGACCTCTGGACCGTTGTCGGCACGGAGGTCTGGGAGGAGGGCGCCTGGTGGAACCGCGAGTACGTCTACTCCGCCGACGGCGAGGAGGTGGCCACTTATGACAAGATGCACCTCATGGATGCCGACACCCGCTACTATAGCCCCGGCGCGCGCGATACGCTGTTCGAGATCAAGGGGATCACCATCGGCCTGCAGATCTGCTACGACGCCCGCTTTCCCGAAGGGTACCGCTCGCTGTTGCATCGGGGCGCCCAGGTGATCCTGCAGGGCTTTTATGGCGCCGGCGGCGCCACCTGGAAGGTGCCCGTGCTGGCCGCCCATCTCCGCTCTCGCGCCGCCGAATGCGGGTGCTTTGTCGTGGCGGCGAATGTGTCCGGCCCGCTGCAGATCGTCGTCTCGCAGATCATCGATCCCCTGGGGCTGATCCTGGCGCAAGCGAACCAGGACTGCGAGGAGCTCATCTACGCGGATCTGGACATGGCGCGCATCCAGGAAAGCGAGATACGGCGCGACTATTTGGCGCGGTTTCGCGCGACCTGAACCCGTCCCGACCCGCGAGGTGTTGTCCCCGGCGTGACTTTACGGCAGTTCATTCGTCTTACCTTTTAGGGTATCTGCGTCTGGATCCCGCGGGCCGGGGCTTTTGGTTGGGAAAAGGGGCAATGCTATACTCGAATTGGTCTCAGCGCTCCCGTGGAGTGGGTGAGGTCACCTGAGTAACAAGCTGTGAGGCCGTCGTGCGGATGAAGATCCCATGAATGGGAAGATCCATCCCTTGGCCGTTCGCCCCAAAGTCGTCATGGTTCCAAGCCGCTCGACGTCTCCCATCTCCCGGGTCGGACTGACCGGTCCCGCGCATTACCCTCCGTTCCATGACAAGGCCCATGCCCTTTGGGGCGTTTCCTTTGTGCCCTGAAAAGCTCTTGGCAGCCAGAGCCTTTGACGCACTGGCAAGCCGTTTGAGGGTCTGCCGCCTGGGTCTCTGGTGAGGGAAGGACAGAGGATATGCGTATCCTGGCTGTGGATGACGATCGCAACAACCTCAAGATGGTGGCCTTTCTCCTCAGCGAGGAGGGGTACGAGGTCATCACCACCGACGATGGCACCAAGGCTCTCAGTCTGGTGGACACGGAGCACCCGGACCTGGTCATCCTCGA
>Ga0194110_10009042_pt1 | contig 11267 bp, 10 predicted proteins | sample TA2Kig1200mmetaG_FD_146192 | JGI IMG/M metagenome (GOLD analysis project Ga0194110, IMG submission 146192) | Freshwater microbial communities from Lake Tanganyika, Tanzania - TA2015032 Kigoma Deep Cast 1200m | ecosystem: Environmental > Aquatic > Freshwater > Lake | place: Tanzania: Lake... | reverse complement strand
CGCCGAGATTTTCGCCGTGACCTGGTCCACTGTGGTCTTGGTGCCGATGTCCTTGACCACGATGTCAGGAATGGTCGCCTCGAGCACCTTGCCAGAGGCGAGTGCGTTCTCGAGCCGTGCCTTGACTCGAATGTCCGTGATGCGGAGTTCACGCACAGTCACCACGGACTTCGAGGGCGTGGCAGGCGCGCCAGTGGTCGGCGCACCTGCCCCAGCGGAAGAGATGTTGTCGACCACCACCTGCAGATTGATGCGACCATTGACTTCCGACAGATCGACTGCCACACCAGTGATCGCCACCTCCTCGATCACGATGTCATCGCTCAGCAGTTCACCCAAGCCAGCCCGCACTTCAACGCGGTCCACCGAGAGCATCGGATCCCCTGCGAATCCCTCGGGTTGTGCCACGACAAGCCCGTTTACGTTGGATGAACCAGAGAGCAACCCCAGATGCACTGATCGAACCGAGGTGGTGACGCCCAGCACTCGCGTCCCAGCCGTCGAGACGATGCGCGCCGCAACAGCATCCAAAAAGAGCAGTGCCATGACCACGACGGCCATCACAAGCACCGCGCCCCCAAGAACGACCTTCTTCACCATCGATGAATTGGAGGCAGTTGAAGCGCTGGGCGCATGAGATACGGATCTTGAGTCGCTCATGGCACTGCAGCCTATCATTCACCCCCCTATGGAGCGTGATGCACCACTCGACGCAGAGGCGACCGCCGCACTCGACCACGTCCGCGCACTTCTGAAGTACATCGGAGAGGACCCGACGCGCGAGGGGCTCTTGGACACGCCGCGCCGTGTGGCGCTCGCGCTGCGCGAGCACTTCGTCGGCTACACGATGGATCCCGCGAAGGAACTGTCGCGCACTTTCTCGGAGATCGAGGGCTACGACCAGATGGTGCTGCTCACCGGAATCGATGTGCACAGCCACTGCGAACATCACATGGTTCCGTTTGTCGGCAAGGCGCATGTGGCGTACATCCCAAGTGGACGCGTGGTGGGGCTTTCCAAGTTGGCGAAGGTCGTGGAGATTTACGCCAAGCGACTTCAGGTGCAGGAAAAGTTGACCGCGCAGATCGCCAACAGCATTCAAGAGCACCTGCAGCCACTCGGCGTCGCGGTCGTCGTTCAGGCGCGGCACTTCTGCATGTGCTACCGCGGCGTGCGCCAGCCACATGCGTGGACGACCACCAGCAAGTTGACGGGCGTGTTCTTGGAGGACCCAGCCACGCGCAGCGAGTTCTTGCGCCTCATCTCCATCGGGCAAGAACCCGCAACAGGCTTCTGAAACGGACCGCGGATCAGCCCGCGCGCCCGACCGCATCGATCGCGATGCACTCGAACGCCACGTGCGCAGCAAGCAGCGCGGTGATCCCGGCGACATCGCGCGCGGGACAGACCTCAACCACATCCGCACCAACCAGCTGCGCGCCTGCGAACGCGCGCACCTGAGCAAGCAGCGCACCCGACGACAGTCCGCCACACACGGGAGTTCCCGTGCCAGGCGCAAAGGCGGGATCCGCACAGTCCATATCGCACGAGAGATAGAGCGGCGCATCACCGATGCGGCGCCGAAACGACTGCACATGCGCTGCGGCATCCGCCGCATTCGCATGGAACGCAGCCGCAGGAATCGTTGTCATCCCCTTGTCGCGCGCAAAGGCGAGATCATCGAGCGTGTTCAGTCCGCCGCGCTGCCCAATCAGCAGCGTGCGCGTGGGATCGATGCATCCATCCTCGACTGCCCGCCGCAGAAAGGACGCGTGGCTGAACGGCTCGTTCCACACGCGGTCCACCGTGTCGACATGCGCGTCAAGGACGACCAATGCCAGTCCGCTTCCAGGCCGACCGCAGCGTTCCCATGCGGCGCGAATGTTGGCGAGCGACACCGAGTGATCGCCACCAAGCGCCAACAGGTGCGCGCCGGCACCGCCGAGCGTCTTCGCGAAGTCCGTGACCAGATCGAGATTGTCCGCACAGGAGAAGGGCGCCACGGGCGCATCACCCGCATCTGCCAAGGAGAACACCTTCGCAATGTCCACCTGCAACTCAATGCTCGCGGGCTTCACATACTGGCTCGCTTCACGCACCGCACGCGGACCGAAGCGCGCTCCGGGGTGGAAGGTCGTGCCACCATCGAATGGGATGCCGTACACGACCCAGTCGTGCGTTCCTGCCGCATCTTCCAATCGAGGAAAGCGCATGAATGTGGCGAGCCCAGCGAACCGCGGCTGAACCCTTCCGCTCGGCAGTTCTGTCGGCATGTGCGCAGGATAATCGGGCGCGGATCAGAAGGGATCCATGCCTGGCGGCAGTGGCGCAGCGTCGGTTCGCTCCTCCAGGTGGGCAACGGGGAACGCACAGGAGTCCACGCCAAACGCCGCTGCAGGCCGATGATTCCCCGACAATCCAAGCCCGCCGAACGGCAAGCGACTGCTCGCGCCCGCAGTGCCGACATTCCAGTTCACGCAGCCAGCGCGAAGCCGCGGCGAGATCGCTTGCCAGCGCGCAGCGTCCGCCGTGAAGACAGCCGCGGCAAGACCGAAGCGTGTGGCATTCGCCTGCTCCACCGCCTCGTCATCGCTGTCCACCACCGCCACCTGCAGCAGTGGACCGAAGACCTCCTCATCCGCCTCGGCACTGAAACGGTCGACACGAAGCACGCCTGGCGTCAGGAACCAGCCTTCGCGTGCGGGCGCACGTGCCGCGAGCAGCGACACGCACCCTTCGCGCACGCGCCGCGACTGGAACGCGACCACCGCCTCGCGCGCGGCTTCACGGATGAGTGGCCCCATGAACACACCCGCCTCGTCGCCACCACCCACACGAAGCCGCGAAGCGACTTCCACCAACAAATGCATGAACGCATCCGCGACGCCGCGCTGCACGATCACGCGGCGCGTGCACGTGCAGCGTTGCCCTGCCGTCGCGAACGCGGACCGCACGCACTCCACCACCGCTTGCTTGAGATGGCAATCATCGAGCACGATGGCGGGATTGCTGCCGCCCATCTCAAGCGCCACGATGCGCCCCGGTCGATCGAGATTCGCCTGCAGGATCCGCCGACCCACGGGCCACGATCCCGTGAACAAGATGCCATCGATGTGCTCGTGCGCGGCAAGCGCCGCAGCGCCCCCAGCGCACGCTTGCACCACGTTGAAGACACCCGGCGGAAATCCTGCCGCGTCCGCGAGCTCGGCGAGCAGCTGCCCGACCGCTGGCGTGCGTTCACTCGGCTTGAGCACCACCGTGTTGCCAAGCAGCAGCGCGGGCACGAAGTGACCGTTGGGCAGGTGGGCAGGAAAGTTGAACGGCCCAAAGACCGCCATCACGCCGTGCGGACGAAACGCACAGACGCCGCGCCGCGTCGGCGACAGATCGACGCCAAACCCCCGCACGCGATCGAGTGTGCGTTCCTCCACCGTGATCGTCACCTTCTCCGCGAGCGCCTTCGCCTCCAGGAGCGCCTCCCCGCGCGTCTTGCCCGCCTCGAGCACCAGCAGATCCGCGATGCGCGACTCGTTCGCCACCACGACATCACGCCAGCGCAGCAGCGCCGCGTGCCTTTCTTGTGCAGCCGTACACGCCCACGCTCGCCCCGCCGAACGCGCAGCGGCGACCGCACGGTCAATGTGCGCACGCACGGCGGCGGCGTTCCACACGATGGTGGTCGGCTGCGAAGGATCGGCGCTGCAGATCATCTCCTCCCCCGCCGCGGGAAGCGTGTGCCAAGAACCGCCGATGAAGTCCGCGGGAGCTTGGCGCAGGAACCCGCGCCGGACCGCCTCGCTCATGCGCGGCTCCGACGGCGCGGCGCTGCACCGCTGCGGCGGCGTGCGCCCGTCAGCGGCACTGCACGCCCCTGCGCATCGAACGCCGTGACGGCGATCTTCGTTCCCTTCGATGCTCCGAGCGTTTCAATGACGCGCTCGGGCAGCAGCAGTGTTCCTGCGCGAAGCGAGAATCCGCTGCGCACAGCACGGAATCCTCGCGCACCCGCGCAGGAGACGATCCCGCGGTGGGAACCGCGCGCGCCCGCGCCACCAAGCGGCAGCACCGCCGATGCGTTCACGATCGGAATGTTCGCCGTCACTGCTTCGAGATAGGGACCGCCATCGAACGGATCGACATGCTCCTGCGGCTGGAATCCGAGCTTCGTCAGCATGTGCAGCGCAGGCAGCGTTTCATCGCCGACCTTGCCCACCAACTGGCGCGCCTCGGGTGGCAGCAGCGACGTGTAGATCTCGACGGACGGGAAGAGCTTGAGGATGAACTCCTTGCTGCGCTGATTGAACGTGTCCGCTTCGGTGTACGAAAGATTGATGAAGCGGCGTCCGAGATAATCCCACAGCGTTGATCGACTGTCGGGCGTGAGCGCACCCATCATCTCCGCGATGATGCGCTTCTGAAACTGCTGCGGGCGAGCGGCGATGAACTGGAAACGCGTATGGGAGAGGAACGCGCCAAGCTTCTGCGGATGACCGCGGTACCCGGGCGCGAGAATCAGTCCGCCAATCTCGCTTGGTCCACTCTCATCCTTGTCCAGTTGGATCGTCACATGCACCTGGCCCGTTCCGAGATCCTTGCTGTAGTGCTCGCGGCGTCGCACGCGAAAGAACAGGTGCGGGTGACCTGGCCATGAAATCCGCGAATACACCGTGCTTGTGCCGACCACCGACCCCGAGTCCGCGTCCTCCAGGACGAACACGAACTCGCGTCCGCGGGCGTCACGCACCGAGCCCGCGAACGCGCGGTGGCTCCGATCAAGTTTCGCGGCGAGCGCATCACGATCCTGCGGCAGATTGAAGGAGTGCACGAGCCGCGCAAGCTTCAGCAGCTGCGGCATGTCCTCGACGGTCGCTTCACGGATGACGAACATGTCACGCCACCTTGCCGAGCGCGCGCTCGATGATCTCGAAGACGGGAGTGAACTGCGCGGGCTCCATCACGCCAATGGGCGGCAGCAGACGCAGGTGATAGGGATCGTGACCACAGGTGAGCGCAATGACACCCTCGTCGAACATCGCTTTGAGCAGCACATTCAAGCGCTCCTTGCTGCCGCCGAGCGGTGAGAGACGCATCATGCCGCCCGTGCCACCGACATGCGAAAGCTGCGGTCGCCCGAAGCTGTCGAGGACAGGCGGGAAGAACTCGGGGCGGCGGCGCACAAGATCCTCGGCTCGTTCGCGGAACGCGCGGTGCAGCGCAGCGATGCGCCCACTCGGTCCGTAGTAGCCGCCGTCGCGCAGCGTTTCGAGCGCACGCCGACCGACATGGAATGCGCTCGCACTCGCGCTGAAGGTGCCCGCAAGCAGCCCAGGCTGCGGGTTGAACTCCTCGCGGAACAGACACGCACACACTTGACTCAGTTTTCCAACGGTGGCGACATCGATGTACTCACCGAGCCCGAGCGTCTCAAACGCAAACATGCACTCGGTGCGACCGAACGATTGCACTTCATCCGCCCACACCGGGATGCCGCTCTCGCGGCAGATGCGCATGAGTGCTTCAAAGTACGAGCGCGGCGCAACGCGGAAGCCGCCCTCACCCTGCACCAACTCCATCACGAAGCACGCGTGCTGCTTCGGATAGCGCGCGACAAGTTGCTTCAGATGCCAGACAGCTATTTCGGTCGAACGAGCGCCGAGCGTCTCGTCGTAGAACGGCATGTAGTCGACGAGGATGTTCTGCACCAGACCCTGCCGATAGCCGGCCGTGTCGCCGATCTGACTCATGGTGGTCGAGCGCCCCATGAAGCAGTCGGCGAAGGCGATGATGCGCGGTGCGCTGCCCGTCTTCTGCTGGCACACCTTGAGTGCGTTCTCATTCGCCATGCAACCGGAGTTGGTGATGAAGCAGTGGCGCAGCGCGCTCGTGCGCGCCGCCTCCTTCTGGAGGATCTCAGCGACCGCGAGCACATCGGCATTGGGCTGCAAGTGGCCGCCCATGCAGATATCCGAGAGCGCGCCGATCACGGCGGCCTCCACCATGCGGGGATCCGAGTGTCCAAACATGTGAACGCCGATGCCGCTGATCATGTCCCACTTGACGCTGCCATCGGCGAGCTGCACCAGCGCGCCATTGCCGATGCCCGCACCGATGTAGGGGTACATCGTGGGCCGCCCGCGGAGCGTGTTGTGCTGCTGCAGCCACGCCGCAGCGGCGGCCGCGCGCGCAGGATCCGCGGGCCGAACGCCGGTGATTCCCGCCTGGAAACGCCGCAGTTCCGACAGAATCGCATCGACCGCGGCGCGAACGGCGGGCACCTGCATCAGCGGCGGCGTTCCATCGAGCGCACTGACACTCGCAGCAGTCGCAGCGGGTTGGGTGGGCGCCGAGGTCATGTTCGGCATGGTACGGGCGGGCGTTCCATGATCCGCTGCATCAGCAGCGCAAGAATCGCGGCGCGCTCACACAAGCTGTTCACCACCACAAACTCATCCGTGCGGTGCAAGTTGCCGCCGCGGACACCCAGTCCATCCAAGCATGGCAGACCCGCATGCTGCAGCACATTCGCATCGCTCACGCCACCCGTGGCAACCGCAGTGCACACGCATCCCACCTTCGCCGCGCACTCGACTGCGCACGCCGCGAGCGCTTGCACCGCTTCGGTCGCCGGCTTCGAAGGGCGGTTGTGCAGCACTTGAACCGTCACGCGCGGCAGCGCGGACTCGCCCGTCGCAATCGCACGCAGTACGCGTTCCACTTGCGCGCGCGCCGCTGTGCTGAAGTACCGCGCATTGCCCCACGCTGCCGCATCGGCAGGCACGACATTGGTCGCACCACCGCCTTCGAGCGGACCGATGTTCAGAATGCAGCCGTTCGCGGGATCGTTCGCCGCAAGCACGGTGCAGATGGACTGCGCAAGCGCATGCACCGCCGACACCCCGCGCGCCGCGTCACGCCCCGCATGCGCCGCGCGCCCCTTTGCATCGATGCGAAACTGCGCAGAACCGGGGCGTTCCATCACGAAGTCGCTGCCCACGGCGGGCTCAAGCACGAGTCCGACATCACACTCCTGCGCCACGCGCTCCAGGATCGCCGTGCTTCGGAAACTTCCCGTCTCCTCGTCGGCGTTCAGCAGGAATGTCCAGTGTGGGTGCACGCCGACTTCCGCAAGCGACTCGAGCGCCGCGAGTGCCACGATCAGACCACCTTTCATGTCCGCTGCGCCAGGGCCCTCGCGCATGCCCCCCTGCTCCGCGCCCAGTGATCGGAACGCTCCGAAGGGATCGTGCACCGTGTCAAGATGACCGCTGAGCAGCAGTTTCGGTCCGCCCGAGCTGCCGCCGCTCCGCGCGATGAGCACATCGCCTTCATCGTCGCCCGACGCTCCTTCGCGCAGCCACTGCGGACGGTCGCCACCCTTCACGCGTTCCACACGCGCACCGAGCGCCTCGAGCCGCGTACGCATCCACACGCGTGCCGCATCAAGCCCCGGCCGATGACCGCAACCTGTCGGAACTGCGACAAGCGCCGCAAGATCCGCCTCCATCGATCCACGCCGTCGATGCGCCGCATCGATCACGCGCTGCTCGGCGGCGGTGACCCGCGCATCACCGCCCACGACACACCTCCAGCGCACCACCCCAGACGCCATCGAACACATGCGTGGCTGGTCCCCGCATACGAACGGAACCACCCTGCGCATCCCACTCAATCCGCAGCCGTCCCCCCGGCAAGTCGATGTCTGCCGTGTGCGCGCAACGTTCTTCCAGAGCGCCCGCCACCAGCACGGCACTCGCACCCGTCCCGCACGCGAGCGTGATGCCCGAGCCGCGTTCCCATGTCCGCATGCGAAGATGATCGCGCGCGCAGACCGCCGCGAAGTGCACATTGATGCGCTGCGGGAAGAACGCGTGATGCTCGATCGCTGCGCCCACACGCTCAAGCGGAACGCGATCGGGATCACCGCACCAGAACACGATGTGCGGATTGCCCATCGACACAAGCGTCGCGGTCGGCTCGGTACGCGAAGCGTTCCACCACCCAAGGTCGGCATCCGCATGACTGCCGACGCGAGCAGCATGCGCTGCGATCGCCTCGCGCCACATCGCCTGATCGAAGCGAACACCCACAAGCCGATCGTCGTTCGATGCGCCACCCCAACGCACGCCCATCCGCGCGGCGGACAAGATCGGCGCACCCATGTCGACTTCCGCCTCGGACACGAGCCCATCGGCTCCGCGCCACCACCGGACCGCGAGCACGCCGCGCCCCGTTTCCACGCGCAGCGGATTCGCGGCAGAAATCCCGCGGTCCACCACGAACTTCGCCACACAGCGCAGTCCGTTGCCGCACATCTGCGCCTCGCTGCCGTCGGCGTTGAAGATGCGCATGCGCGCATCGGCTGCGCAGCCCACGCTCGGGCGAGCCACCAGAATCACCCCATCACCGCCGATGGCGGTGTGCCGATCGCTCACCGCGCGAGCGAGCGCCGCGGGATCCTGCACATGCTCCGCGTCGGCATCGACATACACATAGTCGTTGCCGATGCCGTGCATCTTGCTGAAGCGGATGGCGTTCATGCGTCTGGTCGCCGTACTTCGCCAAGGTCGATGACCACCTTGCCGCGGCGATAGAAGTCCGCGTTGATGCGGTCGCGGTCGATGAAGGTGAACACCAGTCCATTCACGCCCGTCGCGTCCGCGTAGGCGAAGTCGCCCCAGTGCGGTCCTGCGTAGCGGCGGTTGTCATAGGACTGCGCGTGGTTGTGAAAGTGGAAGAGCGCGTCGTAGCCCGCCTCGAACATGTTGTTGGATGCCTCGAAGCGCACATCACTGCCCACCTGCACGGGCGTGAACTCCACCAGTTCATAGCGCCCCTGCGCATCGAGCCGCAGCAAACCGCCATACTCGGTGCGGCGATCCGCCTGATCACGGTCCGCGATCTCGAACAGATGCCCCTTCAGCGGCGGTTGACGAAGCGCGTCCCGGGCCACCAGCACCGCAGCGCAGTCGCCCCAGTCGAGGTTCGACGCATGCGCACGCGGCGTCTCCGCCAGTTCCGTGCCATACCCCTCGAAGGACGCGCTGTAACGCCGCTCATTCTGTGCGGCCAGCGCCAGGGAAATGTCCTCAAAGAGCTCGTCGCGTGAACGCGTCAGGAGCGTCGGCTGCGTTCGCGCGACTGCAACGATCACGGCAATGTCCCGCGGCTCAAGCGAAGCGCGGACATCGGGCGGCAGCTTTGCCGCAGCAGCGCGAGCCTCTTCCCAGAACGCTCGTTTCTCGGGCCTCAGCAGCGCACGCATCCAGAGAATCTCCTCACGGTTCGACGGGATCACGCCGAGATCGTTGGCGCAGCGGCGCATGTCAAGCACAAACGAGTCGGTCGTTGCAAGCGACTGGTCCGCGAGCAAGTCAAGAATGCGTTGGCGTTCACCCGTGGCGAGCAGCAGCTCCCAGCAGCGGGCGCGAAGATTCGCCTCCTTGATCGGATCGCTGCGAAGCAGCAGATCGAGCAGCACCTGCGGCACGCGCTCCTTCCCCCAGAGTTTGCACAGCGCGTGATACTCAGGGCGATCGAAGAGTTTGACCGCGAGGATCGGCAGCGGAACCGCCCACGCGCGCACGAGCGTCTGCGTCATGTCCTTCCAGCCAAGCAGTGCGATGCGGCGACACACCTCGGTGCGCCACTCGTACTGCAGCATGCGCGGCAGGTTGATCTCAAGGACGGACTTCAGCCCCTCTGGGTCGTAGCGAATCAGCCGCTCCCAAGCCTCGTCGCGCAGTTCGCGCACATAGTCAGACTGCACCACGATGCGCCGCAGCGCCTTCAGGTAGGCGGGATTGGTGGGATCCGCGTCCAGCAGTTGCATCGCAGCGAGTTGCCGTGCGGGCACGAGGTCGGTGCGCCCGAGCGACTCAAGCGGATCGCCTGCCGGCGTTGCTGCGCAGGACGCCATCCATACGCACGAGAATGTCAGCAGCCCTCGCCAACAGCGGCGCAGCAGCCGCGGGCGCGTGCCTTCCGTGGCGTTCATGGCTGCAGTGTAAGGAGTTCGATCTACACTTCGCTTCGCCATATGCCATCATCACGAACCAACCGAAGTGAAGCGCGCAGTGACAGTGGCGGCAGCGATGCACTGTTGCCGCGGGTTCGCGCCGTCGTGGACTTGATGCGCCCTGACATTCAGGCGGACGGCGGCGATGTCGAAGTGGTGGCCGTCGCGGCGGGCATTGTGCAGGTTCGGCTGCATGGAGCGTGTGTGGGCTGCCCCTCCAGCCGCATGACGTTGCAAGACGGACTGGCGCAGTTGCTACGCGAGCGAATCCCCGAGGTTTCGGGGGTCGAAGCGATCAAGTAGGAACGGCTGCCCGCAGGAGGAGACACAGACTTGGGCAGGGTGGCGCTGGAGAGAGCGCCCAGGTGCGAACGAGATCACGTGCGCTCAGGCGCCGCCTTCAGCGGGCCGAATCTGACCAATGACGTTCTTGGTGGGGTCGACTGCTCCAGCGAGAATCTGCTCCGCCACTTCCTTGCGGTGGACGGCGACCTCACGAGGAAACTCAAAGGCAATGCGCACACGGTCACCCTTGATGGAGGCAATGCGAACGATGCCGATCGGTGACGCGGGGTTCCCGATGACGACCTCTTCGCCTTCTCGTCGAGTGATGACCAGCATGCCGTCGGACCTCCTGCCCTGATGCAGCGGGACTTCGCCCGCTGACTTGGTCGGTTCGCCTCCGGCGCACCGTGCGCCTTCCCTGCGAACAGCTTGGACGACTGTCATCGACCAAGCATCCAACCCACTTGAAGGGTAACCAAGATGGACCTCACGGCGATAAAAATGCGGCAAATCAAGCCAAAATTGACCGTTATCGGAGCATAAAAAAGCCCCCGCGTCGGGCCAGTGACGCGGGGGGCGCAATAACAGCGGCTCCACGCCGACTGTCCGTGCCCTATCGCCGTCCTGGCTGCGGCACGCCCGAGGGCCATCCGTGGCCCGATGTTCGTGCTCAGGCTGCGCGTCCCTGCAGCGCCCAAGCGTTGTCGATCCGCGCCCGCATCCTTGCCGGCGCGCGAGGGCTAGTGAGCGTGGCGGTCCTTCACCGCGCTCCCCCCTGTCGTGCATTCATCAACTGATTGGCCTGCTGCCACAGCGATGCCGTGGTCGCAGTCCTGTCCTTCGCCCCGGCCTTCCATGCCGCGGATGCGATGAGTTCGAGATGATCGCGCACGCCGAGAATCACGATGGATCCTGCCAAGCCAAAGCGCGTCAAAAGCCGATCTGGAATTCGCACGCGGCCAGCCGT
>Ga0194110_10009041_pt1 | contig 11269 bp, 10 predicted proteins | sample TA2Kig1200mmetaG_FD_146192 | JGI IMG/M metagenome (GOLD analysis project Ga0194110, IMG submission 146192) | Freshwater microbial communities from Lake Tanganyika, Tanzania - TA2015032 Kigoma Deep Cast 1200m | ecosystem: Environmental > Aquatic > Freshwater > Lake | place: Tanzania: Lake... | reverse complement strand
TATGTCCGCTTCCCTCTGGCCTTGGCGGCCGCCATCGGCCTGGAACCCGGTGATGAAGTCCAGTGGGAACTTTTAGATCGAGGCGAACTTCACCTGGTCCGCCTCAAAACGCCGCTCGCCACCGCCAAAGCCAAAGCACGCAAATAGTCCAACCCCCATCATAACGACACGATTTTTCAGCAATCGCGGATTTTGATCACCTTTGCTTCCTCCGTTCTCAACCACATCGACTGTAATTACAGCACCCTAGCGCTTGGGGGACAGGCTCTAACAATGGTTGCGAAGTCATGAGAATTGGCGCCAAGGCATTGTTTAGATCATGCGCAATTCTCCCCGCCAAGGCGCTGATTGTGGAGGAACTGCGCTTCCACTTTCTTTTGCTTGGTGATGTCCGTGTCGATAACCAGCACCGATTCAGGCTGGTTGAGACGGTCTCGAACCAGCGTCCAGCGGCTTTGGACAATCACCTCTCGACCCGGCAGTTGAAAGTCAGACAAGATTAAGTCAAACCCACCCTTTCCAACGCGGCGCGGAAGTCGGCTGCATTATCGACTCGCGTCAGTCTCAGTTGCGGAAACTCCGTCAGCAGCAAATCGTGGATGATTTCAACATCTTGGGTGGAATCTTCGAGATGGAGCCGCTGACCGTTGTGGGCGAACTCCACTGCGGCGCGAACTTTTCGCAAAACCCGGAGAGAAATTTCGGCGAAATCCCAAAACTTTCTTGCGCGGGAGTGGCCTTGCTGACTCCCATCATCGCCACAGCGGCACACTATGGACATATCCGGGCACAACTCGCCAAAGCGGGCACGCCCATCCCGGAGAACGACATCTGGATTGCCGCCCACGCTATGGAACGTCAATGGCCGCTGGCCGCTCGGGACGCTCATTTCGACCAAGTTACGGGCCTTCACGTTTTGAAACGGTGAAATGGAAGTGCTGTGGAGGGTGAAATCGGCATTGTAAATTCTTTCTTGTGATCCGACCAGAATCGGAGCCGGAACTCTAAAGCCGGCAAGGAGCGCTTTCCACAGCGTCCCTGATTATCGTCTTGTGGCGGACAAACGGCGGGATGGTGTGCCGTGGGACCGCAACGCGCTGTTTCTGTGCGCACTTGCAGTCAACCGAACAACGCTGAGCAGATTTCAGGGACGGAGTGGAATCGGTCCTTACCAGTTCTGGCGGCGGCGGGTGCTCGCACCAAGGCCCCGGGCGCCGTTCCAGTTCGGACCGGCTGGGACTCGATGCGCAAACGCGAGATTCTGCACGCGCGTGCAAAATCTCGATTCGCGGCAATTCTCGCCGCGCGGCGAGAATCTGGGATTGCGGCGCCGCAATGTCAGTTCGCGTTTTCACTTCATTGGCTCGCGCTCCATCGCAAACCGAATCGGTTGTTGTGGTCCGACCAAAAAGATCGCCAACGTTCCGCTTCCCACACCGGAATGAACGCGCTGGTGCCCGCGTCGAGTTCAAATAACCCCGCGGAGAAAGCCGCCAACAAACGTCCGGATCCAGAGATTCCCATCGCGATCTTCAGCTAGGCTTTTGCTGACCTGCATCTGCGGCAATCCCGTCGCCGCCTGGTCAAACACTGTGAATCGGACGCCGTCAAACCTCGCCAAGCTGCCGCGTGTGCCGATCCACCAATAGCCGTCCCGCGTTTGAAGCAGGCACTCCACCCAGTTCTGCGGCAACCCGTGCGCGGTCGTCCAACTGCGGATGGTAGGAGTTCCATAAGGTGCCGATCCGAGCTGAACACCGAAAGTCGCAAGTAACCCACAACGGAAAATAGCGTACGCTAATGAACAGCGGATGTTCGACTTGCGATGTGGCATGAGCCGATATTGCAAAAGGCTCGCTGATTTTCAAGAGAACGAATGGTTCGAGAGCGACGTCGAGTCGGGTTGCTATCCTGCAAAGGGCGAGACACTAAGAAGAGAACGCCGTCAGTTATACCGTTATGCCATTTGCGCGGTGCTGGCAATGCAGCGCGAATCAACGATCCTACTGGGTCTGTGAGAGCTTCTTCAGGTATTTCGCCGGTTCTTTGTCGAAGTCGGGCCGGCAATCCTTGCAACAAAGTTTGATTTCCTGCCCTTCATGGACAAAGACAACGGTTTCTCCATGGAAGTCTTCGTCCTTCACAATACATTTTTTGAGGGGATATGCCTTGGCAGCAGTCCCATGAGAATGCCCGGAATGGTCGTCGTGATGATGCTCGCTGGAGTGGCAACCGATTAAAGCAAGCGCGGTTACAGCAGCCAGTGCGGCAAGAGTCAGGAACGATTTGGATTGGTTCATGGATTAGTTTTGTTGTTGTCGTTTGTTGCTTCCGTGATCCCGGAGGCTGGCGCGAGACTCGACCTGAGTTCGCGTGACCGCAGCCACAGGAAAATCACAGGAGTCACAATCAGGATGTGGATCAAGCTGGAAATCATTCCACCAATCACCGGTGTGGCGAGCGGCTTCATCACTTCTGCGCCTTGGCGATGGCTCCACATAATTGGGAGCAAGCTCGCGACGATAGTCGCAACCGTCATCACTTTGGGACGCAACCGCAGTCGCGCGCCATCTTTCACGGCCTGGACCAAGTCTTGATAATTAAAGGCGCTGCCGCGTTCCGCCATCCGCTTCTTCACCATCTCTTCCAGATAGACGACCATCACGACGCCAGTCTGCACGGCCGTCCCAAAGAGCGCAATGTAACCGACCCAAACCGCGCCGTTGAAGTTATAACCAAACAGCTTTTGCAGGAACACCCCACCGCTCAAGGCGAAAGGCACAGCCAGCATGACGTGAGCCGCTTCGAGCGCGCTGTGATAAACCATGAACAGCATCACGAAAATGATGAGCAACACAGCCGGGAACACAAGCTGCATCGTCCGGACGAAGCGGCGCTGGTTTTCGTACTCACCAGTCATCTGGTAGGTCATGCTGCCCCAATCGATCTCCTTGAGCGCTCGTTCTACGTCGTCCACGAAACCTCCCAGGTCTCGATCTTGGACATTGGATTGCACGTAAGCACGGAGGCGCCCGTTCTCGCTGGCAATCTCATTTGCGCCAATCTCGCGCGTGATCTTGGCCACCATCGCGAGCGGAATGTAGGTGAGCGGCTCGCTATCGGGAGTCCCCGTGCTTGCAGCAGAGGATTGGACTGCTCCGGCTGCGCTTCCGGCGCCCGTTCCCGACATGCCGCCTCCACCAGTAACAGTCAAACCACCGCCGCCCATAGCTCCCCGCGAAGCGATGAGAACGCGACCGATCTTCTCAATATCATCGCGTTCGCCACGTGCTAAGCGAACTTGAATAGGATATCGCTCGCGTCCTTCGATGGTCACACTGATGTTTTTTCCGCCGATGGCCACTTCGACGGCGTCAAGGACATCCCGGACATTGAGGTTGTAGCGAGCCAGCGCCTTCCGATCCACCTTCACATTAAGGTATGGTTTGCCCTGCACACGCGAAGGTGACACGCCCGCGGCGCCTGGGATTTGTTTGACCACCCTCTCAACCTCGTAGGCTTTCTTCTGGATAGCATCGAGATTGCCGCCGAAAATCTTTACCCCCACTTGCGCCCGAATTCCCGTGTAGAGCATCAGAATGCGATTTTCTATTGGCTGCAAGAAAACCGGCACATAACCCGGCGCCAGCTTCATTTTCTCGGTTAGTTCGGCTTTCAGCTTTTCCACCGTCATGCCCTCGCGCCATGCCGGATTCCGCATCATCCACGGAATCTTGATAAAGCCAAACACGGTCCGGTTTGTGGAAATCCACTCCGGCTTGAGCGTAATGGTCGTCTCCAACATCTCTGTAGGCGCGGGGTCAGTGGGAGTCTCGAACCGGCCTAGCTTGCCCGCTACGATTTCAATTTCGGGCGCGCTGGCGATTACCTTGTCCTGCCAAGACATCACTCGTTGGATTTCCTTTAGCCCCGTCTTAGGAAAGAACACCGGCATATAAAGCAGGCTCCCTTCGTTTAGTGGCGGCATAAACTCCTTGCCAAAGCCTTGCGCAAGATTGGCTGCCCGATGCCAGCCTCGGTCGCGCAATTGCTTTATCCACGGGCTCGGCAGGCCGAATGCCGCGGCAAGCGCCAGCGCGAGGATTGCCGCGGCTGCCCCAATGACAGTCTTGCGATGCTCCAATGCCCAATTCAGCGCTGGGTCATATAGTTTCAGGAGGACACGCATCACGATGTTATCGTCCTCACTATGAAAAGGGCCGCGCACCAGAAGACTGCACAATACAGGCACAATGGTTACAGCCAGCATTGTCGAGCCAACCATCGCGAACGTTTTCGTCCATGCGAGCGGATGAAACAGTTTTCCTTCCTGGCCCGTCAGTGCAAAGACCGGCACGAACGCGAGAATGATGATCGCCATCGCAAAGAAGATAGGCCGGCCCACCTGCCGGCAAGCGGTCAAGGTCACTTCCAGTGTTTCGGCACGCGTCAGCCGCCCACGCTTTCTTTCTTCGGCTCTCTCGCAATGCCGGATGACATTTTCAGTAACAACAATAGCCGCGTCCACGAGCACGCCGATGGCAATGGCAATGCCTGTGAGGGACATAATATTGCTCGTGATTTTGAACTCCTTCATGAGCAGAAACGAAATGAGAATCGAAACCGGCAACGGCAATGTGACAATGAGAATGCTCCGGAAATGCCAAAGGAAAATGATGTGAGCAAGCGTGACCAGAATGATCTCCTCAGTGAGCGCATGTTTCAGCGTAGCAATGGTTCGGTCAATCAATTCGCTGCGGTCGTAGAATGCCTTGATCGAAATGCCCGCCGGCAAGCTCGGTGAAATTTGGGCGATCTTCGCTTTGACGCGTTCAATGACAGCTTTGGCATTCTCGCCCGTGCGCATGACGACAGTGCCGCCGACGACTTCCTGGCCGTTGACATCGAGCGCTCCACGCCTGAAGTCGCCGCCGATCTGGACGATTGCGATGTCCTTCATGTAAATCGGCGTGCCCTCAACGGCCTTAACGGGGATTAATTCCAAGTCCTCGATGCCCTCGACCAAACCGACGCCGCGCAGCACAAATTCAGCGCCATTCTCTTCGATCACTTTGCCGCCAACGTTGAGATTGGCATTTTGCACGGCCGTCATCACTTCCATCAGCGTAACGTTGGCAGCGCGCATTTTGGCAGCGGAGACCTCAATCTGGTACTGCTTAACGAACCCACCAATACTCGCGACTTCAGCAACCCCTTGAACGCTGGTCAGCTGATAGCGAATAAACCAATCCTGCACCGCCCGGAGTTTTCCGAGATCGTAGCCGCCATCCGCCGCTTTGCGGGGATCAACCTCAAGATAGTACTGAAAAACCCAGCCCAGACCGGTTGCATCAGGGCCAAGCTGTGGCTTGACACCTTCCGGCATGGCGGCTTGCAGATAATTGAGCCGCTCCAGCACACGCGTGCGGGCGAAGTATGTATCAACACCGTCTTGAAAGATAATAGTCAGCAGTGAAAAACCGAACATCGATGCCGCCCGCACCTCCTTAACTCCCGCCAATCCTTGGAGACCGGTTGACAGTGGATACGTGACTTGATCCTCAACTTCCTGAGGACTGCGGCCCATCCAATCCGCATAGACCAGCACTTGGTTTTCACTCAGGTCGGGGATGGCATCAACAGGCGTTTTGAAAACCGCGTGGACGCCCAAGGCGATCAGCAACAGACCGCCGCAGAACACGAGAAAACGGTTCCGCAGGCTCCATTCAATGATGCGTTCAATCATAACTTTACCTTGGAACCACAGGTCAGCATGCGATCCCCGAAGTATGGATTCGCGATTTCCCTGCCAACAGCCTGAACCCAGCGCCCTTTCTTCGGAACTCCCGGTATCGCTCGATCTACCATCGAGCATTCATACACCTCGAATACCAGGGATTCGTGTTGGTTCCCCATTATTTCCAGAAGTCGGGCCGCCGCGTTCGAGAACGGATGAAATGCTTTCCGCGCTGAGGCGATGTCAACAGCGCCGTGCAGATGCCGCGCCTCCGCAATGTGCTTCAATATCTCGGCAAGCTCAGATCGGTCCTTTAACGCTTCCGCGAGAGCTTCGCTTGCTTTCATCGCCTCCGTTCCTGCCGAATTAAACCCCGCTAAGTCGTCCTTGCCAAGCGCCGCCGAGACAGCGTCCGCCGCCCGCACGAATTCTTTCACGGAATGCTTTTGGGCGTCAGTCAGCAGGACGGCGTTCGTTGTCGCACCCGATGTTTCGTGTGTGTGCGGTTCGGCGAACGCCCGATTCATCTCTGCTTGGCCATCGATCAGCAAATTGCCGTTAACAACAACTTTATCACCGGCACTCAATCCCGAGACTACTTCGACCAACGAATCGCCACGCCGCCCCAACTTGAGCACGCGCCGGGCATAAGCGCCGCCACCTTGGTCCACGTACACCACAGCCTCCGGTCCAGTTTCGATCACCGACGCCCGAGGCACGGTCAAGACTTGCGGCGCTTCCAGGTGGACGAGGCCGTCGGCATAAAGCCGATGCAACATGCGATGGCCTGATTCAGCACGCGGGTTCTCGAGTTCAACACGCGCCTTAGTCGAGCGCGTCACAGGATTGAAGTTCGGATCGACGAAGGAAATGTTTCCCGTAAAGACGATTCCGGGATGTGATGGCGTTGTCACGTCCACCTTGAGCCCGGCTTTGATCCACGGCAGGTCTTGCTCGTAAACGAGGAACTGAAACCACATCGTCGAGAAGTCTGCGATTTCAAACAGCTTCTCGCCCTCTTGCACGTACTGGCCCTCGAATACATGTTGCGCAACCACCGTTCCGCCGATCGGCGCAAGAATTTGCGAGGTCAACGTCTCCGCGGGTTTGATGGGCAGCGCTTGTATTTGCCCTGAAGTCAGTCCCATCTGCCGCAAACGCAGCGCTGTAGCCGCGCGCAAGTCACCTGTGAGCGTCCGATACTCCCGCTCCGCTTGCAGCAGGCTTGGACTGTAAAGCTCCGCGAGCGGTTCCCCTTCCTGCACCTGAGCGCCCATGTAATTTAAATGGAGCTTCTGAATGCGCCCGGGGACATAGGCGGACAGGACTCGATGACGTGTGAGGTCATCTTCAATCATGCCGGCAACGGTGAGCGTCTTTGTTAGCGGTCTTACTGCGGCTTCCGCTGTCTGCACGTTCATCACTTGAATCATGGTCTGTGTCAGGGGAACTACGTCTCCGCCCGATGCATCGAATCCAGGGTCGCCTTCATAAACTGGCGTCAGTTCCATGCCGCAAATCGTGCAGCGCCCCGGGTTGTCCGATTTAATCCAGGGGTGCATGGCGCTTTGGTAGTAGATCAATTTGCGCTGACCTGCAGTTTTCGATTGGCTAGATGTCGGGCTTCCAGTGGGCTGCAATTTGCGCGCCGCGAACCACGTTGATGGGATGGCAATCGCGAGTGTTATAAGAATCGTCGGTGCTAGTTTCATAAATGAAGCGTCACGGTTTAGTCTGAGGTGGGACAATGGATCGAAGCATTTCGAGCGCGGCTCGTTGCGCCGCGACAAAGCGGCGTTCTTCCAGGCGCGCGTTCAATAGAGCGCGTCTCGCTTCGAAAACTTCGAGGAGGCTTGCCTTGTTGCTAATCCATGCGTTCTGCGTAGATTCAGCAGCTTTTTCGGTGCGAGGAATGATCTCCTTGGCAAACGCGTCGGCTTGGTGGGCCGCAATCTCCGCTTCGGTGTGAGCTGCAATGACCTCTCCGCGCAACTTCCGTTCGAGCGCATCGATTTCCCGTTCGGCCGCCACCTGCTGCTGTTGTGCGCGATCCAGATTGGCGCGATAGAGTCTCGTATTGAACAATGGGAGAGTCATCTTTCCGGCAACGGTGGTTTGCCGGTAATCGCCGCCCGAATAGATGCTTGATTCGACCCCTACCGAAAATATTGGCCTCCGCTCCCGGCGGGCGACATCTATCTCGGCGCGAGCCGCCGACACCGTATTCAACAGCGCCTGCAGCATTGGATTTGCCTGGAATAGACGACGAAGCTCTTCTGCGAGAGCAGGCGCCGGTGTTGCAGCGTCAGGCAAACGCAGATTGGGCCAGGCTTGCTCGGGCGGGCGGCCAAGAAGAATGTTCAATTGACGCGCTAGTCTCGCGCGATTCCGCTGTGTCGCATCAATTTTTTGCCGTTGTTGCGCCACTTCACTTTCCATCCGGAGCGGTTCGGAGGCATTGGACATTGGGTCCTTGAGCTTCTCGCGCGCGTTGATGGCCATGCCTTCTAACCAAGCCAATTGATTGGTTTCGATCGCGAGCATTTCATCCGCGAGCGCAAGTTCGAAAGCAGTCTGAGCTACGAGTGTTTCCAATGCGAGCGCCGCCGATCGCATTTCCGCCTCTAAGATCGAACGCTCGGCAGCCGCTTTCGCTTTCTGGGCCGCATACAACTTGAGCCGAGGCAACGTCTGTTCGGCCGCGAACATCAAGTCACCGTCGTCGCGCCGCATGCTGCGTTCGGCGGTCATCACGCCCAATCCAGCCATCGGATCTTCCCACAACCGCACCGCGCGAATGCCTGCTTCGGCGGCGCGAACGCGGGCCTGCGCTGCCGCTACGGTTGGGTGATTGGTGCGGACTTCAAGACGCAGGGTGTCCAAAAATGTGATGTCAACAAGGCCCGCTTCCTGAGCGGAGACCCGTGCGCTAATCAGGGCGGCCATCAGCATGACGAGCGAAGGCCAGCGTTGGACAGGGCTAAAAGTTTTCATCGGTTTTATTCTCAAAGTTACTCAATGACGGAACATCTCCGTCAGCAAAAGTTGCGGGAAACAAGAAGGTTGAACTCAACCGCACAGCAGAGTGCGGAGGAGATTAAACCTAACCGATGAAGGGCGGGGCGAGGCTGTAAAACGCCGGGCCAAGCGACACTTCGGGCAGGAAGACCCAATGAACACGTTTAGCTTGGCGGAAATAGGAAGCTTGGGGGTCGTTTGCCATCACACTCGGCATGAGGGTCGAGGCCGGCAAAAGATATAAAACGGGAAAATCAGGAGCAGTGATCGTCGTAACATCGCCGCTGACCAAAAGGTTTTTAAGAGTGAAACAAACTGGCGTCGGAGTCGGAAGAGATGAATCGTGGCACGCCGATGCCTTGGCCGCACCATGGCAGGGAGGGCGTAATGATTCAGCGTTACCTCCGGCCGAATGGCAATGAACGAAGCAGAGCGTTTGTGCCGTGACAAAAGCAACGAGCAATAGAGCCGCCAGAACGCGGATCCAAGGACTCAGAATTGTATGACTAAAACGCATCTCGGCAACTTTACGACTATTTGATGCTCTGGCAAGTTTTGCTATCGGCGTTTGCTTATCGGCGTGTTTGCGCGGCGAACGCCACAGCCGTCCGCAAACACACTTCCGTTTGATTTAATGTCATCAATCATTACTACGCCACATCAGGGAAAATCACTCACCTCAATTTGATGAACTGAAAACCCCGTTCGTAGCCGTGTGAACGGCCTCCGAGAAGGACCGGCCCGATCAGTGGGGCAACCAACTCGTGTTGATCGTCCTGCCGGAGTGCCCCGACAACGTCGAGGCCGCACTGGGTGCATGGCTGAAGCAACATCTTCAGAGCCGCCGGAACACGCTGCGGTTCCTGCTACCCAAGAAAGCCGACGGCAACATCTATTTCGACCGCGACTTGATCGTGTGTGCGCGGGCGGTGCATCTGGCCAACCAGTGGAAAGACACAGACGCCGCCTACAAGCCGTTGTTTACAACGTGCCAGACATCGCACCTGCGGCCCAAGCTCAAGGACAAGTTCGACACGTTCGCGTTGCTGGACATCTGGAACTTTGCCCAGCCGGACCAGTGCCGGTTCACCATCGAGAAGCACAACGCCACCGGCGACAAGATTCCCAAGGCCATCCACACCAAGATCGAGGGCGAACTGTTCATCGTCGAAGATTTCGAGGCCGCCGCCGTGGCGCATGCCACCAGCAGTTCCGCGCTCTCCAAGTTTCTGACCGAGCTTCAGGAACCGGCCATAGGCGGCAAACACTGCATCCCGTGGCTGGGTGAAGTGACTGCCAAGGAAAGGGTGCTGCGGTTGTGCGCCGCCGGGAAGCTGGCGATCAACGTCCGTGGGTTGGAACTGCTCCAAGCGGAACCGGGGGAAACCGAGGACGTGGCGTGGATGCGGATCAAGGGCAAGCTCGGCTCCGGCAAAGAACTGGACCAGACATTCATGTCCCTGCCCGGCGCTATGCCTTTGAGCGGCGGCACGCTCCCGCTGCCGTTCGCACCCACTCCGCCGTCCACGACCGCCGGGCCGACGCCACCACTTCCACCGGGCCCCGGCCCCGGCATCTTTGGTCCAACGGGCCGAACGACACCCACGCCACCGAAACTCCAGAACTTCGGCACGCCGCCCAAGTCGCCGGTGAACCTGCTGGGCGAGGTCGAGAAGTGGGGCATCAGCCCGGCCACGAATCTGGCGAACGTCAACATCAATATCACCACGATGACCGGGGCGCAGTTGACGCAGTTGCTGAAGAACCTGCCGGACGGTGCCACCTACGGTTTGAATCTCGACAAGGAGGCTCAATGACCTCTGCCCGCGACCCGAAGCTGCTGGACGCTGTATTGACCGCCAGCCCGGTGGACGCGTGGCTGGCTGTCTTCGACAAGCTGTACGAAGTGTTTTCGGAACCGCTGACGCCTCAGCATGTCGAGCGTGAGGTTGCCGACCGTGAGCGCAAGGTGGTGGAACTTGAACTCCTGCTTTCCGGCTCCGCGTGGGAACTCTGGCGCGAATTTGAAGCCAGCGTGCCGCGCACGACCAAATCCCTGATCGAGTTCTGGAACACCACGCCGGCCGGCAAGGCGGTGCTGATCCTCGATGGCCTGTCGTTGCGCGAGATGCCTTGGCTCTTGCAGGAGGCGAAGCGGCGCGGCTACCAGATTCACCAGACGGCGGTGCGTGGCTCCGAGCTTCACAGCGACACCACCCCGTTCGCCAAGGCGCTGGGCTTCAGTCAGCGATCTGCGCTGGAGAACAACGGCGCGGGCTTGGCGCACAACCTGCCCGGCGCATGCACCGAGAGCACGGACGCGGAATGGAGTTCCTGCCTCGACTGGATGGCCGCCGCGCCTGCCATCGTGCTCTGGCACCATTGGCCCGACGACCGCATCCACAAGCTCGCTGAACCCGGCGACGGTTTCCAGAAGCTCTGCCGGGAAGCCGCCGAGAAACTGACCTCCGATTCGTTTTGGACGATGATCGAGCCCATGACCACCGGGCGGCG
>Ga0194110_10009039_pt1 | contig 11270 bp, 9 predicted proteins | sample TA2Kig1200mmetaG_FD_146192 | JGI IMG/M metagenome (GOLD analysis project Ga0194110, IMG submission 146192) | Freshwater microbial communities from Lake Tanganyika, Tanzania - TA2015032 Kigoma Deep Cast 1200m | ecosystem: Environmental > Aquatic > Freshwater > Lake | place: Tanzania: Lake... | reverse complement strand
TTCATCAATTTTCAAATCCTGTTTTTGGCCTTATATTCGAGCTTCTTGCAAAAGTCCGTAATTTACCCTTCGACAGGCTCAGGGTGAACGGGTTTAAGTTGAAATTATTTAGTTTTTCCGTTCGTGGTGAGCTTGTCGAACCACAAAAAAATACTTTTGCAAGAGGCTCATTCGTCTCGAATTTTGTGCTTCGGATTTCGAATTTCCTCATCAGAGGGGTATATTCCCGTGCTTTCTTTCCGCCCGGCTCACCTTCTTGTTCTCCAACATCTCCAACCCCTTGATGATCTGGGGCCGGGTTTCCTGCGGGCGGATCAGAACATCCAGTTGTCTTTTCGAGGCGGTGTAATAAGGAGTCATGAATTTTTCCCGGTACTCCTGAATCTTTTCTTCCCGCACTTTTTCTTTGTCCGCAGCCGCATCGATTTCTTTGCGAAAGAGGATCCGTACGGCCCCCTCCGCGCCCATGATGGCAATCTCTGTGGTCGGCCAGGCCAGGACCAAATCCGCCCCCATCTCTTTATTGCTCATGGCTGCGAAAGCCCCGCCATAGGCTTTGCGGATGATGCAGGTCACCTTGGGTACGGTGGCTTCCTTCCAGGCATAGAGCATCTTGGCTCCATGGCGGATGATTCCTTTATGTTCCTCTTTGATGCCGGGAAGATACCCGGGAACATCTACGAGAGATATCAGAGGGAGATTGAAGCAGTCGCAGGTCCGGATGAACCGGGCGGCTTTGTCGGCCGCATCGCAGTCGATGGCCGAAGCCAGGAAGAGGGGATTATTGGCCACAATCCCCACGGGTTTCCCGTTCATTCGGGCAAACCCGGTAACCATGTTTCGTGCGAACCCGGCTTTGACCTCAAAGAAGTCCTTGTGGTCTACGATCAAGGAAATTACGCGGCGCATGTCGTATACTTTCTTAGGGCTATCGGGGAGAATTTCCACCAAGCCTTCTTCGCACCGTTCGGGATCATCCTCCGATTGGATGACCGGAGGGTTTTGAGTGAAGCTGGAAGGAAGGAAGCTTAGGAGCTTTTTAACCCTGGCCAGGCAGACCAGTTCATCCGGGCCTACAAAATCAGCCACTCCGGAAGTTTGGAAATGAACCCTGGCTCCTCCCAGTTCCTGGCTTTCCACCTCCTGTCCGGTGACCTCTTTAATCACCAGAGGGCCGGTGATGAACATCTGGCTGGTCTTATCCACCATGAAAATGAAATCCGTGAGGGCCGGGGAGTAGACCCCGCCGCCTGCGCAGTTTCCCAGGATGGCGGAAATCTGGGGAATGATCCCTGAAGAATCCACATTCTCCGCGAAGATAAGGGAATAAGCCCCGCTTCCCTCCTGGATTCTTCCCCCTGCCGAGTCGATCAATCCCACTGCCGGAGAACTGGCTTGTCTGGCCATACGGATCAGGGAGGCAATCTTCTGGCCGTGAATCTGCCCAACCGATCCGCCCATAACTGTGGAATCCTGGGCATACAAAAAGACAACCCGGCCATCTACTTTTCCGTAGCCGGTGATTACCCCGTCTCCCCAGGGGCGATTCTTCTCCATCCCGAAATCCGCACACTGATGCTGGGCCAGCATGTTCACTTCCACGAAAGTTCCGGGATCCAGCAGATGATCGATCCGTTCCCGGGCGGTCAGTTTGCCCAGGCGGTGTTGTTCATCAATATTCTTCTTGCCTCCCCCGGCCCGGGCAGCCTCTTCAATCTGTTTGAGCTTTTCGATTTCATCCTTCATAAGAGACATGTCCACTCCTCCAACCTGGCTGAGTTCAGGTTGAGTCTAAGATTGTTGATCTCGTAAAAAACAAAAATACCCCCTCCCGCCGGGGAAGGGGAAATTTACTTTTCCATATATGGACAGTTAGAATAATTAATGGCATTTGTCAACCCCAAAAATTTAATTAATGGGCCATCCGTATTATGGTATATTCAGCCGCAAAAGCAAAAGGGGCACGGGAGGAAGGCATGAGCGAGTCGTTTTTGAAGCGAGTGGATCACGAGGTCCTGGTCATGAGCGGGGCGATGGGGACGATGATGGCCCGGGTGGGCGCTGACTTGGGGGGGTGCATCAGCCAGTGGATTATTGAGCATCCGGAGGTTTATCAGGAGCTAGTCCGGGATTATTTTCAGGTGGGTTGCGACATCGTAGCCGGGGCCACTTCCTCCCTGAACCGAATTGCCCTGACCAAGTTCGGCCTGGCCGATAAATTGAAAGAATTAAATCAGGGGGTCATCCGCATCATCAAAGATATCCAACCGGATCATGGATTCGCGGCTGGCAATATCGGCCCCACCGGGAAAATCCTGAAGCCTTTGGGGGATGTGGGTCCGGAGGAACTCCTGGAAGCCTATTCCGAGCAGGTCGGGATCTTGGCTGAAAGTGGGGTGGAGATTATCAACATTCTCACCATGTATGATCTGGAAGAAGCGGTGATTGCTCTCCGGGCGGCAAAAACTCAGACCTCCTTGCCGGTCATCGTCTCCCTGGCTTTTGATCCAGCGGCCAAAGGATTTCGAACCATGATGGGGGTGAGTCCGGAGGCGGCAGCGGAGCGCCTGGAAGCAGAAGGAGCGGATGTCATCGGGGCCAATTGCGGGCGTATCAACCTCGAACAGGTGGCCGAGGTGATCGGCCTCATGAAGGCCCACTGTAAGAAACCACTGATTGCCAAACCCAACGCCGGCTCGCCCCAGTTGGTGGAAGGGCGGGAAAAATACGCTGCCGGACCTGAACAATTTGCCGAACACGTAGGGAAATGGATCCATGAAGGGGCGCGAATCGTCTCGGCCTGCTGTGGCTCCAGCCCTTTTCATCTGGAGCATATCGTTAAAGAAGTTGAAAAGCTGGGCGGAAGATTATAGGAAGGGAAAAAGTTGGGAATTAAAATTCATGTAACACTTTAGTTCTTTGAAAAGGTGGAGCATAAATGTCTGGGACGTGCAGGGCCAGGGGGCCCGTTCCCGCCACGGCGGGATTGGAATCATAAGGCGCTGATTTCTCCGGGGATGGGGCGGGGAAGATGCTCCCCGGACCTAAACGAAGGCGGTAACGCCATTTTTTCAAACCGCTAAATTGATACAAATCCATAAATTCGGGGGACACCATATTTGATGGCTTCGTAAAAAGTCCATCTGTCCCGCTCAGAGCGGGATTGCGCGCCTTGTCCCGCGAAACGCGGGAGAGCTTTTTACTTTACCATCTTAATTTTGACTTTTTACTAGATCGTCAAACTTAAGGGGGTTAGAGATGTGAAGCCTTTTGGAGAGAGAGTTTCTGTGTAGTTAACCCAATTTATGGAAGAATGGTGAACCCTTCCTTTAAGGCTGCTTCCCGCAAATTTTGGTCGAGACACAAAAACTCGGCCCCTGAAGTCGCCTCCTCTGTCCAGAGGAGGGCAGCCGCGAGTTGTAGGGCATCTGCCGCCCTTAAAGAGTGGACCATAAGAAGTCTCTCCGCCCGATATCGTACAACTTCAGTAGGTTGTATCTCGGACCACTCCCCAGCAAGTGCGGTTAGCGCTGCCCTGGCATGTCGCTCGGCATGGATCGCGAGTACTCCCTCCCGGCGTCGGCGCGCCATGGCGGAAAGGCATTCTATCCGCGTCCCCCACCAAACAACGAGATCTTCATCTGTTTTTGCCAGGTTCTTAATAACCTCAGAGGATGTTTCTTTCAGACACAGAGGAATGATTGCCGAAGAATCCCAGAATTTCACCTTCCCCCCTCCCGCTCTTCAAGGAGTGCCCGCAAAACCAAGCCCTCCGAATCTTCAGCCTTAGGCAGGGTCCAAAAATCCTTAGGGAACTTGCCCGACCCGAGCCTTATCAGCCCCCGTTTTTCCATGCTCGCCATGTTTTCTCTCACAGGCCTTGGACGGGAAATCGGCAATAACCGAGCGACCGGATTCCCACGATCAGTGATCAGTACCTCCTCCCCGGATTTGACTCGACTCAGGTACTTGCTCAGGCGCGCCTTTAGTTCTGATACGGCTGCTGTTTTCATATTCACCCCTAAATTTTTCATTTATGACTACTATAGTCAGATTAAAATAACCTGTCAAGGCTAAATCAATGTGAAAAGGGGTTACCCATTAGTTGCAGACTGGCAAGGCCGCGTAGCCTTGTAGGTGGGAAACCTACCCAGGTAACCGTTATGGAAGACGGGGGGAAGTCAAGAAAAGGAGGGGACTAATTCGGGGGACACCATATTTGATGATCTCGTAAAAAGTCAGAAAAGGGTGTCATCGCGAGCGAAGCGCGGCGATCTCATCTTTGCAAGTGCTTGAAATGATGAGATTGCCGCGTCGTCCCGCCGTTGGCGGGACTCCTCGCAATGACGGATATGGGACTTTTTACGAGATCATCATACTTGATGCATTCGTAAAGTCTAAAAATGCGTCTTTCTGTCATTTGGGCGAAACCTGTCCCTGAATTAAATATAATGTCACCCGAATTATTGACTTTTGCATAAATAATGGAAGGAAGATTGTTATCCCGCAATCCCCCTCACCTTTATCCTCTCCCCCGTAGTCGGGGGAGAGGGGAGGGTGAGGGGGGCTTAATAATATCCGTAATTTTCCATTACTTTTGCAAAGCTCAATAATGTGTTTCTTCTTGGCTTCCTCGGTATCCGCCAGCGTTTTTCTTCTTTCCCTAAGCGCTTCTACCCGGGCTTTACTCACTTTATTTACCCCTTAAAAGGTCGGTTAAAGTGGATATCTTTTGCAAGTTCTCCAGGTCCTCGACGATCCCTATGGTTTTTTCCCTCTCCCTTGCGGATTGGATCCCTTTTACACACTGTCGGTATTTGCCCCTCACCTCATCTTGGGAAAGGGGATTTCCCGGTGTCCCTCTGGCTTCATCCACGGTTTTCGTAAACTCCTTTCCATCCTTCATGAGAATCTTCACCGTGGTGGAAGGGTTGCCTGAATTCTCAATCGTATTCAGGTCGGGGCGGACGGAGAAGGCGACTCTTTTGATCATTTCCTGGATTTTCGGATCTTGAACTTTCTTGTCCTGGAATTGGGAAAGTTCAACTTTTCTTTCCAGCAGAGCCAGGGCCATGCAGAACCCCATGCTGAACTTCCCTTCCAGAGAGGTTTGGGGGCGAGAGTGGATGAGCATCGTGGGGGTCGTATAGCTTCCGGCACAGGAGATGGACTTTACGTCTTCAGGATGAATATCATGGCGTACGACCGTGTCCAGCATGGCGTCGATGGCCGGATGGGTCCGGGCACAGCTCGGGTAGCGCTTGAGCCCCACTCCTGGAGAAACGATATCGAAGGGCTGCCCCAATCTGGCAACGATTTTATTCAAGTCGTACTTGCCCAGCCCGGCGAAGGCATGGGCATACCCGAGTTTGGCCTCGATAATTGCGCTGTCGGCGGTATATCCCCGTTGGGCCAATTTGGCGGCAATCACTCCGTTTTTAGCCGCCTGGCCAGCATGCAAAGGCTTGGTCATGGTCCCGAAGTTCTGCCGCAATCCAGAGGCCAGGGAAGCAGCGATGCCCAGGGTGAAGCGCACTTTCTCCAAGGATAGTTTGAGGAGCTTGGCAGAGGCGGCTGCCGCTCCCATGGCTCCCAGGATGGCCGTGGGATGCCAGCCCCCTTCGAAGAGATGAGGATTGAGTCCAGCGCCCAGCTTGGTTTCCACTTCAACGCCGATGAGGAAAGCCTCTAATACTTCTCTCCCCGAAGCTCCGAGTTCTTCCCCCATGGCCAGAGCGGCCGGCAGCACTGGGACTGTAGGATGACCCCGCATGCTGCGGTTTATATCGTCGTAATCCAGGGCGTGGCCAAATGTGCCATTGGCCAGGGCTGCCAGAGGACCGGAGGTTTTAAACTTCTTGCCCCAAACACTCACTTTCGGCCGCCCGCCCAGCTCTTTTATAAAACCGGTCATGATTTTGGCCATGGGATCCCGGGAGCCTGCCAGGGCAACTCCCAGACAGTCAAGGATAACCCGCTTGCCAATCTCTCTGGCCTCAAGAGGAATGTTGAAAAGATTTGCATTGACGATGAATTCGGCTATCCTTCTTGTCACCTCCATCACGCGACCTCTCTTTGGTTAAAATTCCAAATTCCAAATCCCAAATAAATTCCAAGCACCAATGAACCAATAACCCAAACTATTCTGACTTCATCAGAATAGAGGAAAATATCTTCTTTAATTCTAAGCTTTCCTTTAGAAGTTACTGCCCTTCCTGCCCATATTTTTCGTCATTGGTTTGTACTATTAACCCCAGCCAGTAAGCTGATTCTTTTGCTTCTTTCCGGCAAATTTTATTCGCATTAAAAAATCTTTCTTGCTCAAGGCTTCATTTGCTTCGATATAGTTAGCTTCCACCGAGCCGGAAGCCCTTACCACTTGTTTCCCATATTCTAAATTATGAATATTTCTGGGCAGCTGTTTTACATAAAGGGCAATATTCTTCGCAAATTGAAATGTTCTACCTTCTAAGTCGTATTGTTTGGAATTTTGAATTTTGTCCATTGTAATTTATTTGTAATTTGGTGCTTGGTATTTGGTGCTTACTCTATTAGCTTAATGGCTCCTCTCAGTTTTAAGGCGTCAATCTTTTCCTTCGAGTACCCGAGAATGTTAGTAAGGACCTCCCGGGTGTGCTCACCTAATTGCGGAGGGCGAGTAAAGGTATCCACCGGGGTCTTATCAAATTTCAGCGGATTTCCCAGAATTTTGATTTTTTCCTTTCCCGGGCCGTCCGTCTCCTTGACCATATCCCGGCTCAGAACCTGAGGATCCGACAGAACCCGATCCAGCGTATTGATGGGGCCGGCCGGGACCCCGGCTTTGTGAATGGCTTCCAACCACTCGTCTCCGGGCCGGGTCATCAAATGAGCCTCCATCATGGGAATCAGCTGGGATTTGTTCTCCAGCCGTTTGGTGCGGGTGTTGAACCGCAGGTCCTCCGCCCACTCGGGTTTCCCGATGGCCTTGCAGAGCCTCTGGAAATGGTGGTCCTGGTGGGCCACGATGACGATCTGGATATCCTGGGTCTTAAAGGCCTGATAAACGACGAGAGACTGATGGCCCGCTCCGATGGGGCCGGGGATTTTTCCGGAGTGGAAATAGTACTGGGCGATATAGGTCAATAGATACACCTGACCGTCTAGGAGAGAGACCTCCAGACGCTGGCCCTGGCCCGTTTTCTGCCGGTGAATGTAAGCGGCCAATACTCCGTGGACGCCCAGCAGCCCTCCGACGAGGTCCCCGAGGGGGATTCCGGCCCGGACCGGCGAGCCCCCCGGCTCCCCGGTAATGGACATCCCTCCGCTCACCGCCTGGACGATGAGATCATACCCCGGGCGGTCGCGATAAGGACCGTTGTAGCCATAGGTGGAGATGGAACAGCAGATAATCTGCGGATTGTATTTTTTCAGGGTCTCATAATCGATTTGCAGACGCTCCAAAACACCCGGGCGGTAGTTGTCATAGACCACGTCGGACTTGGCCACCAGATCATAAAGGACCTGCCGTCCTTCCGGGGACTTCAGATTGATCACGATGCTTTTTTTATTGCGATTGATAGACCAATAATAGGCGCTCATATTCTCGGCATAAAAATAAGGAGGGCCTACCCGCGTCTCGTCCCCGTCCAGGGGTTCGACTTTTATGATCTCTGCCCCCAGGTCGCCCATCAACATGGACCCGGAAGGCCCGGCCAGCATCATGCTCAGGTCGATAATACGGACGCCTTGAAGAGGCCCTTTGCTTTCTACTTTGTCTGCTGTCATAATCGATTTATCTCCTTTTCCTTTCTATAATCATTATAAGAGTTCGAGACTCCCAGGGTTCAAGGGTTCTTGTGAAAAAATTTATTTTGTAACACTTTAGCCCTTTGAAAAGATGTGGGGCGTAAGGTCAGGGGGAATCCATGGTCCGGGGGCCTGGGCGGCCCGCTTGGAATCATAAGGCGCTGGTTTCTTCGCGGGTGGGGCGGGGAAAACGCCCCCCGCCTCCTCCGACGGAAAAGAGCGGGGTTCTTCGTGGCCAAGCGGAAACCCGGCCGATGCTTCCGGCGCGTTCCACCCAGACCCCCGGACCTCAACAAAGGTGGTCAAACCACTTTTTCAAACCGCTAAATTGATACTTTATTTTTAATTTTTCCCCCTTGAATCCTTGAACCCTGTTTTTTAAAGCGCGGCCGCCTGGTATTCTCCAAAGGCTTCCCGCAAAGTATCACATATCTCCTGAACAGTGGCATAGGCTTTTACAGAGGCGATGAGCTGCGGGAATAAATTGGTCCCCTCTTTTACAGCTTCATTCCTCAGTTCTTTTAGTAGTTGATAGACTTTTTTATTGTCCCGGTTTTTCTTTAACTCATTCAATCTTTCGATTTGCTTCCTTTCGGCATCCTCGCGGCGTTCGGGGTCATACGGATGGGGCACCAAACGGGTGGTTTGCACTTCAAGTTCTCCCTCGCCCGTATAACAATTGACCCCGACAACTAGATCCTTGCCTTCTTCAAGCCTTTTCTGCCGCTCATACGCGCTGCGGGCGACCTCCCTTTGCAAATATCCGTTTTCAATCGCGGCCACAGCCCCGCCCATGGCTTGAATCTTCTCCCATTCGCTCCAGGCGGAGTTTTCGATCTCGTCGGTAAGGGATTCCACGTAATAAGACCCGGCCAGGGGATCCATAACATCTATCAGGCGAGCTTCGTTTTGCAGGATGCGCGCCGCATCCTCGCTTAACTGAATGGCTTCCAGGCTCCAGCCCAAACCCATGGGTTCATCAAAGGGAGGGTTGCAATTGGGCGGACCACCGGCTAAAGCGGCGGCAATTCCTCCTGCGATGGAACGGGTTAAATTGTTGAGCGGGCGTTGCACGGTACAGTTCACCCGCCCACAATGGGCAGTGGAAGCCACGCGCAGCAGCATGGAGCGTTCATTCTTCGCTCCGAACTTCTCTTTAAGAATTTTGGCCCACATTCTCCGGGCGGCACGGTGAAAAGCAATCTCTTTAAAAAATTCCATGGATCCGCCAAAGGCATTGAAACTAAAGCGGGGGGCAAAGTTATCCACGTCAAGGCCAGCCTTGACTCCTTCCTGCAAATAAGCCGCTCCAATAGCCATACTGAAGGCTAAATCCTGCTCGCGAGTTGCTCCAGCCTCCCGGAGGTGGAAACCGCCCATACTGGTGATGTTCACGTTCGGAAGATGTTTGGTAAAGAATACCAGACTATCCCGAAACAAGCGCATCGATGGCCGAGGGGGAAAGATGTAGGTGCCACGCGCAATAAACTCTTTAAGGATGTCGTTTTGCGGGGAAGCGCGCAGTTTCTCCCAGGCAATCCCCCGTTTGTCCGCCAGAGCTAAGTACATGGCCATAATGATGTTTGCTGGAGCATTGATGGTAAAATTCGAAGCTGTCCGGTCAAGGTCATTCTCCCCGGAAAAAGCTTCGAAGATGATCTCCATATCCTGAAGGGTATCGACCGCCACCCCCACCCGGCCTACTTCCCCAGTGGCCAGGGGGTTATCCGAGTCATACCCACACTGGGTTGGCAAGTCGAAGGCGATGTTTGGGCCGGCCCGCTGACCTAACTGTTTCATATGAAGATAGTAATCTCTCGTGTCTTCGGCGGATCCGTAGCCCGAATAGCGGCCGGCCCGGACCAATCCCGGAGCCTGCGCGATGGAACCAGAACCTCTCTCCCCGGTCTGGTATGGAAAGGTCGGAAAAGTTCCTGCCGTGAAGGGATATTGCCCGGGAAAGCCGACTTTGTCCAGGAAAGCGAATTCTTCGCCGACATCCAAAGGGGTATAAAACCGGGTGGGAGCCTCCTTCAGCTTGAATCGCTCCAGGGCCGGCTTTAGAGTTTTTTTCTCCCACTTTTCTTTTTCCTCGCGAATCTGTGGTAAAGATCTTTCTTTGTTCATGATGTCTCCTTTCCTCAAACCTGGGAGAGCCCTCCAGAGGGGGGAGAATTTTTACTACTCCTTCTTCACCCCCATTTTTTCCAGGAAAGTTTTATAAAACTCATATTCAACCAGTACATTCTTTTCCAGCTGGCTCCGGTCCTTATAGTCATAGGGAATCTCGAGGTGCCCAAGAAACTTCTGAAAATCAGACCCCTCAGTGACCTGGCGGATGGCTTCGCTCAGTTTTTTGTAGATGGGATCGGGAAGCCCTTTCGGCCCTATCACCAGATAACCCAGTGCCGGCGCGTCCTGGCAGCCAAGATCCTTCAGGGTGGGAACCTCCGGATAGTTGGGATCGCGCTTGTCCGTGTTGTAGAGGACCAGCATGCGAAAGAGCCCCTGTTTCACGAATTGGATGTGCTGGCCGGCCCCGGCTACAAAGTTTACGTGTTTACCCAGAAGTTGGGTGTTGGCTTCGGCCCCGCCTTTGGTGGGGACATGCTTAAACTCCAGTCCCTTGCACTGCCGGAAAAGCTCCGTAGCCAACTGCTGCTGGGTGTACATTCCCGGGGAACTGTAAGAGAGGCCGACGTTGGCCTTGGCGTGGGCTATGAATTCATGGATGGTCTTAAAGGGTGACTCACTCAGCACGGTTAGCGCTCCAATGTAGCGGGAATATTGGGCGATCAGGGTGAAATCTTTCAGCGGATCATAAGATAGCTTGAGCATATGTGGCCGGACGGTGATCACTCCGGTGGAGACCACTCCCATGGTATAACCATCAGGCTTCTTGCTGGCCACCAGGGCGGCGGCAACTGTGGCTCCGCCCCCCGCCTTGTTTTCCACCACTACGGGAACCCCGAGCACCTTTTCCAGTCCATGGCCCAAGGCTCGAGCAGTCAGGTCAGTGGTGGCCCCGGCCGCAAAACCCACATAGATGTTGATGGGCTTGTCCGGGAAAGCCTGGCCGAAGGCGGATAGGGGGAAAGAAATAAGGAAAGTTAGAATAAGCCCGGTTCTGATAAACCTTTTAAGATCCCGTTGAATTCTCATGATTAACCTCCTTTGGTTTAGATTTTTACGCACTGCGGGAGAACGCTGAATCAACCATTTTGTCCAGCTCTCCCTTTCTTCTTCCCAAAAAGGGGAAAGATCGATGTAATCAGGAGCAGAACCGCGATGATCAGGCACCCGCTGGAGATAGGCCGGAGAACGAAGATTGTGAAACTTCCTCCGGAGAGGATGAGCGATTGCCTCAAAGCGTCATCGAGAATAGGGGTTAGGACGAAAGCTAAAACCAGAGGTGCGGGTTCATATTCGAATTTCCGCATCAGGTAGCCCAACACTCCGAAAAAAAGCATCAGACCTACGTC
>Ga0194110_10009029_pt1 | contig 11281 bp, 10 predicted proteins | sample TA2Kig1200mmetaG_FD_146192 | JGI IMG/M metagenome (GOLD analysis project Ga0194110, IMG submission 146192) | Freshwater microbial communities from Lake Tanganyika, Tanzania - TA2015032 Kigoma Deep Cast 1200m | ecosystem: Environmental > Aquatic > Freshwater > Lake | place: Tanzania: Lake... | reverse complement strand
CTACGTTCTGCTGCGAGATTTTGCCCCGCAAGGCGGGGCTGCCGACCTCATTTTGGGGTCGGCTAAAATCTCTCCGCTTCTCTACCTCCCTATGGATAACTCCTATTTTTCATTAAAATTTACCCACACGATTTGGAGAAGACCCAAAGTTTAAATTAGCCACAGAGGACACAGAGATCACAGAGTTTTAAAAACCATGATTAAGAAAAAGTGTAACACTTTAGCTCTTTGAAAAAAGGTGTGTTGTAAGGGCCAAGGGATTCCAGGGGCCGGGGGCCAGAGCGGAATCCGCCTTAGGCGGAGAATCATAAGGCGCTTATTTCTCCGCATATGGGGCGGGCAAGAACCCCCGCCTCCTCTGAAGGAAAAGATCTTTTGTCCCCGTGGCCAGGCGGAACCCCAACCGATGCTTCCGGCGCGTTCCGCTCTAACCCCCGGCCCTCAACAAAGGCTTTAATACCATCTTTTCAAATCGCTAACCTGTTACGAAAAAGTAAAGAATAAGTGTAAAACGTCTAAGTGATCCAGATGCAGGTTACACTACAGTTGAAAAAAGGAATTTCCTATACCATCAAATTTCAACTCCCGATGGCATAGGCCTGGCGGCGGGGGTCGGCGCCGGCCATGATGATGCCGTATCCCCTGTCAATGCCGATGATTTGGGAGGAACCCATAACTTCGTCCCAATCAGAAACGACCTGAACTATATGACCCTTGTCTTTGAGGCTTCTTACGGCCTCTGCAGCAAACCGACCCTCCAGAAATAGTGAACCATCAGGATTACTCCGGAAGCGGGGAGCTTCCACGGCCTCCTGGACATTCGCTCCAAATTCCAGGTGGTTCATCAGCAATTGGGTCACGGTCTGGGTCTGACCATCGGCGCCGGGCGTGCCCAAGACGAGATAGGGCCGACCGTCCTTAAGGACGATGGTTGAATGAAGGGTGTGATAGGGCCTCTTGTGGGGTTGGAGACAGTTGACGTGGTCAGGATCGAGGGTAAAGCCCCGGCCTCGATTGTGCAGGATAATGCCGGTATCAGGGATCATCACGCAACTGCCAAAAGACTCATAAAGGCTCTGGATCAGGGAGACGGCATTACCATCTTTATCCACCACGGCCAGATAAACGGTGTCCTGGCCGCCTTTTAAAAAATCCCGGGGTTTAACCGCCGTGGCGGCCCTCTGCCGATCGATTCTTCCGGCCTGCTTGCGGATTTGTTCGGACGAGAGCATTTGATCCACCGGAACCGGATGGAAGTCCGGGTCGCAGACATACTTGTCCCGGTCGGCAAAGGCCAGTTTCTTGGCTTCCACCAGCAGGTGGAGGGAATCGGCCGTGTTATGACCGAGCCCGGCCAGGTCGAAATTTTCCAGTATGGCCATCTGCATTAACAAGGCAATTCCCTGGGAGTTGGGCGGCAGAGTGCAAATCGTCAGACCCTTGTAATTTTGCTTCAGGGGTTCGCCCCAGTTGTGGGTGTGGTTTAAGAGGTCCTTTTGGCTGAACAGGCCGCCTGCTTTTTCTGAGAAGCGCACCAGAGCCTCACCGAGCTGCCCCCGGTAAAAGGCATCTCTGCTCTGGGAAGCCAAAAGCTTAAGGGATCCTGCCAGATCGGTCTGGACCAGTCGTTCACCAACCCTGGGAGGCTCACCACCCGGAAGAAAGATCTTGGCTGCGGCTGGTGATTCGGCCAGTATCAGAGCGCGCTTTTCAATGGCCTGGGCTAGTTCCGGATAAACGGGAAAGCCGTTTTTCGCATATGAGATAGCCCTGGGTAACAGATCAGCCAGCGACCTGGTGCCATATTTTTCTAAGGCGGCCTGCCAGCCGTCGATGGCCCCAGGAACAGTGGCAGTAAGAAGCCCGTCTTCCGGGATAGCCTTGAAACCCAAATTTAAATAGTGTTCCCGGGTAGCTTTGTAAGGCGAGCGGCCGCTGGCGTTCAGAGCCTCCATCCGCCCGTTTTGAGCCTGGTAAATCAAAGCAAAGAGGTCGCCCCCCAGACCGCACATATGCGGCCTGACCACGGTGAGGGCCAGGTTGGCGGCCACAGCCGCATCCACGGCGTTGCCGCCTGATTCCAGCACGGCTGCCCCGGCTTGCGCGGCTAAAGGGTGATCGGCAGTAATCATCCAGTTAGTGCCCATAACCACGGGGCGATGGGAAGTGAAAGAATTGGCCATGTTCAATTTCCTTTTAAGATAGTCATTTAAAAAATAGCTTATCCCGAAGTCTTTTGTTTTGGTCGGTTGTAATAAAACCTAAGGAAGGGATAAACCACCGAGAACACGGACAGAAGAATGAAAAACAAAGATATGGGCCGAGTTAAAAACAGGGTTAAGCGGCTATCGGTCATTAAAGCCTGGGTGAAGTTGGACTCAGCCATAGGACCCAGAATAACCCCCAAAATCATGGGCGTAAGGGGGATTTTGAACTTTTCCATCAGATAGCCCAGAACTCCGAAAATGAAGAGCACCCAGATGTCGAAGAACCGGTTATGAATCATGAAGGAACCCACCGCGCATAGAGCGAGGATGGAGGGGAACAAAACATAGATGGGTATGCGGGTCAGCCGCACGAAGGCATGAATGCCATAAAGCATCACAGCCAGCATGCAAAAGTGGGCCAGAACAAAAGCCACGAAAACGCCATAAACCAGTTTGGGGTGATTAACGATCAAAAGAGGACCAGGCTGGATGCCGTGGAGGATAAGAGCGCCCATCATGATGGCCGAAACGGCGTCGCCAGGAATGCCTAAAGCTATGGTCGGCGTCAGTGATCCTCCGCAGGTGGCGTTGTTAGCCGACTCCGAGGCAATTATTCCATCGGGGATGCCTGTGCCAAACTGCTCTGGACGTTTGGAGGCTTTTACTGTCTGATCATAAGCCAGGAGGTTGGAAATGCTTGACCCGGCGCCGGGCAGGGCGCCGATAAAGACCCCAATCATGGAAGATCGAAGAAGGTTGGTTGTCCGGCGGAAGATGTCGACGATAACCTGAAAATTAGACCAGGTCAATTTGGCATTCAAGATCAAGGCTTGGCTGACTTTGTCCTTTTTCTCTAAAGTGGTCATGAGCTGAGAAAAAGCAAAAAGGCCAATCAAGACCGGCAAAAAGGAAAACCCACCGCTCAGGCCGTGCAGCCCGAAATTGAACCTGGGCACGCCGGTCATCGGATCCGCGCCGAACATGGCCGCCAACAAACCGAGGAGGCCGGAAATAATCCCTTTGGTCAAGGACTTTCCTGATAGGCTGGCGATAACCGTGAGACCAAAGAGTACCAGGGAAAAAAGTTCCCAGGGGCCGAACTTTAAGGCTACATTGGCCAGGGGCGGGGTGAAAAAGATCAATACGGCGGCGCTGAACAGCCCTCCGAAGAAAGATGACCAGGTGCCGATGGCTAAGGCTCGTCCAGGTTCACCTTTTTTGGCCATGGGAAAGCCGTCGAAGACGGTAGCCACTGATGAAGGGGTGCCCGGAATGCCAATGAGGATGCCGCTTATCTGGCCACCGGCCATCCCGCCGACAAATACGCCAATCATGGCGCATAGCCCTTCAATGGAACTCATTCCAAAAGTCAGCGGCAAAACAAGGGCTGCGCCCATGGTGACGGTGAATCCGGGAATTAAGCCGACGACAACACCGCCTATAGTCCCCAGGAAAATGAGAAGTAAAGGATAGGGATGAAATATTTCCTGAAAACCTATGGCAAGCAGTTCTAACATCTATTTCCCGTTTGAAAATGGTTTTAACTTCCACTCCTCATTTCAGAATAAGCGGCCTGCAGGCAAAAAAACGTTAAACAGGGTTTTAAAGCCGTAGTACACCCCGAAAGTCATGGCCATAGTTGTAACGGCGATGACCGCCAAAGAACTTTTGGTTCGGGGTCCGATCAGCCACATCAAAGTCGGTATGAAAATAAATGTGGAAATGGCATATCCAGCAAAATCCATCAACAGCACATAGGCAAAAAAGCAGAAAAAGGCGAGGATAACCCACTGGTACTGGCCTAGGACTTGATTAATACTGGTTATCTTCTGTGTACGAAGGGTCTCCGGAGCTTTGGCAGCCCGTCTTCCTTTAAGAAAATTTTGCAGGATGAGGCTCCCCCCTGCGAGCATCAAAAGAGTCAGCACGATCTTCGGGAATACGGCCGCTCCCAAGGTGCCGAACTTGGGAGGGGGAAGCCTGTCGGCCTGGTAATACATGAAGGCGCTAAATGCGATGATTATAACTCCGATAAGTTTTTCTGCTTTCATAAACCTTCATTCAGTTATTTTTTCTCTTCAGGCGCCTTTATATTGAACTTCTTGGCCAGCATATCCAACCGTTTAGTCTCGCTTTCAATGTATGACCTGTAGCCAGCCTGGTCAAGAAAGACCACATCACACCCAAGCTCATCAATTTTTTTTATAAAATCCTTATCCTGGGCGGCTTTTAGGAAAATCTGGCTCAGTTTATCGACAATCTCTTTAGGGGTATTTAAAGGGGCGCAAACTCCCCGCATTACCCGGAATAGAACGTCAATTCCTTGTTCTTTCAAGGTAGGCGTATCAGGCAGAATGGGATGGCGCTTTTCTGTGGCAATGCCCAGAGCTTTTAGCTTCTTGGCTTGAAAATATTGCTTGCCCACTGCCGGATTGCTCTCGCCCAAATCGATAAAACCACCGAGGAGGGCTGCCTGGCGTTTGGCCGTACCTTCATAGCCGACGATCTTGAAATCAATGCCAGCCACATTGCTAATGTCCAGCGGGAAGAAATGGCTGGTGGATCCCAGGGTGGCGCCAAACGTTATCTGGCTTGGTCTTTTTTTGGCATCGGCCACTAATTCCTTCATGTTATTCCAGGGGCCATCACCTCGCCCGGCGACCAATGCCGGAGTCTGGATAAGGTTGGCAATGGGGATAAAGCTGGAATAATCAAAGTCAGCCACTCCCACCACTTTTGAAGAGATGACTGACTCGTGGGTAGCGGTTAGAGTGTATCCATCTGGTTTAGCGTCTTTGCCCTGACGCGCGCCCAAGGTCCCACCGACGCCAGGGACATTAATTACCACCATGGGCTGGCCCAGGTATTTACCGGCAAAATGCGCCACAACCCGCATTATGGCATCCGTATCGCCACCTGCCGCCCAGGGCACAATTAGCTTGACCGGTTGATTGGGATAGGAGGCTGCCTGGGTTGCCCCTATGCCGGTCAGCACAAGAAAACAGGCCAAGATTAAAATCCAGCCTACTAACTTCACCATTGATTTACGCGTATCCATTTTTTTGCCCTCCTTCCAAGAATATACGAGTGTTGAATCTTATTCCAATCCATTTTTAATGTCAATTGCAATTCAGCCACTATTGATGTCTGTGGTTGGGGTGGCGAGGCGTTTGGGGGTGCCAAGAGCTTTTGCCGTGCTGAGCATGAGCGTGGGTTATGACACCAGAACTATATTGCGGCCTCTTTTGCGATGAGTTTTTTAGCGAAGGCAAAAGGACAGGTAAGTGGGGCAGGCGACTGATTGAGGTAGGGGGACGGAGGTAGGGGGACGCCCTTAAATAATTCAATTGATGAGATAGAGATCTTGTGACAGGAAAAATATGCCGAGAACCGCTCGCCTTGACGCTCATAGAATTTTGCATCACATCACCATTCGTGGGATTGAGCGTCGAAACATTTTTTGGGATGTGTGCGGGTTAGCGACGTAGTTCCGATCGTTCCGTTATTTCGGGCACTGAGTACTTCAGGCTCGGCGGGGAGCGGTGATTCTTCCCTTGGGCAACAAAGTCAGGATTACCATCCGACTGGACAAGGACATTGTATAGTGGTTCAAGTCGCGGGTGGAAGAATCGGGCGGGGGAAACTATCAAACCCTGCTCAACAATGCCCTCCGGGAGTACATCACGCATGGGGACGAGCCCATAGCCCATCGAAAAGGTCCTTCGACGAGTTGTCCCCGAGGAATTGCACGCTGTCCGATGAGGCAAAGGCGAACCAGGGCATGCACCAGAACGTCGCTCTGCGCTTTCTGCTGATGGCTGACCGCTAATTGATGAGCTTAAACCCTTCTTCAAACCCCTTGATATTCGCTTCTTTGAACCGCTCCGGTGAGTTGGCATTTATCAGCCATTTAAATTCATCATAATCGAAGAAGGGCATGATCCTGACTAGCGCTCCGAGCATAACCACGTTGGTCATCTGGATATTCCCGAGTTTCTTGGCCGTCGCCGAGGCCTCAATCACGTACCCATTGGGACAATATTGGCGGGCGGCTTTCAGGATCTCCTCCTGCTCCGGATATTCGTCCAGCCCCATGTTGTTCAGGACCGTGGGAATTTTCATGGCATTCAAAAGGTAGGCGCCCTGCGGGTTGAGAAGGCGGATATGCCGCAGCATCTCCACGTATTCCATGCTGATCAAAAGATCAGCCTGCCCGCGGGAAATCAGGGGAGAGTAAATCTCTCCCTCCGCTATGCGGATATGGGAGACAACCGCTCCCCCACGCTGGGCTGCCCCGATGGTTTCCGCCCCTAAAACATTCAGTTTCTTATTCATGGCGTACTGGGAGATGACCAACGAGGCAAAGATATTCCCCTGCCCCCCCACGCCGGAAATCACGACATCCATCTTCATGAGATTGCCCCCCTTTTACAAACATCCACGCAGAGCGCGCAGCCCACGCAAATCATCGGATCAATGGTGACTTTCTTTTTCTGCTTCTCGAAAGAGATCGCCGGACAGCCGAAGTCATTGATGCAAAGCATGCAGCCGTTGCACCGTTCTTCATCTAGCCGCACCTCCCGCGGCTCAAATACCTTCTGACCCCGTCTTGTAGAAAGCAGGTAACAGGGCATGGAAGAGACAATCAATGACGGGCCATCTTCTTTGACTGCCGCTTCCAGAGCCTCGCGGCATTGTTCAATATCGTAAGGATTGACTACCCGGTAGCTGATTCCCATTGATTCGGCCAGCTTCGGAACATTGACCGGCGCTGTCTTCTCTCCGGCCAGCGTTACCCCCGTTCCAGGGTGAGGCTGAAAACCGGTCATGGCGGTTACCGTGTTCTCGCCTAGAATGACTTTTACATTTATCTTATTGGTAGCCGCATTCATCAGCCCCAGAATCCCGTTGTGGTAGAAGGTGGAATCGCCGATAAAGGCGAAAACCGGGCGGTTCACTCCGGAGAGGACCATGCCGCTGGCCATGGGCACAGAGGAACCCATGCAATAGATCGTTGATTGAAGCTCCAAGGGTCTGAAGGAGCCGGCATCATGGCAGCCAATATCCCCGGCCACGATTCCCTTATGCTTGCGCACTGTCTGCTTCAGGGCATTTAAGATGCCCCGGTAATTACAGCCCACGCACTGCGTGCGGGTGCGAATGGGAATATGGACATCCAGCGTGGGTATTTGGGGTTGGTTGACCTGCAATTCTATAACGGCTTTTTTGACCGTATCCAGAATTATTTGAAGATTCAACTCTCCATCCGCCGGGACAAACCCGCTCCTTCCCAAAACTTCGACTTTGATCTTTTCTTCATGGAAGATCTTTTTAAACAGCCCTTCCACAAAGGGCTCCGTCTCTTCAAAAATAACGACCTTCTCCAGCCCCTTAACAAACTCCTTTATTTTCTTGCGGGGCAGCGGCAGGGTCCCCAGCTTCAGGAGGGGCAGCTTTTGATCCATGTATTGTTCGGCCTCCTTAATCAGGGTATAGCCCATGCCGCAGCCAACCAACCCGATCTTTCCTTCCCCCTTTTCTGCCCAGTTGTACGGGCTCTCTTCCATGATCTTCTCCAGCAGAGGCTGTTTTTCATTCAACCAGCGGTGGCGGATCTGCGGCCTCTTCAGTCCCCCGAACTTGGTCATCTCCACCGCGCTCATAATGAAGCGCTCCCGGTCTGGTTCGTAATGGGCCGCGGGCAGATCTTTGGGCAGGTCCTCAAACTCGATGATCCCCCGGGCATGGCAGACCCGGGTGACCGGGCGAAGACACAAGACCAGTTCGGTCTTCTCCGACAGGTCGAAAGCCTCTTTTACCATGGCCTTGGCTTCCTGGGGAGAGCAGGGGTCGAAGATGGGAAGATGGGCATATTGGTGGACCAGGATGCGGGTGTCTTCCTCGTTTTGCGAAGAAAGCCCTCCCGGGTCATCTGCCGAAATCAATACCAATCCCCCGCGGATCCCCGTGAAGTTGACGTGCATCAAAAAGTCCGTGACGAAGTTCGTGCCGTTGTGCTTCATGACGGGCATGGCTCGCACATGGCAAAGCGAGGCGCCGGTGCAAAGCTCAAAGGCAACCTTTTCGTTGTTAGCCCACTCCACGTGTACCCCCGGAACCCCCAGGCATTCATCGACAATTTCGGTGGCTGGGGTGCCTGGGTATCCGGCCACCACCCGCACTCCAGCCTCAAGCGCCCCGCGGGCGATAGCCGTGTCCCCCATGGCATATTTTTTTTCTTTCATAGCTCAACTTCTCCTGTTCTTTGATCGGGTTTACAATTCTAATTTCGGGATTTCGCCTTCTGAATTTTCTTGCGGTTCTTTTATAATGCCTTGGATTACAACAAGGCTAATGATTTTTATCATGGAAGCGCTGTTTAGGCAAGGGGAAATAAATGTTATCAGAAATTTCTCCGACTTAAACGGGAAGGAATCTAAACACCGTCATTCCCTGTCTCGGCAGGCTTTAAGCAGGGAGCGGGACTCCAGGGCAGCCTTAAAAACCAAAATTCCGGGTCGCGCTTCGCTATAATTCTATTTAATTTAATTTTATTTTATCTTATGATAATTATTTCAATATGTTTATCGGGCGGAATTTTTCGGGGCCAGCGCATGATTTGGGGAGGCCGGGCTGAAATTCGTTCTGTCTTCGGATTTAGGATTTTGATACATTTTTTTGTTCGCAGGAAAAGATAGGAGGTTACTCGATTGCCTTCACCCAGGGTGAAGTTAGAATTCTGGATGGCTGACCGCCTCGGTTTTGATCAGCCCGGCCCCGTCATCCTGGAAGAGGAAATAGAAGAAGGTGAGTCCTTGCGTTCCCTCCTGACCCGCCTGGCTGAAAGGTTCAGCCACTTTTCCGAAGCCTTATTCGACCCCGAAACCCAGAGCCTCTCCAGTGAGGTCAGCATTATTCTAAATAATCAAATCCCGAATCCTTCTCAGGGGCTGGATACAAAATTGAAGGAAGTAGACCGAATTCTTTTTTTGCCCATTCTGGCTGGAGGCTGAAAGGATAAATACCAAATAACAAGCACCAACTCACAAAAAATTCAGCGACAGATTGGAGTTTAGACCGTCTGTGAATCCCTCCTCCTTTAAACAATCCGAACAGAAGAAATGAAATTCATATCAACACCTTTCCAAATTCCTCCAAATAGCGGGAAAAAGGGGACGTTCATGCAGAACGTGCATTGGTATGCCCATAGCGCTCCTTCCAAATTTCCAATCTCGTTCCCCCCCAAACCAACCGGGTCACACAAGAACCAGTCACCCCAAGATACCGAGCCACCTTTGCCCCAGAATATCCTAACACCTTCACCGCTACCTGCGAAAGCCCCTCCCGCGCTTCAATAATTTCTCGCCTCCGACTCCCAGACCGAAACTCCTCCCCACTCACCCCATGCTCCAAACAAACTTTTTCCGCCAAGGCCGACAATGCCACCTTTTTCCGATTAACCCGCCAGTTCGCCTTTTCCCTCTCGCCCATCTCCGCCAAAACCGCCTGAACAAAATCTCCATCCCCCAAAATCCTCTGATCACTTTCCTGCTTATCACCCCTCCGCCTCAAAGCCGAGAAAGATCTTCCGTTTCTCGATTCCCCGCCCCATCACATGGTGCAAAACCCCGGGCGCATCTAATCTGGCTAATCTCGGCATGCTTGCAATATGAACTGTTTCTTATCCTCCGTCAAGCACTTTCTGCACGAACGTCCCCCCATTCTCTCACGTCCCCCATTCTGCTTCAAATTGAATGCCGAACTTAGAAGATATTTAAAAGCCGTAGATAATTGAGGGATTAGAGAAAATTGATAGGATTATGTTATAGATTCAAATTCTCATTTCCGCAAATGACGATTTACGAGCCCTCCCTTTACCAAAGGGAGGAAATCCCCTATTTGGAAGAGAGGATTTAGGGGGAGATGCAAAGGACTTAATGCGTTTGTATCCTGAATTCAAGTCTCAGGGGAGAAGGGTTAATTTAAGGTGCAACAGGGGGAAGTTTGAATATAAAATCATCTATCTCCGTTACAAAATCACCAAAATCTCCAATGTTTTCCTTGCATATATTGTATAACTCTCCATCATTAATAATCCAATATCTATGAATCAAGCTGTTTCTTAAGTCGGCAAGTCTTCTGAGTTTATTTGATAAAGTCGGAGTAATTAATCCATTTTCCCCGGCCTTTACAATACAATCAATATAACCACTGCAGGAAACCCCTTTTGTCCTTGCCAGGATATGTTGGCAAATTTCGGTTATTGCTTCCACAGCTTCGATCAAAAGATATTTTAAGGCAAGCGGATTTCTAAAATCCAGGAGGAAGGTTTCTTTACCCATCTTCGTGATTTCTTGAATCTGGATTTGGATACTCAAAATATCTGTTTTGTTTTTGGAGATCCTATCCTTGTCTAACACCGTCAATACCTAAAAAAATATTTCTGAAATGGGCGTATTCCCTATATCGCTTCCCGACCCTCTCGATAAAATCTGACCTTATTTTTTCATCTCTGCTAAAAAGAAGAGCACCATCTCTGATGACAGCCATTTGAAATGGAATAGGTGCCTCGTTGATCACCTTCACCTCTACGACAAATCCAACCGCATTGGTCAAGCGAGCAGAGAGATCTGATTCGAAAATGAAGTCTGTTTTCCCTTCGGTAAAGGCGGCGATATCGATGTCTCTGAAGCGGCGGGATTTGACAAAAGAGCCATGGACATAGGCAAAGAGGAGGATATCCATTGAAAGCAAAATATCTTTGATTATGAGAATAAGTTTATTTCTGGTCTCGGGCTCAATTTCAATCGGTTTGAAAAATCTCTTTTCGGTGAGAGTTTCCATACTGAATATATACCAAAAATATTCTTCGATAACAACAGATTATTTCTCCTTGATAATCATTTAAAGGCACCTCCTGAGCATACCGAGGTTAAGAGAAAACTGGTGTTGATTACAACATTATTTTGCCGGGGGTTTGAGTTTTTATTCTGACCGGAGGCGGGGATAAACGAGGGGGTTTGACAAAACGTTTTTTTCGGTTGTGTGGTTTTTTTCTCGGGCTGAAGTAACCG
>Ga0194110_10009028_pt1 | contig 11283 bp, 7 predicted proteins | sample TA2Kig1200mmetaG_FD_146192 | JGI IMG/M metagenome (GOLD analysis project Ga0194110, IMG submission 146192) | Freshwater microbial communities from Lake Tanganyika, Tanzania - TA2015032 Kigoma Deep Cast 1200m | ecosystem: Environmental > Aquatic > Freshwater > Lake | place: Tanzania: Lake... | reverse complement strand
CCCCACCGCCGACCTGGGCGACGTGACGGTGAGCGTGCGCGGGGATTTCTGCGGCACGGCGGGCACGCTGCCCCAAACGGTCAAACGCTGCTTCGAGATCACGCCGCAAACCGCGGGGCCGGCCACAGTGCGCTTCTACTACCACGCCAGCGACGCCAACGGCAACGCCGACCCCAGCGTCTATCACTGGACGGGCGGCGCGTGGCAGGCGTCGGCGACGACGGCTCGCAGCAACACCGGCGACGGCTGGCGTTGGGTCGAGGCGCAGGTGGACAGCTATTCGCCCTTCGCGCTCAAGGATGGGACGCCCACGGCAGTCGTGCTGCGGCGGTTGGCCGGCCGGGCCGAGATGCCGGTCGTCCTGCTGGTTGGCGTGATCGCGCTGGTGGTCGGGTGGATCTGGACGGGCCGCCAGCGCCGTTGGCTCGGTCGGAGACCGGCCAAAGCGGGGTGACTGAGATGATCACGGTGGCTATCGTGGACGATCATCCGGTGGTGCGCGCCGGGTTGCGGGCGGTGCTGGCCGCGGCCCACGATATGACCGTCGTGGCTGAAGGGGCCGCCGCCGCGGACGCGCTGCGCCTGGTCGCCGAACGCCGGCCCGACGTGCTGGTGCTCGACGTGAACCTGCCGGATCTGAGCGGGGTCGAAGTGACGCGACGCCTGGCGGGTCGGCCCGCGACGCCGGCCATCCTGGCGCTGACGGCCCACGGCGACCGTGAGACGATCTTTGGGCTGCTGGAGGCCGGCGCGATCGGCTACGTGCTGAAAGATGAGGCGCCGGAGACGCTGGCCGACGCGGTGCGCGCCGCAGCACGGGGGGAATCGTGGCTCAGCCCCGCAGTGGCGCGGCAGGTGGTGCGCCGCGCGCTGGGGCAGCCCATGGACGCCTCCGGTGATCGGCTCAAAGACGCAGATCGGCCGGCCAGGTCGCCGGCATTGCCTCTCACCCCGCGCGAGATCGAGGTGCTCTGTCTGCTGGCCCAGGGCCTCGACAACACGGCCATCGCCGGCCGGTTGACGCTGACCACGCGCACCGTGCAGAACCACGTCAGCAATATCTATGGCAAGCTGGGCGTGGCCTCGCGCACCGAGGCCGCGCTGTTCGCCATCCGCCAGGGGTTGGTCGCGGTTTCGCCGCCTGGGGAGGGACCCAATGCGCAGTGAATGGCTGTGGCGCGGCGGCTGCGCGCTGCTGGTGCTGATCGTCCCGGCGCTGGTCGCCTATGACGTCTACTTCCATTGGCGCGCGCCTGGGCTGGACTTCCCCCTGGACATCCACACCGGCCGTGTGCTCAATGTGCCGGCCGACAGCCTGGGCAACTACGCCGGCCTGATGCCGGGAGACGTCATCCAGACGGTGGACGGCCGTCCATACACCGGCTGGCAAGAACTCACTGTCGAAAACCACCAGGTCGAGGTCAGGCGGGGCGATCAGCTCCTCACGCTGGAGCTGCCGGTCGTGCGGTCGGCCAAGGTGCACCTGGCCGCGCTGGCGACCGCGGTCGCGGTCGCGTTGACCTTCTGGGGCGTGGGCGGGTTATTGCTGCTGCGACGCCCGCACCAGAAGGAAGTGCGCCTGGTCTTCCTGTTGGCGCAGACCTGCGCCGTCCTCTTGCTCTTTCCGCTGGCCCACCCCGCGCCCGCGCTCGTTCCCGTGTGGGGGCTTCGCCTGAGCAGCGCCTGCCTCCACCTGGCCGCGCCGCTCCTGCTGCACCTTTACCTCAGCTTTCCGGTCCAGTTGGGGACCCGTCATCAGCGCCGCGGGTGGCTGGGGGCAGCCTACGGCGCCGCGCTGATCGCGGCGGCCGTGCGCTTTCTCGGCTCGCCGCTGGCGCGCTGGGGTTCGCTCCTCGTCATCGGAGAGGTCGCGGCCGCGCTCGCCATCCTGATCTACGTCTATCTGCGCCGCGCCACCCCTGACGGCCGTCGCCGCGTGCGCCTGGTGATGTTCAGCAACCTGGTGGCCGTCGTGCCGCCCCTGCTCTTCTACGTGCTGCCGGAGCTGGCCCATGCGTCGCCCCGAATGCCCGAATGGCTGGTTGGGTTGTGCCTGGTCACCGCGCCGCTGTCTTATCTCTATGCCACGGTCCGCCACAACCTGTTCGGCATTGACCGCTTGCTCAACCGCGCGGCGGTCTACGCGATCCTGTCGCTGGGTATTCTGCTGCTCTACGCGGGGCCGCTGCTGCTGCTCTACCGCTTTCTGCCGGGCGACCCTTCGACAGGCTCAGGGCAGGCTCTGCCAGCACAGGCGCTGGGGGTCATCGGCTTGGCGTTGGGGGTCGGACTGACCTTCGACTGGACGCGGCGGCAGGTGCAACGCTGGGTAGATCGCCTTTTCTACGGCGGCTGGTACGACTATCCGGGCGTGGTGGAAATCGTCAGCGATGCCCTGGCCCGCACCCTGGAACGGGAGCAACTGACCGAAGTCCTGACCCGCCAGACGCCCGCGCTCATGCAACTGCACCCCGGCCACCTGGACATCTCTGCACTCGCCCAGCTTACCCATTCACCAATCTACCAATCTACCAACTCACCAATCTACCAATCTACCCATTCACCAATCTACCAATCTACCAATCTACCAACTCACCAATCTACCCACCTTACCTTCCCCCTCGTCTTCCAGGGCCAAACCCGTGGCCTGTGGACCGTTGGCCCGCGCCGCGATGGCGACGACTTCACGCCGGCCGACCGGCGCATCCTGGCGACCCTGGCCCGCGAGGCCGAGATCGCCCTGGGCAACGTGTTGCTGGTCGAGACGCTGCGCGGCCAACTGGACGAGCTGCGCGCCAGCCGGGCGAGCCTGGCGCAAGCCCAGCGCCAACTGCTGCGTTCGCGCGAGGAGGAGCGCGGCCGGCTGGCGCGCGAGCTTCACGACGGGCCGATCCAGGTGTTGGTGGGCCTGAACATCCAACTGGGTCTGCTCCTGGCAGGGGGCAGGGGGCAGGAGACAGGGGACAGAGGGCAAACCATGGCGAGTGAGACGAAGATTGGCGCTTCGCATTCTGGAGTAGAGGCTTTAGCCGGTCTGGTGGGGTGCGGGGAGCAACCGGCTAAAGCCTCGAGTCCAGCAGATGGTCCGAACATCTATAGCCGTATTGACGCCCTGGCCGCCATGCGCGGCGAGGTGCGGGGCCTGCTGGCCGAGCTGCGCCAGGTCTGCGCGGAGCTGCGTCCGCCGATGCTGGACACCCTGGGGCTGGGGGCTGCACTGCGCGGCCTGGCCGATGAGTGGTCGGCCGGCTGCGGCGTGGCGACGCGGCTCGACCTGCCGGCGGACGCCGAACTGCGCTCGCTGCCAGGCGAAGCGACGGTCAATCTCTACCGGATCGTGCAGGAGGCGCTGGCCAACGTCGCCCGCCATGCGGGGGCCAGTGTTGTTTCTATCCGGTTCACTTGGGAAGGCTCGCATCTAGTCTTGGTGGTCGAGGACGATGGTCGTGGGTTCCACATCCCCGCGACCCTGAGCGACCTGACCGCACAGGGCCACTTCGGGCTGGTCGGCATGGCGGAACGGGCCGCCCTCATCGGCGGCGCGCTGACGATAACATCCACGCCCGGTCAGGGGACGACGGTGCGGGTGCAGTGCGAGGGGGCGAATGACGGATGAATGACACAGTCAAAGACCGTGCCCGACACGAGGTATTCGGATAGGCGCTAAGCCACCACGAGGTATTCCGGCAGGGGAAGACGCAAGCTCTCCGCCAGATCGTAGTACCCGCCGCCAGCGCAGGCGCGACAGAGCGTGACGCCCTCCACCCACACTTCGCGTTCGTTCATAATCTCCTCGCCGCACGCCTGGCAAAGCGCCTTGCGGCCGGGCCGGCTGATGAGCTGCTCGACGGGGGTGTGCAGCACGACCTCGCGCACGTCGAATAGTTCGCTGTATGGCATGAGCTGATAGCCGATCAGTTGCGCGTCCCATTTGTTGCTTGCGTCAACCGCATAGGCGCGGGCCGCCTGGCGCACCGTCGGCCGCGGGACGAGGCGCAGCGCCTGGCCGGTCTGCGTGTCCACAAAAGTGGCAGCCACTTTGCCGTAGTCCTCGACGCGCATGGTGCGCCGGCCCACCCAGCAGTTGACCGCCACTGCCACGCCATCGGCCGCACAGCCGTCCGTCTCCATAATCGTGTAGAGCCGCTTGTCGGCCTGCGGCACAGGCAATCCCAACAGCTCCCCGGCATACAGCCCCATCCGCACGCCCAGCACCTGCCGCGGGCAAAGGTGGCGGTGCATAGCCGTGGTCGTGTCGAGTAGTTCTTTCAACGTGGGCATGTGCGTACTCCTGTGACGAGTAGACAAGTAGACAAGGAAACAAGGGCTACCGATGAGGCCTCCTTGTTTCCTCGTCTACTTGTTTCCCCGCCGTTACACCTTCACCACCTTCACCTTCGTGTCATAGAACACCGCGCTGCCGCCGGCGACGTCTTGCAGGGTGACGTTCTTCAACACGGGATCGGTGCGCATGGCCGCGTTGCCGTGCATCGGTACACCGCGGCGCGGGTCGCCCTTGATCACCTGACCGTCAATGACGATATCGCGCGCGCCGCTGGCCCAGTGGCCGAAGCCGAGCGGGAAAGCGACCACGCCGGGCCGCATCCCCTGCACGATCTTCACCTTGGCCGTCATCGGCACGGCTGGCTGGCCGCCCTTGACGTCCCACTCGCCCGTCGTGTTGCTGGCCGAGAGGAGCCGGACGGTATCGCCAGGCTTCAGGCCCAGGCGGTCGGCGTCGGCTTTGTTCATCAGCACGAAGCCTTCGCTCAGCACCGAGGTCAGCCAGTAGTTGGTGATGGTGCGCGCCTTCGTCATCGTGATCTCTTTGTAGGTGATCAGGTTCAGATCGTAGCCCTCGTCCTTGATTTCCTCGCCCGTGGCAGAGAGGCCTGCCGGCACGTATGTGCCGTAACCTGTGAATGGCTTGCCGGTCATGGTGTTGATGCTGGTCGCGGTCTTCTCCTGGTAGAGGTTCATCTGCTTGCCGTACTTGTTGGCAACCAGATCGCCTGCATAGCCCTTGGCGAAGTCCTGGTAACGCCCGCCGCGATTCAGCAGGTAGATCACGCGCCGCCACAGCTTTTCGTCGCCGCCGATGGCCGCTTTCCAGACGTCCGGATCGAAGACGCTCTTGGGCAGGTGACGCCGGGCGGCCAGGAAGATCTTCTGTTCCTCGGCGTCGGCTTCGGGCACGGCATCGGAGCCGTCTTCCTTCTCACCGAACGCCAGGTTGGCGACCTGCTTGAGGTAGAGATGCTCGGGACGGGTGAACGGTTGCCCCTTGCCCATGCCATCGGGGCCGAAACCGGGCAACTGCAACTGCTCGGCCAACGCCAGCAGCAGCGCCTCGAACGAGAGCGGGATTTCCTCGCCGAAGACCTTCACCGTGGGCCAACCAGGCAGCGCCATGGCCGGCTGCCGCACGTTTTCCACTTTCCACGGCACCGAGGGATGCGAGCCGTGGAATTCCCAACGCTCCAGGAAAGAAACATCCGGGAAGACGTAATCGGCGTAGGTGGCGGTCTCGCCCACCAGGATGTCGCTGACAATCACCAGGGGGATTTTCTTCGGATCGGCCAGGATCTCGGTGACAGTGTGACCGGCGGGCAGCGAGTAGTTGATCGCGCTCATGTAGAACATGGCGATCTTCACCGGGTAGGGGTAGGCGTCGCCCATCGAGGGCACGTCCTCCTGGTACACATCGGTCGCCAGCGGGAACCACGGCCGTTTGGAGGGATAGCCGGCAAAGAGGGTGCTTTTCTCGTAGCTGGTGGTTGTGCGCAGGATATCCACGCCGAACGGCACATTCTTGCCGTTGGTCAGCTTGCTGATGGGGAAGGGTTGGCCGGTCTTGCCGCCGTTGCGGTCGTAGAGGGTCAACTTGATCAGGCCGCCCGTGTGATCGGGGTTGCCGATCAGCGCGTTGAGCGTGAACCACGCCATAGCGGTGTAGAAGCCGTTGGTATGCTGGCTCGGCCCGCGGTGGATATCTGCGACCGCTTTGGTGCCGTAGCTGGTGAACTCTTTGGCGAGGATGAGAATGTCCTCTTCCTTGACGCCCGCGATCTGCGCCCATTCGGCGATGGTCTTGGTCTGGCTGGCCTCCAGGATGATCTGCAGGCCGGTCTTCAGGTCGAGGCCGTTGATGTTGGTCGTGACCAACAGATCGCCGCGCACGGCCGCGGCCTTGTCGTCGGTGGGATGGAAGGGGACGGGCTTACCTTCGACCAGGGCCACAAAGGGATCGAAGGGATATTTTGCGCCGTCGGCCGTCGTGTAGACCGTGACATCTTTGCCGTCCTTGTCCTTCTCCGTGCCTTTGGTTGCCAGCCCCAGCTCGCTGCCACGCACGAACGCGCCCGGCACGCCGCCCTTCACCTTGACCAGCCAGGCCGCAGTCGTCCAGGTACCTTCCTTGCCGGCGATCGCGGCGGCCTTGTTGACGTTGGCGAGGAAGCCGACATTGTGCTTCTTGTTCTCGATGATCCAGCGCGTCATGCCCATAGCGAAAGCGCCATCCGTACCGGGCTTGATCGGCACCCAGCGCCACGCCTTCGCCGCGGCCTTGCTGAGGCGGGGATCGAGCACCGCGTATTTCATCGTGCCGCCCACCAGCCCTTCGGTCATCTTGGGCACGCGCTGGGGCGGGCCGTAGTTTGCCTCGAACATATTGGCGCCGACGTAGATCACGAACTTGCTGTTGCCGGTGTCGCCTTGCCAGTAGAACTTGTCGCCGCCGCTGAACTTCGCGCCGTCCCACTGCTCGCTCATCGCCTTGCCGGTGAAGTAGAGGCTGCCCTGGCAGACGGTGGTGTGGCCGTTGGCGTTGACCGAGCCGAAACCATCCTTGACGAAGCGCGCCACCAGATCCCCGCGGCCGTTCTTCATGCGGCCCCAAACGAAGGCAAACTGGTTGTTCTTCGGGCCCAGGTCGGGATGGTCGGGGTCAATCATGGCGCCCAGGTGGTCCTTGAACGTGACCTTGAACTCCTCGACCAGCGCCTTCTTCTTTTCCCTGTCCTTTTCATCCAGGATCTTCGTCACCGCGGCTGACATGGCGGCCGCCACCTTTGGGTCGCGCAAGGCGTAGAGAGCCTTGAACCCCTCGACCTGGCCCTCGCCGAACAGGTCGCCGCCCTCGACGATCTCTCGGATCGCCTGCTCGAAGGGGATGGTGACCCACTGGCCGCCCCCGCGCTTCGTGCCGGGCTTGCGCTTGAGCACGCTGACGATGCGGTAGGGATCGTAGGCGGTCTGCAGGCCGGCCTGACCCTTGGGACAGAGCGCGCCCTCGACCGTCGCCATCTGGCCGATCGGCGTGGTGTAGGCGGGATGGGGCCACATATTCCACGGGCTGTACGGATTGCCGTCAATCTTGGCCGCCACGCCGTCTAGCAGCTTCACCTTGATGCCGCAGCCGGTGTTGCACTGCAGGCAGACGGTGTAGAGCTGGTTCTCGGGCTCGGCCAGGGGGTAAGCAGCTGATGCAGCCTGGGCCTCGACCAGCTTCTGGAACGCCGGTGCAGCGCCCAGCAGAGCCGCGGTGCCGCCCGCGGCGGCCGTCAGCTTGAGGAAATCGCGCCGCGACAGGCCGCAAGCCGCGGGTTGCGTTTCGTTGGTGCAAGTGATGATGTCGTCGTTCATCGGGTCACCTCACTGGTGTGGAACAGCCGCAGGCGGTCTGTTCCGATCAAGAAAGCCAGCACGGCCACGCCGACGATGCCCGCCGTGACCGACCATTCCATCAGGCTGGGGAAGTAATCGAACGTCAGGTGTGGCCCGCTGAAGGCCGTGGTCAGCGCGGTCAGCTCCGGCACGCTCAGGGCCGGGAAGATGATCAGTGCACGGGCCACCGCGTAACCCACCAGGATCAGCAGCCCCATCCAGCCGGCCCAGCCGTTGTGCTGGGCGAGCCTGCGCTGGGTGAGCACGATGATGGGGATGAGCGTGCCGATGGCGATCTGCAGGATCCAGAAGGCCCACCAGTAGCGGCCGTAGAGCACCTGGTTGACCGCCGCCACGTTCATCGGCACGTTGCCGTAGATGCTTTGCGAGTAGTCGGCCCACATGAAATAGAGCTTGACTACCAGCAACACGACGCTGATCAGGCTGAGTATCCAGAGTTGTCGCGGCCGGTTCGGGTCTTGCCGGGTGCCGAACAACCCGATGGCTACCAACATCATCGCCGCGCCCGAGGCCAGCGAGAAGACGGGAAACTGCACCGGGAACAGCCCCACGTGCCAGAAGGGTCGCGCGGCGTTGACGCCCAACAGCGCGCCGATCGCACCGGACACGAATAGCGCAACAGGCAATCCCACCGCCATGATAACCCGCAAGAGGCTGCTTTCGGGCCGGCGAAGGGCCAGGATCAGCGAAACCAGAACGATCAGGCCGAACACGGTGTACCCCAAGACCATCTGAAACATCACTGAACCAGGGTTCCCCTGCAGGTACACCTTCCAGATGCGCTCCATGTGCCCCAGGTCGAACCAGATGGAGACCAGGGCGGCTGCCAGGCTGACCAGCGCGCCCCACAGGGCCACCTTGCCAGTGCCTCGGAAGACGGGCACACGAAACAGCAGATCGAGCGTGGCCAGCATGAATCCCCCGGCAGCGACGCCGGCAAAAAACAGATACATAGCGACCCACAAGCCCCAGATGACGTAAGAGCCGTAGTTCACGTCACGTTCGCCGAAAATCAAGCGGCTGTAAAGCCCCCAACTGCCGGCCAAGAGGGCCACCACGCCGAAGGCATAAGCTACTTTTTTGAGCATGAGAGGACCTCCTACAGCAAGTAATAGACGCGCGGCTCGGTGCCCAGCTCCTCTTTCAGCCGCATCACGTTGGGCCGGGCGATCATCTCGGCCACCAGGCTGTCGGGATCGTTCGCGTCGCCGAACAGGGTGGCGCGGCCGATGCAGGTGGTGACACACGCGGGCAGCTCGCCCACGTTAAGCCGGTGCAGGCAGAAGTGACATTTGCGCGCATTGCCTTTCGGACTGGCGCGGCGTTCCGTGCGCGGATAGGCGCGGCCATACTCGAAGTTCGCCGCGCGTTCGTAATCGTCGGCGGTGTTTTGCCCGACGATCACGCCCGCGGCCTCTGGCGTGCCCTGGGTGTAGGTGCGGCCGAAATCCGAGGTGCGGGCAGCGTAGGGGCACGCAGCAATGCACGCCCGGCAGCCGATGCATTGCTCGTAGTTCATCACCACCACGCCGTCTGCGTTGGTATACGTGGCGTTGACAGGACAGACCGGCGTGCAGGGCGGCTCGTCGCACTGCATGCACGGCCGGGGGATGAAGCGGCGGGTGACGTTGGGATACGTCCCGATTTCCTCTTCCAGCACCGGGCGGTAGACGACCCCGGGCGGCAGCTTGTTCTCGGCCACGCAGGCGATGGTGCAGGCGTGGCAGCCGACGCATTTGCGCAGGTCAATTACCATGACCCAGCGCCGTTGTTCCCGTGGTTTGGCGAGCGCGCGTCGCAGCTCTGCGTGCATGCGGCCCAGCAGATCGGACGTCAGGGGCGCGGCATCGGCGGCGGCCGGCTGATGTGCGGCAAGCGCTGCCGGCGCTGCGGCCGCGGCCGGTTGCTTGTGGGCCGCGGTCAACGCCAGCCCCGCGCCGAGGGCGCCCACCAGCCCGCGCAACACGCCCCGCCGGGTGGTTGGGACCTTCTCTGATTCGGCCATACGATGAATCTCCTTCTGGGATATGGACTCGCTGCTCGGTCCGGCCTCTGACCGAGCCTGCCCTGGCACGGTCGGAGACCGGCCTGAGCCAAGATGAAAAAACAAAAAGGAGACGCGCGCGCAGGTGGCTGCGCACGCGTCTCCTTTCCAAACACGAGGAGGTCGGCAGGTTTCCCCGCCGGCCCACGCCGCCGAATCGAATCGGCGGCCCCTCCGCCAGGGGAGGGTTCGGCCTTGCGTCGTGGCGAGCTACGGCCCGCAGTAGACTACAGGCTCGGAGAGCGATTCAAGCTGAATGAAATCTACAACAAAGCAGGGCGGCTGTGTAGCGGGGAAAGTTGGATGATTTGGTGCGGGTTTGTGGGGGAAAGCCGGACAGGGACGTCGGGGAAAACCTGAGGATGTGCAGCGTTAGCATCTTTTCCGAAAGATGCTAACGCTACCCCGTTCCCAACCACCCCCGCTCCAGCGCATACCGCACCAGCGCGGCGCGATTCGCCAGCCCCAGTTTTTCCATCGCCCGCGCCCGGTAGGTCTCCACGGTCTTGACGCTTAACCCCAGCCGGTCGGCGATCTCCTGATTGGTGTGCCCGCGCGCTACTTGCTTGATGACCTCGGCCTCGCGTTCGCTCAATTCGGCAGACCCTTCGGGCTTCGCCAAACTGAAGGGGTCTCGCGTCCGATCCACCAGATCGCCCAACAGGCTGCGCGTCATGGCCGGGTGGATGTACACCTCTCCGCGCATGACCGCCCGGATGGCGAGCAGCAGCTCCTGGTCGGCCGCCTGCTTGAGCACGTAGCCGACCGCGCCGCCCTTGAGGCATTGGCGCAGGTACTCATCGTCGGCGTGCATGGTGAGGACCAGGATGCGTGTCTGGGGCGCCTTGCGGCGGATCTCCGGCAGCGCGGCCAGGCCGCCCAGCCGCGGCATCGAGAGGTCGAGCAGCACGATGTCGGGTTGCAGTCGTTCGGCCTGCGCCAGGGTCTCCAGGCCGTCGCTGGCTTCGCCCACACACGTCATATCGGCCTGCGCCTCGATCAGCAGTCGCAGCCCCGCGCGCAGCACGGCATGGTCATCGGCGAGAAGGATACGGGTTTTGGTCATGGTGGGTTGGGAAACAGGTAGACAAGTAGACAAGTAGACAAGTAGACAAGTAGACAAGGGCTTCGCTCACTCGCCATTCGCCCATTCGCCCATTCGCCGATTCGCTCACTCGCTGATTCGCTCATTCGTTCATTCGCTGATTCGCTCACTCGCTGATTCGCTGATTCGCTCATTCGCACATACACCGTCGTCCCGCACCCCATCTGCGACTCGATGGTCAGCGTGCCGCCGATCAGCTCGGCGCGTTCGCGCATGCCGTAGAGGCCCAGGCGGTCTTCGCGAGCACCGGCGCGGAGCACCTGTTCGACGTCGAAGCCGCAGCCGTTGTCCTCGACGATGGCCATGAGCTGGCCGTCGCGCCGCTCCAGCAGCACGCTGACCTGGGTGGCATTGGCATATTTGGCGATGTTGGTCAGCGCCTCCTGGATGATCCGGTAGAGCGCGGTCTCGACCTCGGGCGCCAGCCGGCAGTCATCCAGCCCGA
>Ga0194110_10009019_pt1 | contig 11288 bp, 9 predicted proteins | sample TA2Kig1200mmetaG_FD_146192 | JGI IMG/M metagenome (GOLD analysis project Ga0194110, IMG submission 146192) | Freshwater microbial communities from Lake Tanganyika, Tanzania - TA2015032 Kigoma Deep Cast 1200m | ecosystem: Environmental > Aquatic > Freshwater > Lake | place: Tanzania: Lake... | reverse complement strand
GCCGCGCGGCGGCTAGTTTTGGCGGGAAGCGTGCCTATACCCAGGTAGCTCAAGCGAGCATCAAGTCTAATTCCAAGGAGAAAGAAAGCAATGCGGACGAGCACTCAACTGACCCTGGCTGTTGTTGGCCTGCTTCTGATCGGAGCAGCGGGAACCGCCAGTGCACAGACCACTCTCAAGCTGATCGCGGACATCCCGTTCGAGTTCACCGTGGGCAGCAAGACGCTGCCGGCCGGGACCTACGCGGTTGACCGCGAATGGTCGAACATCATAGCCTTTCGTAGCGCGAATGCTACGGGCGCTGCCTTCGTGATCGCGAACCCAGCCCAGGCTACAGCGATTGCCGAGCAAGCCAAGCTGGTCTTCAACCGCTACGGAAACCGCTACTTCCTGGCGCAGTTGTGGACTGCCTCCGGCAACTGGGGATACGAGATCCCGAAGGACCGCTCGCAGCGGGAGTTGGCCCAGAGGGCGGCCAACCACGAGCGCGTGATGATTCTGGCCAAGCGCTGAACGTTCCGCCGGGGGATGCCGAACGAGCGGGGCCGCACTGGGGACTGCGGCCCCGCTTTGTGTTACCCACTTCCAAGACCCACGCCTGACGGGCAAATCGCTGCTGCGGCGCGGTGGACAGAGGGTGCGTTGACAAAGCCGCCGCCGAGCCCATACGCTGGAAGTAGAAACCGGGCGCCGGCGTAGCTCAGGTGGTTAGAGCGTGGGTCTCATAATCCCAAGGTCGCTGGTTCGAGTCCAGCCGCCGGCACCAGACGCGCGGGGACTCAATGGCTGTGCCGGACGGGGATGGTCGCGGCTGGAGTCGCTGATATGGCAGGAGATGTCAGTGGCCCGCTTCAGGCCTAACGATGATCCCGTAGATCCGGTCCAAATCCTCGCCAGAGTAGTACTCGATCTCGATTCGCCCGCGGTGCTCACCCCTGGCCACGATCCGCACCCGCGTGCCAAGCACCCGCTCGAGTTCCTCCAGGGCGGCCTTGACGTTTGGGTCTCGGGAAGGGTCCTCCGGCTCCCTTGGGTCGCGGGGCTCTGTCATGCGCTGCACGAGACGCTCGACTTGGCGGACCGAGAGACCCTGGGCCACCGACTTCTCCGCGACCTGTCGCTGAAGGCGTTCTTCGGCCAAACCCAGGATCGCGCGGGCGTGACCCATTGAAAGGCGATGTTCGGCCACGAGTTGCTGAAGATCGGGGGGGAGCCTGAGGAGGCGCACCAGGTTGGTGATGGTGGTGCGGTCCTTACCGGTGCGGGCTGCAATCTGCTCATGCGTGAGGCCGAAGTCCCGTGACAGGCGGTCGAAGGCCTGCGCGGCCTCAATCGCGTTGAGGTCCTCTCGCTGGATATTCTCTATGAGACTGGTCTCGAGAACCCGGTCATCCGGGATGTCCTGAATGAGGGACGGAACATCTGTAAGCCCTGCCAGCTTCGCAGCGCGCCAGCGCCGCTCACCCGCAACCAGCTCGTAACGTTGTCCCTTGGTTCTGACCAGAAGGGGCTGCAACAGGCCAGTAGTCCGAATGGATGCGGCTAGCTCCGCCAGCCGCTCGGGGTTGAACACGCTGCGGGGCTGAAGCGGGTTAGGAGCGATCAGGTCGACCGGGATCTGTGCCACCGCGCCTGGAGCGGGGGGAGCGGGGGAGGGGGCGTCCGATCTGGCTGTCGTCCGGCCGGCGATGAGGGCTCCCAGCCCCCTACCGAGTGCCCTGCGCGGGTCTTCTGCCGGCTTGGTCATGCTGCAATATCTCCTTGGCGAGTTTGATGTAGCTCTCCGCCCCGCGAGACCGTAAGTCATACAGCAGAATGGGCTTACCGTGGCTTGGCGCCTCCGCGAGCCGGATGCTGCGCGGGATTACGGTCTCGAAGACCTCTTCAGCGAAGAACTCCCGGAGATCGGCCGCCACCTGACGCGTCAGGTTCGTGCGGTCATCGTACATCGTAAGCAGGATGCCCTCGAGCCGCAGGGGATGGGCGTACTCGTCGCGAACGCGGTCGATCGTGTCCATAAGCTCGGAAACGCCCTCCAAGGCGAAGAACTCGCACTGAATGGGTACCAGCACGGAGTCGGCGGCCATTAGGGCGTTGAGGGTCAAGAGATCCAGAGACGGAGGGCAATCCAGGAGAATGTAGTCGTAGTGGTCGCGCTCGGGATCGAGCTTCTGTCGCAGGCGCAATTCGCGGTCAGGCAGGTCCACCAGCTCGAGATTGGCGCCCACGAGGTTCTTGTCTGAGGGCACGATCGCTAGGCCATCCAACGGCGTCTTCAGGATGATCGCGCCAAGCGGAGTATCACCGAGGATGGCGTCATAAAGAGTGGCCTGAGTGGGGTGTTTCTCGATCCCTAGACCGGTGGTTGAGTTCCCTTGTGGATCAGCGTCCACCAGTAGAACGCGCAGATCATTGGCGGCGAGCGAAGCTCCCAAGTTGATGGCCGTAGTAGTCTTGCCTACGCCGCCCTTCTGGTTTGCTATTGCAATGACGTTTCCCAAGCGCAGCGCTCCTTCGGCTGAAAGTTCATGCTAACAGAAAAGTGGGCTTTGGGAGCCATATGTTTCACGTGGAACTCACCACCCCCACTAGCAGCACACCCTGCCCACTCCAGGGCAGCGCAATTGGCGGCTCCCACCGGAAACCGCCGGACTCGCGAACCTTCTCAGCGTCCCCGGCACTCAGCAGTAGGGCAACTGAGCGTCCAAGTCTGCCGGCATACTTGCGAAGCTTGCCCCACGCCACAGCCCGGGACACCACCCAGTCAAAGGAGCCCTCCAGTTCCTCGGCCCGCTTCGCTGCCACCCGAACGTTCAGCAGGTCGCGGGAGGCCTCGCGGAGGAAAGCCGCCTTCCGGCCCTGTGACTCGACCAGGCAGAACTGGCAGTCCGGCCTGCGGATCGCCATGGGAATCCCAGGGAACCCCGCTCCGGACCCGACATCAACTACGCTCACCGCATGGGGCGGCAATTGCGCAGCCACGAACAGCGACTCGCAGTAGTGCCTCACCGCGGCCTGCTCCGGCGCCAGGACCCGGGTGAGGTTCAATAGCCGGTTCCAGCGGCACATCAACTGGTAGTGCAGCCACAGTCGCTCGCTCTCCCCACGAGACAGCTCTCCCACTACGGAGTAGTGGCTCTCCACGCAACGGGAGAACTCAGACCGGTCGATCATCCGTCCTCACGTCCAGATCTGAAGCTCAGGTACACATCAAGCACCGCGACCGCGGCGGGCGTCACCCCTGGGATGCGCGCAGCCTGGCCCAGAGTAACCGGGCGGACACGCTCCAGCTTCTCGCTGGTCTCGCGAGACAGCCCAGGTATCCCGCCATAGGAGAAGCTGTCCGGAATGCGGCGGCCCTCCGAACTGCGAAGCCGGTGGACCAGGCGCTCCTGCTGGGCGATGTAGCCAGCATACTTGACCTCTGTTTCGAGGGTCTCAAGCACCCCGCGGACGGGATCCTCGCCCAGGAACTCACGCAGGCGGCCGTGCAGTGCGCTGATGCGGGCCTCGGGGCGCCGAAGCCACTCCAACATGAAGGTTCGTTCCTCTTTTGAAATCATAGTTCCGGATATGAAACCCAACAGTTTCGCCTTGTGCGACAGCTTCTTCTCCAGCAGCGCCCAGCGTTCCCTGCTGGCCAGGCCGAGCCGGAGCGCGATGGGCGTGAGCCGCTCGTCGGCGTTGTCGATGCGCACGCTCAGACGGAACTCGGCCCGGGAGGTGAACATCCTGTATGGCTCGTCCGCACCCTTGGTGACCAGGTCGTCGATCAAGATGCCGGTGTAGCCCTGGCCGCGGCCCAGCACCACGGGCGGCTGGCGGCGCAAGCGGCAGGCCGCGTTGATGCCGGCCATGATGCCTTGGCAGCCAGCTTCCTCATATCCCGAGGTGCCGTTGATCTGCCCCGCCAGGAAGAGCCCCCCGATGGTCTTCACCTCCAGGGAGTGCCGCAACTCGCGGGGGTCGATGGCGTCGTACTCGATGGCGTAGCCCGGGCGCAACATCTGGACGTTCTCCAGGCCGGGTATCGAGTTGAGCATGGCCATCTGCACGTCGAGCGGCATGCTGGTGGGCATGCCGTTGAGATAGACCTCGTACGTGTCCAGGCCCTCGGGTTCTAGAAACAACTGGTGGCGCGCCTTGTCGGGGAACTTGACGATCTTGTCTTCGAAGGAAGGGCAATAGCGCGGCCCGCGGCCCTTGATCTGCCCGCTATAAAGCGGCGAGCGGTGGATCGCGGCCTGAACGACAGCCCGGGTCCGCTCATTCGTGTAGGCGATGTAGCAGGGCGCCTGGGGGCGATCGATGCGCTCGGTGAGGAAGGAGAACGGGGTAGGCTTCGGGTCACCGCACTGCGGCTCGAAGCGGCTCCACTCGATCGTGCGTCCGTCCAGCCGCGGCGGTGTGCCGGTCTTCAGGCGCACCCAGACCAGGCCCAGGCCGCGCAGCTGGTCGCCGAGCAGGTTGGAGGGCGGCTCCCCGCTGCGCCCGCATGCATACGTGGTCTCCCCGATGTGCGCCAGTCCGTTCAGAAACGTGCCCGCGGCCACGATCACCGCGCCGGCCGCGAGCGTGCGTCCATCGCGCAACCGGACTCCGCGAACGCGGCGCTGCCCGTCGCCGTCTATGATTAACGCGGCCACCTCAGCCTGGAGGATGCGCAAGTTCGGCTCCTGCTCCAGCATCTGGCGCATCCGGCTGCGGTAGGCCTTCTTATCGCACTGCGCCCGCGGCGACCACACCGCGGGGCCGCGGCTGGTGTTGAGCAGGCGGAACTGTATGCCTACCGCATCCGCCACCTCTCCCATCAGCCCGCCCAGCGCGTCGATCTCCCGCACCAGGTGCCCCTTAGCGATGCCCCCGATCGCCGGGTTGCAGGACATCTGCGCGATGAGGTCCAGGTTGAAGGTCACCATCGCGGTCTGGAGGCCCATCCGGGCGCAGGCGCGCGCGGCCTCGCACGCGGCGTGGCCGCCGCCCACGATGACGGCGTCGTAAGAGAAGGCGCGGGGAACGACTTGCACGGCTCGGCAGCTTTATTCCTATTCTAGGGGGAGGCTCGCACGCGGACAAGCGCGGGCAGACGCTGCGACATTACGGAGGAGCCATTGTGAGAGTCCTGCTGATAGGGAGCGGCGGCCGGGAGCATGCCATGGCGTGGCGGCTGGCCGGAAGGGCGTCGGTGAAGAAGCTCTACGCAACGCCGGGGAACCCGGGGATCGCGCAAGTGGCGGAGTGCATCTCTCCTTCTCCCGCCGGGCCGGAGGATCTCGCGCGGCTGGCGGAGTGGCTTGGCGCGGATGTGACCGTAGTAGGCCCCGAGGCGCCCCTGGTGGCAGGCGCCGTGGACGCCTTCCGCGCGCGAGGTCTCGCCATTGTGGGACCCACGGCCGCGGCGGCGCGCCTGGAGGGCAGCAAGGTCTTCGCCAAGGAGTTCATGGCCCGGGCGCGGATACCCACTGCGCGGTTCGTCACCGTGGGGAACGCCGAGGACGGCGTGGTGGGGCTCGACCGCTTCCCGCTGCCGGTAGTGCTCAAGGCCGACGGGTTGGCGGCCGGCAAGGGCGTAGTGGTGGCGGGGGAGCGCCGCGAAGCGGAGCAGGTGCTCCGCGCCATGCTGGCGGGCGAGTACGTGGGTGCGGCGGGCCGGCGCGTGGTCATCGAAGAGTGCCTCTTTGGTGAGGAAGTGAGCTTCATCGTGCTGAGCGACGGGCTCAATGTAGCGGCCCTGGAACCCACGCAGGACCACAAGGCGGTCTACGACGGGGACCAGGGACCGAACACCGGGGGCATGGGCGCCTACTGCGACAGCCGCATCGTGACCGGGTCCGAGCGGCGGCTGATTCTGGAAACCATCATTCAGCCGGTGATAGAGCACATGGCGCGGGAAGGGCATCCGTTCCAGGGCTTTCTGTATGCGGGCCTGATGATGACCAGCGAGGGGCCAAAGGTCCTCGAGTTCAACGTGCGCATGGGCGATCCCGAGGCGCAGCCGCTCATGTTGCGCCTCGAGGGCGACTTCGCCGAGGTCCTCTGTGCGGCAGCGCACGGCGATCTCGCCGGCGCCCGGCTGGCCTGGCAGGACGCGCCGTCAGTGTGCGTGGTGATGGCCTCGGAGGGCTACCCCGGCACGCCGCGCACGGGGGTTCCCGTAGCGGGCATCGAAGCAGCAGAAGCCGCGGGCGCGGCCGTGTTCCACGCGGGAACCAAGCTGTCGCAGGACGGCTTGGTGACGTCCGGGGGCCGTGTGCTGGGTGTGACCGCGTCAGGCGCCGACCTGGCGGCAGCCATCCAGCGCGCGTACGCGGCAGTCGAGCAGATCCGCTTCGAGGGTGCGCACTACCGCCGCGACATCGGCGTCAAGGGCCTCAAGCGGTGGGGTTGATCACGGGCAGTTCGAGCCGCAGTAGCAGGCGTGGAGCATGGCTACGATGGCGTTGTACTGGCCGCCGGTCACGGTGCGGGTGCGCTTGGCGGCCCCCGCCGGCAACGGCTGCTGCATGTCTACCTTGTGCGCCAACACCATGTCGGCCTGAGGGATCACGGTGATAAACTGGCCGCCCGCGCCCATGCCGGTGTAGGCGCCCACGAATGGCCCTTGCGAGTTGGGGGCGTCCCATACCCACCACATGTAGCCGTAGCCCCAGCGCCATGGCATGCCCAGGGAGCGCTGATAGGGCGGGTTCATTTCACGGAAGGGAGTCACCAGGCTGGTGATGCGCTTGGCCCATTCCTTGGAGACCACCTGGCGGCCGTTCCAGTTGCCCTCGCGCAGCATCAGCAGGCCGATGCGCGCCATGTCCCGCGTCGAGAGCCACATGTGATAGGCCAGGTGCATGGACCGCTTGGGGTCGCCGCTCTTCTGCTGGCGGGAGCGGTCGAAGTCCTGCATGCCGATGGGCCGCGCCAGGTCGGTCTCGAGTGCGTCGTAGATATCGCGGCCGGTGAGCTTCTCGAAGACGGCGCCCGCGGCGTTGAAGTCCCAGTTGTTGTAGAGGTAGTACGTGCCGGGCCGCTGCGACCCGCGCGGGGGCGCGCTGCTGGTGTCGTCCCCGGGGTTGGACGCGGGATGATAGATGCCTGAGCGCGCGGTGATGAGGTGCTCGATGGTGGCCCGCTTCTCGATGGGGAGCAGGTCGCCCTCGTCGGTGAAGCCGATATCGCCGAGGGTCTTGTCAAGCTGGATCTTGCCTTGCTCGACGTACTTGCCGTAAAGCATGGCCAGCACGCTCTTGCGAACTGAAGCCAGGTAGCTCAGGTGCGAGAGGTCCCCGTATTCGAAGAGCGAGCGCCCGCCCACGACCACCACCATGGCCGTGGTGTCCAGCGACTTGAGCCAGCCGCGCAGGGCCTCCAGACGGGCGGACGAATACCCGACGGATTCGGGTTTCTCGATGCGTTCCCAGGACTCGCCGGGGAACACCTTTGAGCCGGCCTGGGTCTGGGCGGTGAGCGGACCTGCCAGCAGCAGGCAGGACACCAGGATAAGCACGGGCAGAGAGCGGCGTGTGGACATGGATTCCCTTTCCACCCCTGTATGACGGAATGCCTCGCCGGATGTTCCGCGGATGTAGAATGGAAAAGTAGCCGGGGACGTAGCTCAGATGGATAGAGCGGCCGCCTCCTAAGCGGCAGGTCGGCAGTTCGAATCTGCCCGTCCCTACCAGCACCAGCCGTGCCGGCGGGGCGCCTGTGCGGCGCAGGGGCAGGGGATTCACAGTCAGGCATAGCCGCAACCAGGCCAAGTGGGGCGGGCCTCCAGGCCAGCGGCCGGTTTCCAAACCGGCCTTGCCCCACGGAGGGCCCGAGAATCGTCGCGCCGCGCAAAGAAACTGACCGTTCGTTGAGGACCGGCGGGGCAGGGGGGATCGAGTGTCCGGCTCGTTTCGCAATTTTCTTCTTCCCATTGAAAGAAAAGGGGATGGGAGGCCAGGCGGGTCGCCATTTGGGCCTTTGCGGGGTGGTCGAGGCTGGCTTCGAGATGGGGCAGCGCCGCCACGGCTGGATCCTCTTGAGGATGACGGCAAGGAGGAGTGACGCTCGCCGAGGGGGCGTGGATCTCTCTGAAAACGGGACACGAAAACAGGAGCGAGCACTGTGGATGTGACGAGGATGTCCGGTTGATCGTTGAAAGTTGAGCGACTCTCCCCCGAGCCGTGATAGGCTCGGGCAAGGGCTGAGGGGACCGCAGAGCTGGTGCGGGTGAGCACGGCGCTGCTGAAAGCAGCGGTGCGCTTCTGGGCATGCGACAGGAGCCTTGCCAGCGGAGCATATTCAACGCGCGCTGTCTGGCGCCGGACACGACGAGCCAATCTGACTGCAAGCGCGATCACTTCTTCTGCCGGCGGTACCTGGTGATGATGTCCCGCAGCTCGGGTACCGACTTGCCCTTCTGGTGGACCCACTCGCGCAGGGGTTGGCGCGCGTCAACGTCGGCCTCGTTCAGGCCCAGCTCGTTCAAGATGTAGGTCTTGGGCACGCCGGTCTTGAGCACGACTTCGTTGAGGGTCATGAAGCCCCGCACCTCGGGCTCCTCCCCCTGGCCTGCGCCCTTGCCCGCCCCCGGCGATTTCTTCGGTTGATGGACGGCCTGGGGCCTGGGCTTTGCAGCGTGCTGCTGCGCGGCCGCGACACTGACCGCCGGCTTGCCGGTGAGGACCTGATCGACTAGTTCGCGCGCCTTCTCGGGCTCGAACTCGACCTTGTGCTCGGCCCGGATGCGGTTGAGGCGGGTGTGGGGCGACACCCGGGCGGGCAGCCCCAGGCCGGCGTAGAGGTCGTTGAGAGGGATGCTGTAACCGCTGCTGATGTCGGCCAGCGTCATCCAGCCGCGGATCTGCTGAGCGTCGAGTCTGCCCGCGGGGCTGGTGAAGGAGGCCAGCTCCGGCTTGGTCCGCCACTTGCCCGCGGCCTTGCTGACGAATACCAAGCCGGCGAGGCCGGCCACCAGCAGCGCGGCGAACACGGGATGCGAGAAGCGCCAGCGCCAGCCGCGCAGGGTCAGCACGGCGGGTTTCGGGCAGTCCACCGTGCAGTCCATGCACTGGTTACATTCCGCGCCGCGGATCAGCGTGCCGGAGAGGAACTCGACGTGCGCGTGGCACTTCTGCCGGCAGACGTTGCACTCCTGGCAGCCCTCCGGGTCGCGCTGGATCTTGGTGAGGCCGAGCTTGCCGATAATGCCCAGCACCGCGCCCAGGGGGCAGGCGTACTTGCAGAAGAAGCGCTCGATCCAGAGCGAGCCGATCAGCACCACGCCCAGGATGGCGTAGGCCCACGGCAACTCATCCATGCCAAGGCCGAAGTGGAAGAACGCCAGGAACGGGTCGTAGTCGCGGAACACCAGGCTGCCGGTGTGCCAGGTGAGCGCGATGATCACCACCAGCACTACGTATTTCAGGTAGCGCAGCGCACGGTCCAGGCGCCCCGACGGATTGAACCGCTTCTTGAAGACCTTCTTGCCCAGCATGCCAACCCACTCCTGCACCGCGCCGAACGGGCACATCCAGCCGCAGAAGCCTCGGCTCGCCACCAGGGTCAGCAGGACCAGCGCGAAGAACAGGACCACGGCCGAGGGTTCGATCCGCCGCACGAATCCGCCGGTGGTGAGGAACTGGTACAGCGTCTCGAGGCCTCCGAACGGGCAGTACGCCTCCACCGAGGGTGTGCCCCGAGGGCCGCCGCCCTTGACCTGGTGCTCGATGGCGATGTACGCCAGGAACAGGAAGAAGAAGATCATTACGGCGTGGCGCAGCAGTTTGGGGGAGCGATACCAGGCTCGTTTGGCCGGCTTGGGGGGCTGGATCTGTACGAGGTTGTCAGCGGGCATCGGGAAGCAATCCTCTATCTCCCATGTTGGCACGGTTCGGGCCGATGCTCGCAGCCTGCGGAAGCCATTGAAAACAGTGGGGATGGCTACTGGCTCCTGGCATCGGCCACGCAAATCTTGCGCTTACGGGATGTGCCCGCGCAAACGGTGCAAGGGTCATCCGCCTGCTCATGGGATTTGGTGCGGACGGAGGGACTTGAACCCCCACGCCCTTGCGGGCACTGGAACCTAAATCCAGGGCGTCTGCCAGTTCCGCCACGTCCGCACGGGGGCTACACCCTCATGATAGCCTGCCGGTGCAACCGCGGGAAGAAATGGGGACAGGCCGCCCTGTCCACGGGGGACAGGGTAGCCTGTCCCCATTCCCGCTACTTGCGGGCCAGGACTTTGCGGGCGGCGGCGACGAGGTCGCGGGCGATGAGGCCGTACTTGTCGAGCAAACCCTCGGGAGTGCCGGACTCGGCGTAAGTGTCCTGGATGCCGACGAACTCCATGGGGCAGGGGTGCGTCTCGGTAACCGCCTGCGCCACGCGCACGCCCAGGCCGCCATCCACCAGGTGCTCCTCGGCGCACACGATGGCGCCGGTCTCGGCGGCGGCGCGCCCGATGGCTTCTTTGTCGAGCGGCTTCACCGTGTGGATGTCCAGCACGCGCGCCGCAATCCCCTCGGCCGCGAGCGACTCGGCGGCGCGGACAGCTTCCGCCACGAGCAGCCCGTTGACGGCGAAGGTCAGATCGGAACCGGAGACCACCTCGACGGCCTTGCCGATCTCGAAGCGCTGGTCCGCCGTATAGACCACGGGCACCTTGGGCCGGCCCGCGCGGATGAACACCGGCCCGACGTGCGCCGCCGCGGCGCGCACCAGGGCCGCCGCTGACACCTCGTCGGCCGGGGCCAGCACCGTGAAGCCGGCCAGCGAGCAGGCCAGGCTCACGTCTTCGACGCTCATCTGCGAGGGGCCGTCCTCGCCGATCGAGATCCCGCTGTGCGTGCCCACCACCTTGACGTTCACGTTGGGGTAGGCCACCGCCACGCGGAGCTGCTCAAAGCTCTTGTTCAGCAGGAAACAGGAGAAGCTTGCGCAGAAGGGAATCTTGCCGGCGGAGGCCAGCCCGGCCGCCACTCCCACCATGTTGGCTTCGGCGATGCCGCAGGAGAAGAAACGGTCCGGGAACTCCTGGGCGAAGAAGTGTGTGAAGGTGGACTTCGACAGGTCGGCGTCCAGAGCCACGATGTCGCGGTTCTCCCGGCCCAACTGGACCAGGGTCTTCCCGAAGGCCTCGCGGGTGGCCATCCCGAGCTTCAATTCGAACGTCTTGGCGGCCATTACTTGAGCTCCTCCAGCGCCTGGGCGACTTCTTCTTTCGTGGGGGCGACCCCGTGGAACTTGGGGCTGTTCTCCATGAAGGAGACGCCCTTGCCCTTGACGGTGTGCGCGATGAGCACGGTGGGCCG
>Ga0194110_10009014_pt1 | contig 11291 bp, 9 predicted proteins | sample TA2Kig1200mmetaG_FD_146192 | JGI IMG/M metagenome (GOLD analysis project Ga0194110, IMG submission 146192) | Freshwater microbial communities from Lake Tanganyika, Tanzania - TA2015032 Kigoma Deep Cast 1200m | ecosystem: Environmental > Aquatic > Freshwater > Lake | place: Tanzania: Lake... | reverse complement strand
CAACCGCTTGGCTTCCTCGGCCTGCATACCGCCGTAGAGCTGTCGCCAGCGGTGGTAGGTGGGCTGAGACACCTCCAGGGCTCGGCAGACGTCGGCAACGGTTTTGCCTTGGGCGATCAGCTGCTCAACGGTCTTGAGCTTGCGGATGATCTGCTCGGCTGTGTGGCGGGTTCGTTTCATGGTGGAGTCCCCGGCCCAGTCTGGCCGGATGAGGACTCTAATTCACCGTGGACCGATTCCCAGGGGCCACGTCAACTCGACAGCCAGTTCACGTCAGCGTAGTTGCCCAAAGAAAGAGTTATCGATATAAAACATGAAAAAAGAAAGCAAGGATGACAGAGGGTTTTGGGTCAGGACTGCCAAGAATTCCTTGAAAGAGAGGAGGGATGCAGTCCGAGCGAAAAGCCAAAAAAGATTAAAGAAGTAAAGTCAGGCTGAATGAAAGCACTAGAAAGACCAGCAAACAGAATTAGAATTGAAAAGATAAATACGAAATACTGACCTTTAAGAAGGCTAGCAAGCAAACGCGGAAATACTGAATCAACAGCAACGCAATTAAGACGAGCGATAAGGGGGAAGTCGCAAAAATAGCTTGAGACAAGGCAGAGTAGATGTTCGGAATGACTGACTTACAGTCAAGGCAAAAAAAGAAAGTGGAAGAGGATTGAGCAGCAAGATTACCAAGTGAAACCGCTCTTAGAGATTCATCCGATTCAAATAGATCGCCAAGAGATTCAGGGCTAAACGCGGTAAAAAGGTTTTGGAGATTACCCAAGGACTGAAGACTTTCTGCGAGAGAAGCAGCATTACATGCAACAATAATGACGAAAGAAGATAACAAACAAGGGCCAATAAATTTTATGATGGTCCTAGAAAGAAATAACAGCGAAAGACACAGAAAGCAAGGCAGGTAGACTAGGGACGACCTAGTTTGCGAGACGAAAGATCAATACAAGAGAATAGAAACAGAAAGAATATAAAGAGCAATAATCAGTGCCGAATTAGGGCTAGTGGAAGTCTTAACGAGAAAGAAGAGCAGCAAGAACAAAAGAGGCCATGCAACGAGAGGTATATAATTAACTGACGCCACAGCGAAGAACACCTCAATTAAACTCTCTCCATAGGCAAGAGTTGAGACTTTAAAAGAAGAGAGAGCTGTACCCATCAGTACAAAGACAAGAGATGCGGAAAGAAAACGAGTCCCGGAGAGATCCTTCCCCTCAACAAAAGAAAGCGACCATCCAATCAGCATGAAAGCAATTAGGATGGGGCTGCTTCCATGTGATCCAAGAAAAGACGAGGCGAAAAACGAAAGAATTATCGCACTTATGAAAAGACGATAAATAATGGAGTAATTTGTTTTGGAAGATGCATAAAAGGGCTTAGCGGCTGCAAATGTCAAAAGAGACAAGAATGAACCTGCTAGCTGAAGAAAGTAAAAGAGGGAAAGCTAAGGCGGATAATAAAGCGGGACCGTGAAACAAGCAAGAAGAAACAACAAAGACAAGCGTAATGGCGCTAGCATATTAAAGTTGAAAAAATAATCAGCAATCGAATGAAGATTTAGGATGAACGGGGAGCTATCTTGAGAGAAGCACTAAGAAATACATATTCGTGTACTGACGAAGAGAGAAATACAAAAGCAGTTTGATCTTCAAAGGGAAAGTTTTGCCACCTATTCTGCGCTGAATAAACTGAGCCGCAAATGCCTTATCTAACACCTAGAGAATACCAAGACTTCTTTCGAGCCAACGAACAAAAGTCAACTTTTTCCAAGTTTTCATGAATAGCAAGAGCGGATGGACCGTGCTCATACGGATTGAGCGTCGAGTTAAGCGAAGCCCTAAATTGATTCGAGAAGAGAATATTGAGAGACCATGATATAGATAATCTCGTCGGCTCGCAGTCAATCACGCTCGCTGATCTTATTCTACCTTTTTGGCGATCACCAATATTTATTGTACCCTTCTTGAAGCTCGGAACCTCTGCCAAACCACTTGAAGAGTTTCCTACAACCCCATCTACGTGCTGAACACAGGAAAAGTAGCGGAGCTGCCCCAGAGAGTTAAAAGACTTTGCATGGAGGCGTGTGGCACAGAACTCCTGGATCATCTGGATCAGCACGCGCCCATTGGTATCGGCATTAGGCATGGTGAAGATCAGATGGGTGTTTTCCAGCTCATCAAGAGCTGCGAGCAATTCGCCCATCTGGTGGGCACTGGTGTTGTGCTCCAGGGTTACGGGGTGGAAGGTGATCAGTAGGTTGCGTGGGCCAAGCTTGAACTCGAGTGATTCTTCCAGCTCGCCTCGAGTGAGCAGTTTGAGGCGCTTGATGGCATCGACGCCGAGACCGCCCACCAGAAACACGCGATCGGGATGTTCACCCATCTGGATTACCCGCTGGCGGTATTCCTCAGCTGCCACGAAGTGAAGATGGGCCATCTTGGTGATCGAATGGCGGATGGCATCGTCGAAGGCGCCTTCGGTGAGCTCGCCCCCATGAATATGGGCAATGGGGATACGAGCGATCAAAGCAGCTGAAGCCGCAGCAAAGATCTCGAAGCGATCACCCAGCAGCAGCAGCAGATCCGGCTGCAGCTCCTCCAAGGCATCGGCAAGGCCGATCATGCCTAGCCCCATCGACTTGGTGATGCCTACGGGGGTGTCGGAGCTCAGCAGCATTTCGACTTTGCGGTCGATCCGGTGACCATCGGCTTCGATCTCCTGCACCGTGAGGCCGAACTCAGGGGAGAGGTGCATGCCGGTGGCGATCAGCTGCAACTCCAGCACGGGCGACTTGGCAATGCCATCGATCACCCAGCGCAGCAGTCCGTATTCAGCACGGGTACCGGTCACTACGCAGATTTTGCGCTTAGCTATCACCATTCGATCAGCTCATCGGGGGCATAAGCACGAGTAGCTTTGCGGCCGATCAACGCATCCCACTGCATCGGAGAGATGCCGGTGCCGGGCCGTTTGGCGGTGATGTTGTCGGCTGTGAAGGGTTCACCAGCCTGGATCGCCCGCGAGGCCACGAGCGACTTGCGAACAATGGGAAGATTGGCGCGCTCGCTGGCTGTTGCGCGCTTGATGCCATCGCCCAGGGCCCGCTCGATCGCGCGGATGCCCTGCACCATGGCAGCAAATTGATCCGGCTCCAAGCTAGCCCGGTGGTCCGGACCGTCCATTGTTCGATCCAGGGTGAGGTGTTTTTCAATCACCCTGGCGCCCATGGCCACCGCCGCAATGGGAACGGCAATGCCCTCGGTGTGATCGGAGTAACCCACCGGCACGCCAAAGGCCTGGGCGATGGACTGCATGGCACGCAGATTCACCTCTTCAAGCGGGGCGGGGTATTCTGTGGTGCAATGCATCACCGTGATCTGGCTGCGGGGCGTGCCCGCTTGCTCCAACACCGCCAGCGCAGCTTCGATCTCGCCCAGGTTGGCCATGCCGGTGGAGAGGATGACAGGCTGGCCCAGACGGCTGATATGTCGGAGGTAGGGAAGGTTTGTGATTTCACCAGAGGGGATCTTCCAGCGTCTAACACCAATCTGCGTGAGTATATGGATGCTGGATATGTCGAACGGAGATGACATAAATTCGATGCCTATGCGATTGGCAAAATTCTTCAATGAAGCCTGGCACTCTGCGGAAAGCTCATACTTGGCAACCATCTCCAACTGGCCCTCATCGGCACCCGTCTGAGCAACTTGATACGAGGCTTTTTCCGCATAAACACTAATCTCTTCCGACGCTATAAACGACTGAAACTTGACAGCGTCAGCTCCAGACGCAAACGCGCTCTCGACTAGGCGCTTGGCGAGTTCAATATCGCCGTTATGATTAACTCCAGCCTCTGCTATTATAAAGGTCATTTCTTTTCTCCGCAAATAATCCACTCTTTTACGACATTGCTGCGATTATTGCAAGTCTTCGAAAGGAGCTCTATAGACGAGATTTTGAAAGTGGGGCCAAGCAGATGAGGAATCTGTTCGAACTTGGTGAATCGCGCTAAACCCAATCCAGCTAAAGGGCCTTCCGTACAAATGAATTCATTCTCTCCGACCTTCTTGCCTAAGCCATCTCCATAACTGCCATCGGCGAATGTTCGCACGAATATCGCACCACCTGGCTTGATTACCCTTGATGCTTCTCGATAGATATCTTTCGACGCCTCAAAAGCATTGCAACAGACGGCCTCATTATCAATAACCACATCAAAATGACTTGACGGATAGTCCAGGGATGAGATATCACCCTTTGAAACTCTTCCGACCCAACCAGGAACTTCTTCTTGTAATCTTGCTATCGCTTGTTCTACTGCGGTTGGCGAACCATCTACCCCAAAGACAGTCAAACCTTCACGTGCGCAATACCAAAGATTTGCACCTGATCCGCAACCAATCTCCAGAATCCTAAACTCACTTCGACTCTCTCTTGGAATCGGATAGAACCTTTTAGCAATGAAGCGAATTAGATCTTCAGCTGGGTACTTACCCCAACTTCTTGATGAAAAGATTTCTTCCCATACTGGATCCCACGACATTAGTGCTCTCTATAAAAAATAACTCTAGTAGAATGGCATGGTGTCTCGGATGCAAGTCGCAACTTGTCATACTTGGCAGCATTGAAAACATTGAAGCCTACGTCGAATTGCAAGAGATTCTTCGAAAATCCCCTCTTGAAATTGAGCAATGTATCATTGTCGCTCGTTGACCTTCCGCCACCAAGATAGAAATACCTAAATTGTCTACTCTTATAATGCTCGGCTATCAGGTGAAGTAGAGTCTCCATGGGGCGATGATTATTTGAAATAACATAAGCGCCGAGATGGTATTCCGCCACTCTAGAGTTTTCGCTTTCAAGCACAATCGCGCCAGCAAGAGGAAGCCCTGCATAATAAATAAGCCATAGCTTTGTGGTATCAAGTCTGAACAGGCCTTCATAATATTGGTCGTTGAAAAAATAGAATTTTTGAGCATCTGCCCTTCTCATTGTTTCCGCATAAAGAGATTTAAAAAGAGCCATCTCGGCGTCACTTTTCGCGCAAATTAATCTAATATCTTTTTTTATCTCAGTTCTTATGTATGAACGTCTTCTTCTTTGATAGCCAGAAATAATATCATCAGCAAGATCGATGCAAACAACATCTCTGTTTCGTTGTTTGTACGGAAAGAAATCTTGCTGCCTTGTCAAGAGTGGGTGTATGCGGCAAAACTCAACCAATATATTTTCTTCATGCGCCCAAGCGCAGAATTCCTGATGAGCCTGCGCTCGTAGGATGCCGTTCCGAGAGGTGCATATAACTCCTCCGTATCCGTAAGGATATTCAATATCTTTTATTTCACCCCATCCACTAATAACTGTTGTAATAACATGAAACGATCGCAAGCATTTAAATGAGGACTTGGAATATATCCAAAAAACCTGCTTATGCCTAGTGTCTCTAAAAGAATCTACATTCGCATAATCTGGCATGAGAGATGGTATCTGATACTCGGGAGGCATTGAGCGATACACGCTTAAGGCCTCGTCAAGCGAAACGACGCTAATATTATTCACGGGATCAAACTCGCAAGGATATGCAGTATATTATGCCTACACTCTCTCTTCTTGTGATTGCAATAAGAAAGACTGTGCGACTTCGGAGATTGCACTAGGACACTCTTTGGGTGACATTGCGAAGTTCGTCTTGATCGGCAACAAATGCATAGACTCATTTTACAACTCTTACTAGATAGTCCCATCTCGTTTGAGACTCAATGACTTTGCCAGCATTAGTGATTTCTCGATGTCTACAATGCGCGACTATTTCAAACCCTAAATTTTCAAGGATTCTCAAGAACTCTTGAACGGCAAACCACGTCATCTCTTTCGGCTTCGGCTTTATTATCAGAATCTCATCCGTTAGGAGACACCTGACAACATGACTTGTCTTAGCTAGGAAGTGTCCAACTCCTTGCGTCGTTAATACATATAGTAGCCACCTGGGAATGGAGTCTCCATAATTCCGTTTGGCCAACTCATTAGTGGATGGAACTTCGCCAATAAATACTAATGCTTTTGACTTGGAGATACGGTGTATCTCTTTGAGTGATATTACTGCCGTTTCAGGACTTTCCAAGATAGGCAAAACACCATTTATAACAACTCCATCGGCACAGTCATCAGCCAGGGGCAAAGAGTCTGAGCGCCCATTGACTATAGTAGGAGATGAATATAGTGATGAAATCAGATGACTAGTCACCCGTTCAACCTCCTTTGGACTTGGCAGCACTCCCGTGTATTCAAATTTATTATTGCCGAAATCTTGATGCAACATCTTGTAGAGCAGGGCATCCCCGCATCCAACGTCGACTAGCAGACCGCGAAAACCAATGTAATGCTGGCAGATATTCTCGATGACAAACTGAGAAAGTCTTGCATTTCCATTTCTTCCTGTTAGCTCATTTATGTCGGCATGAGATGCCCTGATCTCGTACTCGTGTATCGTTGAGTTTGCTTTAATGATTGGCATGGCGAAGCGTTCTCCACTCAATACTTTACTTATTTTTGATGTAAGCGTCAAGCAGGCGAGTGTCTTTAGGGCTTCAGGAGAAAGTTGATTAGGTGTTGTTAAGTATCCGCGTCTCCAGCAGCTGCGGGCTACTAGGCAAGCTGAGTAAGCGCGGCGCCTGGTTATCGGCCACGGCGAGCGAGCCCGCAGGGGAAGCTCGATACATCGGTAGCTGGTGTAAGGGCGTCCACATTGGGCGGAGGAGTAGCCCAGCAGCATGGGCGCTCTCCAGCAGCTGCAGGCGTTGCCACTCGGCCTCTCGCGGATCCGCTGCCGTGAAGCGCACCGACACCAGCCAATGGTTGCTGCGACAACCGGCTGGCTCAGCCACAAGCTCGACTCCATCCAGGCCCGCCACAGCGGCCCCATAGCGTTCGGCCAACTGACGCTTGGCCCGCAGGCGCCGCTCCAGATCCTCCAGCTGGGCCACCCCTATGGCGGCATTGATGTTGGGCAGGCGGTCGTTCCAGCCCACGGCATCGTGATCAAACGCCCAGGGGTGAGACAGTTTGGCTGTGGTTGACAGGTGTCGGGCCCGCTGGGCCAGCTCGACGTTGTTGGTGAGCAGGGCGCCGCCGCCGCCGGTGGTGATGAGCTTGTTGCCGTTGAAGCTCAGGGTGCCCACAGCTCCAAACAGGCCGCAGTGGGTGTCGCCCCGCCAACTGCCCAGGGCCTCAGCCGCGTCTTCCACTAGGGGCAGACCCCATGCATCGGCCACCTGCCGCAAGGCCATCCCATCGGCGGGATGGCCAAACACATGGACCGGCAGCACCGCCGCCAGCCGCCGGTCAGTCTGCCGGTTCAGGAGCTTCCCATCACGGTGCTCAGCCACCTGCTCCAGCCGATTGGCCAGGGCCGCCGGATCCATCGCCAGCGTTCTGGGCTCCACATCCACGAAGTGGGGCACCGCGCCCAGGTGCGCCACCGCATTGGCCGTGGCCACAAAGCTCAAGGGCGGCAGCAACACCTCATCTCCGGGCTCCACCCCCACCAAGTGCAGGGCCAACCGCAGAGCCGCGGTGCCATTGGTGACGGCCACCGCATGGGCTGCGCCGGTGGCGGATGCCACCTCCTGCTCAAAGCGGCTCACCCATCGCCCGGCGGTACTCACCCAGCCCATATCGAGGCAGTCCTTCACGTAGGTCCAGGCCTCGGTGCCCCTGAAGTCGGGCTCGTGCAGGGCAATCGGTTGATCAGGGCGGCTGGGTCCCACCACTTGCCCGATTGCCTCCAGTATCGCCATGGTCGACACAGGCGCACTCATACGGAGTAGCTCCCCGGGCGGTAGCGGGCCAGGTTCGCGGGATCACTGAACCATTCGGCTGTGACCGCCAGGCCCCGCCGGAAACCCTCCAGGCCGCCATAGGCCGGTTGCAAGCCCGTTAGCTCCCGCAAACGACTGTTATCGCCATAAAGCCGGTTCACCTCCGAACCCTCCGGCCGCAGCCGCTGCTCATCGGTGCTGATCTCCACCTCCGCATTCATCACTTCAGCGATCAGGGCCGCTGTATCACCGATCGAGATCTCAAAGTTGCTCGCGGCATTCACCACCTGCCCCAGGGCCCCATCACAGCTTGCAACGGCCAGAAACGCTGCACAGGTGTCGGCCACGAAATTAAAGTCACGGGTGGGAGAGAGAGCACCCAGCTGAATCTGCCGCTGACCGGCTGTGATCTGGGCGATGATCGTGGGAATCACTGCCCGGGCACTCTGACGCGGCCCATAGGTGTTGAACGGCCTTAGCACTGCCACCGGGGTCTCAAAACTGCGCCAGTAGCTGAGGGCGATCTGGTCGGCGCCGATCTTGCTGGCCGCATAGGGCGACTGCCCCACCAGGGGGTGCTCTTCTGTAATCGGTACGAACTGGGCGGTGCCGTAGGTCTCGGATGTGGAGGTGTGCACCACCCGGCTCACGCCCAGATCCCGCGCCGCCTGCACCACATTCAAGGTGCCATGGATGTTGGTGTCCACATAGCTCGCCGGCGCCACATAGCTGTAGGGGATGGCGATCAGCGCCGCCAGGTGAAACACCTGCTCACAACCCCGCATGGCTTCCCGCACACAGAGCGGGTCACGAATGTCGCCGAGCACCACATCCAGCTCATCTTTGCCGGCATCCGGCAAGCTGTCGATCCAGCCCCAGCTGCCGTTGGAGTTGTAAAGGCAGAAGGCCCGCACCTCGTGGCCTGCCGCCAGCAGCGCTTGTACCAAATGGGAGCCGATGAAGCCATCGGCTCCGGTGACCAGAACTTTGCTCATCCTTTTTGCTCCATCAGAAATTCTGCCCACTGCCAGTCCAATGGAGTATCGATATCCACCGATCGATCAGCTGGCGTCACATAACCCAGCGTGTCGGGAGCGATGAATGCCTGCTCCCTCAGCAGAAAGGCCCGACTGGCCAGGTAAAGAGATCCGTTCAGCACATAGGCTGGTGGCAACTGCTGGCGACAGTGGGCTCTATCCAACTGCAGCACGGGCTCCAGTTGATGATCTGGATTCAGGCTATACATCCAGGCCGGATGCTTGGCGCTGGGCGTGAGCGACACCGCCGACTCCCGCCCGGCCTGCTGCCGTAGAGCCACGATCGCCTCAATGTCAGCGCTGGTGCGAAGCGGCGAGGTGGGTTGCAGCAGCAGCACATCACTCACCTGGGGCAGCTGCTCAAGGGCATGCAGCACCGGCCCAATTCCCGGAGCGGTGTCAGTGGCCAAATCGGCTGGCCGCAGGAAGGGCACCTCAGCGCCGCCAGACTTGGCTACCTCCGCGACCTCCGGATCATCGGTGGACACCACCACTTGATCCACGCAGCTGGTAGCCAGGGCGGCCTCAATACTCCATTGCAGCAGCGGTTTGCCACAGAAAAGTCGTATGTTTTTGCGTGGAACGCCCTTGGATCCGCCACGGGCTGGAATTAGAGCCAGGAGCTTCACGATTCCCTCCCCTGGGGCCATTCCTGGTGGGCTTGTTGCAGGCTTTCCGGCCGACCCACATCAATCCAATACTCATGAATCGGACATACCGCGATGCGGTGGCCGGCCTGCTGGGCTCTCTGCAGCAGCGTGGGCATGTCCGTGGCTTGGTGGGGCGGCAGTAGGGGCAGCAGCTGCGGATCAATCACGTACACCCCCGCGTTCACCAGTTGGCGGTAGCTGGGCTTCTCATCAAAACCTGTCAACTCTACTCCTTTGGTCTGCACCACTCCATACGGAACGGTGGTGGTGTGTTCGCGGACGCAGAGTGTGCCCGCTGCCTCGTGTTCAATGTGAAACCGCAGCAGCTGGCTTGGGTTGAGCTGGGTGAGCACATCACCATTCATCACCAAAAACGGCTCCTTCAGGCTGTCGGGTAGCAACTGCAACGATCCGGCCGTGCCTAACGGTTCATCCTCCACGAGGTAGCGGATCGACACTCCCCAGGCCTTTCCATCGCCGAAGTGATCGATGACCTGTTCCTTCAAGTAATTCACAGACAGGTAGAATTGACAAAAGCCGCTTGCGATGCACTGCTTCAGCAGGATTTCCAGCATCGGCTTGCCACCCACCGTCAACATCGGCTTCGGACAATGCTCGGTGTGCGGCCGGAGGCGGGTTCCCTTCCCGCCCGCCATTATTACCACCGCATTGTTGATCTCGACAGGTTGGATAAGTTCCTCGATTGTAAATAATTTGACGACGCAGCCCTTTGCGTTGAGCACTGGAACTTGGCGCAATTCCTCGCGGCGCATCATCTCTAGCACTGTTGTCTGATCCTCGCCGTTTTTAACGAAGCGAAACCCCCGATTCATAAGTTTATGCACTGGTGAATCGAGTGTTTCGCCATTTAAAAGGCCTCGTCGGATGTCGCCATCGGTGATAGTCCCTTGGAGTCGCCCTTCAATGTCTACTGCAAGTGCAATTTGCGCATTGCCATTGTTGATGGCGACCATTGCGTCTCGCAATGAGATCTTGGGGCTTACAAGTAGTTTTTTGAGATCAGCATTCATTTGGTATACTGCCTGATTGTTCTGGGTATAGTAAAAAATGGCCCTTTAGTTGCTCTTTGCGCGAGTCTGGGATGGTCCTCTGGGGCTGACTTAATCGCCTTCTTGGTCATCTATTTTGGTTGGTTTTGGTTGGACTTGACACAGTTTAATGTGCAGGCTTTCCGGGCTTACTTCTCGGAGACTTCTATGATACTTACTTGCAGGCACGCTCGTCAAGCCTGCGCGGTAGGGATTGATGTGTGGTTTCGCAAGTTGTGTGCGCCAGTCAGATTTGGTCGCGCAGCGCAATCGAATTTGGCAATGAATCTGAGACATCAAGGTCCTCCAATTCCGGGACCCTGTCCTCGCTGAGATTGGTGGAGGAATCGGACGTCCAAGAGTCATCAAGGGGGGTGGCGGTGAAACTTCTGGTTTAGCTGCTAGTCCTTTGGCTGTACAATGTAGGCGTTTCTGTTGAGAAGTCGCGGGCTTTGCCTGATGGTACGCGAGTCTCACTAGCTCTTATTCGCATGGCATCAGCTTGTCTCTATCATGAGTTTCCTTGCCGGCCTGAATGACGCCCAGCGCAAGGCGGTGGATCACCACACCGGTCCGTTGCTGGTGGTGGCTGGTGCCGGCAGTGGCAAGACCCGGGCCCTCACCCACCGCATCGCTCACCTGATCGGTCGCCACGGCGCCGATCCCGCCCATCTGCTGGCCGTCACCTTCACCAACAAGGCAGCTCGGGAGATGAAGGAGCGGCTGGAGCTG
>Ga0194110_10009013_pt1 | contig 11291 bp, 9 predicted proteins | sample TA2Kig1200mmetaG_FD_146192 | JGI IMG/M metagenome (GOLD analysis project Ga0194110, IMG submission 146192) | Freshwater microbial communities from Lake Tanganyika, Tanzania - TA2015032 Kigoma Deep Cast 1200m | ecosystem: Environmental > Aquatic > Freshwater > Lake | place: Tanzania: Lake... | reverse complement strand
CTTATAGATCAAGGGATTCACCCTTAAAGCAATTTTCATGAGTTTTTTAAGAGACAAATTGGTTCCTTGTTATTTTACCAATCCGCCTATAATAGCTCGATAATATACAGACCGACTAATCCCTACCATGTGACAAATTTCAGTTACAGAAAAATCCTGTCCTTTAGCTAACGATTTTAGTTTTTTGAGTTTATCACGTGTAAGAGCCTTGGGTCTCCCGCCTTTTCTTCCTTTTCTATGCGCAGCTTCTAAGCCTGCTTTAACTCTTTCGGTAATAAGCTCGCGCTCCATTTCAGAAAATGCCGCACACACACTAAAAAGTAACATGCCCATAGGAGTGGTGGTATCGATATTATTTTCTAAGGAAATAAATTCAATACCTTTGGCTTTAAAGTCATTTATAAGTTCTACAAGTTTCATCATCCTACGTCCTAGGCGATCAAGACGTACAACACAGATAATATCCCCTTTTCTCAATTTATTAAGAAGTAGATTTAGTTGTGTTCTATCGTCTTTAGCCCCAGAGATTTTTTCTTGGAAAATTTCTTCGCAGCCAACTTCCTCTAATTTTTTTACTTGGATATCTAAACTTTGCTCATTTTTTGAAACTCTTGCATAGCCAAATTTCATATATACTGTAACCTATTAATAATTTTGTTTCAAAAACCTAAATTATAGGGTATTTTGCTCCAAGTCAATTGGTATTAGTTTTTGGAGCAGTTTTTAGGGGAGTATTTGTTTTGTTTTTTGGATTTAATTTTTCTATAGCTATCCTAGGTGAAAATTGGGTTATTAAACTGTTATTTTGTGATTTGAAATGCAATCTTTTATTTAGGGACACCAAAAACACTTGTTTATGGAATAAAAAATTATGACAAGACTTCGTATTTTATCAGATGATGATTTTGATAAATTATATAAAATACCTAAACTTAATGATGAAGAGCGTCAAGTTGTTTTTGAATTAGATGCAGAAGATAAAAATTATCTAAATACAATTAATAGCATTCCTATAAAAATCAATTATATCCTGCATTTAGGTTATTTTCGAATATCTCAATATTTCTTTTCTTTTACATTTCAAGGAGTAAAAGAAGACGTAAAATTTATTATAAAAACTTATTTTCTAGGAACAACTTTTCCAATGAAACAAATAAGTAACCGCCAATATTATGCAAATCGCCAGACCATCTTAAAAAGACATGAAATGACTTTATATTCAAAGAGTTTTCATAGCAGTATTCTAGATCATCTCAGATCATTAGTAAGACAGCACGCTGTCCCACAATACTTATTTGATTCTCTTCTAGACTATTGTCAGCAGCATAAAGTGGTAAGGCCAGCATATTCAACGCTGCAAACTTTGATCTCCGATGCCTTAACAACTGAGAGGTTAAGAATAAACAACAAGCTTTATACTATTATGGATAATCCATTGCGAAAGTCTTTAAGTGATCTTCTTAAGAAAAACGATCTATTTTATCAGCTTACCCTTGTTAAAAAAGATCAAAAGGACTTTACTACCAATGAAATAAGATTAAGTGTAGAAAAAAATAAATTATTGGCCAAGATATATCATAGTTCAATTGAAATTATAAAACAGCTAGGTATTTCAGAGCAGAATGTGGCTCATTATGCAGAATTGGCCGGGCAATATACTGTATATGGACTAAGAAATCTTAAACAACCAAACCTCGCAAGGCTATATCTGTTATGTTACGTTCATTATAGGTTTTTAAAAATTAATGATCATCTGGTTAGCAGTTTTATTCATAGGGTTAATGGTTACATAGATGATGCAGATGTTTACCAGAAAGAAGCAATTTATCAAGCTAGTATAACAGATAAGGAAAACCGCGACCTAGCTGCAAATATTTTATCACTTCATATAAATAAAAAGGTTCCTGATAGTGAGATTCGTAGTAAATCCTTTTCGATCATCCCTAAAAATAAGTTTCAACATTTTATTCAGAAAATTAGAAAACCTCATCTTAATCCTGAGTATTACAGATGGAAATATTACAGGGACAATGCCCATGCAATTAAACAGAATACGAGACTAACTTTTAAAGTACTAGACTTTCACACTAAGTCTGAACCTGTTAGTAAAGCAATCTCATTTCTAAAGACCTATTTTGATAGCAATAAGTCATTCAATGATTATAAATTTGAAGACATACCCCTTGAATTTATTCCTTCTTCATTAAAACGCTATGTAATTATAAAAGCTAGGCCTAAAAAAGGGGAGAAGAAAATAAAATCTATTAATGCTGATTCTTATGAATTTATGTTGTACACCATAATTAAAAAGCAGTTAGGTAAAGGGATTATAACTATCAGAGATAGCATAAGCTATAAATCTCTTGATGATGAACTTTTAGAAAGCAAATATTGGAATAAATGCAAGGAAAGTATACTAGAAAGTATTAAAAGTCAGTTGATATCAATTAACATTGGACAGATATTAAACCAATTAGAATCATCATTAAATAAACGCTATCACGAAGTTAACCAGAGGATTAACTCTGGTATAAACAACAAAATTAAAATAAAATATAATAAAAAAGGTGAGCTAGTTAGTTGGAAGCTACCTTATAAAAAGGCAGAAGACAGTGTTAATAACCCTTTTTACGATAAGCTGGATATAATTACTATAAGCCAAATTGTTAAGTTTACTAATCACCATACTGGCTTCATGAAGAAATTTACACATATTTTGCCTACGTATAACAAAAATCGACCAGAGGAATCTGCTATTGTAGGTTGTTTGGTTGCTAAAGCCACAGGTAACGATATTTACCGTATGAAAGATATTAGTGATATTAAAGAGCAAGACTTATTATCAACATATAATAATTTTATGCGCTACAAAACATTGACATCATCAAGTGATGTTATAATAAATAGAGTAGCAAAGTTACCAATATTCGAAAAATATACATTAGCGGATTATGGAATTCATGGTAGTGTAGATGGACAGAAATTAGAAACAAGATACAATACAATTAAAGCTAGGTATTCTTCAAAATATTATGGTTTAGGTAAAGGAGTTTCAGCTTATACATTATTTGCTAACTGCTTGCCGTTATGTACTAAAATAATAGGCTCAAACGAACATGAGAGCCATTACCTTCTTGATGCATTAAAAAGCAATACCAGTGATATTAGAATTACTGCAGTATCTGGCGATATGCATAGTATTAATCGAATTAACTTTATTTTGCTTTATATATTCGGTTATAGATTTATGCCAAGGTTTACTGAGCTTGATCAAAAAGCACGTAATAATATGGTAAGCTTTGATGACCTAAATAAATATAAGAAATACATTATCAAACCTTGTAAACAAGTTAATAAGAATCTAATAATCAAGGAAACTAATAATATTTTAAGAATCCTTGCGACTTTAGCTCTTAAGGAAAACACTCAAAGTAATATTGTCAGGAAGTTGTCGTCCTACAAATCTAATGATACGCTTAAAGCACTTATTGAGTTAGATAAAATAATTATGAGCTTGTATATACTAGATTATGTAGATGATGAGGAAATGCGTAAATGTGTCCATCGTTCTTTAAATCGCGGGGAATCGTATCATCAACTTAGGTCTGCTATTTCAAAGGTTAGTGGTAAGAAATTAATTGGTAAGACTGAGATGGAGCTAATAATCAATAACGAATGTGCCAGACTGCTCGCAATATGTATTATCTTCTATAACGCATACCTATTATCTGGAATATATGAATATTGTAAAAGCAAGGGGATGCTAGATGAATGTGAGAAAATTATTAGATTATCGCCGGTTGCATGGCAGCACATTAGCCTTGTGGGTAAATATGAATTTACCACTAGTGTTGAGCTTCCTAAATTGGATACTGTTATGGCGCAATTAATTAGCAATTTAGATCAAGCGGTAGTAGTAGTTAATACTAAAAAATTCTTAGCTAGCAAAGCTGTATAAGAATTTATAATTTGGAGTTAGTTTTGATACAAGAAAAGTAAATATGAAAATTGCTTTAAGGGTGAATCCCTTGATCTATAAGGGTTTTAAGGTACTAGTCCTTTATAATTTTGAAATCAATTTGTCCTCTGTAGCTGTTATAAACAAAGGGCTAGAGACCCCTTGCGAGAAAAATTGTCCTTTCCCGCAAAGAACCCCTCAAAGCGTTCCTTATCTCCTTAAGACGTTTATATTCAGCTCTTGATGCTAGCTGGCTTTGTATTTTTTGAAGCAGAAAGAAGAAAAAGAAGTGGATCATAGTCAAAATCTTGTTCATTTTTGAAAAAAGTATTGGATACATCTTTTGTCGATCACTAAATAAATAATATTTTCTTGGTTGTTCTTTGGTAATCTATATTGGACTAACCCCGTTTTTACTAAACGATCCAATATTCGAAAGACATTAGTTCTATCAGAAACTTTAAAGATACTTATCAGTTGAGCTATTTCTATGTTTCCTTGTGAAGTGATATCATTCTTGTTTATTAACAAGACGTATATAATGACGTAAAAGTAACCAGTATCACGTGTCCTTACATCTGATTTATTCAATAGTTCATTTAAACCCACAAAATCACATCCAATCATAATTTGATTATCGTTGAAACCGTATTAGAGTGAATGCTATCAGGAAAACAATATGGTAAAAACTAAAAAGCTTTTTCGCTTTTTATTAACTAATTTTTAATAATTATATTTAGCTTTTAAAATAGACCATGACTACTAACCATCTATTATTAAAAATTTGTTGATTATTTGTTACTAAGACAGAAAATAGATAAAATTTTTAAACATACCTGTTGTAATATCTTTGTTGGTAATGCTTAAATCAAAATTATTAACTAGTATTATTATTGTATGGAAGTAGCAGAACAACGATCTCTTACAAGAGAACAAAAAGAAGCTGTAGGGTTATTGTCTATAGGCACATTTTTAGAATATTTTGATTTAATGCTCTATGTCCATATGGCGGTACTGCTTAACGAGTTGTTTTTTCCTAAAACTGACCCGTTCACTGCTTCTTTATTATCAGCATTTGCCTTTTGCTCTACATATATTTTAAGGCCATTTGGAGCATTAATATTTGGATATATTGGTGATAATATAGGTCGTAAACATACAGTGATAATTACTACCTTTATGATGGCTAGCTCTTGTACAGTGATGGCTATTTTACCAACTTATGCTCAAATAGGTATTACAGCTTCATGGTTAGTAACCATATGTCGTATCATTCAAGGTATGTCATCAATGGGAGAAATTATTGGAGCACAAATTTATTTAACAGAAACTATAAAGCGTCCAATACAATATCCTATTGTTTCATTATTATCATTACTGGCAGCACTAGGTGGTGTTGCAGCACTAGGTGTAACATCTTTAGTAACAATGTATCACACAGATTGGCGTTATGCTTTCTGGATTGGTGCATTGGTTGCTATAATAGGTACTGTAGCAAGAACAACTCTAAGAGAAACTCCTGATTTTGTTAATATCAAAACTAGACTTAAAAGAACACTTGGTACTATAAATAAAGATATATCAGTATTAAGTAATCAAGAACCATGGAAAGAAAAAATTAATCCTATAAATGCTTTGAGTTTTTTTTTAATTCAGTGTGGTTGGCCTATATGTTTTTATATTGCATTTATTCATTGTAGTAGCATTCTTCAATCATCTTTTGGCTACAGTCCAGAACAAGTAATTCATCAGAACTTTTTTCTTGCTTTAGTTGAAATGATAGGAGTTCTTTTGTTAATGGTGCTTTCAAGTTATTATATTTATCCAATAATAATACTAAAAATTAAATTAGTAATTTTTAGTATTATTATTTTACTATCTCCATATTTTTTAGAAAACGCTACAACTCCACTTGAAGTATTTTGTATTCAAGCATTAATTATGTTTTTTGTACTAGAGGACACACCTGCTAAAACCATCTTTTTTGATTATTTTCCAATTTTAAAACGTTTTACTTCGGCTGCTTTTTTATATGCTGTTTCTCGAGCTGTTATGTTTGTTATAACATCATTTGGGTGTGTTTATTTTACAAATTTATATGGTAATTATGGGTTATTAATTATTGTTGTTCCAATTTTAATATTTTATACCATTGGGGTGCTTCATTTTCAAAGACTTGAGAAAGAAGCTGGTAAGTATCGTTATTTTCTTTAGAATTTAAAATAGACTTCATCCACTCTTGAGATAATAATTTAGGGGCAATTGCTTTTATTGATAGGTTTTTACAACATTCTTGCAATATCTCATTTTCTATATCACTATTTTGTAGGTATATAGACAATAATATAAACAATTCAATAGTTTGTTTTGATTCTTCTATGATTTTTGCTAAAGGTTTGATATTTATGGTTTTTATATTATGTAACCTATCAAATAACTTGATTAGCAATACATCATTATCTTTCAACCGATAAGCATTATTTAATATTTCTTCTACACTTAACTTACTTCCATCTAGTCTATCACGAGTGAGCCTGTCAACTATTTCAGTTATTCGCCAGCCAAAATTATCAAATATCATTCCTACAGTAACTTCAGTATCTTCTATTATATCATGCAATATACTAGCTACTATTACATCAGTTTTTAGCTTATAATCAGATACCATATAAGCAACTTCTAGAGGATGTGAATAATAGGGTTCACCACTCTTTCTTTTTTGGTCGCCGTGATACTTCCGAGCAAAGTAAATAGCTTTATTGATCAAATCAAAATCCAGTATGTTTTTAGTATCTAATGATTCCAGTTTTTCTATTAATCTGGTGGAATATTGACAATGATATGAATAATCCATAAGTAAGAATTAATATAGTTTATTACAAATAATTTATTAATGTTTATTTAAAACACTTTTTAATCCTACTATATATAATACATTCTAATCAATATTGATTTTTTATTCACCTTGATGTACATTTACATCAATCCTTTAAATGAATCATTTAAAGGAGAATTATATTAAAGTTTTTTGCTCAGTAATTACCAATATAGGTAAAATATGGCTATTGGCCTACTTATCGTAGGCATTCTATTAAAAAATACTTTTATACATTTAACAAGTTTTTTTTAGCTAAATTAATAAATTTATAATATGAAACAAAAAATAGTACATATTCCAGAACTTCATAATAATAATTATAATTTTATAGAGGTTTTAAGTAGGCTTAAAAATGTTAAGACTGATCAAAATATAGATAAAAAAGAATTATTTTTAAAAATCCTTTCAAATCACAAAGGTAAGCTAAAATACAAAAGATATAGTTGTTCTACATTAAGATATGCAGGCGGTAAAAGTTTAGCAGTAGGATTAATTATTGAACTTATACCAAATGATACTAAAAAAATCATTTCTCCATTTTTTGGCGGTGGATCAGTAGAAATCGCTTGTTCTTCAATGTTAGATATGGAGGTTATTGGTTATGATATTTTTGATATATTAGTAAATTATTGGAATGTACAAATTAATAGCACAAAAGACTTGTTTAATGAATTGTCAAAAATAAAACCAACAAAAGAAAATTATGAAAAAATAAAAATAGAATTAAAAAAACATTGGCTTGGAAAAATTGTTTTAGACTCTTTAACTCTTGCTGTTTATTATTTTTTTAATCACAATTTGTCTTATGGTCCTGGATTTTTGGGCTGGATGTCGTCAATATATCAAGATGAAAAAAAATATCATTCAGCAATACAAAAAGTAAAAAACTTCACTCCAAAAAATCTTTCAGTTCTTGAAGGAAAATTTGAAGATATAATACCAAAACACCGAGATGATTTTTTATATTTAGATCCTCCATATTTTCTTGGAGGGGATAGTAGAATGTTTAAAGGTATATATCCACAAAGAAATTTTCCAGTTCATCACAATGATTTTGATCATATTTTACTTTCTGATTTGTTAAAAAAACATAAAAATGGATTTATTCTTTCATACAATGACTGCCCAGAAATTAGAACAATATATAAAAAATATAAAATTATAGAAACAAAATGGCAATATACCATGGGACAAGGCGAAACTAGAATTGGCAAAAATAGAATAAAAAATGGAACAAATCATGTAAAAAAATCTCATGAAATTTTAATTACAAATTTATGAAAGAAATAAAAAAAAGAGCAATGACAAGTGAAAAAGCAAGTCAAGTTAAGAAAGATGGACACAGAGATGCAAAAGAATTTGCAAAATTAATAGGTCTTGACGATGATTATCAAAATGATCCAAAAGCCAAAAAAGATGTAATAGACAAAAACGGAGATGCTCATTCTTTAAAAAGTGGAAATGGATATTGGCAGGTATTTTTATATGGCAAAAGAAGATTTGAGAATGATGCAATGTTTCAAGCAATGAATGGCATAGGTCAAATAATGCTAGATTGTATTAATTCAATACCAGATAGTAAAGATGAATATCAGATAAATAAACAAGGTTTTAAAAATGAAATTGCAAAATATATGATTGAACTGCAAGAAAAATTATCAGAATCATATAGACTTGAAGCATTTTTAAGAAAATCAATTTTTGAAGGTTCGCAGGTTAGTTACTTGACAATAAAATATCAAGATAAGTTCCATATTTTTTGGCATGATGATGTAATTAATATATTTTTGAAAAATTTTATTGTTGCCAATTCTATCGGTAATCAAAAAGTTATTTTTAAATTAAAAAACAATTGTGGCGAAATAGAGATGAGAAATGGAGAATATCATCATCACAAAGAAATGAAGTTTAGACTGCATAAAATACCAATTACCGAACTTTTAATCAATAGTTGTAAAGATAAATTAGTATTACATGACGATAAAGTTATCATATATGGTTCTGCAATTAAAAGATTTCATAAAAATAAAAAAGGAAGTAAAAATATGTAATTACCATTTTGCAATCACTTTTCTATTGGTAGAAATTTAAAATCATGTTATAGTACAAGTTCCCATGATTCAGTTTAGACAACTTTCAGATAGGTAAGGCAGCTATTCCATGATTGCCTTACTTTTTACTAGTAAATTTTCAAGAGTAACTGATAACAGTTGAAAACCATCGGTGGTTCTATTCTCTAAGTCATATTCTCTTACTACCACTTCATTGATTATCTTAGGTTTCTTTACCTCTTCCCGATGTACGTTAGCTTTTATGCGGAAGTTATCGTTACCCGTTTTTACGCTATCCCGCATCTCAAATCGCAAACATTTACCGAAATACGCCATAAATTGAGCTTTCGAGCAGAACCTGTTATCCAGTCGTTTTGACATATCGAGGAGTATTTCATTCATCGCATTTAGGCTAAAGTCTCGCCCTGACAGGCTTTGTAATTTACTGCCATCCTCCTTGGTTAACGGGTAATGATGCTTTAAGTTTTGCGGCTCTTTGTACTGGTTAAAATGATAAATTCTTGCCTTACGCTCGGCATTAGTCGATTTTTTCCGCTTATTAGAAAGTCGTTTTTTTAATTTAACAGTTTTTTTAGGGCAAATAAAACTTTTAGAATTTTGTAAAAAATTAGATTTCAGATCTATATCTTCAATATCTTTATTTTTATTATATATATAGAGAGCGTCGTTTTGTTGCGACATAAAAGTCTCGACAGAATTTTCTACAGAAGCAGTATTTTCAAGGTTTTGCTCCTTATAACTAAACTCGTAACTATAACGATGTTTTTTGCCATTATAAGTAATAGAATTATAATAAGTAATATCTAATATATCCGCTAGCTCTTCAATAATCCTTATATTCTGTCTTCTTTCAACAAGTGTAAATGTGGAAATATATTTATGATTTAAGAATACTCGTTCACCTTTTTTAAGTTTAGCTACGATAACACTAAGTAATTTAGCTGCTTTATCGCTAAGAAAAAAAGACTTTTGACGAATTGGCTTAATCTTTCTATTAGCTCTCTTTATCTTATCCCATTCAATATAACTCTTACGATAGCGGGCTTTCTCTTTTTGAAATGAGTAGAGTTTGTATAGTTGGTCTTGGTAGTGGTACGATTCTGCTTGTGTTAACATATTTACTAAAAAATTTTAATTGATTCTAATTTTTTAGAAAAAGTGTCTTGACCTGAAGACAATATACCCTTATACTCCGAACTGTTATATTAAGGAGTTTGGGTGCTTTCTCTTGCGGGTAGGCACTCTTTCTTTTTTATTGCTATTGTTTCTGATGTTTTAATTCTTATTTCCTACAAACTCTCTCCGTAACCTCCTAATTTTTACTTATATAACAAATAACAATATTAACCATTTTATTAAAATCAAGTTTTTTCTTGAAGTTTTCTTTGAATTGTTTATTTATTATAGTAAGCTAATTATAAAATAACTTTCTTATAAAATTATATGAAGGATAAAGAACTGATGCTAGAGGCTATTGAGCATTCTACTCAATACACTCCTAAACAAAGAGAAATACTACAATTATTTTTAAATATAGAAATTAATGATGTGGTTTCAATTACAATAATTGAATTAGCTAAAATAATTAACACCTCAAAAGCTACAGTATATCTTAATCTTGCTCGTCTTGAAGAAGATGGTCTTGTAAATAAAATATCACCTAAAGGAAAACATTTCTCTACTTTTAAATTAAATAAAACAAATTTAAGCGATTTACTCAAAGTATATTTAAAAAAGAAAGATTACTTGAAAAGTATTTAACTATTTACTTGACAGTTATAATACTTTTTAGTACAATAACCTCATAACACAAAAATGAGGTTGTTATGATCTACTTAAAAAATCACGATAAAATCACTAATCAAATCAGCTATGGTATAATTGATAAAAGATATCATAATTGCGAACCTACCATGGCAAGTTTAGAAGACATCAGCGTTACTAAGGCTAAGGAAGCTTTAAGGCAAATATTGATCTCACCGAATGAAGCTTTACAAATTTTAAAGAACTTGGAATCTCGGAAAGAAGCTTTAAGAATTTTTGAAGAAAGAAAACAGGCTAAAGAAACTTTAGACAAAATAATAGAGCAACTCCCTGATAACATAACCGAAACTCCTAAATTTCACGAGGCTAAAAGTGAGCCTGTGGAATTATCACAGTCAGCTCGGGATACATTTGCTAGGATCGGCGAGAGAGCTAGGGAAGCATTTAGAGAGCAGCAGATAGAGAGAGCAAATCTCTATAACATCCCTTATGAAAGCTACGGCGATAATTATTACCAGCTAATGGTTGATATTGATAAGTATGAGTATTTACTCGAGAGAGCAAAAGACTACTATATAGATTGGGATGCTAGCGAATATGATGTGCTGGCTTTAGAGCA
>Ga0194110_10009005_pt1 | contig 11296 bp, 8 predicted proteins | sample TA2Kig1200mmetaG_FD_146192 | JGI IMG/M metagenome (GOLD analysis project Ga0194110, IMG submission 146192) | Freshwater microbial communities from Lake Tanganyika, Tanzania - TA2015032 Kigoma Deep Cast 1200m | ecosystem: Environmental > Aquatic > Freshwater > Lake | place: Tanzania: Lake... | reverse complement strand
TAGCGGCCCTTGAGATAGAGTTGATACGCCTCGGTGTCGTCGGTATAGCGGCGCACCAGACGCTTGCGTTCCTCTCCGCTGGGGCTGAGGCGCAGCCTGTCGGACACAGCGCGCACAATGGTGCGCGGATGTAGAACGGAGGCTGGTCAGGAAGCCGTACCAGAACTGGCTAAGGTATCAGAGAGCTTGATGAGCTTGACGCGTACCGTATGCGGTCGTATACTGGCTGGGGGGATTAGAAGCGTATGGGCATCAGCAGAGCACTAGTAGCCGTCGTGGTCTGCCTAATGGCCGGCCTCAGGTCCCCGGCACAGGAAGGCACCGTGAAGCTGAAGCTCATCGGGACGGTGCAGATCCCGGGCGCCGGGGTGTCGGTTTTCAAGAATCTCGCTCTGGTCAGTCAGGCTCAGGGCAGTGTGGCGATCGTGGACATCTTCAACCCGGCCGTGCCCGTCAAGATCTCGGAGATACCACGTTACCCGGAAGCCGGTGGGGTAGAAGAGACGCGTGCGTTTCAGGCGGGCTCACGGGACGTCCTGGTGGTCCCTCTTGGCTTTGGTCCCAACCCTTTCCCGTCTCCGGTCACCGGCCTCAGGTTGTTCGACATCACAAATCCCGCCCAGCCTGTGCAGATCGGTTTCTTCAACACGCAACACGGTGTCCTGCATTTCGATGTGGTGCCTGTCCGCGACCGCATTCTCGGCCTGATCGTTTCGGTGCAGTCGGAGGCCTGGAGTTCCCGCTTCGGGAGCCAGCGTGGCCTCGGCGATCTCCAGATTGTAGACCTCACTCATCCAGAGAATCCCGTGCTGCTCTCCGAATGGGGCGTGTTGGACGAGCCGTCCCTAGGGCAGGAGTTCTTCCGGCGTCAGCAACGGGGGGCCCGGGCGACGTTTTGGGCCGAACGGGTGAGGGCGAGCGCGGATGGCAAGTACGTCTATCTTGCCTACGCAGACTTCGGGGTGATGACCCTCAACATCGAGAATCCGGCCAGGCCCCTGCTCGTTGGTCGGGTGGGCTTCGAGGACGATCAGGAGGAAGGGGAGGCTTTCGATGTCGAACTGGCGCGCGGAGGCACTGTTCTGGTTCGCTCACACCTTGTGCGCTGGCCTTTCCGGATCCACCTGACGAGCAACGTGTTCGTGGGTGGCCGCGTGGCCGGCGAGGGAGCCAACACGCCGCCGATCTACAACCTGCCGAACAGGACCATCGGCGGCCAGGCGGTCTGGGTCGGGCCCGGATGTCCGGGAGACGCGTATCTCGCTGACCCAAATGGGAAGATCGCCTTGATCGCGTCCGAGGGCTGTGGCCTGGGGGTGAAAGCGGCGCGGGCGCAGTTGGCCGGTGCGACGGCCGTGGTCTTCTTCGCGACAGACCCGCTCGTGGCGCCGGACTCGCAGTTTCCGCCTGGCGTCCCAGGCTCGGTGTCGTATGGCGGAAGCCAGGTGCAGATCACAATCCCCGCCATGGGGGTCGGCAACAACACGGGGCTCTGCCTGGCTCAAGTGGCAGACGCCGGGGGGAACCTGCTAGCGGTTGATTGCCTAAAGAACTCCACGGTGGTCTTAACGGGGACCTCCGTCTTTCAGGGGTATGGCGGAGTGCGGTTCTACGACATCCGGAACCCGGCGCAGCCGTCCAGGCTAGGCACGTACAACACGCCAAACAGCCTGGACGTGAACGTGGCGCTGGCAGCCCGGTACCCCAACCCGGCGTTTCTTTACGCGGCAAGCCACATGGAGTTGGTGGGCAATAGGTTATACGTTGGCTGGGACGCCGACGGGCTCCGCGTACTCGACATTTCGAACCCATCGGCGGCACGAGAGATCGGCTCATGGACAGGCGCAGGAGCGCCGGCAGACGCCCCGCGAATTAGGGCCTGGGAGGTTCATCGCCACCGAGGCTTGATTCTGCTCAGCTCGATCGGGTACGGCCTCTACATCCTGGAGGAGGTCCCGTAGGTCGTGGGCACGCGGCGACGCCCGTCTGGTCGAGTCGAGGCCTTGGGGGGAAGGATAACAGCGTGGGGAGAGACTACAGGCGCATTGGGAACTACCCGATCTCAACTTCCGGATAGCCCGTAATACGCTCGGGACTGCCACGCGGTCAGATCAGCGAGTGGGGGACTATTCGCCCACGTGGCGGCATGCCCCCCCGCGATGGCCGTCGCCGCAACCTGCTGCTGTTCCGGAAGGAAGGCGCTCGACGCACCCGTAATTCACCCGCCCACGCTCTGGGGCTTGGGTGCCATGCCGTAGGTGTCAACGTGCCCCTTGATCGCCGACAAGATTGCCAAGAAGTCACTGCCAGCCTCGCTCGACGTGAGCGGCAGCAGCGCATCCAGGCTATTCGGCATAATTGTCGACGCGATGGAGAGCGCTGTAGGATGAACAAGCTTCGAATTCGCCTTGAACCGCGGGTCGAACATTTCACTTTGGTTCACTGAAGCCGCAATCTTCCCAGTCCGCATGGGACGGCGTTTGGGGTCGATCCCGAACTCATTCATCAATTTGCGATAAGTATCAACCTCCTCCAAAGGACCCCTAAGATCCGGGCCGCTTCTCTCCGTTTCCGTCGCCTTGACGAGCAGCGCCGACTTCAGCGGCTCGGGTTCGCCTTCGGCCATTGCTCGCATCTCGGCGACCAGCATCTTGTGCACGATCTCGCTGCTTCTGGTCATCGCTTCCCAGAATTCCTTCAGGTCGGCTACAAGGTCATCCTTGAAGGCGAGCGCATCATCCTCCGAGCGCAGGACATACGTAGTGATGACTCGAAGCTCTAGCAGATTTCGCGCTCCCCAGGCGGCTAGATACGGCTGTCTCTGAACACCGATTTCCACAGAGTCGTAATCGCGGAGCGCCGACTTGAGAATACCCAGCATCAGGTTACGAAACCACACGCCTTCTTCCGTGACTTCGGTGGCCGCGAGACGTCTCTCCAATTCGGTTGCATCCTGCACAGCCTTCCGCATTCCCTCGCGCGCGGGATCTTCTCGTGCTGTGGCATCACTCGGCTGCGTCCTATCCTCCTCCATCGCACTAAACAGGATACAGCGTCCCGTGACAGATCCGCACTATGGCCGCTTTGACGGAAGACGCCCTCACCGTAGAAGTGGCCGAAGGAGGAGTGGGAACGTGCGGTCGGGTAGTGGGAAGCGATGCTGGGCTGCTTTGTGTCATTGCCCGCAGCGTCCTCCAGGCAGTGCGCAGATCGGCATCGTGGGGCCCAGAACGGCGTTATGCGTGCAGGCGATCAGGGTCAGCCACTGGCGCACTTTCGGTGGGCTGTCCCGGGGGAGGGGGATGAAAGGGTTGGGCGGGATCTCAGTCTGCGCGAGCCGGGCAGGCGCGCTGTCGAGCCGGGCTGAAGCCCGGCGCGGTCTGAGAGACCGCCCCACGTTCTCAGGAGAGTGGCAGCGCCGGGCCCAGAGCGCCCCTGCCACAGGTTCCCCTTTCTTGGCCAAAGGCCGCCGGCTCCCCAAGACGGTCCAGCACCCTACGGCGCGAGGTTAAGGCGGCGGAGCAGGCTGGTAAACCGCGAATCGTCGCGCAGCCAGTCGAGCCGCGGATCCGGGTTGATCCAAATCAACCACGCGGAACGCTCCTCATAGGAGCGCTCCAACCACTCCAAGGTCCGCTCTCTGTCCTTGAGACCCGAGTAAACGTAGGCGAAATCCAGCGCGGCGACATAGCGTTCCCTTTGCAGCTCGGTCATTTCGGCAAGCACCGCTTCGGCCTCTACCCTAAGCCCGGCCGAGCCGAGTGCGTGCCCCAGCGCTCCGATCATCAGCAGATTCCTGCCTGACAATTCGGACGCTTTCCGCATCTCCTCCAACGCTTCGCTGTGGCGCCCCTGCTGCTCGTAGCTCATGCCCAGAAACAGATGCGCATTGGGAAAGGCCGGATCAATGTCGAGCGTTTTGTGAAACTGCTCCACGGCCTCGGCGGTGCGCCCAGCGAAAAGCAAGCCCCAGCCGACAAACGAATTCACATTCAAAGAAAGCGGAGCCTCTTCCTGGGCCCGGCGAAACTCCGCAATCGCCAGATCGACTTGCCGGCGGGCAATATGGTAGAGGCCATACCAGAAGTGTGTGGTCGCGTGGTCCGGGCTTAGCTCGAGCGCCCGCAGGAACTCCTGCTCGGCGCCCGGAAAGTCGTAGTCGTAAGTCATTTGCACAAAGGCCAGCGCGGCATGCGCCTCGGCGATGGTATCGTCGATGCGGCGGGCTTCGCGGACGGCGGCCTTGGCGAGCGGCGCCGCCTGATCGGGGCTGGTCACATTGTAGACGGCGTAGAGTGCATATGCCTGGGCCAAGCCGGCGTAGGCGAGAGCGTATGTGGGATCCTTCTCCAGCGCCTGCCGGAACTGCTCGGCGGCCTTCTTGAGCATCCCCATCGTTCGCTTTTCCCAGTAGTAGCGGCCCTTGAGATAGAGTTGATACGCCTCGGTGTCGTCGGTATAGCGGCGCACCAGACGCTTGCGTTCCTCTCCGCTCGGGCTGAGGCGCAGCCTGTCGGACACAGCGCGCACAATATCGTCCTGCACGCTGAGCACGTCCGAAAGGGGGCGGTTGTACTGCTCGCCCCAAAGCTGGGAGTCCTGGGGGACGTCGATCAAGTCGATCTGAATGTTCAGATCGTCGCCGCGCAGCGCGACGCGGCCACTAAGGACTGCCCGAACGTCGAGTTCACGCCCGGCCCGTACAGGGTCCACATTGTGCCCCCTGTAACGAAACGCCCGGGTCCGCGGAACCAGCCGCAGCTTCGGCAGCCGCGAGAGGCTGTTGGTCAAGCTCTCGGCGATGCCGTCGCTCAGGTACTCCAGGTTCGGGTCCCCGCCGACGTTTGCGAACGGAAGGACAGCCAATGACCAAGATCCGCGCCGGCCTGCGGGCCGCCGGCGCGCAGCCTCGGCGCCCACGGATTTCAGCGCGAAGGCCAGATCCCGCGCTGTCTGGAAGCGGTGGGCAGGGCTCTTCTCCAGACAGTGCGTCACGATGTGGTCGAGTTCCGAGTCGTAGAGGGCCGGCGGAGACTCCTTGAGAATCGCCACCAGGGTATCACTGGATGAGCGGCCGATGAAAGCTCGCCGCCCGGAGAACATCTCGTAGAGAACGCAACCAAGCGAGAAAACGTCGCTCCTCTCATCCGCCCGCTCTCCCCGCACTTGTTCGGGGGACATGTACCCGGTGGTGCCCATGATCCGGCCCGTTAGGGTCTCGGTGGAAACCGCTGTCCCTCCTTCTTGCGGCTCCCGGTGGAGGCGCGCCAGACCGAAGTCGAGGATCTTCACCGCAGCGTCGGAGGTGAGGAAGATATTCTCCGGCTTCAGGTCCCGGTGCAGAATGCCGCGCGCATGCGCAGCGGCCAGCCCTTCGGCCACGCCGGCAGCAATCTCGACCGATTGGGCGCGAGGCAGCGGCGACCGCTGCAGCCTGGCACGGAGTGTCTCGCCCTCCAGCAGCTCGCTTACCGAATACGATACTCCCTGCTCGTTTCCTACGTCGAACAGCGCCACGATATTCGGATGCGAGAGGGCCGCCACGGCGCGCGCTTCCCGCTCGAATCGGCCTGACGCTTCGGGGTCACTCGCGAATCGCTCGGCGACGACCTTCACGGCAACATGCCGCCCGAGACGGGTGTCACGAGCGCGGTAGACCTCGCCCATCCCGCCCTTGCCGAGCAAACCGACGATCTCATAGCGTCCGAGCAATGCGCCAGCCTCAAAAGCCACGGGCATATTGTACTCCAACCGGATCTTGTGTTCCTGTGCCCGGCGTCTCGAAAGCTCGTGCTGTTACAATATTCACCGGGGCCGGCGCCGCCGCGGTCCACGCCACTGGCAGACACTACTGGCGGGCCCGGTGACTGAAGAGAAGCCCCGGAGCTTATCCCGTGGCGGGAGCCGCCATGAGCGCCTTGACATCCTCGGTGGTCAGACCGCGACCCCCGAGGCCCCATTGGCCACTCTTCACCTCCTGCACGAGGACCCAAGTGTGAGGACGCAAACCCTCTCCGTAGACTGATAGCACCGCTTCAGTCACATTGGTTATTAACTGGCTCTTCTGGTTGTCTGTAAGAGCGTCTTGGAGCACACTGATTTGTATAAGTGGCATGCGGGCCATCCTCCTTATGTGCGGACTTTACCAGGCGCATGAGCCGGGCCGCAAGCTCAGCCGGTTATGCCGACTGCGCCGCGTCCCGGCGCTGAGCGGTTACATTTCCCCCTTTTCACTCGCCTCGGGCGATGATCGTGGCTGGCTTGCAGGAAGCACTCTTCGATCTCGTGCCTCAAACTACCCTGGCGGCTGGCTGCTGTTGAAGATGTCGGCGACGGCCTTCCAAGAGCCGTCTGCCTGCCGGCGATAGACAACCACGTATTTGCCCTTGTCGGATATCCTGGCGGCACCCGGAGGCGACAGAGTCAACTCGTAAGCGCCCGACCCGTACGCCAGGTTCCCGGACTCCTCGATCCGTTTCGTATCCAGAACGGATATGTTCAGTCCCGCCGATACCATCCCCTTCCAGCATTCCCGAATCGCGGTGTGCCCGCTCATCGCGGGCGCGTTAGGCGGCAGAAGCTCCGCATCTTCGGCATAGAAAGCGGAGACCAGCGCCTCCACGTCGCCCGAATTCGCGTTGCGAACAAACTCTTCGTCCAAGGCCCGGATGGTCTGGACCGTTTCCTGTGTTGCTGTCGCGCTTGCCATACAAGGTCCCCTCCTTCAGGAGCTTTCGGAATCCACTGCTGCGCCCCCGGCCCGAGCCGGCGCATCAGATCTTCATCGTCACCGTCTTGACTTCCGTGTATTGCTGTAGCCCGTACTCACCCCACTCGCGGCCCATGCCGGATTGCTTGAATCCGCCGAAGGGCGCGGCGGGGTCGAACGCGTCGTAGCAATTCACCCAGACCGTCCCGGCGCGCACGCGGTTCGCGACGGCGACCGCGTTTCCGATGTCACGAGTCCAGACAGCCGCGGCGAGACCATAGGTGGTATCGTTAGCGCGGTCAATGACCTCGTCGATGGAGGAGAACTTCAGGATACTCATGACCGGGCCGAAGATTTCCTCCCGCGCGATTCTCATGCCGTCGCGGACACCGGTGAAGACGGTCGGCTCGATGAAGAAGCCGCGGCCGCCGACCCGATTGCCGCCGCACAACATTTGAGCGCCCTCGGCTTTCCCGCTTTCGATGTAGCTCATCACCTTGTCGAACTGGACCTGATCGACCTGCGGCCCCTGTTCGGTGGCAAGGTCGAACGGGTCGCCGACGGTGCGCTTGCGGGCTCGTTGCACGCTTCTTTCCACGAATTCGTCGTAACATCGGTCCTCGAGATACAGCCGGGACCCAGCGCAACAGACCTGCCCCTGGTTGAAGAACAGCGCCTGATGCGCGCCTTCAATCGCCTGGTCCATGTCGGCATCCGCGAAGACAATGTTGGGGCTCTTGCCTCCCAGCTCCAGGGTCACCCGCTTGAGGTTGCTCTGAGCGGCAGCCTCCATGATCAGGTGTCCCACCTCGGTCGAGCCTGTGAAGGCAACTTTGTCCACGTCCATGTGCCGGGCGATCGCCCCGCCGGCCGTGGGACCGAACCCGGGCAGGATGTTCACGACGCCCGAAGGCAGTCCCGCTTCGAGAATCAGTTCTCCCACCCGCAGCGCAGTCAGCGGCGTCTGCTCGGCCGGCTTCAACACCACCGTGTTCCCCGCCGCCAGCGCCGGGGCGATCTTCATCGCCAGCATCAGCAGGGGGAAGTTCCAGGGAATGATCTGGCCGACAACGCCCACCGGCTGGTGCCGCGTGTAGCAGAAGTGCGGGCCGGCCACCGGAATCGTCCTGCCCTGGATCTTGTCCGCCCAGCCGGCATAGTAGCGAAACGTCGCGATCGACAGCGGCAGGTCCGCGTGGCGGGATTCCATCAGCGGCTTGCCGTTGTCGAGCGTTTCCAGGCGGGCCAACTCCTCGGCGTTGGCCTCGATCAGGTCGGCCAATTTGTAGAGGAGCCTGCCCCGCTCGGCGGCCGCCATCTTGGGCCAAGGCCCCGTGTTGAAGGCGGCGCGTGCCGCCCTTACTGCTTTCTCGACGTCGGGTGCATCCGCCTCGGCTACGCGGCAGATCACCTCCCCCGTGGCGGGGCTGATGGTTTCAAACTCCTTGCCGGACTCGCTCTCGCTCCACTGGTCACCAATCAGGAGTTTCCTGGCGCGGATCGGGACTTGAGTATCGGAACAAGCGGGTACAGCGGTCATATCCACCTTCCTCTCTCGGATGTGATTCCCGGAATTGAACATCTCCGTCGCTAGGGCTTGTCATCCTGGCCCGGCCCTCCCGCGGGCCGTCGCAGGCAGCATTTCCAATTTGGCCTCCTAGCTCACATCCAGTATAGGCACACCCGCCCGCCACCCTTGGGGCAGTTTCGTTGATTCTTTCAATACCGAGCGACTCCGATGACCGATGAAGGCTTCAAGCCTGCCTGTTGCGGGCGCCAGAAGACCTGGAAGTGACTCATTTCAAACGAGTTCCCACGCACCTCTCGGTCCCCCTCCTTGCTCTCTCCGGTTTTCCTCCCTGCGGGTGCAACCTGGCCGACAGGCACCGACAACGCCTCGATCCGCCACAGCATGGCCCCGAAAGACCGCTGCGTCGAATGGCCCTGCGCCATTAGCGGCCAGCAGTAGCGCGGGATCTCAACCAAGCGGCCGCCGGTCTTCACTCAGCGCTGCTGCAAGCTCGTCAGCAACCAGCGGTCGATCTTCTTCCGCAACACCAACCGCCGCCACAGGTTCCCCAGGTCGTGGGCGATCCGGCTCGGCCACAACCGCACCTCTGGCCGAAAGCGCCACACTGTAGATCGGAGCCGGTCAATTGCAGGATGGCTCCGGCAATCGGCCAGTGAAGGCCAGGAGCATTGAGGCTGATCAGTACCGGGGCAGGCCGGGCTTTGCCTCCGCGATGTGTTGTCGAAACCCGGCCAGGGCTTCTTGACATACATAGAACCGCCACGTATAATACTTCTACGTATGGACGTGGGCAAGGACCTGGTGGCGGCTTCGGCCACGCCGCTGGTGCTCGGCATCCTCGCCGAAGGCGACAGTTACGGCTACGCCATCATCAAGCGAGTGGCCGAGTTGTCAGGCGGGCGCCTACAGTGGACCGACGGCATGCTCTATCCCGTGCTGCACCGGCTGGAGCGCCAAGGTCATGTGGCGGCGAAGTGGTCGGCCTCCGAGAGCGGTCGCAAGCGCAAGTACTACCGGATTACCAGAGCAGGCCGGGCGCAGCTCGCAGCCCGGCGGCAGCAGTGGCAGGTGGTGGACGGCGCCTTGCGGGGTATCTGGATGGAGGCGTGCACGGCATGACGAGCTTCGCCGATCAACCGCTGGAGGAGCAGATCGCGCAGTGGCGGGCGTACTTGCGCCGCCGGCAGGGGGTTGACGGTCCCGACGTGGAGGAGCTCGAGGGACATCTGCGCGACGAGCTGGCGGCGCTCACCCAGGCGGGCCTGGCAGGGGATGAAGCGTTCTTGGTCGCGATCAAGCGCATGGGCAGCCTCGATGCGCTGTCACGCGAGTTCGCACTCGCCCATTCCGAGGGACTGTGGAAGCAGTTGGTAATTGGGCCCGGCGCTGATGAGCCGGCGAAGACCTCGCACACCGAGACGCTGGTCGTCCTGGGCCTGGCGATCGCGGCGGCGCTGGCCATTAAGGCGCCGGCGCTGTTCGGTCTTCGGATCGGCCCTGATGAAGAACTTCCGCCTTTCTATCTCCGGAACGCCAGCCTGTTCGTCCTCCCGCTGCTCGCCGCGTACTTCGTGTGGAAGCGCGGGGCGGAGGTCGCCAGCGGCCTGTGGCTGGCGCTGCCTTTCGCGGCGGGCGCCGTTTTCGCCAATGTCTTCCCCTTCCGCACGGGTGGCGACACTGAGGCGCTGACCGTTCTGCACCTGCCAATCGCCCTATGGCTGGTCGTCGGCATCGCGTACGTCCGAGGCCGCTGGTTCGCCGGCGATGGGCGCATGAACTTCGTCCGGTTCTCGGGGGAGCTGGTCATCTACTACGCGCTCATCGCGCTCGGCGGGGGCATCTTCACCGGCTTTACAGTGATCATGTTCGAAGCCATCGATGTGAACGCCAAGTGGTTCGCAGCGGGCTGGCTGCTCCCGTGCGGGGCGACGGGGGCCGTCATCATCGGATCCTGGCTCGTGGAGGCGAAGCAGAGTGTCATTGAGAACATGGCGCCGGTGCTGACCAGGCTGTTCACGCCGCTGTTCACAGTTCTGCTGCTGGCGTTTCTGGCCACGATGGCGTGGACCGGCAGCCCCATCAACGTACAGCGTGAGGTGCTGATCGGCTTCGACTTACTGCTGGTGCTGGTGGTTGGGCTGGTGCTCTACGCCGCCTCCGCGCGCGACCCGCAGGCGCCGCCCGGCTTTTTCGACGGCCTGCAACTGCTGCTGGTGGTGAGCGCGCTGGTGGTGGATGGGGTGGCGCTCGCCGCGATCGCAGCCCGCATCTCCGAGTTCGGCTTCACTCCCAATCGAGTGGCGGCTCTTGGCGAGAATCTCATTCTGCTGGTCAACCTGGCGTGGTCGGCGTGGCTCTATGCGCGCTTCCTGCGTCACCGGGGTTCCTTTGCCGACCTGGAGCGATGGCAGATCGCCTATCTGCCCGTGTACGCGCTATGGGCGGCGCTGGTGGTGGTCATGTTCCCGCCCGTGTTCGGCTACCGTTGAGGCCCCATCCACGGGCACTGCACGGGCGGACGGTCCTGAGTAATCGCCCAGCGTTTGCCAAGGGTCGAACGGCTGCGGCCGGTGGCCAACCGGCGATCAGGCGCAGCCACAGGCGCACTTGATTCGAGAGGGCCTGGACTGGTTTCTGCTTTCGGTGGGCGGTTCAGAAGAGGGAGATGAAAGGGTGGGGCGGGATCTCAGGCCGCGCGGGAAGCTCAGTCCCGCTTCGGCATCAGGCCGTTGGCAGGCGAAAGCGCCTGCCCCACGGGGTCTGGACCGGGCATCACACGCTTGGCAGGCGGAAGCGCCTGCCCCACGGGACCTGAGCCTGGCAGCCCTGGCAGGCGGAAGCGCCTGCCCCACGGGGTCTGGACCAGGCATCACACGCTTGGCAGGCGAAAGCGCCTGCCCCACGGGGTCTGGACCAGGCATCACACGCTTGGCAGGCGGAAGCGCCTGCCCCACGGGGTCTGGACCAGGCATCACACGCTTGGCAGGCGAAAGCGCCTGCCCCACGGGGTCTGGACCAGGCATCACACGCTTGGCAGGCGGAAGCGCCTGCCCCAC
>Ga0194110_10009003_pt1 | contig 11297 bp, 9 predicted proteins | sample TA2Kig1200mmetaG_FD_146192 | JGI IMG/M metagenome (GOLD analysis project Ga0194110, IMG submission 146192) | Freshwater microbial communities from Lake Tanganyika, Tanzania - TA2015032 Kigoma Deep Cast 1200m | ecosystem: Environmental > Aquatic > Freshwater > Lake | place: Tanzania: Lake... | reverse complement strand
TGGAATAGGCCAGCGTCCGCCGGCGAGTCATCTGAGGGCCACGCCGAAGACGAAAATGCCGATCATCGCCAGGCAACAGGCGATCTTGCCCACCGCACCTGCCAGCATACCCAACACAGTCCCCACGCCGGCGCGCGTCGCCTCGCGCCATTCGCGGCCCCCTGCCAACTCGAACAGGACGGCGCCCAAGAACGGTGCGATCAGCACGCCCACAAACCCGAAGAACAGCCCGACGATGGCGCCGATCGCTGCCCCCAACACGCCCCGCCACGTGGCCCCCAGCTTCCGCGCCCCCAGCAGGCCCGCCACGTAGTCCAACAACAGGGAGAGGCACATCAACCCGATCAGCACCCCCAAGAGCGGGTTGCCCAAGCCTGCCTCGCCAAAATAGAGCCGGTGTCCCACCGCCGCCGCCACGACCAGCGGCGGCCCCGGCAAACCCGGCAGCACGCTGCCCAGCAACCCCACCCCCATCACCAGCAGGGCCAGGCCAAAACCGACGATCTCTGCCCAGCTCATTCGCCCACCATCCTATCCTGATTCGCCCCGCCCGCAAGCTGTAGCGCGCGGACGGCGGCCACAAAATCCTCCGGCCACGGCGCCTTGAACTCGAGCCACAGCCCCGTGCGCGGGTGGTTGAAGCCGAGCAACTGCGCGTGCAGCATTTGTCGCGGCGCATGGTACCGGGTCAACTCTTCCAACCGCGCGTTCTGCCGTTTGCCATAGACCTGGTCGCCAACTAGCGGATGACCCAGGTACTTGAAGTGGACCCGGACTTGGTGCGTGCGCCCGGTGTGGAGGCGCGCCTCGGCGAGCGTGGCTTGACCCAGTCGATCAAGGGTGCAGTAGGTCGTCAGCGCGGTGCGCCCGCCTGCCAGCACCGTCATCACCTTGCGATGGTTGGGGTGGCGCGCGATGGCGGCGTTGATCTCGCCCTCGGGTGGCTTTAACTCGCCGCAGACCAGGGCGTGGTAGACCTTGGCGACTTGCCGTTGAGCGAATTGGTACGAGAGGGCCAGGTGCGCGGCGTCGTCCTTGGCTACCACCATCAGGCCGCTAGTGAATTGGTCCAGCCGATGCACCAACCCCGGGCGTGCCACCCCGCCTACGCCGCTCAACTGGCCTTGGCAGTGATGCAGAAGGGCGTTGACCAAGGTGTTGTCTTCGTTCCCGTACGCTGGATGAACGACCATCCCCGCCGCCTTATCCAGCACCAAGAGCGCCTCGTCTTCGTGCACCACGTGCAACGGCAGCGCCCGCGCGGCGACGGTCGGCGCGGCGGGGACAGGCCAATGGATGGTCACGGTTTGGCCGGCGACGGGGTGGTGAGTGGGTTTGACGCCTTGCCCGTCCACCAAGATGGCCCCGGCCCGAATCAGCCGCTGCAAAGTGTTCCGTGAGACGCACGGAAACCGACTGTGCAGATAGCTGTCCAACCGCCCCTGGGGCAGGGACGCCTCGATCAGGATCGACTCGATCCGCGGCAACGGCTCGCTCATGTCGCATCGCTCGCGCGCGCGGGGCGCAAGCGCCAGCGTAGCCACAGGCCCACCCCCACCACCAGCAAGCTCACCAACTGACCCGGAGTGGCCCAACCGCCTAGATACCGCGCGGAGTAATCTCCCCGGAAGAACTCGACCGCAAACCGCAACCCTCCGTAGCTGAGGAGGTACAGCACAAACACCTGCCCGGGGTGTTGCCTCCGCCGGTACAGCCAAGCGAGCGCCCCGTACAACACCAGGTTTGCCAGGGCCTCGTACAACGGCGTCGGGTGCACTCCCGCCCCGTGTGTCACATGGTCCGCCGGGTAGCGGATGGCCCAGGGCAAACCCGTCGGCCACCCGTAGCAGCAGCCATTGAAGACACATCCCAGCCGCCCAAACGCCTGACCCAAGGGAATGCTCGGCGCCAGCGCGTCCGCCAGCCGCCACAACGGCAACCGCTTCGCCCGCGCATAAAAGACCGTAGCCAACGACGCCCCGAGCAGTCCCCCGTAAAAGACCAGGCCGCCATGGTGAATGGCGAAGATCTCCCACCACGGTTGACCGGCGAATTCCTCCTGACAATACGCGACGACATGATGGACCCGCGCGCCGACGATCCCGCCGATCATGAGCCACACGCCCAGATCGGCAATCAACTCCCCGGGCAGCCCATCGCGCAGACCCCGCCGGCTGGCCGTCCATAGCCCCGCCAGGAACCCGGTCGCCACCAGGATGCCGTACCAGTGGACGGACCAACTACCGACACGAAAGGCAACTTGATCCACGTACCGGACCCTAGCCGCCGGGGGCACCGATGTCGAAGGGATTTCCCGGCCCCCGCACGCCGCGCTTGGAAGCTCCTACCGCGCCGGCTACCTTCCTCGAGTGCAACCGACTAACGCTCCCGACGCGCCGCATCGAGCCGACGATTGAGTTCGCCCAGCGCTTCCCGCAACTCTGCAATCTCCGCTCGCAGCTCCCGCACTTGCGCCAGCGCTGGTCCCGGACCTTCAGGCCCCGGCCCCGGCCTGGGCTCCAGCCCGCGGAAACGCTCCAGCGGCCCACCCGGACGCAGTGCGCGCAGCCGCTCAGCCCCCTGAGCCAGACGCTCCGCTAACTCGGGCAAGCCCGCCGCTCGCAGGTTGTCCAGGGCCACCTCGAGATGGTGCCGCCGGCGCTCCCACTCGGCTCGTGCCTCAGGGCCACGCACGGGTTCCTCGCCCCGCTCGATCAACCGCTCGACCCGGACCTCGATCCGGCGTTCCGCCTTGGGCTGGCCGGGCTTGGGCTCCCTGGGCTTGGCGAACTCGCGTTCGAGTTGCTCCAGGCGCTCCTTCACTTCGGCGGCCCGGTCCATCTTGCCTGCCGCTTGAAGCTCTTTGAGTTCGCCACGTAGTTGGTCCAGTTTGGCTTCGGCTCCTAGCGCCTTGGGTCTCCCGGGCTTGGGTTCCCCGGGCTTGGCGAATTCGCGCTCGAGTTGCGCCAGGCGCTCCTTAACTTCGGCGGCTCGGTCCATCTTGCCTGCCGCTTGAAGCTCTTTGAGTTCGCCACGTAGTTGGTCCAGTTTGGCTTCGGCTCCTAGCGCCTTGGGTCGGCCGGGCTTGGGTTCCCCGGGCTTGGCGAATTCGCGTTCGAGTTGCGCCAGGCGCTCCTTCACTTCGGCGGCTCGGTCCATCTTGCCTGCCGCTTGAAGCTCTTTGAGTTCAGCGTGGAGGCGCTCCATTTTGGCTTTGGCCTCCGCACGTTCGGGCGCTTTCCGGTCCATGTCGTGACGCAGTTCTTTCGACCGTTGCGCGAGGAGCTCCGCCTCGTGCAGCACGCGTCGGGCTTCATCGTGTTGGCCGGCCGCCTTAAGGTCCTGGGCTTTACGCTCCAGCTTGGCGGCCTCTTCACGCATGCGGCCCGGATCGGGCTTGTCTCGCTGGGCTTGGGCGCTCAGCGTGCCCAAGCAGACCGTAGCCACGGCGGCTAACCACCACCTGGCACTTGGAGCTCGGAAAAGACTCGTCGTTTTCATGGGTACCTTTCTGTTTCTTAATTCACGAACCTACGCTCACCGTACCGCTGCCCCGACCTGGACCCCTTGGCCACTGGCCAACGGGCCGATTGGCAGGTTTGCCTACGGATAGACGATCTATCCGCGGAATGCAACCCGCAAATGCCATCGACAAATCGGCACGGGGCCCCTATAAAGCGGCGGTTGACAGCGCCTTCGGCCGAAGGCATTCGGCCGAAGGCATAGCAGAGCGAGCGACCCACAATCAAGCGTGAGCACCGCACCCAAAACTAGGATCTTGTTTGTCGACGACGAGCGTTCGGTCCTGCAAATGCTGGCGTTGATGCTTCGGGCCATCAACCACGAATGCACGGGAACGTTCGTCGAGTCCGGCGCCCAGGCCCTGGCTGTGCTCGCCCAGGAGCCCTTCGACATCGTCTTCACCGATATGCGCATGCCGGGGATGAACGGTGCGCAGTTGCTCAACGAGGTCATGAAGCGCTACCCGCGGACGATTCGGATCGTCTTGACCGGATACGCCGAAGACCGGGCGGTGATGGAATGCATCGGAGCCACCCATCAATGGCTGCTTAAGCCTTGCGATGTCACCGTGCTCAAGACGCTTCTGGCTCGACTGCGAACCCTCAACCTGCGCCTCCAGCGCGAGGACATCTGCAGTCTGGTGGGCGGGCTCACTTGCCTGCCCAGCCTGCCCGCCGTCTATCAGCGCATGCTCGAAGCCGTCCATTCCCCGGGCACGCCCGTCGAGGTCATTGGCGAGATTGTGGCGCAAGACCTCGCCCTCTCCGCCAAACTGCTCCAGCTCGTCAATTCCGCGTTCTTCGGCTTCGCCCGCGAGGTCGCCACGCCCGCCGAGGCGGTGCAGTTGCTGGGCGTGAGCCGCATCTTGTCCCTCACGCTCGCGACGCACATCTTCAGCGCGCTCGACCCGACCCTCGACCCCAGCCTCGGCGTGCAGGAGATTTGGGAGCATAGCCTGCGTACGGCGGTCCTGGCTCGCAGCATCGTGCGCGCTGAGGCTGGCGATGCCAATCTCCAAGACCTGGCTTTCACCGGCGGGCTCTTGCACGACGCGGGCAAACTCATCTTTGCGGCCAACTTCCCCGACCGCTATCGCACCGTTCTGACCCAAGCACGCACCAGCCACCGGCCCTTGCCCGAAGTCGAGAATGAGCGCTTCGGCGCGACGCACGCAGACCTCGGCGGCTATCTGCTCGGCATCTGGGGCCTGCCCGTCGCCCTCGTGGAAGCTGTTACCTTCCATCACCAACCCGCCGCCGCCGCCGCCACAACCTTCAGCGCCCTCACCGCCGTCCACGTGGCCGACGCCCTCGACCAGGAAGCCCAGCCCGACCCATCCTGCCCGTGGCCGGTCCAGCTCGATCTCGGGCACCTCGATGCCCTCGGCCTGCAGGAGCGGCCCACCCACTGGCGTGCTTTTATCGAGTCGCGCCGCGCGCCACCGCCGCGTTAGGACCCTGGCGCCGCCGCGAGGTCTTCCTCCGGGAACCGCGGCGCGCGCCACAAGTGCACTAACCCCTGCCCGTTACTGGCCGCGAGCACCTCTCCGTTGGGCGAGAAGCCCACCGCGTTGAACGTCGAGCCCTGGCCCGCCAGCGTCAGCAATTCCTGCAGGCTGTCCACATCCCACAGTTTCACCGCTTCGTTGCCATCGCCCCCGATAGCCAACCGCCGGCCGTCGGGCGAAAACGCCACCGAATTCATCGCTTGCAGGAAACCTTGCAGCGTGACCAACCGCCGCCGCGTCGCCGTCTCCCAAAGCCCACCCGTTCCCATCCGTGTGACCACAGCGAAGCGCGTGCTGTCCGGGGAAAAGGCTGCCTGTGTAACCTGCCTGAGGCCCAGCTCTAAGTTCAGTTCGGTGCCCATATGCAAGTCCCACAAGTGCCCGGCACCCTCGTTGCCGCTGGCTAACAACCAGCGCTCGTCCGGAGAAAACTCGGTCGTGAAGAACCGGCCCCCGAGCCCCGCCCCCTGCCAGGCGTGCACTTCCTGTCCAGTGGTCACGTCCCAGGCGCGGAAAGCCGGCCCCTGGAAGTGGCGCGTCACCAAGTGCTGCGAGCGCGGCAGAAACGTCAGCGGAAAGCTCCGGTTGCCGGCCGCCTCCAGCGTCCGCACCACGCCGGGTTGCTCGAGGTCCCAGATCCGGAGCGGCCCATCCGGCGCAGCCCCCGCCACGTATCGTGTCTCGGGTGAGAGCAAGACGCGAAAGAGGTTCGTTCCGAGCTCGCACACCGGCTGTCGGTCCTGGAAATCCGTGCCGCCCCAGCGCACCGCCTGACCGTCGGTCGTCACCGCGACGAGCTCCCGACCGTCCGGACTAAAACCCCAAACCCGCACCGGCTCCGGCAACGTGAGGTGGGTCTGTTCGCTCGGCAATCGAGTCGTGTCCCACACACACACTTCCCCGTCTTTGCTCCCGCTGATCAACGTGGCGTTGTCCGGGCCTAAGGCCAGACTCCAGACCTCGAGCTGATGCCCGCGTAGCGTGGACAGCGGACGCAGGTTCGCCATCCAAGGCCGCGGCCGCCCGCCACGCCGTCCCGACTCGAACCGCGGGCTCTCCGGCCGCGGCCAACCGGACCGGGGCGGCTCCGGTCGTACCGGCAACCAGCGCAGTTGCGAGACATCCCACAGATGAATCGTCTGATCGGCGCTCGCCGAGGCCAACGTGCTGCCATCGGGCCAAAAGACCAGTGAGCTGACCCAGGTGCGGTGCCCCTCGAGCCGCCCAATCTCGCCTCCCCCAGTCACCTCCCACAGGCGGATCGACGACTCGACATAGCCTGCGCCCGAGGCCAACAACCGGCCATCCGGGGCGAAGGCCAACGCCCGCACTTCCTCCTCTGCGGCCTGAACAGTCCAACGTTCTTCGCCCGTGGCCGTGTCCACCACCCGCAACTTGCCGCCCTCCATGCCGTACGCCACCAGGCTCAGATCGGTCGCGACGGCTACCGGCGATCCACCCCGCCCCAACTCCGGCAGCGGCTGGCTGGCCAGCAACCGACCATCCGCCACCTGCCAAACGCTCACCGCACCGTCGGACGTCACTGCCAACAACCGCGCGCCGTCTTCCGAGAAGCGCAACCCGCGACACGAGCCGCCCACGGGCCAGTCCGCCACATACCGCCGCTCGCCCGCGTCCCACAACCGTAGCTTGCCCGCCCGGTTGCCGAAGCCCGGACCGTCTGTCGACCCAAACGCCAACAACGGGGCGACAGGCGAAAAGGCAGCCGGCGCCCGCAGGCCACGGGCGGGCAACCGCGCCACCTCCTGTCGCGCGCGCAGGTCCCATACGCTGATGCCCACCGCCGCCGCCGCGAGGGCGGCCCACTTGCCGTCCGCCGAAATCGTGAGCGAGGTGACCTCGTTCGATTGTTGGCACAAGGTGTAGAGGGCGTCGCTCCGACACTGTTGCCACAGATACCGCCACTCCCAACCGCGCAAGTCCGACGCCAGCACGGCCGAGTGGACCATCGGATCCGGCGCGAGCGCCCCGGTGAGCGCCGCGGGTCGTTGGGCCTCGAGCAGCGATTGTGCGCGGCCCAGGTTGTTCATCCGCAGGGCCTGTTGTACCAGGTTCATGTCCGCCGCGTAGGCCTTGCGCCGGGCCGCCAAGGCTTGGGCTTCGGCCAACTGCCGCGCCCCTTCGGCTTCCTCCCGCAGATGGCTTTGCTCCTGCTCCGCCTCGCGGGCCCGCTGGTACGCCTGGCTTTTCTCGACGAATTGCCAGGTCGTCAGCGACAGCCCCAGCACCAGCGCCGCCGCGATGGCGCTCGCCGCCGCCACCGCCAGCCGATTCCGCCGCACCAGTTTGCGGAAGCGGTACATCGCGCTCGGGGGACACGCCAACACGGGTTCGTTGTCCAAGTACCGCTGCACGTCCGTCGCCAAGGCATTGGCCGTCTCGTAGCGGCGCGTCCGGTCCTTTTCCAGCGCCTTCATCACGACCCAATCCAGCTCGCCTCGCAGCAGTCCGATGAGCTTGGCCGGTTCGGATTGCTGGTGTCGGGCGGTGGTGGTCGCCTCGGCGTTGAGCATCGTCCGCAGCCGCGTCGAGGGGCGTTGCGGCTCGGTCTCGCGGATCGTGCGCCGCATCTGGTCCAGGCCCACCGACACCAATTCCTGCGCGTCGAAGGGCGTCCGACCGGTCAGCATCTCGTAGAGCAACACGCCCAAGCTGTAGATGTCCGTCCGCGTGTCGATGTCCAACCCGCTCATCTCCGCCTGTTCGGGACTCATGTAGGCTGGTGTGCCGATGAACGATTGGAATTCCGTGAAGAGGGTCTTGTCGGTGAGCCGTTGCTCGATCGCCTTGGCAATGCCGAAGTCGATGATCTTAGGCACCGGCACCCCGTCGTGCAGCGTCACGAGGATGTTCGAGGGCTTGATGTCCCGATGGATGATGCCTTTCTGATGCGCATGTTGAATCGCCTGGCAGACCTTCACAAAGAGCCGGAGCCGGTCCTGGGTCGGCAGGTGGTTCTCGTCGCAGTACTGCGTGATGCGAATGCCCCGCACCAGTTCCATGACAAAGTACGGTCGACCCGTCTCGCTGGCCCCGGCATCTAGCACCTTCGCGATGTTGGGATGGTCCATCAGCGCGAGGGCCTGGCGCTCGCTCTCGAACCGCGCGATCACCGCCTTGGTATCCATCCCCGCCTTGATCACCTTCAGCGCCACCCGCCGCCGCACCGGCTCCTCCTGTTCCGCCATGAACACCGTGCCTACGCCGCCCTCGCCGATGGCTTGCAGCAGCTTGTACCGCCCGATCCGGTCCCCAGCCCGCTCCACCAGACTCGGCACCCCCGCGACGCTCGCCTCGACGCGTCCCGTCGCCGGCCGCCACGGCACGTCCATCACCGGCGTCTCCAAGAAATCGTCCGCCCGATCGTGCGCCAGGAGTCCCTCGACGGCGGCCCGCAACCGGTCGTCCCCGCCGCACGCCGCCTCGATGTAGGCTGCCCGGGTTGCCGGATCCGACCGTTCGAGTGCCCCGAGAAACACCTCGCGCTCGCGCGCCCCGACGGAGGTTTTTGTCTCTGCGCTCATTCAACGCTCATTCAATATCAACTACACATGCGCAAAACGGGGTTCAAACCCGCAACCGATCCCACCGGCGCTCCCGCACTACCCAACTCCACAACGCCCTAACGTCTAGCCCCCTGACCGCCTGCCCGCGGTCGAGTCCCCGCGCCGTCCGACCGCCGCGCTTGCGCCTCGATCTCACCCTCGACTGGTCTGCAGCCTGCGGCGCAGCCACGCCCGCGCGTACGTCCAGAGCCGTTCGGCCGACCGCAACGGCAATCCCAACGCCGCTGCCGCTTCGTCCATGGTCATCCCCACGAAGTACCGCAGCTTGACCAGGTCCGCGGCGGTCGCGTCCTCAGCGGCCAACTGATCCAGCGCCTCATCGATGGCCAACATCTCGTCGGTGGGCAGGGCCTGGACCAAGTGAGACTCGTGCAATTCCTCGCGTGCGGCGGCGCCCCCGCGTTTAAGACTGCGCTTGCGCCGGGCCGCCTCGATTAGGATCCGCCGCATCGCCTCCGCGGCAGCGGCGAAGAAATGGGCGCGGCCCTCGAACCGCGCGCCGGCGTCCCCGACCAGGCGCAGCCAAGCTTCGTGCACCAGGGCGGTGGGCTGAAGAGTGTGTCCCGGCGCCTCCTGAGCCATCTTCGAGGCGGCGATCCGGCGCAGCTCCCCGTACACCAGGGGCAAGAGTTCCTCGGCTGCCAGGCTATCTCCCTGTTGTGCAGCCTCGAGAATGCGCGTCACGTCGCTCACGTGCCCGACTATACTCATCCTGCCCGCAAAAGCCAATGGGCGCCAAGCCCCTGCCGGCCACCCACTACCCTGGCGCTGCGTACCGCCGCCTTTCGAAGCCCAACCGGCGCCAGGCCCAGCAGTGAGTGGAAGGCAACGCCTCACTGGTCGGCCGGCGGGGCGGGCGGGGCCGGGCGTGCAGCTTTTGAACACGCGTTGCTTTCGCGTCGCTTTCGGACTTGCCAACCGGGCTGCGCTTGTGGCTTACTGCGGGGCAGTTGTGCCGTGCAGTGCGGCGGGGCTGGGGTCAGCAAGGCGCGGAGTACCTGGCTGCCTCTGGCTGGTGCGGGTGTGGTTCAATGGTAGAACGCGGGCTTCCCAAGCCTGAAGCGAGGGTTCGATTCCCTTCACCCGCTCCAATCCTCCAGCCTCAATACCAACAACTTGCAGCGGCGCGATCTGCGCCTTGGGGATTTTCCTGAAAGATTCCTGAAAGATTTCCCCCGCATTACTGGCCAAACTTAACCAGACCACGGCCATGAAGCGGGGTCGATTTCCGCAGCGCATCAAGCGCGGCTCGTGCGTCGTCACGATCTACAAGACGCCGAGCAACGGCTACGATTTGTTCACCGTGGCCCACTACGACGCCGGAGGTAAATTCTGTCGCCGCACGTTCGCGGACCTCGACCAAGCACGCAGTGCAGCGGAGAAGACAGCGGAGAGCCTGGCCGGGGGCACGACCGACACACACGTCCTGACCGGCGAGGAGTTGCTGATCTACCGGCGTGCCACGGAGGCCCTAAAGAGTATCGGGGTGCCGCTGGACCTGGCCGTTATGGAGTTCACGCGGTCGATGACGCGGGGCCAGCGCACGGATGCAGACGGCGCACCTGGGGCGGTTGAGCCGACATCTCGCCCCGGTGCCGTGAAGGCAGGCGGAGTTGAACCGCGCAGAGGGTGTTCTCGCTCTGACTGGCGAATAGCTTCAAAGCTACGATTCGGCGCGGCGGCAACCGACATGCTCCCTTCGCCCAGTCATCAAACCTCAGCCCGCTGAGTATTCCGAAGTTCTGCCCAGACTTGTCGCAACACTGGGTCGGCCAGAATGAGCGGCTGAAGCTCTAGCCATCTGGACTGTGATCGGGCTGCCATCGCCTCGATCTCAGTCTGCTCGGCCTGCCGCGCTTCCTGGAGCCTGGTGTAGGATGTTTCAATCCCGGCCTTGATTCGGTTAATGGTCTTGCGTTCTCGCGCCCGCCTCAAATTTCGCCGCGACGCAGATCGCTTACGCGGCGTGCTCAAACCTCGCGTGGCTGCACCGCCAAGTGCGGCAAGTGACACCGGCGAGCCTCGGCGCTGGTTCCAGGCCATCGCTGCCATATCGCGGGCGGGGTGGTTCACCGGGACCATCGCCCCGCATGTCGAGCAGGCGACACCCACGCCAAGGGTTTGATGGTCGTGGATGAAATCGCTGGCACCGCCACAAAAGGGGCAGACCTTCAGTCCCGGCGCACAAGACGGAGCATGAACAGACTCGTTCGTATTCTTCATGCACTATCTACGCGGGCGTAGAGCGCGACTTGGCAGGTCAAGAGAGAGCGTTTGCCTCACCAGGTCGAAAAAGGAGACAAGAAGCTCCGCAAGCGCCGCTTGTCAGCGTTTCAAATACGATAGTGCCCCTGGTGGCGTCCCGCGCTCGTGCGACCGCCTACCAGTGTGCTCCCGTGGTCGTCACCGGCGCATTTGTCGGGCACCCAGGGGTGACAAGTGCCTGCAAGAGATTTGCGGATTCGATGCCTCGGAAGTGCTTCGGCCAGTGCGATCAAGACGACTTCCGACCAACGGAAATAGCGCGAAACCGAGCTTGTTTTCGCTGGCGCTCAGGAGCAAAATCTCACGGGCTGTTGTTCGGTGCGGATACCTTCTTCTTGTCGAACGACTTGTGGGGATGTATAAGGTGTCCTTTTTGAACGAGTGACTGATCTGAGTGAACCAGTGTTGGGCTTGTG
>Ga0194110_10009002_pt1 | contig 11297 bp, 7 predicted proteins | sample TA2Kig1200mmetaG_FD_146192 | JGI IMG/M metagenome (GOLD analysis project Ga0194110, IMG submission 146192) | Freshwater microbial communities from Lake Tanganyika, Tanzania - TA2015032 Kigoma Deep Cast 1200m | ecosystem: Environmental > Aquatic > Freshwater > Lake | place: Tanzania: Lake... | reverse complement strand
GAGTGAATGGCTGGGCCGAAGAACGCATCATCACCTTGCCCGAAATCCGGGAATGGAAATCAGAGGGGCGCCTTCCCCTTATGGTAACCGCCACTTGTGAATTCACCCGTTTCGACAACCCGGGTGGACTGAGTGCCGGAGAGGCCGTTATGCTCAACCCTCTTGGGGGAGCCATCGCACTGATGACCACCACACGGATCACTTTTACCTTCGGTAACAAAATGCTCAGTACGCGCCTCTACAGAGATGAGTTGTTTCGCGTGGGATCGAATGGACAATACCCCACCATGGGTGAGGTGTTCATGCGCGTGTCTAATTCCGACCTGGGCTCGATCAACACCCGCAACTTCACCCTCCTGGGCGACCCCGCTTTGCGATTGGCCTATCCAAACGATGGAATTGACGTGAGCCGCATCAACAACGTTCAGGTGACCCCCTACGGCGACACCTTAAAAGCCCTTGCACTCATGCGCATAGACGGAGAAGTGGTGGATGCACAGAGCGGTCTCAAGCGCACGAACTTTCAGGGCGAATTGGTGCCATCGGTCTTCGACAAAACCACGACCGTGCGCACCCTGGGGAACAGCAGCGATTCTCCCCCCACTTCCTACCCCGAATGCCGCAACCTGCTCTACCGGGGCCGGGCCAGCATTCAGAATGGTGACTGGTCGTTCAGTTTTGTAGTGCCCCGCGATATCGCTTACCAATATGGATCCGGGCGAATTAACCTCTATGCAAAAGGCCCAACGGGTGATGCAGCGGGCGACTACCGCGAGGTGATTGTGGGTGGCACCGCCACCACCGTGGCCCCCGACAACCGAGAGCCTGAAATCCGCCTCTACATGAACGACCGCAGTTTCAGAGATGGTGGAATTACAGATGCCAACCCGCTCTTTCTGGCAGATCTCTTCGACAGCAGCGGTATCAATACCACTGGCGCTGGTATTGGTCGCGACATCACCCTCATACGTAACGATGAGGTGAACAGTCCGATTATACTCAACCAGTTTTACGAGTCGGCGCTCGACGACTACACCCGGGGCGAGATTCGCTACCCATTCTTTCGTCTGGATCCTGGGCGTTATCAGCTCAATATGAAGGTATGGGATGTGCACAACAACTCATCGACCCGCTCCCTTTCGTTTGTGGTGGTCGACGGCGCCCGGCTGCTCGTTTCGCGCCTCATAAACTACCCGAATCCATTCTCCGGCCAGACCACCTTCCAATTCGACCACAACCGGCCCGACCAGCCCCTGGAAGTGGGTTTAGAGATTTACAATACCCTGGGGCGCCTGGTGAAATCCATGCGCAGCAACATCCAAACGGAGGGGTATACCAACAACAGCCTGACCTGGGATGGCCTCGATGATTGGGGCAACTATATGGGCAACGGCATTTATGTCTATCACCTATGGCTGCGCACCGCCACCGGGGAGTCGGCCTCCGAGTCCCAAAAACTCGTAATTTTGCGTTAATTGTCTTTTTTCATCCTATGATACCCCCTTGTTTTTAGTACACCGAACCCCCACTCCATGAAAATATTCGCCGGATTCCTGATTCCGACCCTGATCACTGCCACGTTTTTGTTCCACACACCCCCCGTTCGGGCGCAGATTACACCCGGACAATTGGGCGGGGGCAACCTAAATACCATCACGACCGCCGTGCCCTTCCTGCTGATTTCGCCCGATGCACGCGCCGGTGCCATGGGAGAAGTGGGTGCGGCCACCCTGCCGGATGTCAATAGCATACATTGGAACGGTGCCAAATTGGCATTCGCAGAAGATAATTTGGGGATCGGCATCAACTACAATCCTTGGTTGCGCAACCTGGTGCCCGATATCAGCCTGTCGTATGTGAGTTTCTACAAGCGCCTCGACAATATGCAGACGATTGGCGGCTCGCTGCGTTACTTTTCACTGGGCGACATCACCTTCACCGACATCACTGGTCAACAGATCGCCACTTTCAAACCCAATGAGTTTGCGGTAGACGGGGTTTATTCGCGCAAATTGGGCGATAAATTCAGTATGGGCATTGGTTTGCGCTATATCTACTCGAATTTGGCAGCCGGCCTCGACCAAAACCAACAAACCATACCGGGTCAATCCTTCGCGGGGGATTTATCTGCCTACTACCGCACCCCCGCCACGGTAATGGGGAAAGATGGTGAAATCGCATTTGGCGCGAGCATCACCAATCTGGGTGCCAAAATCGCCTACTCGGAATCTGGAAACACAAATTTCCTGCCTACAAACCTGCGTTTGGGCACCACCGCCACAGCGCAAATCGATGCCTTCAACCGCCTCAGCGTTTCGCTCGACCTCAACAAGCTCCTCGTGCCCACCAACCCTATCTACGCCCGCGACACCAGCGGTCGGTTGATTCCCGATCCTCAAGGGGGTTATGTGATTGAAAAGGGCGAAGACCCCAACAAAAAATCGGTTTTGGAAGGGGTATTTTCCTCATTTGGCGACGCTCCGGATGGCAGTTTAGAGGAATTGCGTGAGATTAATTTATCGCTTGGTCTCGAATACTGGTACAACAATGTCTTCTCGCTGAGGGGGGGCTATTTCTATGAGCACCCGACCAAAGGTGGCCGTCAATTTGTGACCATGGGAGCGGGTCTCCACTACCAGGTGTTCCACATTAACTTTGCCTATCTCGTTCCCACCACCCGCTTACAGGGCGGGCATCCTTTGGAGAATACCCTGCGCTTTGGCCTCAACTTCGATTTGGCGGCCTTTGCAGCAGGTGGCGAATAAAACATATAATGATCCACGGGTTTGAATTCGGCGTATTCCAGGAAAACACCTATTTGGTGTATGATGCAAACGGAAACACGCTGATAGTAGACCCGGGTTGTCAGTACCCCGAGGAACAACAGGCCCTCAAGGATTACATTGAAGACCAAGGACTTCATCCCGTCCGCCTGCTCAATACCCACTGCCACATCGACCACATCTTAGGAAACGACTTTGTGAACCGGACCTACGGCCTCCGGCCCTGGATCCACCGTGACGATGAGACCGATTTGAATCGACTTACGGCCTATGCACCCGTATTTGGGATACAGGCAACCGCCTCTCCTCCCCCAGAAGGCTACCTGTCGGAGGGCGATGAAATTCATCTGGGAGAAATTACCCTGAAAGTACGCGAGGCGCCCGGACACTCGTTGGGCAGTCTGGTGTTCATTAATGACGCCGAGGAATGGGTGCTGGGCGGTGATGTGCTCTTTCAGGGCAGTATCGGTAGAACCGACCTGCCGGGGGGTGAATACAACACCCTCATCGCGTCTATCCACCGCTGCCTGATGACGCTACCCGATGCCTATTCTGTGTACTCCGGCCACGGTCCCGCCACCCGCATCGGCCAAGAGCGGCGGTACAACCCATTCATCAACGGCGTAATGAAGGAAGGCTGATCCTTATTATCACCCATCAACCCATACAGAGATGCCGGTCGACCGCCTGATTATCCTTCTGCTCCTCGCCTGCAGCACGGCGCGTGTGGCCGGACAAAGCCAGGCCTCCCAGACCTATTTCGGCAAAAACCGCATCCAGTTCAAGTTTTATGAATGGTCGATGCTGGAAAAGGACAACGTTCAGGTCTATTTCCACATGGAAGCCGATGAACTGGGCCGTTATACCCTGGCCATAGTGCCCGAACAAATCCGTGAGATGGAGGAGTTGCTCGGCTACCATTCCGACGACCCCTACCAGGTCATTGTCTACCAAACCCACAACGACCTCAAGCAATCAAATTTGGGATTCGACCTCGACCAATATAATCGTGGGGGTCTGACCCGGTTGGGGGGCAATAAGGTTGTGGTCTACTACCACCAGGAGCGCGAGAAATTTCATGAGGAGCTGCGCCGCGGGGTGGCGCGGGTGCTGATAGAAGAGATGCTCTACGGGGGCAGACTCACCGAGCGGGTACAAAATTCTGCCCTGATTTATTTGCCCGATTGGTATGAACAGGGCCTTCTCGCCTACATCCAATCGGGTTGGAATTTCGAGCGCGACAACCGCCTCAGGCAGCAATTGAAGGTGGGTGGCATCCGTCGGTTTAGTCAACTCATCAACTGCGACCCGGAACTCGCCGGGGTGAGTTTTTGGCACTATATTACTGAGCGGTATGGGGCATCTTCGCTCTCCAACGCCCTCTACCTGACACGGGTGAACCGTGATTTCCGCAGTGGAATGGCCTATGTGACAGGGACCAAGATGAAGGCCATCGGCAAGGACTGGTTGAACTATTATACGGATCGATTTGCGCAAGACGACTCGGGTCGACTAGCACCCAAGGTCGACAGCATCCTTCGTCCGCTTTGGCGCCGTGCTGAAACAATGGGTTTGGCCATGCACCCCAAGGGCCGGTTACTGGCACGCATGGAACAGAAAAACGGGGAGCGCCGGCTAACGGTTGAAGAGGTGAGCACCGGTAGAATCCTGTTTAAGCAGTGCAGCGGGGTGAAGTGGCAGGCCTCACCACCCGGTGCAGCGGAGCCCTTGTTTGCCTGGCAGCCCGGCACCGAGTTGCTGCATTATTTCTATGAGGTAAAGGGGCGGATTCGATATGGACAGCTGAGTTGGAAGGCCTCGGGGGAGAGAGAACTTATGGACATACTGTTGACCGGGGTGGACCAGATCAACGGCCTCGATATGCACCCATCCGGGCGATATCTGGTTTTGTCGGCCCGAAAAAATGGGCAAAATGACCTGATGGCCTTTTTCCCAAAATCACGCACTTTTCAGCCGCTCACCCTCGACCTCTGCGATGAGTTGTCGCCCCGGTTCCTCACCAATGAATGGCTGCTCTTTTCTGCCGTGCCCTGCGGAGATTCCCTCAATCCAAATCTACATCCCGATCTGTTTGCAGCCATGGTGAGGGAGCTCCGCATCGACACCATGGTGAACCTTACGCGCTCCATTGGCGTCTCAGAGCTGTCACCCCGACGAATCGACAGCGAACGATTTGTTTTTCTTTCCGATGCATCTGGTATTCCTTCGCGTCACCTAGCCCGTATAGATTTTTTTGCGGATACCACAAAAAAAACAAATTTCACAGATTCAACCGATAACCAAGATCTCGTAGGTTTCGCAAAGGTCATACCCTCCCTTACATTATTAGATTGTGGACGCGCCCCCGATCCGATCGTACGCCTGCACTCAGGACTGCCCGGCAACTTTTGTATGGATGAAATCCAGAGCCCGCGTACAGGCAGTGTAGTCAATATACAACTTCTTGAGCCAACTCAAGCGGATTTGAACCCAACCCCAGCGCCCCCCACTCGGTTACGCGCAGAGCGGGGGGGATATGCAAGTGGCCTACCCGTACCTAGTGCTTTGGCTACCCAGAGTAGGCCGTCGAATCGGGTATTCGGACAAAACCCTGCGGTGGGTTTGCAGGGGTCGGGACTCATCGACAACCGTCAGTTTGGAGCCACGGCCCATCTCGATGCCACGGGCGACTCAGCCTCGGCCTATAGATATCTTCCGCCTGCTCGTTATCCGCTGCTCGAGGTTGAAGGGTCGGGGGGCGACAGCCTTCCTCCGTATATTTTCATTCAGGAGCCTGAATTTGCGATGAAGGAAGACCCGTTGGAGCGAGCGGAGCGCAATAAACAGAGGAGGATTCAGCCTTACGTGCCCGCTATGGGCATTGAGTTTATGGTGTCGCAGGCAGGCAACACGCTGTTTCAGCCCGATATGCCCTCGTTCACCATCTCAACCATTAGCAACCTGCAGGGTTTGGGTGGTGGTTTCATTTTCAAAGGCAGCGCCTCCGACCTCTTAGAAGATTACCGCATCAGTGCTGGTGCCATGATGGCAGGAGGTTCGAGTGGCAACCAGTATTTCGTGATGTATGAGTCGCTCAAGAAGCGAATCGACCGTAAGTTCATGCTGGTGCAGGGGCGTTCCACCTATGAGGGCGACCCTATCACGGTTTTTGGTCCCACCGCTTACCGCCGTAATGTGCTCGAGGGTTTGAGTCAGTTTTCCTTTCCCTTTCACCGCTACTCCAGTCTGCGCGTATCGGGCATGTACCGTACGGAACGTCTCTTGCCGCTTTCTACCGACCTATACAGCATTTATCGTCAGGGTATTTTGAACCATCTGGCTGCCCTCAAGGCCGAGTTTGTTTATGACAACACACGCGATCTGGGTCCCAACCTGTTGAGCGGAACCCGCTGGAAATTGTCGCTCGAATCCTATGCTTTGTTGTCACCCCGAGACGCATCGATGAACTTATTGCAGCTCGACTACCGGCGATACATACGCCTCTACAAAAACATGATCTGGACGGGCCGTACGCATTTGGCGGCAGGTTTGGGTGGACAAAAAACCCTCTTTTTGCTGGGGGGTGTGGAGAATTGGCTGCTTCCAAAGCGCGACAATCTTCTTCCGCCGCCGGCCAATGTTTCGTATGCCTATGAGGCCCTGGCAGCACCCATGCGAGGGTTCTGGCAAAACAGCCGGAATGGATCCAACCTAGCCCTATTCAACACCGAGATCCGGTGTCCCATCGTGCAGGTCCTTTCGCGCACACCGGTGGCATCAGAATTTTGGAGGAACTTTTCCGTCATCTCTTTCTTCGATATGGGCACGTCCTGGAGTGGCGTAAACCCATTCGCCGAAGAGAACCCTTTAAATGTACGATTTTATGAAAACGGCCCGGTGCGGGTAAAGGTCATCACCAGTCGCGACCCCATCCTGATGGGCTATGGTTACGGTGTGAGAATGCGGGTGTTGGGTTACTACCTACGCATTGATCGCGCACAGGGCATCGACGATGGGCAGCGTCTGCGCCGCTTGTGGCATTTCTCGCTCAATTTTGATTTCTGAGTTCTGCGACCCCCAGGAACCCCCTAACCATCGCCAATTGCGCCAATATATAGGTGCCCATGACAGTGAGTTGCGCCCCGGGGAAGGGTGCCATGAACTTATCGCAGGCTAGGGTGGCATCGGAGGCCACAAACAAAGTAGCGCCCAGGGCAAGAAGAGTGGCCGATCCCCATCCCTCGCCGCCGGAATGCGTATTCCTTTTCCGGATATAGTTCGACAATGCCAGTAGCCACATCAGGGTGATCACCGCCATGTAAACCACCACGGGTAGGATCAGTTCACCCAATCCAGAATACAACACATACAACAGTGAAAGGGGAATCAGCACGGCCGGCCATGCCCTTTGGTCGATCCATGTCGAAGCAACCCCTCCAGAATGCCTCCTGTGTGCTTTCACAAACAAAACAATATACAATAGGTTTGCGCAAAGGAATGCGGTGAGTCCACCCACAAAATAACCTTCATCTTTCCCAATCAGGAGCGTATCGCCAAGGCCCGACAAAAACAATGCCCCGATAAGGATCCGAACCCCTGATGTTTGTCGCTCCCCGGCCGTCGTTTGGCGGTAAACTGCAAGGATCAGCAGCGGCATCAGCATCACCTTGCTGAGGGGCACCCATTGCCCTGGGAGGAACCGCAGGAACACCAAATGCAGGAAGCCCATGAAGGCATAGCTCCAATAATCCGAAACACTCGCTTCCTTTTTTGGAGTCATCATATTCATATAAACATTAAATAAATTATGCCCATAATCGTCAAAATCAAGCGAAAAATCTCCCAAATGCGTGCAGATGCCTGCTTTTCGAGCAGCATCCCCAGAGTGGCGGAGGTTACGAAAATCCAAAGGGCAAGCATACCCTTTTCATTCACGCTCGTTTGCTCATGTCTAAACAGAAAAAAGGTGGTCACCCCGAGCAAAAGCAAATGCTGAGCGAGCACATACACATTCAGCCCCGTGCCCACCACTACTTGATCGACCAGTGAGCGCGACTGGGTGGAACCAACGACAATTTGGTCTGTGCAGTGCCCCCCATGACCCGTTTGGCTCATCATCTTATTCCCTTCCGGATGCCAACCAGGACGGCCGAAGAGCACACGAACGACCTCACGCCATCCGCGGGCGGACGTCAGGTCCTTCCCGATCGTACCGAAGTGAGCCACCTGAGCATAGACCGGATTCCAGGAATTGATAGGCGTGGTGATGCCATAAACGACCGGGGCACGTTCAGGCTCGAAAGTACCGAAGAGCTTGTCCCAAATAATCAAAACGCCCGCGTGGTTCTTATCGATATACTCCGGATTGCGACCGTGGTGAACCCGATGGTGGGAGGGCGTGTTGAATACGTATTCGAGCCATCCCATTTTGCCAATGTACTGCGTATGAATCCAAAATTGGTAAAGGGTATTGTAGGCCATCAACAACAAGAACCAATAGGGGTTGAAGCCCAGAAGGGCGAGAGGAGCATATACGGCGGCGGTGAATATTTTGTGTAATGCCCCCTGACGAAGGGCGACCGATAGATTATAGTGTTCGCTCTGGTGGTGCACCACGTGGCCAGCCCATAAGAGGTTCACCTCGTGGCTCCAGCGGTGCGCCCAGTAGTAGCAGAAGTCGACCAGCAGGAAGAGCCCGAGAAGGGTCCACCCTTTGATGGGAAGGGTGGTGAGGCGAAAATACTCATAGACCCAGTAATAGAGGGCCACGCTCACCACCTTTGAGAACACACCGAATACCTGTTCTGTGACCCCACAACTGATGTTGGTGAGGGCGTCTGCCAGGCGGTAAACGCCCCCCTTGCGGAAGCGGTCCCACGCCACTTCTATTCCGATGAGGATGAAAAAAACGGGGATGGAGAGCACTATCGGATTGAGACTCATAAGCGTGACAGATTATTTCAACAATAGCCCACGTGCGTGAGAGATTATTTCAAAAATGGCCCATAAATATCGTACTTTTGCAGGATAATCCGATTCGAATATGAACCCTATGTTTTTACTGCTCGGAAATATTGGTGGGACGGAGCTCATTCTGATCCTTTCAGTGATTCTTATATTTTTCGGTGCCAAACGAATCCCCGAACTGGCCAGGGGTCTGGGGAAGGGCATCAGGGAGTTTAAAGATGCCTCATCGGGAGTGCGCCGCGAGATTGAAGAGGGCATGCACACCACGCCCGACGATCCCAAAGAGCGTCGCCCTTGAGCGCCTATCACCAATTGTCGGACCTTCAACGCGCGCTGAAGGCGGATGAGTTGTGCTGTGTTGACATGGTGCAGGCCTTTTTGAAGCGAATCAGGGAACGTCCTGAAATCAATGCTTTCTTGGAGGTTTATGACGAGGAGGCCATAGAGCGGGCTGCCTGGTTGGATGCAGAGCATGTTGCGGGGCGCTGGTATCCTCTGAGCGGGATGGTGATGGCATTAAAGGACAACATCGCCTACAAAGGTCATCGATTTAGTGCCTCATCGAAAATACTGGAGGGTTTTGAATCGCTTTTTTCTGCCACGGCTACACAGCGACTTTTCGATGCCGGAGCCATTTTCATAGGTCGGGTGAATTGCGATGAGTTTGCCATGGGCTCCTCCAACGAAAACTCTGCCTTTGGTCCGGTTCTGAACCCCCTCGACTCACAGCGGGTTCCGGGAGGCTCGTCGGGTGGTTCGGCAGCCGCCGTAGCCGCTGGGTTTTGTCACGCCGCTCTGGGCAGCGATACTGGCGGATCGATTCGTCAACCCTCTGCCTATTGTGGGGTGGTGGGACTCAAACCGACTTACGGCCGGATTTCGAGACACGGATTGATCGCTTTTGGTTCGTCTTTCGATCAGATTGGTCCGATCACCCACAGTCTGGAGGATGCAGCCCTGCTCACCGAAATAATGGCAGGGGCCGACGACTACGACGGTACTTGTAGTCGACGCCCTGCCTCCGAATGCCGAATGCCGACGGAGCCAAAAGGCAACGGCCGACTCAAACTGGTGGTGTTGGAGGATCTGGAAGATTCGGGCGGACTCGATCCACAGATGTTTGAGGCCTACCAAAATCTATTGGTGCGGTTAAAAGCAGAGGGCCATCAAATCATCACCCGGAGCCTACCCGAACTCAAATACAGTATCCCCACCTATTATATATTGGCTACCGCCGAAGCCAGCTCGAATTTGTCGCGCTACAGCGGTGTCCATTACGGCTACCGAAATCCGGATGCCACCACCCTCGAGGAGACCTACAAAAAATCGCGTACGGAAGCCTTCGGCAAGGAGGTGCGCCGGCGAATTATGCTGGGCACTTTTGTGCTCAGTGAGGCATATTACGACGCGTATTATAGCAAGGGCCAAAAGGTACGGCGCTTGCTGCGTGACAAATCCTATGCGCTTCTGGAGGGCGCCGACGCACTGCTGTTGCCCACCACCACGGGGGCTGCTTTTCGTTTTGGCGAGAAATCGGACGACCCGCTGCAAATGTACAAGGAGGACATGTTTACCGTATTGGCCAATTTGAACGGCTTCCCCGCCGTTTCCGTTCCTTTTGCGCTTAACAGGGAGCGATTGCCGCTGGGCATACAGTTGATGGGCAGGCCCTGGGAAGAAGGCCAACTTTTGAGAATGGCGGCCATACTCCATCCCCACCGAGCTGTTTCAACACCATTAGATGCATAACTTTTACGACCTGAAGTTGGTGAAGCAGCGTGCGTCACCTATATTTATTTCCTGATTATCCCACTCCTCCTGCCTAATTGCGCCTATGTTTAACGACGACGAAGATGACGATGACTCCGCTTCCAATGAGTATATTTTAGAACTGCTGGAACGCTATCAGTCATCGGTCGCAAACGGGGAATCCGCCTTTTTTATGGAGGACGAACTGAGCAGCCTTTGTGATTATTTCCTCGAAATGCAGGATCTGGAGCAGGAAGAGGTTGTGGCTGAAATGGGCCGGCGCATGTATCCCGAATCCAACTTTTTTTTGATTCGTCAGGCTAATCTGCTGCTCGACAAAGATATGCTGGACGAGGCTGAGGAATTGATGACGCAGGTGAGGGACACAGGGGAGCAGGAAATGGAATACTACCGTGTGTACGGACGCATTAACCTGCTCAAGGGCGAATGGGAGAAGGCCGAGAGTTATCTGAAAACCACTTTGGAACTATCGGGAAACACAGATGTGCTCACGATGGGAATACTCGCGGGGATCTACAACACTCTGGGCAATTACCAAGAAGCCCTGAATATGGCTAACCAGGTGCTCCTGGAGCCCACAGAGGATAATGAAATCCGGGAAAGGGCCATGCTGGATATGGCCATGGCCTATCAGGAACTGGAGGACATCGATGGAGCCATCAACCGCTACCAGAAGATCATCGATGAGGAACCCTACAACGCCCACGCCTGGCAATATTTGGGCACGTTCTACAACGACACGGGACTCTTCGAGCGGGCGCTGAAGGCCTTCGACTA
>Ga0194110_10009001_pt1 | contig 11297 bp, 7 predicted proteins | sample TA2Kig1200mmetaG_FD_146192 | JGI IMG/M metagenome (GOLD analysis project Ga0194110, IMG submission 146192) | Freshwater microbial communities from Lake Tanganyika, Tanzania - TA2015032 Kigoma Deep Cast 1200m | ecosystem: Environmental > Aquatic > Freshwater > Lake | place: Tanzania: Lake... | reverse complement strand
CGTCGAGCAGCATCCCCACCGACACCAGGCCGATCAGGCCCAGCCAGCCGAGGACGACGCGCACCGGCGCCGACAGGCGCAGCAGGGGCAGGGCGACGACGAGCAGGGAGCCGGCCGCGAACTCCCACAGCCGGGCGAAGGTGTCGAAGTACGCCGCCTCCTGGACGGTGGCCGTCCGGATGACGGAGTAGGCCAACGACGCCGCGAACACGACGCCGAAGGTGGTACCCACGACGCGGGCCGGCGCGAGCGACCACCGGCGCACGACGACCTGGCACGCCGCGAGGAGGACGATCCAGAGGACGAAGGCCTGCCCCTGCACCGACAGCGACCAGAAGTGCTGGAGCGGGCTGGGGATGTCCGAGCGCACGTAGTAGTTGACCGCCTCCGCGGACAGCACCCAGTTCTGCACGTAGAGCAGCGACGCCCAGGTCTGCTCCCAGATCGACGGCCAGCGCGAGGCCGGGTAGAAGGCGTGTGCGGCGGCGAGGACGGCGAGCAGGGTGACCGCCGCCGCGGGGAGCAGACGCCGGAACACCCCGACGAGCCGCTCCAGCGGCGAGACGCGGACACCCGCCTGCATCCGGGTGAGGAACGTCCGCGTGAGGAAGAACGCGGAGAGCATCAGGAAGACGTCCACGCCGCCGGAGACGCGCCCCAGCCAGACGTGGTACCCCACCACCAGCAGGATCGCCAGGGCGCGCAGCCCGTCGATGTCGGGGCGGTAATCGGATCGGACCGTCGTCGACGGCCGGTCGGAGAGCGGACGGGCCTCAGCCGGACGCCGAGTGCACGTCCGGGCCGTCATCGCGCGTGCTCGCCGAAGATCCGCTGCCAGGCGTCGGCGGACACCAGATCGGGCATCTCGTTGCGGTAGCGGCGGGAGAGCTCGTTCCAGCGTGCGGAGAGACGGAGGCTCAGCAGCGCGCCGCGGACGATCGACCGGCGCATCTGCTTGCGGTCCCGCTGGTACCAGGCGACACCGATGCCGTCCGGCGCCGTGACCAGCGCCGAGTCGATGTCCGCGAACCGCCACCACGTGATGTCGGGGGCCGGGATGATGCGCTCCGGGTTCTGCTTGCTGCCCGGCGACTCCTTCACGAAGAGCTGACGGAACGCCACCCGCAGGGCCAGGGCGAACGTGGCGAACGGGTTGGTGGGCCGGCGGACCGTGCCGAGGAAGGCCCGCGACGACCGGCGCACGGGCGGGATTGAGGAGAGGTCCTCGACCACCCGGGCGTCGACGAAGTGCGTGCGCATCTCGCGGACGTCGCCCTGGCGGGAGCCCAGCCACTCGGGCAGGGACGCGGGACCCGCGAACACGTCGGCGAGCGCCTGGTGGCGCAGGCGGACCGTCGAATACTGCAGCATGAACAGCAGCTTGAGGTCGCCCAGGAAGGAGTGGAGGGGCAGGTACCCGCCGCGCGGCACGTCCGAGTGCAGCAGACCGGTGATGACCCGGTTCCGGTGGATGAAGTACTCCTCCCACGTCCGGGTGGGGTCCTTGTCGTGCCAGGCCATGTGCCAGACCGCGACGCCGGGGAGGCTCACCGTCGGGAAGCCGTGGCGTGCCGCCCGCAGCGAGTACTCGATGTCGTCGAACTTGAGGAAGACCGGGAGCGAGAGCCCGATGCGGCGCAGGATCTCCGCGGGGATGAGGCACATCCACCAGCCGTTGAAGTCCGCGTTCAGCCGGCGGTGGATCTCCGGCGTCTCGCGCAGCGTGTCCTCGGCGAAGTCGTGGTCGTACTCGCTGTCGCCGGAGGCGACCATCCACGACTTGCGGGCGTCCCAGACCTCGCCCTGGGTGTACAGCACGGCCCGCTCGTCCAGGTGGAGCATGCCGCCGCCGACGATCGTGGGCGTGACGGCGAAGTCGGCGAAGCGCACGGCGCGGAGGATGGCCTCCGGCTCGCTAATCGCGTCGTCGTCCAGGAGCAGGACGTAGTCGCTCGACGACGAGGCGAGCGACTCCAGCATGGCCCGGGAGAACCCGCCCGACCCGCCGTAGTTCGGCTGGCGCACGACGTGCAGGAGGTCGCCCAGTCCGGCGGCGATGTCGTCGAACCCCGGCTGGTCCTGGACCAGCTGCGTGCCCTGGTCGACGACGATGACGCGGTCGAGGGCCTCCTGGATGTACGTGTTCTGCCCGACGGCGCGGATCTGGTCGAGGCAGTAGGTGGGACGGTTGAACGTGGTGATGCCGACGGTGGCCCGACCGCCGACCCACTCCTCGTCGACCTCGACGCTCCACTCGGCCTGCACCAGCGTCGCGTCCGACTGCGCGCAGGCGAGGTCGAACCAGTAGTAGCCGCCGTCGACGAACGAGCGCACCGGCAGGTCGAACTCCACGACCTCGTTCTCGAACTGCTTCGAGGCGACCGCCGACGAGCGGCCCCGCGCGCTCGACTTGTAGACCGAGACCAGCCCCTCGCCCTCCAGCTGCAGCCGGAGGCGCACATCGCGGACCGACGTCCAGCGCTGCCAGTAGCTCGCGGGGAACGCGTTGAAGAACGTCCCCATCGAGATGCGCTTGTGCGCGAAGACGCGCACCGACCGGCGGCCGACGATCTCGTAGGCCTCGCCCGGCTGGGAGCCGTCGCCGGTCCCCGTGTCCACGTACAGCGAAGAGACCTCGGCGACGCCCTCGACGGGGAAGACGACGTTGTTGACGGCGATGCGGCGAGCGGTGTCGGTCATCTCAGCCCTCGTTGAGCGTGTTGTTCCACATGGACAGGGCGGAACCGATCGCCATGTGCATGTCCAGGTACTGGTAGGTGCCGAGGCGTCCGCCGAAGTGCACGCCCTGCTCGCCCTTCGTGAGCTCGCGGTAGGCGAGCAGGCCCGAGCGGTCCTCCGGCGTGTTCACCGGGTAGTAGGGCTCGTCCTCGCGCGTGGCGAACCGCGAGAACTCGCGGACGATGACGGTCTTGTCCGTCGGATAGCGGTCCGCGCGCTCGGGGTGGAAGTGCTTGAACTCGTGGATGCGGGTGTACGGGGCGTCCGCATCGGCGTAGTTCATGACGCTGGTGCCCTGGAAGTCGCCGATCGGCAGGACCTCCTGCTCGAAGTCGAGCGTGCGCCACGACAGCTCGCCCTCGGCGTAGTCGAAGTAGCGGTCGACGGGGCCGGTGTAGACGACCGGCACCTGACCGACGGTGGCCTTCTTGTTCAGCGGCTGCGACTCGTCGAAGTAGTCCGTCGAGAGCTTGACGTCGATGTTCGGGTGGTCCGCCATGCGCTCGAGCCAGGCGGTGTACCCGTCGACGGGCAGACCCTCCCACGTGTCGTTGAAGTAGCGGTTGTCGTACGTGTAGCGCACGGGCAGTCGCGAGATGACCTCGGCGGGCAGGTCCTTCGGGTCGGTCTGCCACTGCTTCGCGGTGTAGTCGCGGATGAAGGCCTCGTACAGCGGACGGCCGATGAGGGCGATCGCCTTCTCCTCGAGGTTCGCGGCATCCTTGGCGTCGAATTCGCCGGCGAGCTCCTGGACGAGCGCGCGCGCCTCGCCCGGGGTGTACGCGGCCTGGAAGAACTGGTTGATGGTGCCGAGGTTGATCGGCAGCGGGAACACGACGCCCTTGTGGGTCGTGTAGACGCGGTGCACGTAGCTGGTGAAGTCCGTGAAGCGGTTCACGTACTCCCACACCGTCGGGTTGGAGGTGTGGAAGAGGTGCGCGCCGTACTGGTGCACCTCGATGCCCGTCTCGGGCTCGTCGGCCGAGTACGCGTTGCCGCCGATGTGGTGGCGACGGTCGATGACCGTGACCTTGCGGCCGGCAGCGGCGGCCCGCTCCGCGATCGTGAGACCGAAGAAGCCGGAGCCGACGATGAGAAGATCCATGAAGATACGCTTTCGTGTGATCGAGCGGCCGACATCGCGGCCCGCGCCTGTCGAGCGCAACGACAGATCACTTTACCCAACGAAGCCGGGCGCCCGATCTGACCCTCACCGGGGCGTCGGCTACGATTGCTTGCTATTGCCGACGAGACGGGAGACGCATGTCCGGCAGCTGGCTGACGGCGCTTCCGTCGATCGCCGTCGCACTGGCCGCCGTCCTCCTGCCCGGCATCCTCATCCGCCTCGCCGGGTGGAACGTGCGCGACGTCCTCCCGTGGCTGCTCGTCCCGGCGATGTCGGTGACGGTCCTCGCGGTCGCCTCCAACGTCGCCCACTTCGTGCGACTGCCGTGGTCCCCGCTCCCTGTCGCCCTCGTCGCGGTCCTGATCGCCGCCGTCGCCTTCGTCGTGCGACGGATGCTCCGGGCCGGCGAGGTCGTCTCCGTCCGCCCGGCCCACGCGGTCGGCATGACGGTGGCCCTCGCGGTGAGCGCCCTCGCGATCGGGGTGCAGCTCGTCGTCGCGTTCGGGCGACCGGATGCCATCTCCCAGACGCTCGACAACATCGTCCACCTCAACGCGATCAAGCTGGCCACCGACACCGCCGACGCGTCCGCCGTCCAGATCGGCGCGACCTCGGACATCCCGTTCTACCCGAACGGCTGGCACAGCATCGTCGCGCTGGTCCAGCTCCTCACCGGTGCGCCCATCCCCGTCGCCGTCACCGCGGGGAACATCGTCATCGGCGCGGTGGTCTGGCCATTCTCGGCGGCGGCGCTGGCCTGGGCGGTCTTCCGCCGACCGCTCGCCGTCGTCTTCGCCGCCCTGCTGGCCACCGGCTTCGGCGCGTTCCCCCTGCTCCTGCTCGACTTCGGCGTCCTGTACCCCAACTTCGCGGGCTACGCCCTGATCGGCGCGGCGCTCGCGGCGGTCTGGCCGCTCGTGCAGGCGTCCGGGTGGCGTGAGCGCGTCCGCCCGTTCCTGCTCCTCCTCCTCATCTCGGTCGGCGTGGGCATCTCCCACCCGAACGCCCTCCTCGGGGTGTTCGCGCTCGCGGTGCCGGCGGTCGTGCTCCTCCTCGTCCCGTTCACCCGCACCGAGCGCACGCGGGGACGCTTCCTCGCCCTGGCCGTCGTCACGCTGGGGCTGCTGGTGATCGGCTACGCGGTCTGGACCGTCGCCCGCACCAACTACGACATGTCCCGCTGGGGACCGTGGCAGACGGCGTCGCAGGCGGTGGGCGAGGCCCTCACGCTCGCTCCGCGGCAGTTCCCCATGACGATCGTCCTCGCGCTCCTCCTCGCGGTCGGCGCGGTCGTGATCGCCCGGCGACCCGCCCGTCTGCCCGCGGCCGGTCCGTTCCTCGCCGCGCTCGTCCTCTTCGTGCTGTGCTCCGGCGCCGTGGTGGCGAACCCGATCCGCGAGTTCCTCGCCAACCCCTGGTACAACGACCCCTACCGTCTCGCGGCGCTCCTGCCCGTCGCCGCCATCCCGCTGGTGACGCTCGGCGCGCTGGCCGTGTCCGACGGGCTGCGGGCGGGCCTCGGTCGTCTGCCCGGAGCCTCCGCGTGGGCGCCGGTGGCCGCCGTCGCCGTCGTGACCGCCCTCGCCGCCTCCGTGGCGGTGGGACAGAACGTCCGCGCGACGATCGTGCAGACGCAGGGCCAGTACGCGCTGCGGGCCGATGCGAACGTCCTGAGCGAGGACGAGCTCGACGTGCTCACCCGCCTCGACGAGACGACCCCGCCGGATGCCGTCATCGTCGGCAGCCCGCTGACGGGGGCCTCGCTCGCCTACGCCATCGGCGACCGCACGGTGACCGAGCGCCACGTCTTCGGCACCCGCACCCCCGACGAGCAGTACCTCACGGAGAACCTCCGCGACATCGACTCTGACCCCGAGGTGTGCGAGGCCGTGCGCGCCGTCGGCGCGACCTACGTCCTGGACTTCGGCGACCGCACGGTGAACGGCAACGACGGCTCGGCCTACACCGGCCTGGAGGACCTCGAACCGTCCGCGCGGCTCGTCCTCGTCGACTCCGAGGGCCCGGATGCGAAGCTCTTCAGGATCGAAGGGTGCTCATGACGGACCGTCGCCGCCGCGTCGCCATCGCCTACGACTGCCTCTTCCCGTTCACCGTCGGCGGCGGGGAGCGCCAGTACCGGGCGTTCGCCGAGAGCCTCGCGCGATCGGGATACGACGTCGACTACCTCACCGCCGACCAGGGCGCGGGCGCGCCGCTGACCGCCCCGGACTTCGACGTGGTCACCGTCTCCCCCGCCCTGCGCCTGTACGACGAGAACGGGGTGCGCCGCACCGGGACCGCGGTGGTGTTCGCCCTGCGTCTCGGCTGGGCGCTCCTGCGACGGCGCCGCCGTTACGGCACCGTCGTCGTGTCCGGACTCCCCGCGCTGAACGTGCTAACCGCTCGCGCCGCGCTCCTCGGCTCGGGCACCACGCTCGTCGTCGACTACCTCGAGGTGTGGGGCCGCCGTCAGTGGGCGGAGTACGCCGGCCGTGCCGTCGGCGCCCTCGCCTGGGCGGCCCAGCGACTCGCCGTGGCTCTGACCCCCGTCGCGACATGCCACTCGGCCCTCACCGCCGGGCGCCTGCGCGCCGAGGGCTTCCGCGGCACGCTGCTGCGCAGTCCCGGCCTCATCGACGACGACGCCGCGCCGGAGCCCCGGGCGGGGGCCGCGGCCGAGCCCTCGTACGTCGTGTACGTCGGACGCCACATCCCCGACAAGCAGGTCGAGAGCATCCCGGCGGCCGTCGCCGTCGCGCGGCGGACGATCCCCGGGCTGCGCCTGGTGATCCTCGGCAGCGGCCCGAGCACCTCCGACGTCCGTGCCGCCGTCGGCGCCGCGGACGCCGCGGCCTGGACGGAGCTCCCCGGCTTCGTGAGCGAGGACGATCTGCGCCGGATCGTGGGCGGCGCCGCCGCCGTCGTCAATCCCTCGCGGCGGGAGGGCTACGGTCTCGTCGTCGTGGAGGCCGCCCGCCACGGCGTCCCGGTCGTCCTCGTGGAGGACCCCGACAACGCCGCGACCGAGCTCGTCGAACCCGGGACGAATGGCGCCGTCGCCGCCTCCCCCGCGCCCGGACCCCTCGGCGACGCCATCGCCGAGGTCGTGCTCGCCGGTCCGGCCCTGCGCGACCGCACCCGCGAGTGGTACGACCGCGCCCGGCGCGAACGCACGATCGACGCCACCATCCGACAGCTGCTGGAGGTCGTCGACCCCGGCCGCTCCGCCGTACAGCAGCAACCGCAAGAAGTTCCCGGAGGGGATCCCCGTGACTGACAAACATGACATCGAGCTGACCATCCTCATGCCTTGCTTGAACGAGGCCGAGACGCTGGCGACCTGCATCGAGAAGGCTCACGGCTACCTGGACCGCTCTCACGTCAGCGGCGAGGTCCTCATCTCCGACAACGGCAGCACGGACGGTTCTCAAGAGATCGCCCGGAACCTCGGAGCGCGCGTGTCCACAGCTCCGCGTCGCGGGTACGGCGCCGCCCTCATCAACGGCATCGAGGCGGCCCGTGGTCGTTACATCATCATGGGCGACGCGGACGACAGCTACGACTTCACTGCTCTCGATCCGTTCGTCGGCAAGCTCCGCGAGGGTTCAGACCTCGTCATGGGCAACCGTTTCGCCGGGGGTATCGCCCCGGGCGCGATGCCCCCGCTGCACAAATATTTGGGGAATCCCGTCCTGTCCTTCATCGGTCAGCTCTTCTTCCGGCCGAACGTTCGTGACTTTCATTGCGGCCTCCGCGGCTTCAACCGCGATCGCATCCGCGACCTGGACCTGCAGACCACCGGTATGGAGTTCGCGTCCGAGATGGTGGTGAAAGCATCCCTCGCGCGCTATCGAATCGATGAAGTCCCGACGACGCTCAAAAAGGACGGTCGCTCACGGCCTCCGCACCTGCGCAGCTGGCATGACGGTTGGCGCCACCTTCGATTCCTGCTTCTCTTCGCTCCGCGTTGGCTCTTCGTCTATCCGGGCTTGATAGCTGTTCTGCTCGGAGCGATCGCAGTGGGGGTGCTCTCCTTCGGAGGGGTGGAGATCGGGGGGATCGGCTTCGACGTCACGACGATGGTGTACGCCAGCGCGCTATGCGTCATCGGTTATCAGTCGCTTCTGTTCTTCTGGTTGACGAAACTGTTCGCGACGCAGGAGGGGTTCCTACCCGCCAGCGACAGGTACCGGGCCATCGTGGCGCGGTGGAGCGCCGAGCGTGGTCTTCTGGCCGGGCTCGCCCTCTTCGCCCTGGGAGTGATCATCGGAGTCGTGCAGGTGGTGCGTTGGGGCGGGCTCGATTTCGGCCCGCAGGATGCAGCGGATGTCGTTCGGATTGCGATTCCGAGCTCCCTGGGCATCATTCTGGGCTTTCAGACGGTGCTAATGAGTTTCTTCTCAGGCGTCCTCACAACACCTCGTCGTGAGCAGAAGCCGGAGGCGGTCATCGAAACGTGACCGTCCCGGCGCGTATCTTCGTCGACCTGATGGGTTTCACCGGCGGGCGAGGAGGAACGGAGACCTACGTTCGCGAGATCCTGCCGCGCCTCGCGGCCAGGCTGCCGACGAGCGAGTTGGTGGCCTTCTGCAACGCCGAGGGCGTGGATGCCGTCGCTTCCTTCTTCCCGGGGAAAGTGGTCTTCCAGCCACGCAACAGTGGGTCGCCCCGCGAGTGGGCCCTGGCGGCGACGACAGCGGTCACCGCAGTCGCGCGCCGTCGTGCGGCCGACCTGATCTGGTCGCCCGCCAATTTCGGGCCCATCACGCGCGGCCCGATCTCCCGCGTGGTCACTCTCCACGACGTGATCTACCATGATGTCGCGGGAGGAGGGGTAGCCGACCGCATCAGAAGATGGGGGACTGCCCAGCTGATGGCGCGCACCGCGCGTACCGCAGATCTGGTTCTCACTGTCTCGCACGCCGCAGCGCAGGACATCGCTACGCATCTGCGTCTGCCACAGGATCAACTGCGCGTGGTTCGCAATGGAGTCCACATTCCCGCGCCGGAGGGGAAGGGGCGCACCCTTCCAGACTCAGGACGTCCGATCCTCCTGAGCGTCGGCAACCGGATGCCCCACAAGAACATGCACGGGCTCTTGGCCGCGCTGGCCTCCATACCGCCCCATAGGCGCCCCGTGACGATTCTCCCGGGAGGTGGAAGCTCGGACCCGCTCGCTGCCGTCGCGACTCGATACGGGCTTTCGAACGACGTCGTGTTGCCGGGGTGGGTGAGCGACGGTGAGCTGGACCGACTTTACGAATCCGCCGACCTTTACGTCTGTCCGTCGCTGACCGAGGGCTTCGGGCTCCCCGTGCTCGAAGCGCTGGCCCGAGGGACCGCCGTGCTCGCCAACGACGTCCCCGTGCTGCGAGAGGTCGGTGGAGCCGTCACGCACTACGCCGATGCGCGAAACCCGATCCCGTTCGGTCAGGCGATTCTCGCCTGTCTCGAACGGAAGCAGACCCTTGCCGACGCCCAGACGCGACGGGAATGGGCGGCCACCTTCTCCTGGGACGCGTCAGCCGATGGTGTGGCCGATGTGCTCGTCGAGGCCAGGGGCCGTCGGAAGTGAGGACGCTACTGTCGCGGCTTCTCGGCTTCGGTACGGCGCCGATGATCGTCGCGATCGTTCCTCTGGTCGTTCTCCCTGTGGCCTCGCGCGTCGAGGGACCGGGTGGGTGGGCGGCCATCGGGACAGGACAAGCGCTGGGGGCCCTCTGTGCCATGATCTCCAGCTACGGGTGGAACGTGTCGGGTGGAGCGCGCGTGGCGCTCGCCGCGGACGACGACGCGCGGCGATCGATCTACGCACACAGCTTCTGGACACGACTGACGGTGTTCGTCATCTCCGCAACCGTGATGGCGGCTGTTGCTGCGGCACTCGTCGACCCCGAATTCGCCGTGGTCGCGGCCCTGGCTGTCTACGCCTCCGGGCTGACTGGCCTGACCATGTCGTGGTACGCCGTCGGTACGGGGCGAGCCCGGCTCGTTCTCTGGTACGAAGCAGTTCCCATCGCAGCCTTCACGGCTGCGAGCGCCGGTGTGATGCAGCTCACAGGCGCGTTGATCTCTTATCCCGTGATGATGATCGCGGGCACGTTTATCGGTCTCGGGGCATTGAACCTCCACCTGTATCGGCGCCCCGTCCCCCCACTCCATCTCGCTGATGTCCGGCGGAGTTTCCGCTACAACCTGCCGCTGGCCAGCGCCGACGGGATTGGCGGCAGTTACACGACCGCGCCGATCCCCATTGCTCAGGCAGTAGTCGGCACTCAAGCCGCAGCGGAGTTGACATCGGCAGACAAGTTCTACCGAATCGGGTTGACTGCCATTCTCGTTACCGGGAACACTCTGCAGAAGTGGGTTCTGGAGATTACATGGGCCGAGGGTCGAGTGAGGCGTCACGGCGTTGCGCTGCTCGCTCACTTCGCGGTGGGGATGATCGGTCTCATCGTGCTGATCTTCCTGGGCCCGACCCTCACCGCCTGGTTGCTCGGGGAAGCGGTCGCTCCATCTCCCGCACTGTTCCCGGCCTATGGAGTGACGTTTCTGATCATCTCCCTGACGACGCCGCTCATTCGGAACATCCTGGTCCCGGCTCAGAGGAACCGGGTCGTTCTCATCGCCATTGTGTCGTCGGCCTCAGCGGGGCTCCCCGCGATGCTTCTGCTCGGCACGACTCTGGGATCCACCGCTATCGTGTGGGGGCTCGCCCTGTCCGAGGTGGTCGTTCTATCGATAGTGGCGACCGCAGCAGCGCGGGAGGTCCGCAGCCAGATGCGCGCAGCAACCGCTCACTCAGTCGTGAGGGCGGAGGAAGAGGGCCGCGGCTGAGCCCGCCAGGAAGACAAGTCCATTTCGGAGGGACACCGACCTCCTGGCCATGAGGAGAGCGACTCTTTTGGCCGAGCGTAACGGGAGACGACGCGTCCCGTAGGTCGCCGCGAGCAGTCGAGCTTGCGGCGTCGCGACACGCTCCACCAGGGCGTCCGCCATCACTCGGGCCCACTCCGCGTTCGCGGCGTACAGGGAGATCCCGAACACCCTGAGAGACGAACCTGCCTTCGAATGAGCCTCTCTCCACCGACGCCGGAGCACATCGAGCACCCCGTCCTGCTCTGCGGCCGCCTCCCCGAGCACGTTGCTCTGATGCTGGACATAGTCCTGCACGACGTCGTTCCGCACGCGCGCGCCGCCCGTGACCGCCGCGCAGATAGCCAGCCAATGATCGTGGACCTCGGTCGACCATTCAGCCTGCGGAAAGGGCAGCGCGACAGCGAGAAGAGACCCCCGGAAAACGCACAGCGCGCCGGAGAATTGATTCTCGAGCGCGAGAGCCTCGGGTTCTGTCTCACGACGAGAGGTCCTCGCAGAGACGACTTCACCGCTCGGATAGCGCACGATCCTGGCTTGGCCGGTCACGAGGCTC
>Ga0194110_10008981_pt1 | contig 11310 bp, 8 predicted proteins | sample TA2Kig1200mmetaG_FD_146192 | JGI IMG/M metagenome (GOLD analysis project Ga0194110, IMG submission 146192) | Freshwater microbial communities from Lake Tanganyika, Tanzania - TA2015032 Kigoma Deep Cast 1200m | ecosystem: Environmental > Aquatic > Freshwater > Lake | place: Tanzania: Lake... | reverse complement strand
CCGTGACAATTGATGGATTGGTTGCCAGTGGAAAAGCCGGAACGACCATCCTCGAGTTGGCCAAAGATATGGGAATTCGCATCCCCACCCTCTGTTATAATGCCCACCTTTCTCCTGCCGGCGCCTGCCGGGTTTGTTTGGTGGAGGAAGAAAAATCAGGAACTCTTCTGGCCTCCTGCGTGGCGCCAATAGCGCCGGGGATGATAATCCAGACCCATTCTCCCAAAGTGCTGGAGACGCGGAGGATGGTGATCAAGTTAATGCTGGCCAGCCATCCCGAATCTTGCCTCCTCTGCGACAAGGGAAATCGCTGTCAACTCCGGCAGATTGCTTCTGAGCTGGATATCGGGCGCATCGACCTCTACAAGTTGCCCAACTATTCAGGAACCATGGAGGTCAATCCCTTCATCCAGCGGGATCTTTCCAAATGCATCCTCTGCGGCCAATGCATCCGGGCAGACCAAGAACTGGTCGTTGAAGGAGCCATTGATTATTTCCATCGCGGCTTCGATGCCAAGCCGGCGACCTTAAATGATCAGCCTTTGGAAAAATCAGAATGCACATTCTGCGGGACCTGTGTAGATTTGTGCCCAACAGGAGCATTGAGTGAAAAGGACCGACCTTTGGTAGGGACGGCTACGGGGAGCATTTCCTCGGTCTGTCCTTATTGTGCCTGCGGATGCGCCTTCAGTCTGGGAACAAATAATAAAACGGTGGTGGAGGTGCATCCGGATCGGAAGAGAAGCTCTGCAAATCAAGTTACCCTCTGCGTCAAAGGGCATTATGGCTGGGAATTCATCCACGATCTCGAGCGGTTAAAAACTCCCTTGATTCGCCGGCAAGGAAAACTTGTGGGGTGCTCCTGGGAGGAAGCCCTTGACTTCGTGGCAGCCGAGCTGCAGAGGCTCTGCAGTCAACGAGGGCCTGAGACCCTGGCTTTCCTCGGATCTTCCAAATGTACCAACGAGGAAAACTATCTCTTCCAGAAGCTGGCCCGGGCCGTCTTCGGAACGAATAACATCGATAACGGCAGCCGCCTTCATGGTCCGCCTTCGCCCTCCTTCTTCGGCCAGGGCCTGGGATGGGGATCCATGACCCATCCCCTCACAAACTTGGAAGATTCAAAGTGCATTATGGTCATCGGGGCCAATCCGGATGAGACCGCCCCCCTGGTGGCCTACAAGATCAAGCGGGCCGTTCGATTCAAGGGGGCTCAGTTGATTCTGGTAGACCCGCGCTGGACGAAATTAGTTCCTTTCGCCCGAACATGGCTGCGGCCCAGATGGGGGACGGACGCCGCTTTGATCCTGGGGATCATTCATGCCGTTCTGGATGAAGGGTGGTGGAAACGGGAATGGGTGGAAGAGAATGTAGAAGGTTTAGATGAATTCCTGGAGGAGATGCAATCTTTTAACCTCCAATGGGCGGAGAGAGAAACAGGTATCCACCGAAAGGACATCCGCGCCGGCGCCAGGGATTTTGCCACTGGTTTCCCGGCAGCCGTCGTTTTCGGAGACGCTGTTGGACGAGGTTCTTCTGGCGCTTCCTGCCTGCCCGCGCTGACTAACTTGTTGCTGATCACAAACAACCTCGATGCCATCGGTGGGGGCATCTACCCCTTGGGAAAGGAGAGCAACGGCCAGGGAGCGCGAGACATGGGGGCGTTGCCTGAACTTCTGCCCGGATATCAAGCTCTGGACGATGAGCGGGCCCGCAAAAAATTCGAAAAAGCCTGGGGCAAAACTTTATCAGTCCAAAATGGTTTGACAGCCTTCCAAATGATATCCGGGGCGCAAAGAGGAAAGATCCGCGGGATGTATATCATGGGGGAGAATCCAGCTCGATCTTTCCCCGACAGTTCTTACGTTCGGGAAGCATTGGGAAAGTTAGATTTTTTAGTGGTGCAAGACCTCTTTCTTACTGAGACTGCGCAGCTCGCCCATGTAATCCTCCCCGCCTGCAGTTTCGCGGAGAAGGAAGGAACGATGACGAGCGCCGAACGCCGCGTGCAGCGCCTGAAAGCGGCTGCCGAGCCAGTGGGCCAAACCCTACCGGACTGGAAAATTATAGCCGGGCTCTTGCGACGATTGGGGCTGAAAAAAGAGTATCCCTCGCCCGCAGGAATTATGAAAGAGATCAATGAGCTTGTGCCCATTTACGGGGGCATTACTTATGAACGGATGGAAAAGGGGAGTTTACACTGGCCGTGTTTTCACTCGAAGGACCCCGGGCAGCCCCATCTTTTCAAGATGGGATTTCCCACTGGAAAGGTCCACTTCAGGAAAATATCAAAGGCTGGAGCATTAGTGGAAACGATAAAGGAAGATAGCCTATTTCGCCTGTTATTGGGTTCAACCTTATTCCACTTTGGCGGCACAACCCGCAGCTCTAAATCTCCCAGGCTCATGGGTTTCAGCGGCCAAAGAACTCTGAGGATGAACGTCGGAGATGCTGAAAAGCTGGCTATTAAAGAAGGTAGCCAGGTAAAGGTTTCCTCTGGTGAGAAAACGATGGCCATCCCCGTCTCTCTGGACGAAGGCCTGCCGCCGGGGGTCCTTTTCCTGCCGGTTTCACCCGGCGAAGAAAGCGTCTACAACTTGGTGTCCTTTCCCTCGGACCCCCAGGCGGAAGTTCCGGACTGGAAAGCAGCGAAAGTTAAGATAGAAAGGCTTTAAGACATGAAAAGGGAAAAGGGAACTCTCTCTGTCGAAGAAATGGAAAAGGTCCAAAAAATTATCTCGGGTTTTCGAGGGCAGAAATGGGGCCTCATTCCCTTGCTGCAGAGGTTGCAGGAAGAGATAGGATACATTCCCCGGGAAGCTATCAGGCCTATGGCCGAGGCCCTGAACCTTTTTCCCAGCCAGGTCCAAGGGGTCATCACGTTCTATGCCCAATTTTTTACGGAGCCACGGGGGCGAAACATTGTCCGGGTGTGCCGGGGAACCGCCTGCCATGTTCGGGGCGGGCGGACCATTCTCAGAGTGGTTAAACAAAATCTGGGAGTCGGAGAAGGAAAGACCACCGAAGATTTTAAATTCACCTTGGAGACAGTGGCCTGCCTGGGAACCTGCTTCCTGGCCCCGGTCATGATGGTAAACCGGAGCTATTTCGGAAAACTGGTACCTCCGAAAGTTTCATCCATTATCAGACAATACGATTGAGGAAGAGGATGAAATTCTCGAGCATCTCGGAATTAGAAGAATACCGCCAGCATTCCCTCCTTAGTAAGGATCCCCGCAAGCATTGTCTTCGCCTCTGCATGACAGGTTGCCGGGCTTATGGGGCGATGGAAGTAGGGAAGGCCCTGGTCGCGGAAGTAGAGCGCCGAGGAATGAACGACCGTGTAGAAATTCGGCAGACCGGCTGTCAAGGATTTTGTGCCCGCGCGCCCGTGATGGTTTTAGACCCAGAAGATATTTTTTATCAGCAAGTGAGTCCGGAGGATGTCCCAGACATCGTTTCCCGTACGCTTATGGAGGGGAAACCAGTCGAACGCTTGCTTTACTTGAATTTAAAAACAGGACAGCCGATCCTGCGCTCTGCTGAAATTCCTTTTTACGCTGGCCAGGTCAGGAGTGTCCTAAACAATTGCGGAAAGATCGATCCTTTGAACATCGATCACTACATCCTGAATAACGGATACGCCGCTTTAGCCAAAGTGCTTAAAGAAATGACTCCCGATCAGCTCATCGACACCGTGGAGAGATCGAAGCTGAGGGGGCGAGGTGGGGCTGGTTTCCCAACCGGGAGAAAATGGCGCTTTACCCGCAATTCGCCAGGTACGGAGAAGTATCTAATCTGCAATGCGGATGAAGGGGACCCAGGAGCTTTCATGGACCGGGCCATCTTGGAGGGAGACCCGCACAGCGTTCTGGAGGGGATGTTGGTGGGAGGCTACGCCATCGGGGCTCAGAAAGGGTATATCTACGTGCGGGCCGAGTACCCCATTGCGGTAGAACATATAAAAGCTGCGGTAAGCCAGGCAGAAGAAAAAGGCCTCTTGGGAAAGAACATCTTAGGGACCAGTCTGTCTTTTGAGGTGGAAGTAAAAGAAGGAGCAGGGGCCTTTGTGTGTGGAGAAGAGACAGCCCTCATGGCTTCCATCGAGGGGCGCCGAGGAATGCCCCGGCCCCGACCACCTTTCCCTGCCCAGTCCGGACTGAATGGAAAGCCTACCAACATTAATAACGTGGAGACCTTGGCCAATATTCGCCCGATGATCTTAAAAGGGGTTGACTGGTACACAAGTTTCGGGACCGAGGAGAGCAAGGGGACCAAAATATTCTCCTTAGCTGGCAAAGTAAATAACACTGGCCTGGTAGAAGTACCCATCGGGATCAGCATTCGCAAGGTCATCTTCGACATCGGCGGTGGAATTCCCAAAGGCCGACGCTTCAAGGCCGTGCAGATGGGAGGGCCTTCGGGAGGATGCGTTCCAGAACGGTATCTAGACCTGCCCATTGATTATGGCTCTCTGCAATCTATCGGAGCGATCATGGGTTCGGGTGGAATGGTGGTGATGGATGAGAACAACTGCATGGTGGAAATCGCCCGCTTTTTCCTGAGCTTCACCCAATCCGAATCTTGCGGCAAATGCTCTCCTTGTCGCCTGGGCACCAAGGAGATGCTCCAGATTTTGACCCGTATCACCCGAGGGGATGGTTCCGATAAAGACCTACAGATGCTGCGGGAAGTAGGAAAGGCGGTGCGCGATACTTCCCTCTGTGGGTTAGGGCAAACCTGCCCCAAACCGGTGCTTTCTACCCTTCAGTATTTCGCCGAAGAGTATGAAGCCCACATTAAAGAGAAGCGATGTCCGGCAGCGGTTTGTGAAGCTTTGGTCACCTCCCCTTGCCGCCACACCTGCCCGGTGGGCATCGATGTCCCTCATTATGTGGCATTGGTCGCTGAGGGCAAGTATGGGGAGGCCGCAGAGCTGATCCGCGACCGCAATCCTTTCCCCGCCATTTGCGGACGCATCTGCCATCACCCCTGCGAGATTAAGTGTCGTCGAGGGGAGCTGGATGATGCCGTGGCCATCCGCTCCCTGAAACGCTTTGCCGCAGATTGGTATTTTGAGTATGAGATCCATGATCCCTCCCCCTTTCCCCGGACAAAGCCCCAAAAAGTAGCAGTCATCGGAGCAGGTCCTGCTGGCCTTACCTGCGCCTTTTTTTTGGCCCGCCTCGGTTACCCGGTGACGGTCTTTGAAGCCCTGGGGGTAGGAGGGGGGATGCTTTCAGTGGCCATCCCCGATTTTCGGTTGCCTAAAGAAATTATTCAGAAAGAGATCGAATATATTGCTCGCCGGGGAGTGGAGGTCCGGTACAACCACCCGATCGGTACGAGATTTTCCCTCAATGACCTTTTGCAGGAAAAATATCAAGCCGTTTTCATTGCTGCTGGAACCCAGAAAAGTCAGCGCGTGGGAATTCCCGGAGAAGAAGAGGGAATTGAGGGGTTACTCTATGGCTTGTCCTTCTTGAGGGATGTGAAGCTGGGGCGAAGCATCGCTGTGGGAAGAAGGGTGGCGGTGATCGGGGGAGGGAACACGGCGCTGGATGCCTCCCGCACCGCCCTGCGCTTGGGGGCGGAAGAGGTGGATGTTTATTACCGCCGGTCTCGGGAAGAGATGCAGGTCACCGAAGTGGAATACAACGAAGCAGTGGAAGAGGGGGTTCAAATTCATTTTTTGATCAGCCCCACGCGCATTGTCCGCGACAATGGACGGGTCAAAGGATTGGAGTGCATCCGCATGGAGCTGGGGGATATTGATGAGAGCGGGAGGAAAAAACCCCTCCCTGTTCCGGGAACAGAATTCTTCGTCGAAGCCGACACGGTAATTCCGGCCGTGGGCCAGGCCGCGGACCTTTCCTTCCTACCTGCAGACATCAAGCTGGAACGTACCAGGTGGGAAACCTTGGTGGTGAACCCCAACAACCTAGCGACCAACATTCCAGGGATTTTTGCCGGCGGGGATTTTGTAACCGGCCCCACCTACGTCATCCAGGCTATCGCCGCTGGCCGCCGGGGAGCCATGGCCATTGATAAATATCTCCGCGGCGATCCGAGACCGGTGGAGATTATCGATGCACGCGCAGAGCTGATGCCCGAGACTAAAGGGTTAGATCTGGAGGAAGCTCCCGAAGAGCGGCCCCGGGAAAAGATGCCGGTCCTTTCGGCCGAAGAACGGCGTTGTACGTTCAAAGAGATTGAGTGCGGGTTTACTGAGGAGAAGGCCAGAGAAGAAGCCAAGCGCTGTCTTCGCTGTGACTTGAGCAGATGAGAAAATACCTGAAATTTTTGGGACGCAGATGAACGCAGATTATTGAGATTGAAATACAAAAAAGGAGTCATAATTTATGAAGTTCTGGGAGTTTTCATCATGCTTGATTTCTGTCTTCTTCCCGCGGCATTCTTTTTTTATCTTTTTCGTCGTTTATTTGCGAAAATCTGTGTCCTGAAATAAAGGAGAAAAGAGATGATCCGGTCAATCACCAGGCAGAAACCTTTGGCCGAAGTTCTGGAGTTATTGGGGGAGATGGAGCGGGTTTTTATCATTGGTTGCGGGACTTGCACTACCATGGCGCATACGGGAGGCCAGGCCGAAGTATTGGCGATGAAGCAGAAGTTGGTGGAAACTCGGAAGGTGGTCACGGGTTTCATGGTCATCCCTGTGGCCTGCGACAACCTGACCGAGGAAGCGTTGCAGCAGAACCTGCCGGCCATGAAAGAGTCCCAGGGCCTCCTCATCCTGACCTGTGCCTTTGGTGTTCAAACCATTAATCGCTTTCTAGACTTCCCGGTAATCCCGGCCCTGGACACGCTATTTATCGGCAAGGAAATAGGCCCCGGACTTTTTGAGGAAGTTTGTATCCAGTGCGGAGAATGCATCCTGGGTGAGACGGGGGGAATTTGCCCGGTGACTTCCTGTCACAAAGGCTTACTTAACGGGCCTTGCGGGGGAACGAATAACGGAAAGTGCGAAATCGACCGCAACAAAGATTGCGCCTGGACACTGATTTATGAGCGCCTGCAAAAGCAAGGGAGACTATCAGCCATGCGCAAGTTCCAGCCAGCCAAAAACTACCAGGTAGAACCGAAGCCGGGAAAAACTTTGTTTGAGCTGGAAAGGAGCGGGAACTGATGGCACGAGGCTTAAGAGAGGTGCTTCGATCCGGGGAGTTTGTGGTCACGAGTGAAATCGGACCACCCAAAGGAAGCGACGTAAGTAAGATGACCCACCATATTGAAATGCTCAAGGACAAAATTCACGCCTTGAACGTGACCGACAATCAAAGCTCAGTCATGCGCTATCCCTCTTTGGGCGGGGCAATTCTTATCAAAGAACGAGGCGGCGAGCCCATCTTGCAGATGACCTGCCGGGACCGAAATCGGTTGGCCCTGCAGGGAGATCTCCTCTTTGCTTACAGCCGGGGGATCCGCAACGTGCTCTGCCTGACCGGCGATGCTGTACCTGTGGGAGATCACAAGACCGCCAAATCCGTCTTTGACCTGGATTCCACCCAGCTCCTGCGGGCGATTCGAGTACTGGAATCAGGGAAGGATATGGGCGGCAACACCATCGAGGGGAAGGTGGAATTTTGCGCCGGAGCGATCGTGACGCCGGAGGCCCGCCCTCTGGAGCCCCAGTTGATGAAATTTGAGAAAAAGGTGGAGTGCGGCGCAGAGTTTTTCCAGACCCAGGCCATTTACGATATGGATAACTTTCGCAGATTCATGGAGTATGCCCGAAGGTTCCCGGTAAAGATTTTAGCCGGAATCGTTCTGCTCACTTCCGCCAAAATGGCCAAGTATATGACGGAAAATGTACCGGGGATTTTTGTGCCGCAAACGTTGATAGATGAGCTGGCCAACGCTCCCAAAGGGCAGGCCCTGAAGAAGGGGATTGAGATCGCCGCCCGGATGGTCCGGGCGATAAAAGAGGAAGGATTGTGCGCCGGAGTGCACATCATGGCCATCGGCAGGGAGGAAGTGGTGCCGGAGATTTTACAGGCAGCCGGCATTGGGTTCAACGGCCAGAAGGCAAGCGATGCCGGGACTTAATACCTGGAGGAAAAAAGGAGGAACTCACATGGGTGCGCCGGGAAAAATACTTTTGGTTGACGATGATCCTGATTTTGTGGAAGCCACTAAAGCCATCCTGGAGGCCAGACCCTTCGAGGTAATCGTGGCTTATGACGGGAAAGAGGGGCTGGAGAAGGCGCGGGGCGAAAAACCCGATGCGATCATCCTGGATGTGATGATGCCCCCGCCGGATGGATATGCGGTGTGCTCGGAATTAAAAAAGGATCCAAAGTGCAAGAAAATTCCCGTTCTTCTTCTGACGGCGGTGATGCAGGCCCTGCCGCATACGCTTTATACCATTGACATGGGACTGCGCACGGAAGCCGACGATTACATCGATAAACCTGTAGAGCCGGCTGAACTGGTGCGCAGAGTGGAAAGCCTGATTGCCGGCTGAAAGATTAAAATTTGTTTCACCGCCGAGAGCGCAGAGATCGCCGAGGTAAAAAAATTGAAATACGAAGCGCGAAATTCGAAACAATCGCCAGTGACTAAAATACAAATGTTGTAACACTTTAGTTCTTTGAAGAAAGGCGTGTCGCCAGGGCCAAGGGATTCCAGGGTTCGGGGGCCAGACCGGCCCGCTTGGAATCATAAGGCGCTTATTTCTCCGTGAATGGGGCGGGGAAAATACTCCCCGCCTCCTTCGGAGGAAACAAGCTTTTATCCTTGGATGACAAGGGGAAGCCCAACCGATGCTTCCGGCGCGTTCCGGCCTGGCCCCCGAACCCAAACAGATGCGTTGCCGCCATTTTTTTAAAATTCTAAACTGATACCTTTATTTTTGGTTCTTCTCCCAAAAGTGAGCGCTTATATAAGCCAAGTAATGACGGCTTGTTCCATGGAAAAAGGCTTTACCGTAATTATCCCCTCCCTTGGCGGGAGGGGATAAAGGGGAGGGGGAATCTGGATTCATTATTCACCCCCACCCCAACTCTCCCCCATCAAGGGGGAGGAATATCTGCTATGGCTTTGGTCTTCATTGACTTTTCTGATGAAATATAACTTATTGATATTTTGACCATTTAATCCAGTACACTTTTGGGAGAAGAACCTTTTCTTAATCATGGTTTAAAACTCTGTGATCTCTATGCCCTCTGTGGCTAATTTATTCTCTATGTTCTCAGCGTCCTCGGCGGTGAATTCTGAGTAGGCTTCTATGGTTAGCATCTTAGTGGTGGATGACGAAAAAATAATGCGGGATGGGTGCGTAAGAATTCTCGGCAAAGAAGGATGGGCCGTGCAGACTGCCGCCAGCGGAGAAGAGGGGTTGCGCCTGCTGCGAGAGGATCCCTTCGACCTCCTTCTCCTGGACCTGAAGATGCCCGGACTGAGCGGGATGGAAGTTCTGCAACAGGTTAAAGATCTGCACTCTCATCTTCTGGTTGTGGTCATTACCGGTTACGCCACCGTGGAAACGGCAGTGGAAGCGATGAAAGCCGGGGCTTACGACTTCATTTCCAAACCGTTCCTTCCGGACCAGTTGCGCATCGTCGTCCACCGGGCCCTGGAGAAAAAAGCCCTGCAACGGGAAGCAGACCTCCTCCGCCAGGAGCGGGAGAAGGGGCTTAGGGAAATAGCCGGAGAAAAAAGCAAGATCAAAACCATCATCCACTGCATGGCCGATGGGGTATTGGTCACAGACCATGAAGGACATGTGGTTCTGCACAATCCTGCTCTGGTGAGGATGTGCAAAATGGAAACGCCGCCTCCTCTGGGGGAGTTACTTAAGGATTGCATCAGGGATGTTTGCCTGAAGGATTTTGTAGAAAGAATCAGGCAAATCAGGGAAGGAAGTTCAGTTTCACAGGAGGTGGTCGTGGGGGAGCTGACCCTCATGGCTCAGATAGCGCCTGTGCGAAGCGAGGAGGGCGAAATCCTGGGAGCGGTGACGGTTCTCCGGGACATCAGCATGCTAAAAGCCATGGATCAGATGAAGTCGGATTTCGTGGCCATGGTGTCCCATGAATTGCGCGCTCCGCTCTCTTCAGTAGAACAACAACTTTCCGTGATCCTGGCCGGAATCCTGGGAGAGATCAATCTCCGGCAGAAAGAAATGTTGGGAAGGGCCAAGGAAAGAACGCACGCCTTGCTGACTTTGATTAACGACCTCCTGGACCTTTCCAAGATTGAGGCCGGATTTGTGGTGCAGCATAAGGAATCCGCACCGATCAGCGGGGTGCTTAAGAGAGTCGTTGAAATCCTCACGCCGCAAGCTGAGGCCAAGAACATTTCTTTGACCCTGCAGCTCTCCGATGTTCTGCCGAACGTCACGATGGACACGGGCAATATGGAAGAAGTTTTCATGAATCTGGTGAGTAACGGTATTAAATACACCTCCGAGGGGGGATCGGTCGATCTTTTTGCCCGGGTTCAGGGAAGCCATCTTTGCGTGGAAGTTTCGGATAACGGAATCGGAGTATCAGCCGAAGACCTCCACCGCATCTTCGATAAATTTTACCGGGTGAAGAATGCCCAAACCCGCAAAATCACCGGCACCGGCCTCGGACTTCCCATTGTCAAACGAATTGTGGAAGCGCACCTGGGCACGGTGGAGGTGGAGAGCCAGCCGGGGGTTGGTTCCAGGTTCCGGGTTTATTTACCCCTGGAACCCTCCGCGAAAGGAGAAGCATGAAATCGACGGCTGAAGATAGAGCTTTGGCTCTTAAAAAAGATCTGGAAAGCTCTCCTTTTTTTCGGAGGGCGCCCGAAAAGTTCTTAAAAGAAATGGTCCAACTCTTAAAGGAAACTCCCTTCAAAAAAGGGACGATTATCCTGAAAGAGAATAGCCGGGCCGGCCGTCTATTTCTTCTTTTAGAAGGAACGGTTGCCCTCTCCCTTCACCGGGGTGGAGGAGAAGTTGTAATCGAAATTGTCAAGAAAAAAGGCAGCCTCTTTGGATGGTCGGCTCTCGTAACCCCCAGAAAATACACGGCCACAGCCAAAGCTCTGGAGGACATGCGGGCCCTTTCGATTTCCGGATCTGACCTTAAGGGTTTATTGCAACGTTATCCTTCCTTTGGTTTGTTATTTCTGCAAAGGCTGGCCAGCCTGATCGCCACCCGCCTCCACCATGTCCGTTCCTTGTTAGCCGAAACTGTAACTTGATTGGATAGGAATTTCCTTTTTTATCCCCCTCCCCCCAACCCCCTCCCGCCAGGGGCATAAGCGCTAACTTAACGCTTGACTTATTTAGGGGAGTTTTGATATATTTGTCACCCA
>Ga0194110_10008980_pt1 | contig 11310 bp, 9 predicted proteins | sample TA2Kig1200mmetaG_FD_146192 | JGI IMG/M metagenome (GOLD analysis project Ga0194110, IMG submission 146192) | Freshwater microbial communities from Lake Tanganyika, Tanzania - TA2015032 Kigoma Deep Cast 1200m | ecosystem: Environmental > Aquatic > Freshwater > Lake | place: Tanzania: Lake... | reverse complement strand
AGGCCTATGAGCTGTTTCCAGAACCCTGAGAGTGTTGATCGGATCATCTATGGCATTACCAATCACCTTAACTCAACCTGGAAGGAGAAGCCTATCCCTCAATTTACACACTTCTCTTGACACTACCTGATTGTTTAAGGTGACGGTCGACACTGCCGTCCATTTGGATAGGGCGGTGGTAGAGAGAGCCAAAACCCCATCCCTGCATATTTTGCCGTAGCGGACACTACAAGGTTATGCACTACTATCGTTGAAAGAAGCTGTGCTATACTAGGAACACTTCAACAAGCCCGTTGTATCCTATTTATGACGGTGGTGAATCCATGGCTGCTGACAGTTACGTAAGACAAAAGATAGATGAGCTGCGGGCGCTAATCAACTACCATAATCATCGCTATTATGTGCTCGATAGCCCTGAGATAAGCGATGCCGAGTATGACCAGTTGATGCAGGAACTGCAACGTCTGGAGTCTGAACACCCAGAGCTAATCATACTTGATTCACCAACCCAGCGCGTCGGCGCAGCCCCTGTAGAAGCTTTTGGTGTGGTAGAACACCGTATACCCCTGTTAAGTCTGGCCAACGCCTTTTCGGATGAAGACTTGATGGCATGGTATAAGAGGGCTTTGAACCTGCTCGAAGGGCAGCATTTTGAACTCGTCTGTGAGATCAAGATGGATGGATTGGCAGTAGCCCTGACCTATGCTAATGGTCAACTCGTCACCGGGGCAACCCGAGGAGACGGCTATCGAGGGGAAGATGTGACGCAAAATCTGAGAACCGTCAGAAGCATTCCCCTCTCTGTTCCTAAAGATGCTCCTCCACGGTTTGAAGTGCGGGGTGAAGTCTATCTTTCCAAAGCAGGATTTAAGAAGCTAAATGAGGAGAGAGCCAAAGAAGGATTGCCCCTCTTTGCCAATCCCCGGAACGCCGGTGCTGGCTCAGTGCGCCAGCTTGATCCGCGTATCACCGCCCAGCGTCCCCTGGATATATATGTGTATGCCCTGGGATATGCTGAGGGGAAGGCAATGCCCGGGACCCACTGGGAAAGAATGGAATACCTCAAGTCCCTTGGCTTTAGAATCAACCCCCATAACAAGCTGTGCAAGACTCTCGAAGAGACGGAAGCGTATCATCAAGAGTGGCAAGAGAAAAGAGAAAGCCTGCCCTATGAGACTGACGGCATTGTAGTTAAAGCAAACTCTATCGCCATTCAGGACAGGTTGGGATTTGTGGCCCGAGAGCCGCGGTGGGCCATTGCCTATAAGTTTCCTGCCACCCAAGCCACTACTCGCCTAGAAGACATTGGCATTAATGTAGGGAGGACAGGTAGCCTTAACCCTTACGCTATTTTGGAGCCAGTCTCTGTCGGCGGAGTGACCATCTCACGTGCTGCACTGCATAATGAGGACTATATTAGAAGCAAAGATATTCGCCTTGGTGATGTAGTTGTTGTACAGCGTGCCGGTGATGTTATCCCCGAGATAGTGGAACCAATCGTCAGCAGGCGTACCGGAAAGGAGCAGATATTCTCCATGCCCACAAGCTGCCCTGTTTGCGGGGCAGAGGTGATAAAGCCTGCGGGTGAAGCGATGCATCGCTGTATCAATACGGCCTGTCCCGCTCAGGCACTAGAAAAACTGAAGCACTTCGTCACTCGGGGAGGGATGGATATAGAGGGCGTGGGGGAAAAGCTGTGCACGGCTCTCTTCGAGGCAGGCCTGGTAAAAGACGTAGCCGACCTGTATTACCTCACCCGCGAGCAACTCCTTAGTCTGGAGAGAATGGCCGACAAGAGTGCTACCAACGTGCTCAACTCCATCGAAAAGAGCAAGAATAGACCTCTGGCACGGCTGATCTTCGCTTTGGGCATACTTCACGTGGGCGAAGAGACAGCCAATCTTCTGGCGTCTCGATTTCATAGTCTTGACACGCTGGCGAAGGCCACTGAGGAAGAGTTGCTGTCTGTCCCCTCAATCGGACCGAAGATAGCCGAGAGCATTGTCACCTTCTTCAGGCAGGAAGGGAACAGGCGCATCATTGAGAAACTGAGAGAAGCGAGGGTCAGCTTGGTGGAAGAAAAGGCACTAGCTAAGCCCGCAGAGCTACCTCTGGCAGGGCAAGAGTTCGTCCTCACCGGCAGGCTAGAATCTTTCACCCGCCAAGAGGCTGAGTCGCGCATCAAGGAGCTAGGAGGTGCAGTAGGTTCCAGCGTGACTAGAAAGACGAACTATGTGGTAGTGGGGGCTGCCCCGGGCTCCAAGCGAGATAAAGCCCTGACCTTAGGCATCAGGCTACTGACCGAGGAAGAGTTTCGGCGAATGTTGGGAGAAGGGGCTCGATCGCAAGATTGAACATGAAGCTAGTTATTGGCCTAGGCAATCCAGGAAGAGCTTATGCCTATAGCCGCCATAACGTGGGATTCAGGTGCATCAATCATCTCGGCAAAGCACATGGTATCTCAGTCAAGCAGCGGCAGTGCCAGGCCCAGGTCGGCATTGGACAAATAGAGAACATAGAGGTAATCCTGGCCAAACCACAAACCTTCATGAACCTCAGCGGCAAGTCCGTGAATTCGCTGATGCACCGATTCCAAGTCACCCCTAGCGACCTCATAGTTATCCATGATGACCTCGATCTTCCTCTGGGCAAGATTCGTCTTTATACGGGAGGAGGCTCAGGAGGACACAAAGGTATTGAGTCTATTATCAGTCATTTAGAGAGCCGCGATTTCCTCCGAGTCAGGGTAGGCATCGGCCGACCTCCCGAAGGTGAGAACCCTATTGACTACGTGCTGGGCGATTTCCTGCCCGAAGAAAAGCTGCAAATCGAAAACATCATCCCCAGGGTCAGCGAGGCGATTGCCTGCTTCTTGAAGGAGGGGATCGCCATGGCCATGAACAGGTACAATTGAGAGAGGCTTTCTTTGCCTTCATGGCTGGCTAGCTTAGTACAGGCTGCGCCAGAGCGGAGCTAGACCTCTCTATCACCGGGCGAAGGTATTGCCCAGTCAGGCATGCATCCCTTTGAGTTATCTCTTCGGGAGTCCCGGTAGCAATGACATAGCCACCCTGGTCACCTGCCCCAGGGCCAAGATCAATGATGTAGTCTGCATTCTTGATGACATCCAGGTGGTGTTCAATGACGATCACGGTATTCCCGCCTTCCACCAGACGCTGCAACACGGCCAACAAGGCAGCGACGTCATGGAAGGAGAGGCCAGTAGTAGGCTCATCAAGAATGTACAGGGTTCTCCCTGTGGAACGCCGAGAAAGCTCAGTGGATAGCTTGACCCTCTGCGCCTCCCCGCCGGAGAGCGTCGTAGCCGGCTGTCCCAGCTTGATGTAACCCAGCCCCACATCGTAAAGCGTCTGAAGCTTACTCTTCACCTTGGGGAAATTCTGAAAGAACTCTAGCGCCTCCTCGACACTCATGTCTAGTACCTCGGCAATATTCTTGCCCTTGAAGCGTATCTCCAGGGCCTCACGGTTATAGCGGTTCCCTTTGCACAATTCACAGGCCACGGTCACGTCAGGAAGGAATTGCATCTCAATATGGATGTACCCCTGCCCCTGGCAAGCCTCACAGCGCCCTCCTTTGACGTTAAAGGAGAAGCGTCCTGGCGAATAGCCGCGCACCCTCGCTTCAGGGATCTGGGCAAATAGCTCGCGAATCGGGGTGAAGGCAGTAGTGTATGTGGCCGGGTTGCTCCTGGGGGTTCGGCCGATGGGAGACTGGTCAACATTGACTACCTTGTCAACATGCTCCACACCCAGGATGGCGTCGCACTCACCTGGCCTGTCCTTAGCTTTATAGAAGATTTGAGCCAGCTTCTTGTAGAGGATATCGTTGATAAGGGTACTTTTGCCACTGCCTGAGACACCAGTAACGCAGACAAACATTCCCAGGGGAATGCGGACATCGATATTCTTCAAGTTGTTCTGTCTGGCTCCCCTGATAATCAGTTCCTTCCCTGATCCTTGGCGACGCTTAGGTGGCATGGGAATTGTTTTTCTCTGGCTGAGGTACTGTCCAGTCAAGGAGCCAGGATGGGCCATGATATCCTTGATCGTCCCGGTAACCACGATCTCCCCTCCATGCGCCCCAGCTCCAGGCCCCATATCAATAATGTAATCGGCGGCGCGCATCATGGCCTCATCGTGCTCCACGGTGATGATGGTATTGCCCAGGTCTCGCAGCCTCTTCAGAGTGGCAATGAGGCGATAGTCATCGGCGGCGTGCAAACCGACCGTAGGTTCATCGCAGATATACAGTACCCCCATAAGCCCACTGCCTATCTGAGTGGCTAAACGAATGCGCTGTGCCTCACCTCCGCTCAAGGTGGCGGAAGGGCGGTCCAGGGTGAGGTAGTCCAATCCTATGTCCATGAGGAATCCCAGGCGGGCTTGGATCTCCTTCAGAATCTGCCGTGCTATAGTCAGTTCGCGAGGACTAAGGAGCGGTTGCCCAGTCTTCTGCCCGCTGATAAGCGCCACCCAATCAGAGGCCCCAGTGACCGACATGGAGGTGACATCAATAATGTTCTTCCCATCGATAGTTACGGCCAGAGATTCTGGCTTGAGCCTCTTCCCCTGACATGTAGTGCAGGGATGAGATGTCATGTAGCGCTCAATTTCGGTGCGGACGTACTCAGATTCCGTCTCCCTGTAGCGGCGTTCCAGATTGGGGATAACCCCTTCGAAATCAGTGTAGTAGTCTCGCATCCAGCTACGGTGGTTTCTATACCTAACCCTCAGGCCCTGCTCATTGCCATAAAGCAGCAGGTTTAGGTGTTGAGGCGAAATATCCTTGACCGGAACATTGACAGAGAAACCGTTGCGCCTGGCTACCGCGGCTACAGCGCTTTCGTACCAGGTGCTCATCGCCCCCGATCTTGCCCAGGGCTGGATAGCGCCCTCAGCCAGAGTAAGCTTTTTGTTGGGAATTACCAGACCTGGATCAATCTCCAGTTTGTTACCCAGCCCGGTGCAGTCCGGGCAGGCCCCGTGAGGGCTATTGAAGCTGAAGGTTCTCGGTGCAATCTCACCCAGGCTGATGCCACAGTTGACACAGGCAAAATGTTCCGAGAACAGCAGGTCTTCCCCCTCGGCCAAGGAAACAAGCACTACTCCAGCTCCCAGTTTCAAGGCAGTCTCCACCGAATCCGCAACGCGGGTAACATCTGTCGATTCATCAATGACCAGACGGTCAACCACTGCCTCGATGGAATGTTTCTTGTTCTTGTCCAACTGGAATTCCTCAGAAAGGTCGTAGACTCGCCCATTGACCCGCACCCGCACGTAGCCTGCCTTTCTCAGGTCTTCGAATATCGCCTGGTGCTCTCCCTTACGATCTTTCACCAGAGGAGCCATAATCATGATCCGGCTCCCTCGGGGGAGGAGCATGATGGAATCCACGATCTGCTGCACTGTCTGCCGCGAGATCTCCCGTCCACACCGCGGGCAGTGGGGATGACCAACGCGAGCAAAGAGAAGACGGAGGTAGTCATAGATCTCGGTCATGGTGCCAACTATGGAGCGGGGATTACGGGATGGCCCCTTCTGATCAATGGAAATGGCAGGAGATAGCCCCTCAATGTAGTCTACATCGGGCTTCTCCATCTGCCCTAAGAACTGACGGGCATAGGCTGAAAGAGACTCCACATATTTGCGCTGTCCCTCAGCGTAGATGGTATCGAAAGCCAGAGAGCTTTTCCCCGAGCCAGAGACGCCGGTGATGACCACCAGCTTGTCGCGGGGAATAACCACATCGATGTTCTTCAGGTTGTGCTCTCGAGCCCCCTTAACAAAAATGGCATCCAATGACATGGTGCTATCTATATTTAATTGTAACACCCAGAAGAATAGTCAAACAAAGGGATCTGAGTTGGCCTGTGGCGATTTGAACTGTGGAGTGCCAGCGGGTAGTCAACTATCAGTCGGTGCTATCTACATGCTATGCTGTACGCGCGCGAGAGCCTAAAACAAAAAGCCTCCTGGCAGTGGCATATTTTCCCAGAGGAGCCCCCCAAGTATCGTCTGCGCTGAGGCGTTTCACTTCCGTGTTCGGGATGGGAACGGGTGGGGCCACCTCGCTCTAACCACCAGAAGGCATTTTGAATTATAACACGGCCCTTAAGGAAAAACAACTGGATTTCAAGTGGGCTTAATAGTCTTATGCCGCTCTCTTCTATCTTGTCCCTCCAGAGCAAGGAGGATTATCCCATCTTGCTGAGGAGGGGATAAGGTGAAGGCGATCCCGACTGATAGACGATCCCGATCTCCGCCAGATTATCTGTTGAAGGGGTAGTGGTTTCATGTTATAGTGAAGGATGTCTGTCATACGATTTAGTGATCGTCTTAAGCGAGATAAAGTGCCGACGCCGATCTCACATTGGCGTAGCGAGGTGACGGAGGGATCGCATAGTGGTCTAGTGCGGGCGCCTGCTAAGCGCTTACCGGGTCTAAAAGCTCGGTCGTGGGTTCGAATCCCACTCCCTCCGCCAGAGAGAACAGAATCTCACCCAGTGGGAAATCCGATGGCACATTAGTCGTCCTGCCAACGATGGGGATATCTGCCAGCGCAAGCATGCCACAACTTGTTGCGAGAATATCAACCACACCCTGGTGCTAATTCTCCTGTAGTCTCATGCACGTAGGATAAGGAAACGCAATGCCTTGCTATTACATCTGGACCATCGGCTGTCAAATGAACAAAGCAGATTCAGAACAGATAGCTGGCTATCTGGAAGACGCTGGCTATTCCTCTGTAACCAGTGCCGAAGAGGCCGACTTCGTTTTGCTGAATAGCTGCGTGGTGCGCCAGAATGCCGAGAACAAAGTGCTCAACAAGCTGAACTCCGTCAGGGCGTTGAAGAAGAGATCCCCTGATGTCACTGTCGCCCTCACTGGTTGCCTGGTAGATTCCCAGACTGAGGAACTGAGAGAACGATTCCCCTGGGTCGACCTCGTCTTCCGACCACAGCAGTGGGAAGTCCTCTCCCAATGGCTTGAAAGCCACGAGGCACCTCGCTTCGAAGGGATAAGCTGCCCCATTTCTCGCAAGCCTCCTGTCAGCGTCTATGTCCCCGTCATGCACGGTTGCAACAATTTTTGTTCCTATTGCATCGTCCCCTACCGCCGGGGAAGAGAGAAAAGCCGCGATTTGGAGGAGATTTGCTGTGAGGTTCGGGCTCTGGTCAAGCAGGGTGCCAGGGAGGTCACTCTCCTCGGTCAGAGTATCGGCTCCTACGGACACGACCTGCCTTACAAGACTGATCTGGCTGACCTATTGGGTGAATTGAACCGAACAGAAGGTTTGCTACGCATACGCTTCCTGACGAACCACCCCAAAGACATGAGCCAGAAACTGATACACGCGGTAGCCAAACTGGAAAAGGTCTGTGAGCACCTCAGTCTGCCCCTTCAAGCTGGCGATGACGAGATTCTAAGAGCAATGAGGCGGGGCTACACCTCAGAGCAATACCAGAATCTGGTAGCCCAGATACGCTCCGCCATTCCTGACGTGGCTCTCAGCACTGATGTCATCGTCGGCTTCCCTGATGAAACCGACGAGCAATTCCAGAGGACCATGGACATGATTCAGCGAATCCGATTCGATAGGGTTCATGTGGCTGCATATTCGACGAGACCAGGCACTATTGCCTCAAGAAGATTTGACGATAATGTCCCCGCTGAGAAGAAAGATCTCCGACTTCAACAGGTGGAAGCTCTGCATGAATCCATCGCTGCCGAAATCAACGCGGCTTTCCTGGGGCAGGCGGTCGAGGTTTTGGTAGAGGGGAAAAAGAAAGGCAAATGGCTGGGCCGTACCAGGGGGGACAAGCTGGTATTTTTTTCGGGGAACGAATGCCTGGGAAACGAAGCTTTTGGAAACGAATGCCTGGGAAACGAAGCTTTTGAAAACGAATGCCTGGGAAACGGCGCTCTTGGAAACGAATGCCTGGCGGGGCAACTGGTGCAGGTCGAGATCGAAAAGACCAGCGCCTGGGCACTTCAGGGGAGAAGGTGTAGCTAGCGTTTTCTTTGCGAAGCGGCGGTTGCGGCCCACTCACTGCTGCACTATATTGGTGGTTCTCTAACGTTAATCGCTAATTTCTGGGGTGAGTGGCGTTTGCCTTTCGAGAAGACAATGGTATAATTAGGGGCATTGTGACGGTCATTTTTGTGTCTGACCGAATTAGAGATTGGCCTGGTGTTGAAGGGTATGAGTGAGGGCAGAATAAGTATGAGGTTGCTGCCCAGGAGAAGCATCACCACCCCAGGTTGATTATTTCACGCGATTCAGGAGGAGGCCGTTGGGAGACGTTGCTTTTTTTCAAAAACGATTCATGCCGCTGTCGGAAGCGAAAATAGGGATTATGACGCATGCCCTTCACTATGGCACAGCCTGTTTCGAAGGGATCAGGGGAAACTGGAACAGTGAAGAGAAACAGATTTACCTCTTCCGTGTCAGAGAACACTTCGAGAGACTAAAGAAGAGTTGCCACATATTGAAGATCGGCCTTCCGTATAGCGTTGATGAGCTGTGCCAGTTCACGGTGGAACTGGTGGGGAAGAATGGCTATCAGGAGGATATCTACGTTCGGCCTCTGGCATACAAGAGCTCTCAGGTGGTGGGGGTGAGGCTGCACAATCTGGAAGACGATTTCCTTATGTTCGTCATTCCTTTCGGGCCCTATTTAGACTTAAATAAGGGCTGCCGATGCTGCGTCTCCACATGGCGCCGTATTGATGACAACATGATCCCGCCTCGAGCCAAGGTAACGGGCCTTTACGTGAATAGCGCTCTGGCGAAGACAGAAGCCTGGGAGAACGGCTTTGACGAGGGCATCATCCTTAACCAGGACGGCCGTGTCTCCGAAGGGAGCGGGGAGAATATCTTTCTCGTTGTGGAAGGCAAGCTGGTCACGCCACCTTCATCGGATAACATTCTGGTGGGCATTACCCGGAATACGATAATCGAGTTGGCCAGGAACGAGCTGGGCATGGAAACGGTAGAGAGATCCATCGGCCGCAACGAGCTTTATATTGCGGACGAGTGCTTCCTCACGGGGACCGCAGCCCATTTGGCCCCGGTTATTGAGATTGACCACCGCCGCATAGGCGAGGGAGTTGTCGGCAAGACGACCAAGAAGCTGCAACAGCTTTACTTCGACGTGGTGCGCGGTAAGAACTCCAGGTACATCGACTGGTGCACCCCTGCCCGCTCCCACAAGGCAGTGGTATGAGGGCTTTTGCCAGCGGGCAAGAGGTTGAAGCAACCTCGGTGGCATAGCGTTTGAATTGTGGAACTAGTATCACGTGAAGAATACATCGCCTTTGCTTTCATGGCCTCCGTGGGGGTGTTACAGCTCGTAGGCGCTTTCACGCAGCTTAGAGGGTTACTCTTCTTCAGGAATCGGGCTGTTACCTGTCTTCTCTCCTCGGTGCTGATAGTAGGTTCTTTCTACTGGTTCTTCGCGCGGGACGACCGCTGGGATAACATCCTGCGCCATACCAGTCTGGAGGGAAAGCAGCAGTTCCTCTATTTCTGCCTGGCGGCCTTCCTGGCAGTGATGTTTACCCTGGCCTTTTCCTCTTTGCTAGCCGCCCTCAGGGCTAAGAGACAAAACAAGGGTATGTCTAATCCTGGCCAGACGACTGATCCCGATCCTGATCCTGGCGAGGGGCTGGATAAGCTGAAAGAGATGAGCTACTTCGAGGGAGTGAAGCACAGCTTCAAATCCAGGCGAGATTAAATGAACTGGTTTGATGATCGGATAATCTTAGGGCTGACAGGCGCGGTGGGCAAGTCCAACATACTGGACAGGATCATGATACTGTTGGCCACTGATTACTTCATACCGGTGGTCATTGCCCTGATGCTGCTGTCTCTGTGGTATATGGGTCGAGACAGTGTTGAGAGGGAGCGCAATCAGCGGGCGCTGATGATTGCCGCCACGGCCATGGGTTCAGCCTGCGGCTTTGTTCTGGCGCTTAATCATCTCTGGCCGGGACGGAATCATCCCTTTGAGGATATGCCTCAACTGATGCTCGTTGTAAACCAGATTGCGTACCCTATTAAAGACCCCACCTTTCCCAGCAACACGGCAGCCGTTACCTTTGCCGCACCTGCCGCCGTGTGGCAGTGGAACCGCAAGATGGGGTTACTGCTCCTTATCCCTGGCATCCTCATGCCCCTGGCCAAAATGTACGCTGGCCTCTACTACTTCACAGACATACTGGCTGGCGCTGCCGTGGGAATAGCCACCGGCTACTTCATCAGCAAGGTAGCCATGCCCTGGTTTGAACCTATCATCAGCCGGCTTCTCAAGGCACTGCGGAAGCTGTGCATCGCCTAGAGGCCAGGAAGTGACAGCGCCTCAGCCCAGTGGGTATACAAGAGGCGTCGCCTTTTCTTGGCATACTCCACTTCCCACCCGACTAAACAGCAGATGTCTACGTTACTTCTTACCCTCCACCGCTATAATCTCCTCCGAGGCTGTAAGGCTGATACGCGACGTCAGTCATGAAGTTTTCTATTTTGCTTTCGGTATCGTATAAGATCGGGTAGGGCTTTGGTAGAAGTTGAACTTCGACTTGCAGTTCGGGCATTCGTAGCGCTTCACTTGGTAACTACGAAATTTCCAGGACTTGAATGGGTTGGTTGAAACAGACCTGCTACATGCCGGGCAGGATATTTTATTCATAGATGCCCTCCTATCATAGTCAATTTGAGATTAACATCCAGTTGAAAAGAATCATCCTCCAGCCCCCTCCACCACCGCAATTTCTTCCGGAGTGAGACCATAAAGCTCATACACCATCCGGTCAATCTGGCGCTCTAATTCCTTAACCTTGTTTTGCTTGGCGGGATTAGAAAGGTAATCTTCATGTTTGGTGATGGCGAGGATTTGGTCAACAATATCTACAATCGGTTTTTGCCGGTTGGGATTTTGAACCACACACTTTGGAATAGGAATTTGCGTTACATAGTAGTCAATAAAGTGCATCGTGCGAATCGCGCGATTATAAACCAAGTTATAGGCGTACCAATTGCAGAAGGTGGATTGATAGTAGCCCAATAAGAATGTTGTGCTTCAATGGAAGTCGGACAATCAGCTTTGAGGAAAAATGTTAGGCCCTCCTGGGGAAGTATAATGATCGATAGGAGGGAGTAATACTGTGGAGAGAAGTCAAGGTAGGCACATGAGTGCTGAAGAGAAGCTGAGGGTAGTGGAGGAGGGGAGGGGGTCGGGGGCCACGATAAGCGAGGTATGCCGACGCCATCAGATTGCCTACACCCAGT
>Ga0194110_10008978_pt1 | contig 11311 bp, 8 predicted proteins | sample TA2Kig1200mmetaG_FD_146192 | JGI IMG/M metagenome (GOLD analysis project Ga0194110, IMG submission 146192) | Freshwater microbial communities from Lake Tanganyika, Tanzania - TA2015032 Kigoma Deep Cast 1200m | ecosystem: Environmental > Aquatic > Freshwater > Lake | place: Tanzania: Lake... | reverse complement strand
ATAATAATAACGATGGTGGTGTTTCATCCCACTTTCCGCACTAAAATCCTAAACCTTATCTGATTTATTAATTTTACCAGAAATTATATCAACAATCAGTTAAAATTATACCCATTTTTTTAATCATCTATCAAATTCCCCCCCTAACGGAGATATTTTACGTTCTAAGCTGCCACTTAAAGGCAACCTAAAGTATTCTTGCTTAAATTATAAAAGTTATTGCCAAAGAACTTCAGTCATAAAACTTTATAGAAAATCTTCTCAGAAAGGCCTAGGGCATCCAGGTACTGCCTCTGCACACCGCTAATCTTTCTTGAGAGCCACCTTATGTTACCCTTTTTTAAGGTGTGGACAGAACAGAACTTGGTAGTCATCATAAAGGTGGTAGGCCTGTCTGTTGGTTTTTTATCCCATCCGGTTATTTTAATGTTCTTTTCTTTAATGTGGCTGCGCAAACATCTTTCAATAAGTCTCCATACAAGAAGGCTAATTACTAAAATAAATCCCAGTGCTTCTATCCTTTCTGGCTTTTTTAAAAATAAGTCATTTACAATCAAAGGATCTTTTAAAAACCCAAAGTTTTTCTCAATTCCATGCTGCTCCTTGTACATCGCCAGTATCTTGGATGCAGGATACTTATCTTTGTTAACATTTGTAATTAACACAAAACAGCCTGCTTGATCTTTTAAGTTCTTTATCATTTTCTCATCGGGGTATATACTGCAGCTTAGTATGTAGAGGGTATCTGCTATTTCTTTTATTCCATTTTTTGGCCTTCCCTTTTTATATATTGTTTTTTCTTCTACAGTTATGTTTAGCTTATGGTATTTGGGCAGGTGCACTTTTTGCGCTGCTATTTCAGCATCCTTTTTGTAGTGATAGCTGGTAGCAGTTAGTTTTTTTACTGTCGCTTTTGCAGACTCTAAATCCTTTAGGATCTTTTTATCAATTGATTTTTTCTTTCTTTTATCATAGTAGTCAGAATGTATTACTATTGCTCTAAACCTATTTTGTCCTACTGAAATCTCCCTCTCATAGCTTCTGTAGAAAGCGCTTTGTATTTTTTCCTCTTCAGAGAGCTTTCCAATACCTACCCAGTTACCTTTTGTTACCGCTTCTGCTATTAAGGTATTTACAACAGAAAAAGTTGCAGGCATTCTTGATATAAATTTAACCTTTGGATTTTCTATTCCTCCCATATAGACAAGGTTTTCTTCTGTTACCATACTGCAGTCACCGGTATAGATAAAACCCTGGCTATCTATGCCGTAGTCTGCCATATATGCTGATATTCTCTTAAGTATGCCTGCTGATATGGTTTTATCATCTTCATTTCCGCTATATATCCTTGTCTCTAGGGGCAGGTCCTTTTCTGCGGTAAGAAGAGAGACTACAAACTGGGCAAGATCGGGTCTTTTGTCCTTGCTGTGGCCAAGAGTTATCTCAAAAGGGCTGCCGTCGTATTTGGAATTTTCATAAGCACCCCATACGCTAACAGAAGTGGTGTCATGATGTATTTGTGTGGTGCCTATATTAAATTTCTTTACCGCTTCAAGGGAGATCTCGGAAAATAGCTTACTTGTACCGTATGAGAAGATCCTGTCAAGAACCCTTCCGATGTTATCGTCTGAAAATGCCGAAGATTCTGTTCCCTTTCCAACTAAAAGTTCTACATCCTGGTGGCTAAAATACTCCTCTACTCTGTATAAGGGGTCTCTTCCTGAGAGGGTGTTTAAGATTAGCCCTTTTACAATTTTTCCACAGCTTGCCTCCATATTGCAGTCAAGAGCTTTATCTACAATAGCGCATATTTCTATCTTATCGCAGAATGCAGCTACTATCGGTAAATGCTGCACGTCATAGCTTTCTATGTCTTCATATCCTTCTGGTATGTCCATAAATACCTCCTTGACAAGTTATTACCTAAAGTATATTATACATTAGGTAATGAAAGAAAAGCAAATGGATAAGCTAAAAGAGGAATTTGACAGAATAAAAGGTGAGGTCTGCTCCATATCTTATTTAAAGAAGGGATCTCTTACCAAATGCTACCAGACCTGCGGCAATAAAAGCTGCAGGTGCCATAAGGATAAAAAATACAGGCATGGTCCTTACTGGTGGTGGTCAACAAAAGAGGATGGTAAGACAAAATCCATACTGGTGCCGGAAGGCATGCTTTCTGAGGTAAGGTCATATATAGATAATTACAAGCTTTTAAAATCAAGAATTAAGATTCTGGAAGAGATATCAGAAAAGATTATTAAAATTAGGATTGAGAACTACAAAAGACAGTTTAAAAAGGGCAGACAGGGAACTTGAAAATTTACGGTATAAAAAATATAATGTTTTTGCCCAAAAGAGTGCGGAAAGTAAGTTATATCTACCTATATTTTGCTTTTTTTGTATCTTTAATGCAGACATTTTTGGTTGGGTTGTTTTTTATGATATCCTGCTTATTGATTTTAAGAATTTCCTTACAGACATTTGATGCTGTTGAATTCAGGGCTATACTTCTTTAACTTCTTTATATTCTTTCAAATTTTTTATAGCAGAGTGTGATTTTGAATGAACCCCTGCTGCTTCAAAGAGAGCAAGTTTTAAAAAGAAAGAACCGCTGAATGATTATTAAGCAATTTGATAAGATATAAAAGGCACTGTGCCAGGCACGGTGTTATTTTTTTATTTTACTTTCCTGTGATTATCTTTATAATGTTAAAAATTTATCTTTATAAAAAACTTGGCACAGAATGGGGTTATTAAATTGAAAGCGGTAAAATTAAATTTATTACGGGTATTAAGCCTTGCAGCAGCTATATTTTTCATTTTTGTTTTTATAGCAGACCTATCAGGCTGCAGGTCAACAGATGTTTCTGCCAGTGAAAGTATTGGGACAGTGCAGGAGGAGCCGGCTACTACTGGACTGGATGAAAAAGAAGCAATTGAAGCAGGGTCAGCAGCCACCACTGAAAAAGAAGATATTATTACAGATAATATCAATATATTCAGCGGCCTGGAGATATCAGACAAAGTCAATTCTGCAAGGCCCATTGCAATAATGGTGCAGAACAATCCTAAAGCCCGACCCCATTCAGGGCTGATTTATGCAGACATGATTTTTGAAATGGTTGCAGAGGGTGGTGTTACCAGGTTTATAACAGTATTTTCATCTTATGATGCTGAAATAATCGGTCCGGTTAGAAGTGCAAGGATATATTTTGCTGAAATAGCAAGGAGTCTTGACCCTATATTCACATTCTGGGGCTCTTATCCAGGTGCTTATGATGCCATTAAAAAAATGGATATGGATGTTTTTGATGCAAACAGCACGGCTTATGTAAACTACACCTCGGCCGGGTGGCGGGATCCAGGCCGCAGCAATGAACTGGAGCATACTGCATTTATAGACACTTATGGGATAAAAAAGGATGCTGAAAAATTCGGATATTCTCTTGAAGGCGGACAGTCACCAATGGCATTTAAGCTTGATTCACCTGAAGTTGAAAGGGGCAGTATAACTGAGATTAACGTAAATTTCTCAAGTGAGTCTTACGGTGCGGGTTTTAAATATGATAAAAATACCAATAAATATCTTAAGTGGCTTGCAGGTTCTCCTCATACTGATTATGAAACCGGTCAACAGCTCAGCCTTAATAATGTGATAGTACTTATCACTGATATAGAGGGCCCAATTGACCAGTCAGGCCACATGTTTGTAAGAAACACTGGAACATATGACGAGGGAGAAGCTTATTATTTCATGGACGGCAATGTCACTGAGGGAACATGGGCAAGGCAAAGCATATTTGAGCCTTTTGAGTTTAAAGACTTAAAAGGAGAACAGATATTTTTTAACAGGGGACAGACCTGGATTTGTATAATACAGAGTATAAACAGGCTGAACTATTAGGTGTTAAGGTTGTTTTAACATCCATTATAGTTTTATAAATAATTGCCCATTTTTGTTATATCTATCTAACGGGTAAAATTTTTGCCTAAAGGTGCTTTTTTAAAGCATTTCTGAAGGTTTCAATTTTTTCATCTATTTCTTTATCGGTGCTGTCTATAGATATACCAAACCCTGAACCCAATCCTCTATCAACAACACCAACGCTGATATTTATTGCTCTGTTTAAAATTTTGTCTGTATTGGGCAGCATGCCCTTTTTATACTCCACTGTTTTTCCCTTGTAATATGGGCATGTAAATGGACAGCCTTCTTTGGTGGGGAGTTTTTTTTCAAGAAAATGTTCCATATTATTGTAAACATGCCATCCTGAGTCAGCAACCACACCACAATCAAGTTCCTTTCCAATTGCACGGGCGGTTTTTTCGTCAGGCAATAGAACAGTAAGTATGGTATGTATCTGACCTTCAGGGTCTGGAAAATGCCTGAAATCAACACCGTCTATATCTTCAATTCCCTTTTTAAATTTCTGATATTTTTCTTTTAGAGTATTTTTAATAATATCCATTTTCTTGAGCTGTACAAGGAGTACAGCAGCACTTAACTCATTCATTCTGAAGTCATAACCAATTAGTGTTCTGTTTCCCATTTCAATACCCTTCCTTAAGGCTAAATGTCCCATATCATGGATTGAATATGCTCTTTTATATAATTTCTCATCATCAGTTGCCACGGCACCGCCTTCACCTCCGGTGATAGTTTTCATGGGATTAAAACTGTAAGTTCCAATATCACCATAGCTGCCCACACTTCTGCCTTTATAAGTTACTCCAAAAGCCTGAGCACAATCTTCTATGAGAAAAAGATTATTATCCCTGGCAATTTTTCTAATTTCATCTATATATCCAGTACCACCAAGCATATGAACAAGCATTATAGCCTTTGTCCTGCCTGTAATTTTTTTGAGAATATCAGAGGGATCCAGTGTTAATGAATTGTCAATTTCAGCAAGAATTGGAATTGCCTTAGCATATATTATTGATGTAAGGCTTGCAACAAATGTATAGCCTGGTACAATCACTTCATCTCCCGGCCCTATTCCTAAAGCAAGGAGTGCAACAATAAGCGCAGATGTACCTGAATTTACAGCTATAACATGCTTTATTTTCAGGTATTCTGTTAGTTCTTTTTCGAAATTCCACACTTTTGCAAGAAATTCAGGGTCATTTTCATCACCGTATCGGAATATCCTTCCCGAATCAATTAATTCTATCAATGCTTTTTTCTCTTCTTCGCCAAGTAAAAAATTACCGGGACCACCCATTCTTCTCATCTTTACCCCCATCGTGTAATAAGATAATAAATTTTGTTAATAATAATTGTTAAATATATATACATCGTACATCCAATAATCATTAAGAATAAAAAAATTTTATACTTATAATTTTATATTTATTTTATTAAATACATTGCAATAAATGCAAAACAGTAAATAGGGTAGCTGCTTAATTATCTATCCCACTGGTCATCTCAATTGCCTGTATTTTCTGCACAACTGTTATCATCAAGGGAATCGACTAATAAATCATTTTCCTGCTCATCTGCGCTGTTATAGGGTATTGCTGTCTGGTTATCACTGGTGTTTGAAGTTTTTAACTGTTTTGTTTTATTTTTTGTAAATAAAATGTTGGCTTCGTTTTTTAAATCTGCAAACTCTTCTTCGAGTTCTCTGGTTATTTTATTTATTATTTTTTTATATTCATTTTTATTGGTAAGTTCCTTAAAATCACTTATAATACTTTCAGCCATTGGGTCTATAGGCTCACCAATAAAAATATTTATTCTTCTGAATATATTCATGAAAAGTGATGCAATACCTTCAAATACAGGGTGCCTTCCACACCACGTGTCTTCACCGGGACCTTTATGAATATTATGAATATATACAGGTATTATTGGAAGTTTGGTTTTGTAGCTTAAGTAAGCTGCCCCGCCCTTAAATTTGCCAAATATATCCTTTTTAAATAAATCACCTTCTGGAAAAATTCCAAAGAATATCTTTTTGCCCTTTGAGATATCAAAGAGTTCTTTAAAGCTCTTGATATTTTTTAAAAGTTCATTTTTAAATACGGGTATGCTGTTTGTAAATTTTCGCATAAAAAAGGATGTGAATCTATTGCTGAACCTTTCACTGTCTGCCATGAAATATATTTTTCTTCTTATTGCTCCAAGAACAATTATCGGGTCTGCTCCTGTTGTGTGATTAAATGCAAATATTGCTGATCTCTCGCTGGGTATTTTTTTTGGTTCAAAAACTTTTATTCTAACAACAAAAAGTCTGAAGAAGTTTATGAATAGAAATTTGGGTATATTGTACAGAACAATTAGTATTTTATTATGAATTTTTATTATTTTTTGTTTTAAATTTGTCATACTTTATTAAGTTTTATATCTTTTGCTGCAATCTTTTTATATCACAGCAAATAGTTGCAGTCAATTTATTATTTTTTCAATATTTTCTAAATCTTTAAAGAATATATTAAAATGTTAAAATTAAGTTTTAAAAATAAAAAAATTTATTATTTTATGGAAGGTGTTTTATGTCTAAAGTCTCCTCGAAAATTTTACTTGATGATGCTGTGAAAAAAAATTATGCTGTCGGGTCATTTGCAGTTAATAATATAGAGCAGGTTCACGGTATTATAAAAGCAGCAAGGAGGTGCAGTTCCCCGCTTATTATTATGGTGAGCATGAACAGCCTTAAATATTCGGCGTACATCCCCTATTTAATAGATGGAGCTATAAAAGAAAATCCAGACATACCAATTGCAATGCACCTGGACCATGCCAGTAGTTTTGAGGACTGTAAAAAAGCGGTTGATTTTGGTTTTACCTCTATAATGATTGATGGTACTTTTGATGAGGAAAGAAAACCAGCAAACTTTGATTATAATGTGAGAATAACCAAAAAAGTTGTAGATTATGCTCATAAGTCTGGTGTATCTGTTGAGGGTGAGCTGGGTTTTATTGGAGGAAAAGAGGAAGATATGGAATTTGGAAAGCAGAAATTTACAGACCCTTTAAAAGCAAAGGAGTTTGTAGAGCTTACAGGAGTGGATGCGCTTGCAGTTTCAATAGGCAACAGTCATGGTTTGAGTAAATTTGAAGGTGAGCAAAAATTAAGACTTGATATTGTAAAAGAGATTAATGATAAGATTCCAGGAGTGCCTCTTGTGCTGCACGGAGCTTCAAGCTTACCCGAGGAATATGTCCGCCTGATTTCAAAATATGGTGGGAGTTTGCATGATGTAATGGGTGTTCCCATTGGGCAAATTAATAGTGCAATAAAATTAGGAATCAAAAAAGTAAATATATATACAGATATAACATTATGCATGATGGCATCAATAAGAGAATTTTTATTTAAAAACCCTGAAGTTATTGACCCTAGAAAATATCTGGGATACTGCATAAACAGGATTGCTGAACTGGTGTCGGAAAAAATTGAATCATTTGGTTCAAAAAATAAGATTTTAAATATAAAAGGTATTTAAAAAAAGTAAAAAGAGCTGTTCTTTGCAGGTAATATGTTCAGGTAATATAGTGGACTTTTCTGAACCATTTTACCATTATTTTAAACTATAATTTAATCTTTAAAGCAGAGCTGTTCATTAACCAGGGATATAAATACCAAAGAGGATGAAATAGAAAATATATTTTAATTAAAAAATATGCTCAGGGAGAGGCGATTGTTTTTCATGCAGCTTTTTTCCTTGTATGAGACAGAAGGGAAGTGTATAAAAATGATTACAAAAGACAACAAATCTATTAAGTCCAGCTACACTTATGAGGAAATACAGGATCAGGTAAAAACTTTAAGGGCTGCATATGAGGATATTATCAAAAAAGATATGAATATGGATTTTTTAGAAAAGTCGTGGGATGAAATTATTTTTTTCGGGTGTGGAACTGATTATAATCTCTGTCAATCTGCTGCTTTTTTCAGTAAGTCTCTTATGAATAATAAAAGTTTTTCAGTAATTCCCAGCTCGGAGCTGCTGTTGAATGATCAAACATATATCAACAAAGACAAAAAATATTTAGTTATAGGATTTTCAAGATCCGGTGAGACAACAGAATCCATAGACGTTCTAAAAAGATTTAAGAGCAGGGCAAATATTTCAACTTTTGTCTTTACAGCAAGGCAGGACTGCACAATTTTAAATTTTTCAGATGGTAATTTTATATGCAGGGAAGCTTTAGAAAAAAGTGTTGCAATGACAAAGGCTTACACAGGATTTTTATTTGCTTACTGCTTAATTTTTGCAAAGTTTTTAAATTGCAGGGATATTATAAGTGAATTCAATGAACTTGTTGGTTTTTTACATTCAAGCATCTCTCAGTTATTTTCTGACATTGAAAGTTATATAAATATAAATGATTTTAAAAAGTTTTTTGCCTTGGGCAGCGGGTTTAATTATGGAATAGCTGTGGAAGCAGATTTAAAAATGAAAGAAATGGCGCAGGTAAATTCTTTTTCCTACCATCTTTATGAGTTTGCGCATGGACCTAAGACGATGTTAGACAATGAAAGCTTATGTTTACTTCTGACAATGGATAGGAAATCTCTGGGTATAAAAGATATTTTAAAAGAAATAGTCGGCTATGGTTCAATAGTGCTTACAGTTTGCCTTGAAGATTTAACTATTATAAAAAACGACAGCGTAAGTAATATACTTGGCTGCGAATGTTTCAAAATAGATTTCGTAAAATCCTTTCTCAATATTCCTGTTTTTCAAATTTTAGCTTACTTAAAAGCGATAAAAAAAGGGTTAAACCCGGATAAACCAAGAAATTTAAACTATACAACAAAACTAAAAATTTAAAAAAATTAATTTTAAGCCTTTAAAAGTAGAGCCTGTTGAGGGAGCTATAAAATTAGCCCTTGAAATTTTAAAGTAATTTTAATGAGTTTAGTAATTAGTGTAAAATAGAAAAATAAAAAATAATAAAAGAAAAATAATAACGGAAGAATTAATAATAAAAGAATTAATACAGAGAGAAATAATTAAAGAAATGGAAAGGAGTACTAATATGAGAAAACCAAAATTAGGTTTCTTAACAATTACATGTCCGACACACAAAGAGGCAAAAAATGAGCTTGGTGCTAACTGGGTAGATAAAAATAATTTAGAGAAAGTTAAAAAAAGCCTTGGAAAAAGCAATTTGAATCTTGTTGTTATAGATGAGATTATCGCCTCTTTTTATGAGCTTGATTATGTTGAGAAGAAATTTAATGATGAAAATGTTGATGTAATATTTTTTTATATTTCAACATGGAACTGGGCAGACCAGGTAACACAGTTTGCCAGAAATATGAACAGACCTGTGATAGTTTATGCTGTTGATGATTCCAAGGCATGGTCTATTGGTGGCCTGGCAGCGACAAGAGGTGGATTTGATGAAATAGGGATTAAAAATTTAGTGGCCTATGGAGACATAGACGACGAGATGGTATTAAATAAAATTGTTTCTTATTCAAAAGCCTCGATGGTGAGAAATATTTTACGAAAATCAAGATATGGATCAATTGGCGGTCAGGGAATGGGTATTCTTACAGGAATAGTTGATGCCAATCAGTGGTTACGTGATTTTGGCATTCTAACCGGTTATACGGATCAATATACTGTAGTGGTTGAAGCAGAAAAGTTTTCTGTTTCAGAAGTTAAAAAATATTATGAGACACTAAGGGGAGAATATAAAAGCATTCCGGAATTTAATAAAGTATTTGAAAATTCGATAAGAACTTATCTTGCATTAGAAAAAATAATAAAAGAAGAAAGATATGATTTTACAGGTGTAAAATGTACATTTGATTTAAGTGACAATTACTGTTCTGCTTGCCTGGCACAGAGCAGACTTGCAAGCAGGGGATTTATTTCAGCGTGTCTGAATGACAGCAATGGGGCACTTTCTGCATATATTCTTGGATTACTTCGTATAGCAGAGGAACCAGTATTTACTGCAGATGTTAATCTGGCAATAAAAAAGAAAAATATGATTAAGTTAATTGATGATGGCGCAGGCTCTCCCAAACTCACAATTAATCCGAAAGAAGAGGTGGAACTTCAAATGCAGCCCACACTTGAAGCAAAGGCAAGCGGAATTTGTACTAAATTATTTGCAAAACCAGGGCAGGTAACTCTAATAAGGCTTGCAAGAATTAATTCAGAATATGTACTTCATCTAACCACAGGTCAGGCTATTTCAGTCAGTGAAAGTGAGAGGGAAGCAATAATGAGAGAATGCGGATATCCAATCTGGCCTCATGCCCTCATTAAGATTGATGGAAGTATTGATAATTTTGTTCAGAACCTCAGGAGTGAATATATACATATGACTTATGGTAATCTCAGTGAGGAAGTTAAGTATTTCTGCCAGTTATTCGATATAAAAATGCTTGAAAATTGATTTGTTTGTAACTAATTCTACCAGCTGAATGATTGAGTTAAAGGCTAAATTAAAAAAAATGTTGTGGAAGTTAAAGTAACATAACCATATCTAATATTCTGAATAGTAAAAAGTTTTAATATTTATAATTGCAGACCTGAAAACAGACTCTATTGAGGATTACTTATATGTTAATTATTATTTATGAGAATTTGAGAAAGGATTAAATTGGGCACAAAACGAAATCTGTCAGTTTATAAAATACTGTCAGATCAGGCAATCGGTAAGATCAGCGATTCTTCTTTTGACATTCTTGAAAATGTAGGGGTAAGGATTCCAAATAAACGTATCTGGGATAGTTTAAAAGATTTTGGTGCAAATATTGATGAGAATAGTTCTATAGTAAAAATACCGGCAGAAATAACTAAAAAGGCAATTGAACTGGCAGGAAAGAAGCATATTCTCTATGGCAGGGATAGAAAAAATACTGCAGAATTTGGTTATGATATGTTCAATTTTAACAGCAGTACCGGACAGTATCAGTTAGTGGACCATCTAAAGGTTAAGAGACTGGATCCTGATATTACTGATTTAAGAAAAGCAATTAAAATTGGTGATTATCTTTCAAATATTGACATTGTTGGTGCAATGGTTGTTCCCCTGGATATTGAACCTGATTTAAGAGATGTTCTTACTTTCTTTGAACTTCTCAATGGCACTACCAAACCCTTTGCAGGGTGGATATTCAGCGGAAGAACTGCAAAGCCAGTGATAGAAATGATGAAAATTGTTTGTGGCTCATCTGAAAATTTTAAGAAATTCCCGCCTTATGAAGCATTTATGGAGCCGATAAGTCCTCTTTCATACAGGCCGGAAAGTATAGATATTTTAATGGATTTTGCAAACGAGGATATACCTGTAACCATAGGACCAATGGTGCAGACAGGTTCAACGGGT
>Ga0194110_10008974_pt1 | contig 11314 bp, 7 predicted proteins | sample TA2Kig1200mmetaG_FD_146192 | JGI IMG/M metagenome (GOLD analysis project Ga0194110, IMG submission 146192) | Freshwater microbial communities from Lake Tanganyika, Tanzania - TA2015032 Kigoma Deep Cast 1200m | ecosystem: Environmental > Aquatic > Freshwater > Lake | place: Tanzania: Lake... | reverse complement strand
AAGCTGTAGGTATAGGGCCCCGTACCGCCAGAGGCAGTGGCGCTTATGCTACCATTTGCAGAAGTGCCGGATGGGTTTGAAGTGCTTCCGGTTACCGTGATGCTTACCCCTTGGCAGGGATCACTGGGGGGAGGACTGTCTTTTCCGCATCCAGTTAGTATGCCGATTGCAAGGAGGATCGGTAAAACTATGAAGTTCTTCATAGAGATAAATGTACAAAAAATGAACTTAAGTAGAGATTTAAGGAAAGTGTTAATTTCAATTTCCTTAAAATCAGCAAATGAAAAAATTGATCTTATTTTTTGCATTGTCAGTACTTAGCCTCGGCACAATGGCACAACCCAAAAAAATAAAAGCCGCAACGTTAAGTGCTGCAACACAGGATATTACACTACTTAGCGGCGTCAAGTATAGATTGATAGGCCCATTTAGAGGGGGTAGAAGTGCTGCAGTTGTGGGTAGCTTACAATTTAGAAATACATTTTATTTCGGCGCAACCGGAGGGGGTGTTTGGAAAACCACCGATGGTGGCAGCAATTGGAAAAACATTAGTGATGGTTACTTTGGAAGTTCTATTGGGGCCATTGCCATTGCTCCCTCTGATGAAAAAGTGATTTATGTTGGAGAAGGGGAAAACACCATGCGTGGAAATGTATCAGAAGGATTGGGAGGAGTTTGGAAGAGTGAGGATGCAGGCAAAACCTGGAAGAATGTTGGGCTAACGGATGGCAGGCATATCACTAATATTTTGGTTCACCCTTCAAACCCTTCCATTGTGTGGGCAGGGGTTATGGGGCATTTATTTGGCCCTAACCAAGAAAGAGGTGTTTTCAAGTCCATCGATGGCGGATTGACTTGGAAAAAAACATTGTATGTAAATGAACAATCAGGCTGTAGCGACTTAGTGCTTGATGCCGAAAATCCGGCTGTATTATACGCAGGTATCTGGCGGGTTATCCGCACTCCGCACAGTCTTGAAAGTGGAGGGGAAGGAAGCGGACTATGGAAAAGCACCGACGGTGGAGAAACATGGACAAGCATCAGTAATGCAACTGGATTACCAAAAGGTACTTGGGGAATTGTTGGTGTGGCCGTAGCGCCCTCTAATTCCAATAAACTTTATGCCATTATTGAGAACGACAAGGGAGGTCTGTATAGTAGTAACGACGCTGGGGAAACGTGGGCGCTGCAAAGCAGTGATAACAATATTCGTCAGCGTGCATGGTATTACACCAAAGTTTTTGTGGACCCCAAAAATGAAAATGTGGTGTATTGTCCAAACGTTGGTTTTATGAAAAGCCGGGATGGAGGAAAAACGTTTCAATCATTGCGCACACCGCACGGGGATCATCACGATTTATGGATCGATCCGCAGGATGGAAAACGAATGATTGTTGCCGATGATGGTGGTGCACAAGTAAGCTTTGATGAAGCACAGAATTGGAGCACCTATATGAATCAGCCTACTGCACAATTATATCGTGTAAGTACGGATAATGCATTTCCATATCGCGTACTGGCTGCACAACAGGATAATTCAACGATACGTATTCGTTCCTCCACCTATGGCAGTTATATTACTGAGCAAGACTGGGAGCCTACAGCCGGTGCTGAAAGTGGCTATGTGGTTGCTGATCCTTTAAATCCAAATGTTGTGTATGGAGGAAACTATGGCGGTTATCTTTCTCGTTATGATCACACAACAGGAGAAAACAGAGCCATAACGGTTTGGCCGGATAATCCAATGGGAGCCGGTGCTGATGTACTCAAATATCGATTCCAATGGAATTTTCCCATCTTCTTCTCTCCACATGATTCCCAAAAATTATACTGTGCAGGCAATGCCTTGTTTGTTACTACTAATGAGGGGGCCAGTTGGAAACAATTATCGCCTGATTTAACAACAAATGATAAGTCCAGACAATATTCAAGTGGAGGTCCCATTACCAAAGACAATACTTCCGTAGAGTACTATTGTACCATTTTTACTGCAATGGAGAGTCCGTTGGAGAAAGATCATATTTGGACAGGTAGCGACGACGGATTGATTCATTTCAGTAAAGATGGTGGCGTTAACTGGAGTAATGTTACGCCAAAAGGAGTTCCGCAATGGATGATGTGGAACGCCATTGAGGCAGATCCATTTAAAAAAGGAGTCATCTATATTACTGGAACACGTTATAAGTTGGATGATTTTAACCCGTACATCTATAAAAGCGAGGATTATGGTCAGAGCTGGCGGCTAATTACCAATGGAATTCCATCACTGCATTTTACTCGTGTGATGCGCGCTGATCAAAAACGACCGGATTTGCTTTATGCCGGAACCGAATTTGGTATGTATGTAAGTTATAATGGAGGCAACAACTGGCATTCTTTTCAGTTGAATTTACCGATCACTCCCATTACGGATCTTACTATTAAAAATAACGACCTGGTGGTAGCAACACAAGGCCGTTCGCTATGGATCTTAGACGATTTATCCATGGTCCAGCAATTAGATCCGGTAATTACCAGTAAGGCTCTGCACGTTTATCAAATAAATGATCCCTATCGGGTTCCAGCCTCGTTCAGTCGTTGGGGCCCGGCCAGTGTTCCTGCAAATAGTGCCATGAATCCGCCTAAGGGTGCTGTAGTTAATTTTTGGGTGAAGTCAATAGCCGATTCAACCAAGGCTTCCATCACCATTGTGAGTCCTGCAGGGAAAGTGATTCAAAAATTTGCAACGGGTTCAAAAGAAAATCCTTTAGTGGTTAAGAATGGATTTAATCAGTTTGTATGGGATTTGAAATATCCGGAAGCTGAAAAAGCTGATGGTTTGATTTTATGGAATGGAGTTCCCTTAGGTATTACTGCTGCGCCTGGAAAGTATACCGCACATGTTCAACTAGGTGCTGATAGTACTACCGTGTCATTTAATTTATTGGCTGATCCTAATTATAAATGCACACAGGCTGATTATGAAGCACAGGTTTCGTTTTTGATACAAGTCCAGGATAAATTCAACGAAACGATGAAAGCTGTTCGAAAAATAAAAAACACGCGGCAGCAGTTAACAGAATATACCGCTCGGTTGGGTAAAACTTGTCCGGCATCATTAAAAAGTTTGGGTGATAGTCTTGCCAAACGGTTGACCGCTATTGAAGAACTGCTACACCAAACTAAAGCCAAGAGTGGACAGGATGTGTTGAATTTCCCCATTCGATTAGACGATAAACTCAGTGGGGTATTTAATATGGCTAATAGCGGAAATATGGCACCACCTCAACAAGCGCGTGAAGTATTCAATGAATTAGCCAGACAAGTAGATGCGGCCGTTGCACAGCTACAGATTGTATTTGACGAAGGGCTGCAAGGGTTTAATAAAATGATCATAGAGCAGCGCTTACCTGTGATAGTAGTGGAATTATGAGCAGCGTTGCTGCCGCTAAGGAATGTTGCATGGTTGCATTGCTGGTCAGTGCATCGTTGTTATTGCATGCACAAAAAACCTCCATGCTGGTTGTTGGAATCATGCAAGATGGAGGTCGTCCACAGTTGGGTTGTCTGAAACCTTGTTGTAAAGACATCAAGCAAAGAGAATTTGTTTCCTCCATAGCGCTGATTGATTCAGCCAATCAGGTATTTCATTTGTTGGATGCTACCCCCGACATTGCCTCACAATTTCAATGGATCTATCAATCCCTTCCTGCAACGTATAAAATGGGCTCTATTTTTTTAACACATGGCCATATTGGTCATTATACGGGCTTGCAATTTTTAGGCCGGGAGTCGATGAACGCTAGTAATGTGCCGGTGTACGTGATGCCCAGGATGGGTCGTTTCTTAAATGAAAATGGCCCTTGGAGTCAGCTTATTCGATTAAAGAATATACAGCTTCAAACGCTAACACAGGAACAAGCTGTTCAGTTGGGCAGTTTTCAGATTACACCCCTGTTAGTTCCTCATAGGGATGAGTTCTCAGAAACAGTGGGATTCAGAATCAAAGGTGCCGGCAAATCACTCTTGTTTATTCCTGATATTGATAAGTGGGAAAAGTGGGATCGATTATTGGCTACAGAGATTGAGAAAGTTGATTATGCCTTTATAGACGGAACATTTTTTGCGGGTGGTGAAGTAAATCGACCTATGCGTGAGATCCCCCACCCATTTATTAGCGAAACAGTTACACTACTTTCGGCTTTGCCTCGCACAATACGCGAGCGTGTTTACTTTACCCATTTCAATCATACTAATCCATTGCTACAGCGCAAGCATCCTGATCGAATCAGGTTGGAAAAGGAAGGCTATCATTTTGCAACAACAGGAACAAAACTACCCTTATAGCAATGTTCCCGTTGGCAAGATTTTTATTGTTCAATCGGACTATACTCCTTGAATAGATTGACTTTGGTTTCCTCTACTTGTTTTCTAAAGTCAATCCATTTACCAGTGAATAGGGTATTAATGGTGGCAACCGTTTTACGGACAGCCTCTTCTGCATTTTGTATCAACTTCTCTTCCTGTGCACCGGGCGCCATCATTTTGGCGTTGATAGGTTGCATGGCGTTTTGCAATTCAGTCATAACGGTTATCTCAAAAGGACTGCGGGTGATACCTTGCTTATCAGAAGTTTTTCCGCTGATGCTTTCTCTGATCTTTTTGATTTCATCAAGTATTGCATTGCTTGTTTTTCGAAGAGAATCCGCAGGCTTTCCTTCCACTCCTTTGAGTTGTGCAATTATTTTATTACATACTTCTTCTGCTTCAGTTAGTCTATCCATTCCCTCAGTCAATTTAGAACCGGCTTTTCTAAGCCGTTCAAGTGCGTTGCGTTGAGCCAATTTTATCTCATTTCGATCTCCAAGTCGAGGGTCGTCTTTTATTTGCATGGTAGTAGAATCCATTTGACCGGCATAGGTCAATACAAGCTTATAGGTTCCTGGTAATACCTGCGCGCCTCCTGGTTCTTGCGCGCCTGGTTGAGGCTTAGGCGATCCCGGCATACGGAATCCTTTCTCCTCCATTCCCCAAAACAATCTATTAAACCCGGTGTCTGCATTCCAACGAAGTGAACGAATTAACTGCTGCTCTGCGTTGTAGATTTTCACATTTACAGAATCCCCGCGATTACCTCCTCTAAGTCCTCTGCTTCCACTACCAAACCCTCGGCCACCACCAGCTGCACCTCGCGCACCTGCTCCCATTGGAGGGCCTTGGCTATCTACTGCTTCAGGTGTTGGAGCATCAGTTTTTGTTACAGTAGTATCAGCTTTTTTGGGTTTATTGATATAGAAAGAAACTGCTGCTCCACGGGCTCTGTTTTCTGCGTCCCAGATTCCCATAATACTCCACTCAAATCCATCGGCAGGTTTGTATTGTGCTTGTACGGCATCTGGAGCAGGGAACACCGTAATGTTATTTACAGGAGTTTTGTTGCTGCTTGCTGCTAATTTTCTTAATGGGCGGATATCATCCAGCACCCAAAGGGCTCTTCCGAATGTTGCAATCACAAGATCTGCTTCGCGCTCCTGAATGGCTAAGTCGTAGGTAGACACTGATGGATATCCATTTTTCCATTGTGAGAAATTGCCACCATTGTCTACACTGATCCAAAGTCCATGTTCCGTTCCCACAAAAATCAAATTAGGTTCTGTAGGATCTTGAATCATACAGAGGGCATAACCATTCACTTTTGCCTCGTCTACTAAGCGGGTCCATGTTTTTCCAAAATCTGTAGTGCGAAAAATATAGGGTTTAAAATCTCCTCGACGATAATCGTTAGCTACCACAAATGCCTCACCTGCGTTATGACGAGAAGCAGTTATTTGTGGAATCCAGGCTCCAACAGGAAGTCCGGGAATTTTTCCAGCAAATGAAGACCAGCTTTGACCACCATCCCTCGTTAAATGAACCTGCCCGTCGTCCGAGCTAACCCAAATCACTCCTCTCTCTATTGCGGAAGGGGCAATGCTCAACAAACTGCAATGCGTTTCTGCGCCTGTGATATCAAGGGTTAATCCTCCGGTATTTTGAAAGGCTTTGATCTTGACCGTATCATTAGTGGTGAGGTCAGGTGAGATCATCTGCCAGCTGGCTCCTTTATCTATGCTCTTGTGAACAAACTGACTTCCCAGATAAATAGTTTTAGTGTCAAAGGGGTCTTGTGCCATTGGTGTATTCCAATTGAAACGCATTTTTAGGGCAGGGTCCGTTGCAGGTGGCTTGATATACCAGGATTCACCTGTTTTCCAATTTCTTTTTCCGAAACTTCCCCCCTGACTTTCACTGTAAACCCAACTTGCATCTTCAGGATCAGGCATTACATCAAAACCATCCCCGCCTCCTACATTACGCCAATAATAATTTCTTATTCCTCCATTGATCCAGACATAAGCCGGTCCATGCCAGCTTCCATTGTCTTGCATTCCACCCATAACATTGTAGGGCATTTCATTATCAACATTGATATGATAAAACTGACCTACCGGAATTTTTTCATCAAAATTCCAACTCTTACCCCGGTCTCTGGATATACCAATTCCTCCATCATTTCCTTCAATAATCAAATTGGGGTCATCGGGATTAATCCACCAGGCATGGTGGTCCGGATGAATTCCAGAGTAGGGTATTAAGGTTGCAAATGATTTTCCGCCGTCTTCGCTAAAGGTGATAGTGGAGTGCACATCGTAGATTCTGTTTTCATTTTTAGGATCAACATAGATTTCCTGGTAGTAAAAAGGTCGATCAGTTACATCGCCAGGGGTACTATTGACAAGCTGCCAATTAAATCCCCCGTCATCACTCTTGTATAATCCATTTTTTGTGGCTTCAACTTTTGCATACACACGGCTTGGCATACTTCGAGCAAATGCAATGCCAATACGGCCTAATGGTCCCTCAGGCAGCCCTTCGTCCTTACCCATTTTTTTCCAAGTCTTACCCCCGTCTATTGTAATGTGTAATCCACTGCCGGGTCCTCCACTTTTTAATTCCCATGGCTTCCTGCGAAACTGCCACATTGCCGCAATCAACTTATTAGGGTTAGACGGATCCATCACTAAATCAGCGCATCCCGTTGTGTCGTTCGCATATAAAATCTTAGACCAGGTTTCACCGCCATCAGTAGTTTTAAATACGCCTCGATCAGGGTGCTCTGCATAGGGGTTTCCAATAGCTGCTACATAAACGGTATTGGGATTAGTAGGATTAATAACTACACGATGGATACAAACCGTTTTGTCTAACCCCATTTTTTTCCACGTCTTACCCGCGTCCAAGGATTTGTAAATGCCGGCTCCCAAATTCAACGAATTGCGTGGATTTCCTTCTCCGGTTCCAACCCATACTATATTGGGATTACTCTGCTGAATGGCAATTGATCCAATATTCTGGATAGGCTGCTCGTCAAAAACAGGTGTCCAGTTTTGTCCACTGTTTTCAGTTTTCCAAACACCTCCTGACGCCGCGCCTAAATAAATAATATTTGGATTAGCCACCACCGCATCAACTGCAGTGATCCGCCCACTCATTCCGGCAGGGCCAATATTGCGGGGTTTCCAATTTTTAAATTGTTCCCAGTTTACTTTTTGTGCCGATGCATTTAGTAATAGGCAAAGGCTGATCATCGTTAGAAGAAGTTGATTCACGTTGTAGATTTTAAGGGAATGGAAATTATGAAAGTTGGTTTATTAATAACTAATCAGACGCAATTTTTCTTGTCTGCCTGCTATGTATCGGAAAGTTTGTCCATCAAAATAGCCATCTTCCTCCAACATAATTCGTATTTCTTTACCCCACTCGGGTATAAAGGAAGCGCTGTTGAGTTCAATGGAGTAAGCGGTATGGGAATAAACAGGGTAGTCTCCGCTTCCGGGAACCCCGTCTTGCTTATCCCAAAGCCCAATGGTGGGCCCGGCTGCATGACCATGCAAACCCAAGGGATGCGTATAAATGCTTGGCTTAATTCCTTCTTTTATAGCTTGTTCTCTTGCTGCTTTTAAGATATCATTCCCCGTAATTCCTGTTTTGAATTGGCTGGTTAAGATATCCTGTAAACGATTGCTGGTAGCAAATGCCTTTTTCAAGTAGGCAGGTGCATCTGCTTCTCCTGGACGCAGCACATAGGCATGTTGTTGTATATCTGTATTCAATCGCAAATAAGTAATTCCAAAATCTACATGCAATAAATCGCCTGGGAGAATTACTTCATTCTCTGGTCGATTTGAAAAACTGCGCAGGTGTTCAAAATTGACCGTATCACTTCGTTGTACTGACACAGAGGGATGAAACCAAGTTGGCAATCCCAATGATGTTACTCGTTGGCGGAACCACCAAACCAAGTCATCGGTGGTGGTGACCCCTGGGTTGATTACACGACTCGAGAATCCCTCTGCAATAATCTCATGCGTAATAGCTACCAACTTTTGATAGAGCTGCATTTCACGTGTAGTTCTGGTTTCCAGCCATCCTACCGCAAGCGGGGCGGCGGATACTACTCTATTTTTTAGCTGTGCTGGTAATTTTTGTAGTAATAATTGGTGATGCGTATGATCCAGTCCGTCTGCATGTCCAAAATCTTGTGAAATATTGATCCCGATTTTCTTTGGGTTTTTCTTTTTAATCAATTCAATCAATGCGTCCCATTGATCAGGAAACGCAGACATGTCCCATGCGGCGGGAATAGATTTTCCAATATTATAGCGTGCAATTGCAAACTTTTCAACTTGTTTAGTAGTAGCATTAAAGTAGAAGGCCAGCATGGTGGTTCTTCGAGCCGATAGCCAAGTGGAGGGAAGCATGGTCCTCAGCACGGGATCTTCGTTATATTCTCTTGAGATAAGCAGCCAAAAATCAATGCCGGTTCGTTCCATCAATCCTGGTAAAATTGTATTGAAACGCTCCTCTAAAATTTCATCTACCACGCGACTTTGTTCTCTCTCGGATAAAATGGGCTGTGCTTGAAGTCCTTGTTGTAGCCAGCCAAAGACCAAAATAAGTAGAAGTTTTTTCATATTTTTTTGGGTAAATTTAATTTATTTTGAAAATGTCACTTCCCGTATTATTTGCTATTCTAGCTTTTGTACTGATTGTAATCAGGCGTCATTACCGAGACAAAAAGTAGCGTTAGTCTATCTTGTAGACCTCACGTATTTTTTCTATCAGTTTTGTGGCGTTGCCAATAGTCAGTTATTAAATTTCCGATAAGCCAAGTGTAACTGCCGCAAATAGCATAAAAAATTCTGTCAAATACTCTGACCATTTTTTAGGGGCGTGGTGTTTGTGGTGTACTTCCGTAAATTAACCTGTCTTATATTTAGGTTTGCCAATTTACAACAATAACCGTTTATATGGAGGTACACCATTCACATCATAAACCCAAGAACTGGAAGGAGTATATCACCGAGTTCATCATGCTATTTGCGGCAGTCACCCTGGGTTTTTTTGCTGAAAACTACCGAGAGCATAAAATTATTGACCACCGTATGGAGGAGAACTATCAGGCCTTACTGCAGGACCTGCGTCAGGATTCAGTTCGATTAAAAGAACTGCAGGCTGATAATATTTTAGAGAGAAAGGGTTTGATAGTGCTTTTGGAAGCTATCTACCAATACCAGGATAATTTAGTAAACTGGGAGCAGGTGAAAAACAGGATTGCTTCTATTGAAAAGTTACCATCCTATCATACTTTTTTTATGAATAATACCACGTTTAAGAATATGCAGTCCTCAGGTATGTTGAGCTATGTGGTCAATAAAGATCTTAGAAAAGAGCTGTCATTTTATTATGAAGTTTTATTTAAAAAACTACTGGATAACAATGCGCTCTATGATGATGACGGGAGAAAATTTTATTATGATCAATTTCCCATTACGCTGCCAACAAATAACAGGAAAATCGATAGTTTAATCGGGGGGCCAGATCAGCTGTCAGCTCGTTATCGTACTTCCGAGGCTAATCGTGATTTTATTCTCAACCTGCCTACAGTAAAGACAGTTATTCAAGACCCCCTCACTTTATTTAAAGTGGAATCTTTTTATCTGCGGTTTCAATTTTACCGTCACCTTTTAATGACATTGGAGGAACAAAATAAAAAGTTGATTGAAATCGTAAGACAACAGCAGTGAGAATCTGCCGGATATATTTAATCTTTCTACTTGTGCTTTTGGAGGCCTGTGTCTCTTCTAAGCAAATGCACTGGCCTCAAACTGTAGCCACTACTGGCGTAGCATTTTACGAACAAGCGGCTGCATTCCAATGGAAACAAAGAGATTCATTGACTCGAAAGCTGGTGCTACAAGGGGCTATTCCCCAATTCCTTCAAAAATTTGTAGCGATTAAAACACAGTTCCAGGATAGTAGTGGTAAACGCTATCGAGCTGTTTTTTATGTTTCACCTGATTACCTGGCTGTAGGCTCTGATAAAAACTGGGCACGCGTTCATATAACTCCTTTCTTGGCCCAAGAGTTAGCCGACAGTTTGCAATGTTTTTTGCCTACTCGAAAAATGGTTGATGCAATTTATAAATCAGCAGTTATCAAGCTTGCTCCTATACCACTTACACAAAACAGGGATAGCACCCCCACCTTTTATCAGCATCACTTGGCCGTAGAGCAGCAACGAAAGGGTAGAGTGGGTTTAGTGGCTGGTATACAAAAAGATATTGTCACTACGGGCCGTCTATACACCTACCCTAAAAGGGATAGAGTAGCTATTTATGGTTGGCATCAGTTAAATGGTAAGCCTATTCAGCCTTTATACACAGGGCATGTGTATTGGTATGTAGATTATAGCCAGGGAGTGCGGCTAGTCTATGAACTGGTCAGGGTAAACGGAAAATGGATGCACTATAGCACGTTATTTAAAGATCCAATTCTGAAAAATCTGCTTTGTGATGAAGCGGATTGTGGAGGTGGGCGCTATCCCATGCCCTCCATTATTGCTCCACCTCTTGACGCAGCTCACTAAGTAATGTGGTGGCACGTTTCAACGCATTTTTTGTTCGAGCTATTACGAAAAGGTCAACTAATTTTTTTTCCTGTAAAGTATTTTCAAAAAGTTGGTTTCCCCGCAGTCCCTTACTTAATGCAACTCCGTCCATTACCCAGAAGGGTTCTTGGGGGAAAAGCAGCGTAGTTATCCTCGAGTTTCTTTTATATAAATCCATCAGTTCAATAGAAATACGCTCTGCCCAGCTCCTAAACATCTCAAAATCTGCGTAACGATCGTAGTGTTTTAATAACTTAGAGAGTAATTCCTCATTCTCAATCAAATGTAATTTACCAGAGCCCTTGAGTGCCTCTATCTCAGCCGTATTGCTCGCAAACCAGGTAT
>Ga0194110_10008969_pt1 | contig 11320 bp, 9 predicted proteins | sample TA2Kig1200mmetaG_FD_146192 | JGI IMG/M metagenome (GOLD analysis project Ga0194110, IMG submission 146192) | Freshwater microbial communities from Lake Tanganyika, Tanzania - TA2015032 Kigoma Deep Cast 1200m | ecosystem: Environmental > Aquatic > Freshwater > Lake | place: Tanzania: Lake... | reverse complement strand
ACACCATCGAGGCGGTGGTGGACCGGCTGGTGGTGAAGCCCGGACTTCCCCCCCGGCTCACCGATTCCCTGGAGCTGGCCCTGAAGCTGGGCGGCGGCGCGGTGCGGGTGGCGGCGCAGGGGGGGGAGGAGCTGCTCCTGAGCGAAAAATTCGCCTGCGACCACTGCGGCGTCAGCCTGCCGGAAATCACCCCCCAGCTCTTTTCCTTCAACAGCCCCCAGGGCGCCTGCCCCTCGTGCAGCGGCCTGGGGACGCGCCCGGTCATCGACCCGGACCTGGTGGTGCCCAACCCGGACCTGAGCCTCAGGGAAGGGGCGGTGCGGCCCTGGGTCCAGCAGCATTCCCTCAGGCACCAGCAGCTCCTGGAGGCCCTGGAGAAGCACTATCACTTCTCCAGCCAGACCCCCTTCCGGGAGCTGCCCGGCAAGGTGCAGGAGGTCCTGCTCAACGGCTCCGGCAAAGAAGAGATCAATTTTTTCTACGAACAGGGAGGCCGGCGCATCTTCGTTCCCCGGCCCTTCCCCGGCGTCGTCTCCCTCCTCCAGGAGCGCTACCGGCAGACGGACTCGCCCCTGGTGCGGGAGGAGGTGGAGCAATACATGACGGTGCGGCCCTGCCCCGATTGCGGCGGGGCGCGTCTCAAGCGGGAGGCCCTGGCGGTGCAGGTGGGCGGGGCCTCCATCAGCCAGGTGACGGGCTTCACCGTGGGCCAGGCCCTGGCGTGGTTCGAGAACCTGGCCCTCTCCCCCCGTCAGCAGGAGATCGCCCGCCGGGTGCTCAAGGAGATCACCGAGCGCCTGGGGTTCCTGCTGGAGGTGGGGCTGGACTATCTGAACCTCCATCGGGGCACCGCCACCCTGGCCGGGGGCGAGGCCCAGCGCATCCGGCTGGCTACCCAGATCGGCTCCAAGCTGAGCGGCGTTCTTTACATCCTGGACGAACCGTCCATCGGCCTCCATCCCCGGGACACCCGGCGCCTGCTGGGCACTCTCAAGGTGCTCCGGGACCTGGGCAACACCGTGGTGGTGGTGGAGCACGACCCGGACACCATCCGGGAGGCCGACTACGTGGTGGACATGGGGCCCGGAGCCGGCCGGGAAGGGGGGCGGGTGGTCTTCGGCGGCGCACCTGCGGAACTGCTGACGCACGAGAACTCCATCACCGGCCTCTACCTCTCGGGCCGGCGGGAAATCCCCGTGCCCGCGCGGCGGCGCCGGCCGGCCGGTTTCCTGCGCCTGGAGGGGGCCCGGGGCCACAACCTGAAAGGGCTGCGGGTGGACCTCCCCCTGGGGGTGGTGACCTGCGTCACCGGCGTGTCCGGCTCCGGCAAGAGCACCCTCATCATGGACACCCTCTACCCGGCCCTGCGCCAGAAACTCTACCGGGCCCGGGTGCCCGCGGCCCCATATGACCGCTGCGCCGGGGTGGAGCAGTTGGACAAGGTGGTGAACATCGACCAGACCCCCATCGGCCGCACGCCCCGCTCCAACCCGGCCACCTATTCGGGCCTGTTCACCATGGTGCGGGAGCTCTTCGCCCAGGTGCCCGAGGCGCGTCTCCGGGGCTACAAGCCGGGGCGCTTCAGCTTCAACGTCAAGGGGGGGCGCTGCGAGGCCTGCCGGGGGGAGGGCATCAACAAGATCGAAATGCACTTTCTGCCCGACGTCTATGTGCGCTGCGAGGTCTGCCGCGGTCTGCGCTACAACGGCAGCACCCTGGAGGTGCGCTACAAGGGGCTGACCATCGCCGAAGTGCTGGAGCTCACCGTGGACCAGGCCCTGGAGGTGTTAGCCCCCGTGCCCGCGGTGCGGGACCGCCTCCGCACCCTCACCGCCGTGGGGCTGGGATACGTGCAGTTGGGCCAGTCGGCCACCACCCTCTCCGGGGGCGAGGCCCAGCGCCTCAAGCTCTCCCGGGAGCTGGCCAAACGGGCCACGGGCAAAACCCTCTACATCCTGGACGAGCCCACCACGGGGCTCCACCTGGCGGATATCGAAAAACTGCTGCTGGTGTTGAACCGCCTGGTGGAGGCCGGCAATACGGTGATCATCATCGAACACAATCTGGAAGTCATCAAGACCGCGGATTATCTCATTGATTTGGGACCGGAGGGCGGGGACCGGGGCGGCGAGCTGCTGGCTTCGGGCACCCCCGAAGAGGTGGCCCGGCACCCCGCCTCCTACACGGGAAGATTCTTGAGGCAGGTGTTGCCATGACCGCGGCGGAGAAGATCGGCCCCATCCTGGCCATCCTGGACCAGCGCTACCCCAGGGCCCATTGCACCCTGGATTTTACCAATGCCCTGCAATTGCTGGTGGCCACGGTGCTTTCCGCCCAATGCACCGACGTCCGGGTCAACCAGGTGACGCCGGCGCTCTTCCGGCAATACCCCGACGCCGCCGCCTTTGCCCGGGCGTCCCTGCCGGAGCTGGAAGAGGCCGTCCGCCCCACGGGGTTTTTCCGCAACAAAGCAAAAAGCATCAAGGCCATCTGCCAGGCCCTGGCGGCCCATCACGGCGGGGAAGTCCCGGCCTCTCTGGATGAGCTGGTGCAGCTCCCCGGCATCGGCCGCAAGACCGCCAACGTCATCCTGGGGAACGCCTTCGGCATCCCGGGCATCGTGGTGGACACCCACCTGGGCCGGGTCTCCCAGCGCCTGGGCTTGACCTCTCAGCGCGACCCGGTGAAGATCGAATTCGACCTCATGCCCCTGGTGCCGCGGGAGCGCTGGACCGACTTTTCCCACCAGATGATCTGGCACGGCCGGGAAATCTGCACCGCCCGCAAACCCAACTGCCCCGCCTGCCCCCTCCTGCCCTACTGCGACTTCGGCCAACAGGCCCGGGGAAATCCCCATTGACAACCACCCCTCAAGAATGGCATAAGTGGGAAAAGGAGTAGTTTCTCAAGACACAAGGGGGGGTGGCACATGAAGCGGATGAGGCGCTGGCGATGGGGTGCGGCGCTGATGGCGCTGCTGATGGCGGCGGGGTGCGTGGAGACGGCCCTCATGACCGTGGGGGCGGCCGCGGCCCTGGGTACTTATAAATGGATTGAAGGCACCATGGAGCGGGACTACCCCAAATCCATGGAACCGGTCTGGCACGCCTGCCTGGCGGCCTGCCGGGTTATGGGCCTGAGGGTCAGCGGCGAGGGCTTTGGACCCATAGAGAGCCGCATCGACGCCATGCAGCCCGACGGCACCCAGGTGAAGATTCAACTGATAGCCCGGCCCAACATGATCACCACCGTCAAGGTGCGCTTCGGGGTCTGGGGCAACAAAGACTATTCGGCCTACTTCCACCGCCGGGTGTCCGACGCCCTGGGCATGCCGCCGGGGTAAGGGCTCTGGATGCAGGGCCGGAAGGCGCAGCGCATCCCGCCATGAGCATACCTTATCTCCAGACTGAGGCGGTTAGGACCTGCCGCGCCGGGAGACGCCTCTTTCCTCTTTTTGCCCACGGTGGGGTGATAGGCCCTTCTTATCCGGGGATGCGGGCATCAAGTGGTTCGGCCGATAAAGGCGGAAGGCGCTCCGCTGTCCCGCCCGAATCCAGAGGGAAGGCCACGCCCCACCCCCCCTGATTCATTTTTCCACGGCTTACCGTGAGAATCTCTTGCTACCAGGTGGAGCAGGCGCCCTCGCTGCTCTTGAAATGCTCATGGCCCCAACGGGGCCTCCCCCGAGGATGAAAACCCAACCGTAGGGGCGGGTTTCAAACCGGCCTCTGCAGAACAGGGATTTTCACCTTAAAAGAACAGCCGGGGACGGCTGTTCTACGTTCTTCATTCATGGGGTGGCCTCGAAAGGGCCATGAATATTTCTAATAGATAAAACGCCGGGCGATGGCCTCCCGGTGGGGATGTTTCTTCAGTTTGGTGGACAGCAGGAAGACCCGGCGGAGGCGGTCCAGGAATTCGGGCCGCAGGCCGGCCAGGTTGACGCTGAGGATCTTCACCCGCTTCTGGTGGGCGAAATCCCACAGCTTCGCCGAGGGCTGCCAGGGGTAGGCCGCGCCCACCAGGACCAGGTTGTCGGCGTACTTCACCGCCCAAGCGACCCCCCGCTGGGACAGGGGAAACTTCCGCAGGTACGCATCCGCATCAGGCGTCAGGCGGCACGGATAGCCGGGCCGGTGTCGGTTGATGGCGCGGTAGCGGTCCACCCCCATGAGTTCCTTGGTGTACAGGAAGGCCAGGGAGGTGAGGTCCTCCTTATGCACGTGGCCCTCCAGGAAGTAGTCGGTATTGCTGGTGGTGGCGAACACGGAGTAGACCATGTCCGGCGGCGGATGTTCGTGGAAGGGGAAGTCCTGGTTCCCCATCTCCCGGTTCCGCTGGCTGATATTGGAATCGTGCACGCAATAGGAGTAGGAACGGTCAATCGCCTCGGGCGGGGCCAGGAGCAGCACCACCGGGGTGTATTCGTCCATGCCCAGGCGCAGGGCCTCGATGAAGGTGCGGTGCTTGACGTAGAGGGCCTGCTCCCCCCGGGCCATGGCGGCCAGGGTGGCCTTCCAGTGGATGCCCGCCTCGATGGCGCCCCAGCTCCGCCGGGGCACGAAGTGGCGCACTTTGAGCTGGGCCAGGTGGCGCACATAGGCGCTGGCCCGGGCATGCTGCCGGTAGTCGTCCTTGACGGCCCAGCGGGTGCGGGTGTAATCCTGCACCTCCTCCAGGGCCCGCTTCTCTTCCGCGGTCATGGCCTGGTGGATGAGGTCGCAGGTGGCCTGCCGTTCTTCCTTTTCCGGGTCGAGCTCGGGCCAGGCCCCGGGCTCCAGGGCCGGGGAGAAGGGCCGGCCGGTGTAAAAAGAGGGGATGCCCTCGTATCCAGGCAATTCCAGGCCCGGCCCCCTGATAAGAATGACCCCGGAACTCTTCAGGAGCAGGCCGAGCTGCTGCCCGGTGAGCTGGGTGGGGTAGTCCAGGAAGGCCTTGGCCAGGGTCTGGTGCAGGGCGCGGCCCCCGCAGGCCCGGGCCGCGTGGAAGAACTGGCTGCCGGGCTCGGGCACCAGGCGCTGGTGGATCACCGCCAGGTTCCTGAGATACCTGAGAAAGGAGATGAGGCTGCGCACCGAGACCCGCAGGGCCGGGGGCGCCTCTTCCTCCGTCGGGGGCGGCTTCCGCAACACCTTGTGCAGCTTCTTCAGGTACCCTTCCAGGAACACCACGTTGGGGCCGGCCGGCCTGTCCCCGGCCTGGACGGGCGCGCTGGTGAGGGTGCGCCGGAGCAGTTCCTCAAAGGACCGCAGCTTGTCGAAGCCCGTGGCCCGGTCCGATTTCAGGCGCTGCCAGAACTCCAGGTTCAGGGCCGGGTAATCGTCCAGGAGACCCTGCGCCCAGGCGAAGTAGGGGTCCTCCACCCGGAGCACGCCGGGGGCCTGGCGCCACCGGAAGATATACCGGATGCGCTCCTGGTCGGGCTGGGCCAGGGCCTGGCGCAGGGCCCACCAGAGCTGGTGCTCGATGACCAGCAGCCCCCGGCCTTTCCCCTTCCGGGCCTTTCTCAGATGTTTGGCCACCTCCTGGGCCCGGTAGCGGGTGAAGAACCGCCGGTTCTCGCCGGCCTCCTGCCAGTCCCGGTCCAGCCTGGCCCACAGCGGGTCGAAGAATTCGCTCAGCCCCGTCTGAAAGACGCGGTAGTCATCCCCCACCGGAAGCTCCGGGGCGAAGACGGAGTCCGGGGGATAGTTGAGCAGGTCCGAGTCGTCCAGACAATGCAGGTCCAGGCCCTGCCGTCCGGCCAGGAAGACGGCCACCGTGGCGGCGTCGTGGGGCCCGAAGGGAATGGCCCGCAGCTCGCCGTCCTGGCGCCGGAAGACGGCCAGGCTCACCATGGGCAGGACCGTGAGCGGGTGCTCCAGCCAGCCCGGCCCGTTCATGAAGTGGGGCAGGTCCACCAGCACCTGCTGATAGCGGCGCCGGGACAGGACCCGGGCCGCCAGATGGGCGAAGATGAGCCTGCCCCGCACATACGGCAACACGTCCAGACCCGGCAGGCCGGGGGCCTTCAGGGGCGCCACCCGGCGGCGGGGTCCGGCCAGGGGAGAGAACAGGTCCATTCAGCTCAACTCCCTTCTCCCCTTGGGGGGCTTCACGTCCTTATGGGCCTGCTCCAGATAGACCTTGATCCGGCCGGCGTCGGGGGACTTGCGCCCTGCCATCCGGGACAGGGAGTAGGCGTAATTGAGCATGGTGACGGCCACCCGGGGGGAGAGGCCGTTTTGGTATTCCTCGAAGAAAACCTGGAACCAGAGGTCGCCGGCCGTGGGCAGGTTGGCCCGCAGGATGCGCTCCATCACCTGGCGGGAGGGGTAGTCCACCAGGATGGCCGGCCGGGTGCGCTCGTCGATGAACCCGGGCAGCCCCAGCCCCTCCTCCTCGTCCTGGTTGAGCGCGGCGCAGAAGAGGAAGTCCGGGTGAGCCTGTAGATGAATCCCGGCCTGCACCGAGGTCAGGGTGCGGCGGTCGTCCAGCACCGAGGCCAGGGGGTCCAGGGCCGAGGTGGGGGCCTTGCCGATTTCATCGAAAAAGCAGATCCCCCCCCGCAGAATGGCGGCGAACAGGGGGCTGGCCACGTACTCGATGGTCTGGCTGCTGGTCATGGTGACGGTGCAGGCGATGTCTTCAGGCCCCAGCTCCTGGTGGCCGTTGATGATGTACAGGTCCATGCCCTGATGCTGCGCCAGCCAATAGACCACGGCGTTCTTGCCGCAGCCCGGCGGTCCGTAAAGGCGGAAGTTGAGCGAGGGAATGCCGTCCTGCCTCATCCAGGCGGCCAGGCAGCGGTTCTGGAGATCGTCTCGTTCCACCAGCTTCTCCCGGGGGATGCGGGTGGGGTAGGGGACCAGCACGGTCTTGCCTGCCAACTCGACGCGTTCGTAGTGGGAAAACCGGGAATGCTGCTTCGCCCGCGTCATGACTATCGCCTCCTTTCCTGGGGGCCTGAGGCCCCGGGGCCGACCGAGCCTCTGATTAAAATGTCTAAATTTTTTAGTTTATTTTTTAATAAACTCTTTGACAAGGTTCAGACCGATATTTTGGGGCCCGCGCCCTGATAAATTATCTCCACTACCTGCGTGACCCCCAACCCAAGGTTTTGTTCCATTTACCCCCTTCACTTTCCTCCCCTTTGCCGGCGGTCTCTGATAAAGTGGCGGTATCAGCCCTGCGGCTCAGGCGGAGGTGTGGTGATGTCTCGTATGGTCCTGGGGGGCCTGGTCGTGGTCCTTCTGTCGGTGGCGGTGATCATGTTTTCCTGCTTCCTGCCCGGGCTGCGGGAAACGGCCCCGGACCTGCCTACGGTGGCTTATGTGGATATTGAACGCTACCAGGGGAAATGGTATGAGATCGCCCGGCTGCCCACCTGGTTCCAGCGCACCTGCGCAGCCTCCACCGCCACCTACCAGATTCTGGGACCGGGGAAAATTTCCGTGGAGAACGAATGCCGGGAGGCCGACGGGGGCCAGCGCTCCATCCGGGGCACCGCCACGGTGGTGGACCCCAAGACCAACGCCAAGCTGGAGGTGGCCTTCGACACCTGGGTCTTCAAAATCTTTGGCTCTCTGATAAAAGGGAAGTACTGGATTCTGGACCTGGACGCCGATTATCAGACGGCCCTGGTGGGCACCCCGGACCGGCACTACCTGTGGATTCTGGCCCGCACCCCGACGCTGCCCGAGGAGCGCTACCAGGCCCTGGTGCGGCGGGCCCGGGAGTTGGACTTCAAGACCGAAAACCTCATCCGCAACCTACCGCCGGCGGTGGTGGAGTAGCGTATCCGTTCTCCAGGGGAGGGCGGGGGAGCATGGCTCCTGTGGCCCAGGCGTCTCTGCTTTTTCTGGTTCCCAAGCTCCCGCTTGGGAACCGGCTTGCCAAGCCAAGCTCTGCTTGGCCGGAGGACTACTGAGGCATAAGCTGGGGCCAAGGCGGAGGGGCATAAGGTCCCCAAGCAGAGCTTGGGGGGAATTTTACGTTCCCAAGCAGGAGCTTGGGAATGAAGGGATCTCAAGCCCCCCGGCCCCCTCCCCCACGAAAATCTTTCAAGACGGTTCAGAGATGCGAGGCAGGACAATGGCGACGCCGAAGCTGGAGAAAGGCTACATCCAGGTTTACACCGGGGACGGCAAGGGCAAGACCACCTGCGCCCTGGGTCTGGCCTTCCGGGCGGTGGGCCAGGGATTCAAGGTTTTTGTGGTGCATTTCATGAAAGGCCGGGACACGGGGGAGAGCAAGGCGGCCCTGCGGCTGGCGCCGGACCTGACCCTGCAGTTCTTCGGCAAGGCGGGTTTCGTGAACCTCAAATCCCCCAGCCCCGACGACCTGGCCCAGGTGCAGGACGCCTGGGCCCTGGCCCGGGATGTCATTGAGGCCGGCGTCCACGACCTGGTGGTCCTGGACGAATTCAACCTGGCTTTGGCCTACCGCCTCATTTCCCTGGAAGAGGCCCTGGCCGTGCTCCGGGCCCGGCCGCCCCATGTGGAAGTGGTCCTCACCGGGCGCCAGGCGCCGCCCGAGGTCATCGAGATGGCCGACCTGGTGACGGAAATGCGCCCCGTGAAACACTACTACCAGGCGGGGGTCCGCTCCCGGGCCGGCATCGAGTGGTGAGACGGCGGGCTTTCAGACCCCTCCCGCGCCCGTCCCAGCCGGCCCCGGCTGTGCTCCTAAAGAGCAGGCGAGGGCGCCTGCTCCACCTTCAAGCAAGAGAGTTTCAAGGGAAAATCTTTCCGCAGGATGAGTCTTACGCCCTATTGCCGGGGGGAGGTGGCTGTAATTTGCCCTACCGGACTGGCGACAAAATGAGGCAGAAGCAGGAATAATGTTTGGATATTTGGCGAGGGTAAAGACCGGCAGCCAGCCCAAGATGGTGCATGTAATAAAATTGGCTGATCTCAATTAGATATTTCTATATTGGGACGGCATATTGAATATATGGTGGCAAAAATAAGCTTTTACCAATATAAAGCTTCCTAATACAAATTGCGAAGGAGATTAATAAATTAATTCAGAACATTATTAATATTTGCTGTTAAATCCAAACACCCAATGCCTGCAAGATGATACCAATTATTATTAAGTAAAACCCAGTATAATAACTCACAAATAATTTATTAGTAAGAAATGTCATAAATGGTCTTTCAATGTTATTTATTATTTTTCTGGTTATAAAAGATGGTGGGCCAAAAGGGTATTTTTGAAGATCATCGTATTCTTTACTTATTCGATCAAAAAGACCACTTATCTCTAACTGGATAAAACCGGCAAGAGAGAGCACCAGCCCGGCTGTAGAAAACAATTTTCCTGAATACGATTGCCATAAGAATAAACTTACTAATCCTATAAAAACCAAAATGGACGTTATAATTATTAATATTATAAGCAAATATTTTTCTGCAATCTTCATAACGATACCTCTTGTAATATTTTCTGGTTACCATGCTAAGTAAACAATTTCATAAATAAAATCACGCATTTTATGCTCCACACACCCCAGGCTTCTTCCCGTGTTGGGAGGAGAGGGAGAAATTTCTCGCTCGACCGCGATTTGTTGGTTGACGGTCTCAAAAACATCCTCGAGAAGCCACGTCTCACACTCCGTTCTTTCGGTAAGATCATTTATCGTTTTATGAAAAAGACAAGTCATTTAAGCAATCCTAACCTCATGGCATTCTATACGAATCTCGTTCCCAAGTTGTACTTGGGAACGGATCGCTAGTCCAAGCTGAGCTTGGACCCCTTACCGGCATTCCCCAGCCCGACTCGGCAACGAGATCAAAGCTTAAATCAATAACCTTCCCGCGCTGGAGCGGGATTCATTCTCGCTGGACACCCGGATGGCCCGGAGGCCCGCCCCACCAATCAATTACTCTATGTTTGACATCAAATTGGCATCAGCGGTGGCGCAGGGTGCGCACCGCGCAACATAACTATGCCTGACAGAGCAGCTAGGGGGATGGGCCATTGGTCCTTGGACTACTTTGAAACGTTATCGAAGGGCGCATCACACGCACCATCAGGCCTGCCCTCCCGGCCTTGCTCCGCTCCCGGCGTCTGGCAGCAGGGGCAGAAGAAGGTGCTGCGGCCGCCCTGGTTGAGGCGCTCGATGGCGGCGCCGCATTTCCGGCAGGCTTCCCCGTGCCTGCCGTAGACCAGCAGGTCCAGTTGGAAGAGGCCGGTCCGGCCGTGGCTGTCCAGGTAGTCGTTGATGGTGGTGCCGCCCCGGGCGATGGCCGCTCTGAGGATGCGCCGGGTGTGGCGCAGGAGCCGCCGCCAGTCGGCGGGGCTGAGACTCCCCACCGGCGCGGCGGGATGAAGGCGGGCGGCGAACATGATCTCGCTGGCGTAGATGTTGCCGATGCCCGCCATGATGCGACCGTCCAGGAGAAAGTTTTTCAGGGGGCGAAAGCGGCCCCGGGCCATCTTTGCGAGCCGGCGGGCGGTGACTTGGGGGGAAAGGGGCTCCCGGCCCACTTGCTCCAGGGGCGTGAGGTCCATGCCTGGCGGGAAGATCAGGGCTTGGCCGAAGCGGCGCACGTCCTGGAAGAGGAGCGCCAGACCGCCTTCCAGGCGAAAGGTGAGGTGCACGTGGGGGAGGGGAGGGGGAGGGCCCGGGGTGAGGAGCAGGCGGCCGGTCATGCCCAGGTGGAAGAGCAGGGTGGCGCCGCCCTCCAGGTCCAGGAGCAGGTATTTGCCCCGCCGGCGCAGGTCCAGGACGCGGCGGCCGGGGAGCCAGCGGGAGAAATCCGGCGCGGGGGATTGACGGCGGAGGCGGTGCGGACCCTCCGCCACGCCGTTGAAGCGGCGGCCCCGGAGGCGGGGGGCCAGACCCCGGCGGATGACCTCCACTTCAGGGAGTTCGGGCATGAGGGAAAATCTATCCTTGAAAAGTCTGTTGCGATGGAAGGGGGGTGAGCCAGGCGCTCCCGGCCCTCCGCCCACAAAACTGCTATGAAATGCTCATGGCCCCAACGGGGCCGCCCCCGAGTACGAAAAACCTTTTGTAGGGGCGTGCTTCAAACCCGCCCCTACAGAATCGGGATTTTCACGGTAAAAGTTCCTTTATTCCCCCTCCCCTCGTGGGAGGGGGCTAGCGGGAGGGGGAATTTTTCATGCTTTGCGGGTGAGCCCCAGGCTCATGAGCAACTGTCTTGAAAAGTCTTGGTGGCGCCGGCATCTTGCCGGTGCAGCGCACAGGCTGGAAGCCTGTGCTACTGAATTTGAGTTTCTGGTTTTTTCAACAAGATTTTATCTGTATCTTATTGATTTGGCAAAGTAATTGTATCATTTTTCGGTTTGGTTCCGGCCTCCAGGCCGGGAT
>Ga0194110_10008967_pt1 | contig 11321 bp, 9 predicted proteins | sample TA2Kig1200mmetaG_FD_146192 | JGI IMG/M metagenome (GOLD analysis project Ga0194110, IMG submission 146192) | Freshwater microbial communities from Lake Tanganyika, Tanzania - TA2015032 Kigoma Deep Cast 1200m | ecosystem: Environmental > Aquatic > Freshwater > Lake | place: Tanzania: Lake... | reverse complement strand
CGTGTGGGGGAAAGGGGGTGGTGTCACTGCCCCGGCACGCCAAGCATCTCTGACGCCCCCTGGAACCCGGGTCCACCACAAATCCCGCCGTCAGCCGGCACCCGGGGGGAGTGGTGAGAAATGCGGGCTAGGGTCATCCCCCGTGGTCATCCCACCCCCCCACAGGTCCTGGCGAAAGCTCCAACATTGGGCCTCAGCACCCCCTCCCAATCCGCTGCCATGGTAAGCGAAGACCGGGATTCCGGCCATCGTGACTGACGCCTCGGCACTGGGCCTTGCGGACTTTCCGTAGACCTCCCATGCGGCTGTCGGCGGCAAGAGGCTCACCGCGCGGCCTTCCTCCAAACGCAACCAAGTGGACGACAAGGTCACCATCCCTCCCGGCAGTACGCTCTACGTCCCGGAATGACCGAGAAGGAAGGGTGGGGGAACGATGTTGCGCGGTGTGGCTTGCGGCATCAGAGCAGGTGAAGCTTCGCGGAGAGCTGCTTCTCCCACTGCTTGCGTCGGACCTCAACAGCTCGAATGTTGTTGGAGTCAAGCGGATTCATATGGCAAACAACGCAACGAGAAGTGTAGATCTCCTTAACGAACTGGTCAAACCACTCGATAGTTGAGAGAATCGTGGGGAAGAAATCCTTCTGGTTGTTGCGTACCAACGCAGGCAATTGGTTCAGGTCCAGGTAGTCAATCTCCCTGGCTCCGCGCCGTTGATGCCAGGAGTCTCTCTCGTCATCTGCCATGCGCTTGGCCACCGCTGCCTGCAAACCCTGTGGCGCGCACTTCGGCCACCAGTTCCCACCGTGCTTGGCTCGCATGACCCGGTCTATGAGTTGACGCATGGAATTCTCGAGCACGTATAGCAGCGGGAAAACCGCTGCCATAGCGCGAGCTTCCTTCAGCTTGGTTGACGACAGAAGGGGATCCTTTAGGCGCAAGTCTCCGGTGGGTACAAGTCCAAGGGGTTGGGTGCTGGTGGCCCGCGGGCTTGGTGCCCGTTCCCTGGCTCTGGGGGCAAAATCGCTGGACTGCGCGCTTGTCTGCTGCCAGAGCTCCCTGATCCTGTCTACCCCCGCGCGGTCCAGGTACTTGTCGAGCACCAGGCCCTCTTGGTGGGCTATAACGTGGTATGCGTCACCTGTCGTCATGGGAACGCGCTTCTTGATCCGCTGCGCCCTTTGGTTAAGGGCCTGAGGAGTCACGCCGAGCTTCTGTAGCAGATCGTTCCGCAGATTCCTCGGCATCGTGATTCACCCCTCGGGCATCCCGCCCGGCGACAACGGGTCCTACCGGGCAACGGAGCCTTTGCGCTTGCGGAGGCGCACCAAAGCCACATTGACGGTATTGCGCGTTGTGCTCAGGAAATCCGCTATGTCCTTGGGCGAAAAACCGGCCGCATCCAGGATCTCGATCCGCGCTTGCTGCTGTTCAGTTCCCTTGATCGCGAGTACCACAAGAAGCCTCGTGATCCGACGCAGTTCAGCCAGGATCTCGTTCTCGGCGCTACTGGGCATGGGGGTTCTCCTTCGGCACGCTAGGTGCCGGCCGCAGTGCCGGCTTCCTTTTGGCTTCTGAGAGCCTGACGCTAACTGTCATAGGAGTCGTACCCAGTATTTGCGCGACGGCTCTCCTGTCGAGGCCGCAACGCGCAAGCAGGACAATTGCCTCTCGCAGGGGCCTAGCTTGACCAAGGGACGCTGCCGTCAGCTTGATCAGCAGATCAAGCCTCGAAAGGATCTCGCTTTCCAACTTTGCGCTCATGGGTCTCTCTCCAAAAGGGAGGATAGGTTGACCGTGATCGCCTAGCTTCTCTGCGGTGGCCTCCTTGTTTTGCTGCGCTTCCTATGCTCGTAGATCCGTTGGTTGACCGTCTGCGCTGATGCCCCACAAACCTCAGCGATGATCGCCCTGTCAAGGCCAAGTTCGCGCAGCATTAGAATTGCGTCTTTCTGGGTCGCGTCCTTGACCAGGAGGGCGGCGAGGAGTCGGATGACAGTGCTAAGCTTCTCGTCGATGCCCCTGAGTAGCTCTTGTTCTGACATCGCGTCCTCCTACTTCTGCAGACGAGTGTCTGCTATGCAAAGACCCCTTGGACAGAGCATACACCATACCCTGTACGCCCGCCATTATATACCACTACACCTGGGATGTCAAGCGCATTCAAGCAGGCGCGGCAGAAACCCAGGACATAGCTGAATCTCAGCGTCGCCGTGACCCAGTCGGCACGGCCCGCCCGAGGCCTTTACAGAGAGCCCGCCATATGCTTAGCATATCATTGCCATGCTCTGACAACGCTTCCGCTTGAACAGGGAGCCCAAGCAGCAGACCTTACGGCGTCCGGCAGGGGATGGCATCGGGATCCGGACGATGGCGCAGGTTGCTGCCGATTTGAGCCAAGTGCAGGCCTTCTAGGTGCCGCAACGAGCGCACTTACCGCAGACGCGAGGAAGGCAGGTTAGGATCTCGGCAGCCAGACGGTCATGGGGCCGGGGGAGCGGTTGTCCCAGAGGCAATAGGGGATGGCGCGGAACTTGACGGGGCGAAGGGAGAGGGCGCCCGCGGGCTGGTAGAGCTTGCCCTTCCAGCCGCCCTGGCTGGGCGCCAGGCCGGTGCCCTCGATGAGGACGGCGCCGCCGAGGAGGCGGTTGTCGAAGCGGGCGGTGAGCCTGGCCTCGTCGGGAAGGATGATCGAGCGGACGGGGGCGGCGTTGTCGCATTGCTCCAGGCAGAAGACGAGCGGGCCACGCTGGAGGGCGACCTTGCCCGCGTCCTCGGCTACGCGCGGATGGGCGACCACCCGCTCGATGGGCATGGCGAGCGAAAGCTCAACTCGGTCGCCGTTCGACCAGGTGCGGCTGAGCTTGGCGTAGCCCTTGACGATGCGGTGCCCCGCCGCCTTGCCGTTCACCCGCAGGGTGTGCTCGCGGCACCAGCCGGGGATGCGAAGGAAGAGGTCGAACTTCGAGGGCTGCTGGACGCCGACCGTCAGCTTCACGTCGCCGTTCCAGGGGTAGCTCGTCTCCTGGGTCAGCGTCACATCGGGCGAGTTGTCTGCCGCGGCGTAGGCCGTCGCCGAGCCTGCGATATACAGGTGGACATAGACGCCATCGGGTGCCACTGAGTAGGCGTAGGAGCCGAGCGAGGCGATGAGGCGGGCGACGTTGGGCGGGCAGCAGGCGCAGCCGAACCAGGCCTGCCTGTGGTGCTTCCCCTCCGAGGCTAGCGGGTTCTCGTAGAAGAACTTCGTGCCGTCGAGGCTCACGCCCGAGAGGATGCCGTTGTAGAGCGCGCGCTCCATCGCGTCGGCGTACTTCGCATCGGCCTCGATCTGGAGCATGCGGTGGGCGAAGAAGACGAGGCCGATGGCGGCACAGGTCTCGGCGTAGGCCGTCTCGTTGGGCAGATTGTAGTCGCTGGTGAAGCGCTCGCCCCAGCCGGCGGAGCCGACGCTGCCGGTGACGTACATCTTGCGTTCGGTGGCGCTGGCCCAGAGGCGGCGGCACGCGGCGAGGAGCCCCTCGTCGGCGGTCTCGGCCGCAACGTCGGCCATGCCGCTCAGGAGGTACATGGCGCGGACGGCGTGGCCGACGATCTCCTCCTGCTCGCGGACCGGCTTGTGGGCCTGGAGGTATTCGTAGGTGCGTGCCCAGTACTTCTTCGGGTCGTCGCCGCGGGCGACGGCCTCCTGGTCGTAGTAGTGGGGCTGCTGGCCGCGCTGGTCTATGAAGTACTTGCTCAGGCGCAGGTAGCGCTCCTCGGCCGTGGCGTGGTAGAGCTTGACGAGGGCCAGCTCGATCTCCTCGTGGCCGGGATACCCCTTCTTCTTCTCAGGCTCGGGGCCGAACGTGCGGTCAATGTGGTCGGCGTAGCGGCACAGGGCGTCGAGGAGCACGCGGCTGCCCGTGGCGCGGAAGTGGGCGACGGCGCCCTCCATCAGGTGGCCCGCGCAGTAGAGCTCGTGCTGATCGCGGAGGTTGGTCCAGCGCTTCTGCGGCTCGACCACCGTGAAGTGGCTGTTGAGGTAGCCGTCGGGCTGCTGTGCGGAGGCGATGAGGGCCGCCGTGTCGTCCACCAACTGCTGGAGCTCGGGGTCGGGGTGGGTCGCAAGGCTATAGCTCGCCGCCTCCACCCACTTCGCCACATCCGAGTCCCAGAAAATGTGCGGCTCGTTAGGCATGCCGGGCTTCCAATCGAGCTTGAAGGCGTCGAGCCGCCCGGTCTCCTTGCACTGCTTGTACTGGTGCCGGATGCCGACGGTGCGGTTAGTCTCCTGCCTCTGCGCCCAGAACGTGTCGGCGATCTTCACGTCGGCGAGGGCCAACGGCTTCAGTCTCCTTGCAGGTACCGCCATCTTCTCTTCCTTTCCTTGTCTGGTTACGGATTACGGATTGTCCTTGACAATCAGCTCCTTCACAGGCGTCCCATCGGACCACTTTCCCATGAAGCGCTGCTCGGGGGTGTTGCCGAGGGCGAACTGCTTGTTCTTGCCGTGGAAGGCGAAGTCGGTGAGGGCGTCGAAGAGCTTCCAGTAGGCGTAGTAGTCGAGCGCGTCGCAGCCGTGGCCCATGAGCATCAGGCCGGGGTTGAGGGGGGAGCAGGGGCTGATGTGGTCGGCCACCAGCGGCGGGGTGCCGTGGCGGTCCGTCTGCACGACGATGAAGTCCTTGCGCTCCGCGGGAATCTGCGGCGTGCTCTTGAAGATGTCCTTCGCCGTCAGGTCGCCCACCACGCGGTCCTGGTCGCCCACGACCACGACGAGGAGGGTGTCGGCAGGAATCTTCTCGTAGCCGGCGGGGGCGAAGAAGACGGGGCGGGCGTCGCTGAGGCCCCTTCCCGGCTGGACGATCATGAGGGCCTTGGGCTTGGGGAGCTTCTCGGCGGCGGCGAGTGCCGCCATGTCCGCCGAGATCGCCCCGCCCGCCGAGTGGCCCACGATGGCGAAGCGCTCAAGGTCGGGCGCCACGTGGCCAGGCTTCTTGAGCTCCTCGATGGCCTTCTTCACCGCGCCGAGGGCGTTGCGCGTGAACTCCCAGGCGGGCGTGAGCATGCCCGCCTGGTAGCGGGGGAAGACCACGATGTTGCCCCGCTTCACCAGGTGGTGGAGCCAGCCGAGGTAGACGGCCGGCTGAAGCCCCATCCAGCCGTGGTTGAAGACGATGAGGGGCGCCGACTTCGGCGTCGGCTCCGCGGGCTCGAGAATCCAGAACTGCTCGGCCTCTTTGCCGTAGGTGTTGGTGACCACTTTCGCGTGGGGGTAGTCGGCGCCGCCCGGCCCGGACTTCGGCTGTTCGGGCGGCCTGGGCGCCTGGCCGGCCAGGGCCGCGGAAACCAGCAGGGAGGCAACGAAGCAAAGGGCGCTCTTCATGGCCGATAAGGTACTTGGGCCGGCGAGCGAAGTCAAGAAGGTGTTGGGTGCCGAGTGTTGGGGGGGGACGCCCGAAGAATGCCAACTCCTCTCCCCAGGGTTTGGCACTCTTCGGGCGGATGGCTCCGGTTTGGCGATCTGCGGCCTTCCGGCAAAGAATCCCAACTCCCCCCTTCCCGAGGGCCGTTGGCACTCTTTGGACGGTGTGCCCACCTGCACGAATCTGCCATTCCACCCCCGTGCGGGGTCTGCCTTGCGCCCGGGCGCGCGCCTCACTACAGTGTTTCTGCTGCGGAAAGTGCGATCACAGGCGGGACGCCTGTGCCACCGCTGAGACAAGGGGCTTGGTGGCACAGGCCTCTGGCCTGTGATTGGGGCAGCAGCCCCTTCCACTTTCCGCAACAAGAACTACAATGAGGCGCCAGTGGCCTGAAGGCATTGTCTAAAGGAGAAGCTCATGCGAACGCGTTCTCTGGTCTGCTCCCTGGCTGTCATGGCATCGTGCGTTCTGGCGGCAGGCGGCAGCGGACAGGTTGAGCCCGTCACCAAGGGGCAACGCGTCTTCACCTGCGGCCATAGCTTCCACGCATGGGTGGGCAACGTCCTGGGCGAAATCGCACGTGGCGCCGGCATCGCGGACCACCAGGTGGCCGGCGTCTCAATGATCGGCGGCTCGCGCGCGATCCAGCACTGGAACGTGCCGGACGAGAAGAACAAGGCGAAGCAGGCGCTCAAGGCCGGCCAGGTGGACGTGCTCACTCTCTCGGCGATGCACCAGCCCGACGACGGCATCGAGAAGTTCGCAAAGCTCGCAGTCGAGAACAACCCCAGCATCCGCGTGACGCTCCTGGAGTTCTGGCTGCCCTTTGGTTCCATGCAGTGGCCGTTCAAGGGGAAGAACGAGCCGGCCGACGTTGATGCGCGAAGCGCGGACGAGCTACGGAAACTGCACGAGCCCTACTTCAGGGCATACGACGACTACGTCGTGGCCCTGAACAAGAGCCTGGGCAAGCAGGCCGTCTACGTCGTGCCGATGGGGCAGGCGGTGCTCGCCCTGCGCGAGAAGATCATCGCCGGCCAGGCGCCCGGGATCGCAAAGCAGTCCGAGCTGTTCACCGACAAGCTCGGCCACCCGGGACCGGCCTTGGAGATGCTCGAAGGGTATTGCCAGTTCGCCGTGGTGTACCGGCGGACGCCGGTCGGCCTGCCGATGCCGCCCAGGCTGGCCAAGAGGTACAAGGAGGACCTCAACCGCCTCCTCCAGGAGATCGCCTGGGACGCCGTGACGCGCCATCCGCTGAGCGGCATCCAGGCGGAAACGGTCGCCGACGACTTCGTGCCGCTCTTGAACGGCAAGGACCTCTCGGGCTGGAACACGACGGGGAACTGGGTGGTCGAGGACGGGGGCGCGGTGGCACTCCGCCCGCGGCCCGGGGAGAGCGGCTGGACCCGCTATGGCGCCTACCTGACGACCGAGCGGAAGTACAAGGACTTCGTCCTCGACCTGGAGTTCAAGATCAACAAGGGCGGCAACTCCGGAGTGTTCCTGCGGGTCGGCAACCCGAAGGACCACGTCGCCAGCGGCTTCGAGATTCAGATTCTCGACACGCACGGCCTGAAGAACCCGGGCAACCACGATTGCGGCGGCGTGATCGGCGCCGCGGCGCCGTCGAAGAACATGGCCAAGCCGGCCGGGGAGTGGAACCGCTACGTGATCACCTGCCAGGGCACCCGCCTGAAGGTCGAGATGAATGGCGAGCAGATCATCGACCTGGACCTCGCCAAGTCACCCCTGAAGGGCCGCCCGCTCGAGGGCTACATCGGCTTCCAGGACGAGGGCCTGCCCGTGTGGTATCGCAACGTGCGGATCAAGGAGCCGCGGTAGGCCACCTGCCCTCGCATCGCTGGCTGATAGCGGGGAATGGCGCCGAGACGATTTCACACTTGTACAAGTGTGGAATCGTCTCCCGCGGGAAACCACTCGGATGAGCTCACTGTTCGGGTGCTTCGCACTGTGGCGTGCTTCCGGCGCTTACGCATCACATACCGCCTGGTTGGCGGCGGGGAGCAGACGCTGGCCCAACTCGCCGGCGAGGTCGGCCCGCGCCGCGACGTCGCGAGCGCTCACCTTGCGCGCTTGCTGGCCGCGGGGCTGATCCAGTTACCTATGGGGGGTGTACTCAGGGCTGGCCGCCCACGCCGCGCCAGAGTGCCACTTCGTGTGGGGAGCAAGTGGCACTCTGGCGCTCTGGCCACATGGTGCGCTTCCGAAGTACTTGGGAATTGGAAAGTTAGGACTCGTCGCCCGCGCAGCGCCAGAGTGCCACTCCGTGTGGGGAGCAGGTGGCACTCTGGCACCGCGTCCGGCGGTTGGGGCTGACCGCCACGCGGGCCGCTCCCTTTGGGAGCAAGACGCTGAAGGCCCCCGATGTTGTCCCCTCATCTGTGGAGGGCTGTACTTAGAAACCATCCCAGAGCCCAGACGTCCCCCGGAGCACGAGGTGGTTCACAAGACTTGCACTGCGGCGCTGCCAGGGGTTCTGCCTGCCTGAGGGTGTTCCCCGCCTGCTGCGCTGGTGGGTGGGGACCGGGGCTGGCGAAGCCGAGCAGCGGGTGTATAATGTTCGTGTGGGCTTGAGGGTCGGACGCAAGGCACTCGAAGGAGGGTGGGACGATGAGGACGACGCGCGGGTTCGGCACAATCGAGCAGCACCGCCGACGGCGGGGCAGCTCACTGGGCCAAGTCCTGATCTGTTGCGCTGTCGTGGGCGGGCTCGCCCTCCTGCTGTTTCTCGCATTGCACATCTGCATCTACAATGGCCACCACGAACGCCCCGTCTCCTGCATGGTGAACCTGAGGATGATCGGGCAGGCGATGGCGAGCTACTGCACAGACTTCGATTCGTGGATGATCTGCGGCGGGAACCGGGCGGGCGAGCACGACGAGCCGCCGGCGGCCCTGCCGGGCAGCACCGAGCCCGACTTCCCCTTCTGGTACGAGGCACTGGCTCCCTACGTCAACAGTGCCGTGACGCACGCGGAGGCCCGCAAGCGCTACGCCGAGCGAGAGGGGAGGGAACCGACGCGAGACCAGGTAGCGGACGAGGTCGCCCGGATGTGCATGTTGTACTCCTGCCGATCATCAAGGGGGCCAACTGCGATAAGCTACGGCTACAACTACGCCGCGCCGCATGGCGTGGACGCCATCTACAGGGAGAAGCCGGAGCTGACCAAGCTGTGGGAGCCGCCTGGCCCAGTGCCGGTCCTCTGGTATGGCCAGAGCGTACACTCCAGTATGCTCAATGACCCGTCGAACCAGATCGCCATCTGCGATGCGGGGCTGGTGACGAACGACGCGGACCTGAAGACGCCGTCCGACAAGTGGCAGGAGAGCGACGCGGCGAACGTGACGGGCTACGTCCGCTTCCCGCTCTGCGATGCCTACAAGCAGAGCGCCAAGTACCGGAGCGAGAGGGCCTGGCGGCCCGTGGGCCGGCACAACAAGAGGGCCGTCGTCCTCTGGTTCGACTGCCGGGCCAGGGCAATCGGCATCCGCGACATCGCGGACCACCCGTGGGGCGACCGGCGCTGCCTGTTCGACAACGTCGCGGACCCTCGATCCCCGAAGTGACACACTATTGACCTCTGCATAAGTGATGTGCAGCCGAAGCAAGGCCTGTGTGGCACAGCCGCCCTCGGTTGTGCCCCGGAGACGGGCGCACGCCCTTGCGAACGGCGGCACAGCCGAGGGCGGCTGTGCCACATGGCTATGGCTCCGGGCCCTGCCCCTGCACATTACTTATGCAGAGGTCAATAGGATGGCGCCAATCTGAGGGCGCATGCCAGCCCGCAGGGCGGCAGCGCGATAGCCACGGGCGTAAGCCCGTGGGAAGGGCGATCCCCCCTATCCCAGCCCCCGCAGGGGGCGGCAGAAACCACAGGACGCGAGCGAATCGGGGCTTCTACCGCCCCCTGCGGGGGCTGTGCAAGGGGTAACGCGGCGTCCCACGGGCTTACGCCCGTGGCTAGCGAGCTGCCGCCCCCTGCGGGGGCTCGGACGGCGACATCTCATCAGGGCCAGTGCCATCCGTGGTACGCGGGAAGTGGTTTGACCTGGCCGCTGCTGCCGGCGTAGAATGCGGCCACTATCGGCTTCTGCGGAAGGGATACAATGCCGTGTGGCCTAGCGGAGTGTGGGTGCCACCCTCAACGGCTTCCGTTGAGGGTGCGGGCAGGAGGAGGCGCGACGTGCGGAACTGGCTGTGGCTCATCGCGCTGTGCGCCGTGCGCGTGGCGGCGGGCGAAGCCGAGGGGGGGCTTGTGGTGAAGTCGTGCGTCGAGATCGCCAAGGTGTGGGCGGGACACCCCGTGGGCTTCGCGTTCGAGGCGCGGCCCGAGGGCCTCTACGTGGGCTTCTACGACCATGAGCGCCGCATGGTCATCGGCCACCGCAAGCCCGGGGCGAAGGACTGGACGCTGAACGTGACCGACGAGCGGGTGGGCTGGGACAGCCATAACTCCATCGCCTTCGGCTTCGACCGCGAGGGCGTCCTGCACGTGGCGGCCAACATGCACTGCCGTCCGCTCCGCTATTGGCGGACGGAGCGGGCGGGGGACGTGGGCTCTCTCAAGGCCGTCCACCACATGGTCCGCACGGAGGAGAAGCGCTGCACCTATCCCCACTTCTTCGCGGGGCCGGGCGGGCAACTGCTCTTCACCTACCGCGACGGCGGGAGCGGGAACGGAAGCAACTACGTCAACGCCTACGACGAGAAGTCGCGGGCCTGGCGCCGCCAGCTCGACAAGCCGTTGTTCTCCGGCGAGGGGAAGATGAACGCCTATCCCACGCCGATCCTGGCCGACGGGCGGGGGGTCTTTCACATCGCGTGGGTCTGGCGCGACACGCCCGACTGCTCGACCAACCACGACGTCTCCTACGCCCGCAGCCGCGACCTGAAGTCGTGGGAGACGAGCGACGGCCGCCCGCTCTCCCTGCCCATCACGCTGCGGAACGGCGAGGTGGCCGACCCCGTGCCCGCGCGCGGCGGGCTGCTGAACAACGTGAAGCTGAGCCTCGACGCAGCCGGCCGCCCGCTGATCGCCTACCACAAGTTCGACGCGGGCGGCAACACGCAGCTCTACCTCGCCCGCCGCGAGAAAGAGGGCTGGAAGACGTATCAGACGACGGACTGGGACTATCGCTGGGACTTCAAGGGGGGCGGCAGCATCCACTCCGAGATAGGCTATTCGGCGGCCACGGTCTGGCGCGACGGCAAGTCGCTGGTCCAGAGCTTCTCCCACCCCAAGGCAGGCTCCCACACGCGGCTGCTCGATGGCGAAACACTCCAGCCCACTGGCGAGGCGCCGCGTAGCGCCCCCTGGCCGCCCGAGGTGCGGAAGCTCGAATCCGATTTCCCCGGCATGGCCCTCCGCACCCGCACCTGCGAGAGCAGCGGCGTCACCTACGTCCTGCGCTGGGAGACCCTCGGCGCGAACCGCGACCGCCCGCGCCCCGCCGCCGAGACCCCGCCCCCGAGCCGCTTGCTCCTCTACGAACTGGGCAGGGAAGGAGGCGAGAGATGAGCTACAGGCACACACAGGGTGGCACCGTGATCCTCGTGCTCATGGCCGTGGCGGTGGCCGCGATGCTCGTGTTCTTCGTCACCATCAGTTGGCACCCTGTGGGCCTCGCCGCGGCGTGCGCCGTGCTGGCGGTCGCGGCCCTGTTCGGCTCGTTCACCGTCGAGGTCGGGGACGGCGTGTTGAAGTGCCGCTTCGGCGTCGGACTGGTTCGGAAGCAATGGCCCCTGGCCGACATCCGCTCGGCGGCCGTCGTCCGCAACCCCTGGTACTACGGCTGGGGCATCCACTGGACGCCCCACGGCTGGCTCTACAACGTCTCGGGCCTCGGGGCCGTCGAGATCGTCTTCGCCTCGGGCAAGAAGGCCCGCATCGG
>Ga0194110_10008966_pt1 | contig 11323 bp, 10 predicted proteins | sample TA2Kig1200mmetaG_FD_146192 | JGI IMG/M metagenome (GOLD analysis project Ga0194110, IMG submission 146192) | Freshwater microbial communities from Lake Tanganyika, Tanzania - TA2015032 Kigoma Deep Cast 1200m | ecosystem: Environmental > Aquatic > Freshwater > Lake | place: Tanzania: Lake... | reverse complement strand
AGTGAAGACCAGGCTTTTGGGTATGACCCACAAGCTTGGCACATTAACTTCGGAGCATATACCCTTCGCCGCTAGGCGATTAGAAGGGAGGGATGAACGGAAGAAGATACTGATAGTCATAACCGATGCGACTGAAATTGAATCGCCTGTTAGATTAAGAAACGCCATACTGGACGCCCAAGAAGCGGGTATAGAACTGATAGGCGTAGGTATTCACACCAACCTGATGAGCGATTATTTTGGGACTTTCATCGAAATAACAGACATGAATGATTTCGCAAGACAGATGCTGGAGATGATGAAAAGGCTTATGGGAAAGTAGAGGAAAGTAGAAAGTTGAGAGTTGAGAGAAAAATCCTATCTCTCAACTCTCATCACTCAACTCTCAACTAAAAACAAGGAGTGATTGAAAATGAACCGAGACATTTTGGAGAAGGAATTTGAACCGTCGCAGATAAAGCGAAGGAAAGGTGCTTTCGGAAACGATTTGGACTATGTGGAAACGGCTGATGTGATAAGGAGGCTGAATCAGGCATTTGACGGGCAGTGGTCTTTCGAGATAATAGAGCATCAGCAGTTATTTGACGAAGTGGTAGTATTAGGCAAATTAACAGCCGAGGGCATCAGCAAAACTCAGTTCGGCAGTCATCAGATAACCAAAACCAAAAAAGATGGCGCGGTAATGAACATAGGATATGACCTCAAGGCGGCCGCGAGCGACAGTCTTAAAAAATGCTCAACGCACTTTGGAGTGGCTCTACACCTTTATTCAGAGACTGTCGCCGATGAGGAAAAAGAGCCGGTTGACAGGAATTCCATGACCCCAAGCCAGTCAGAAGAGGCTATCAGCAAAGAGAAGCTGGCAGAGATAAAGAAACTCCGAACCAAGCTGAAGTGGACGCCGGAACAAGTGATGGACCACGCTGAAAGATTATTCAGCACCCGTGATATAACCAAGCTTAACCCGGTTATGGGAGATGCGTTTATAGCGTATCTCAGGACGCAAAATGGCGACCAAGATAATAGACCAGAGGCATAAAAGAGTTGAGTGATGAAAGTTGAAAGTTGAGAGTAAGAAATCCTGTCTCTCAACTCTCAACACTCAACTTTCAACTTACCACGAAAGGAGAAATAAAAGATGCAAGAGACAAGACCCCATTTCTCAGTTACACAACTTAGCACGTACTTGGAGTGTCCATATAAGTATCAATTAGCTTATGAGGAGAAGCTGCAGTGGGAGAAAGTGCCATCTGGCGTGGCTTTCGGTTCAGCCATACATAGGGCGATTGAAAGGTTCAATGTCGCCCTGATAAACGGCGGTATGGACGAAAAGACAGCGATAGGCATATTCGCCAATGAATGGGCGACCGAGTCGGCTAAAGATGGCGTTGAATACAAAAGCCCGGATGAAAAGGAGGAACTAACAGACAAGGGCAAGCGGCTGGTACAGCTTTACTGCCAGCAGTTCGTAGATATAAAGCCGCAAGCTGTAGAGCGGGTTTTCCGATTGCCCATACTGGACATATCTACAGGATTATTTGAATCGTCCAGAGATATTTTAGGCAAGATAGACCTCATAGCTGATGGCGAGGTAGTGGAAGTGAAGACCAGTGCGCGTTCGGTCAATCAGCGGGAAGTTGACACTTCATTACAATTAACCCTTTATTCATGGGCATTTAGGATGATACACGGACAGGAGGAGAAGGCACTGAAGACAGTGGCTCTCCTCAAGACAGCAAAGCCGGCTATTCAGATTACGCAGACATACCGAACAGCTGAAGACCACAGCCGGCTGATGGAACTTATATCACAGGTTATCCGGGCTATTGAGCTTCGGATATTTTACAGAAACCCTAACACCCGCTTTGGCTGTGATGGCTGTGTCTATCGCATTGCCTGCGGCGGCGCATGAGGAGGAAAAAACAAATGGCGAGTTTAAACAAGGTATTTTTAATAGGCAATCTGACGAGGGATGTGGATTTAAAATATACCTCGTCTGGAAAGGCGGTGGCTAACTTCGGTATAGCCGTCAACCGCGCATATACAGATGCAAATGGCGAAAGGGTTGAAGATGCCTGCTTTGTAGATATAGTCGCATGGGATAGGTTAGCGGAAGTTTGTGGCGATTACCTGTCCAAAGGCAGACCTGTCTTCATCGAAGGCAGGTTGCAGTATCGTTCATGGGAGGCTGAGGACGGTGGCAAGAAAAGCAAACTGGAGGTAGTGGCTCAGAACATCCAATTTTTGGGCGGGAAATCTGGTCCTGAAACATCCTCTCCCGAAGGAGAGGATGAGGATGTGCCATTCTAACATAGCACTTTACATGCTCTTTAACAAAGATGTTTGGAAATAAACTAATGGCGTCAGTTTATACTGACGCTTTTTATTTTATCCATGAATCTTTCTGGATAGGATCAGGATCAGGCTCCGACGGCCGAAATTGCAGAAATTTTTTACTTTTGACAATGATTCCTACTGTCTGTATAATAATATATCTTGATAGATAATAGAACAGAAATTGATGCCTACTTGTTTGAATTAACTGACTAAAAAGGGATATTAATCAATGCTAAAGGATGAGGAACTTATATTAGTTAAGGATGCCCAAAAAGGGAACCAAGAGGCTTTTGGAAAACTTGTAAATGCCTACAATAAAATGCTCATCAAGCACATTCAATTAAGAATAGAGAATGATAGTGTAAAAGCCGAAGATATTGCTCAAGCAACATGGCTTAGAGTTCTAGAGCGCATTGATAGATACGATCCTAACAAAGGTAGTTTTTATAATTATGTCGTTAAAGTATTTGCTAGAAAAGAAATAGGACTCTTTTGGGAAGAGCAAAAAAAGATTAATATATCATCAGAACAGGATAACGAGATAGCTGAAATTCAGCCATCAATTGAGATAATTGATAAAAGGATGCTGCCAGACGATATTATGTTGTATAAAGAGTATCTTAGATTACAGAAACAAGCTTATTTTAGGATTTTTCAACTGCTATTTCTCTGTGGTGGTTATCCCCATCAGCAATTAGCCTTCGCATATTCCAAACTCATATATGGTAGTCAAAGAGCCTCTAATGGAATTAAGGGTAGCGCTAGAATAGAGGGTAGAATAGAGGGGGACTCAAAAAGTGTTGATAGAAAACATGGTAATACCGATTTGAGAAATCTGACTAATTCATTTTTGCATGACTATAGCTCTTTAGCGGGTCTTGGACCGAGGGAAATTCAAGAACTTAATGAATATATGTTGCCTGTGAAAACTCGTCTGAATGTGAAAGTAAGTTCCTTATTTAGTCTATCTTATGTGCTTCTGGAACAGTTACAGCCTTTGCATGATATGGATGTAGGTTGCACATCTATAAGTGATTATTACACTCAGAAAAGAGGAGCGGATAAATCAATTCCTGATTGGTGCAATAAGGTCATAAAAAGCATTAACGCCGCACTGGGCATAGATATCAATACTGATATGAGTGAATATATAAACATGCTGTCTTGTGAAGACAAGAAAAGGTCTTCAAATTGCAGCCAATGCAAACTTCGTCATGTTGCTCCCTGCAATTCTGAAGTAGAACATTGAGAGTTCTACCAATTACCCGTTCTTTTTGCAAATTCCTGGTGAGGAAAAAGGCATTAAAGTTTGGATTTTCTCGCGAGAAAGTGTTGGTAGTTTCTTATATATTAATAGAGTAAAATAAGTTGATATATTTTCCACAGGGGTTCAAGTTTTGAGTTTACCTTAAATTAAGCATGGAAACTTCCAAATGAAATATGAAATTGCATAGCTAAATGGGGATTTATTTTTACATATTGGCGGATTACACCGTAAAGTTCTATTTCTGCTGGCCCAAATTCCATATTGGGGTTTTCTGCACAAAACCCCAATATTAAATTGTGAAACTGAAATCAAGGGAGTACAAGGAAATGTCTCATATAGATGAGAGGCTAATGCTACGCTATGTTTCTGAGAAAGCATCGGATGATGAAATAATTTCAGTGGATGCACATATTGTAGATTGCCAAGAGTGTTTTATGCATCTTAGAGCATTATTCCATCTTCACGAAAATTTTGATTCTGTGTGGACATCATGGACTGCTACTGAACACGGTCGAGTATGTCGCCAATGGAATACAATAACAGCATTAGAAGAGGCGCTAAAATCGAAGCCAACGCTAGCCAAATCTGCTAAAAACTGGGTTAATAGCCTCGATAAAGGATTGGATATTTTTATAAATGCCTGGATCGATCGAATAAAGCATTTAACTATTGCCGCTGGACGTTGGCTACCTAACGGATATAGTTTTGAAATACGCCCGATATATATGGGAATTGGTGACATCTCGGATTCGGATGGAGTAAATGACAAACTCAACAAGAGTAGCGAGCTTTTATTACATGGAGAGTATGATGCCGCAATAAAGGAACTAGATTCGATTGCTAAGATCAACGCTCGAATAACACAGTCCGTCATTTCAGAGATCAACAGAGGGAACTTAAAAATTGGTGAGGTAATAAGTGATAGTCGACAGGGCCGTATTTCTGTAAAACTTTGGCCAAAGTATATTGAGGCTCCTCCGTTTTTTGCTTTACTTATACCTGAAGGAGAACCACATGCTGCTTTATTATCTGAATTTGAGATAGTTGATGATACAGAATATCTGTTGGCTGAATTTAGGGATATAGATACCGGGCTTTTTAATATTATATGGTAGGCAACTGTTAGAAACATGCCAACCAGCTTGGGGTTATTGTGATGGCAAGTAGACCAGAGAACATTGATCTGAAGTTTGTGATGCTAAAGAAAGATAGTGATTCTGTAAGCTTTTCTATACTTTCTTCACAGTCCTTACCACTAGATCCGGTCGGGCCAATTTGTGACGCTGATTCCAATATGCTGTTAGACTCGCCGATACGCTATGAGAACGCGGAAATAGACATAAGAGGTAGAGAATGGTTTATCAAAAATGTTGGAGGTTCATCTCCAATTATTATTGGGAATAAAGAAATTGGTCACCACGATAAGATGCAATTCAGTCCTGGCACTCCCATAAAAACCGGTGATAATTTGTGGACAATTGTACCAGATAACTGGATTATCATTCGTCATAATGATCTGGTTATTTATGTTCCTGCAAGAAAATATATTAGTTATGCCTTATGCCAATTTGATACACCGCTAATAGAAAATATCAATATAAGAAACATAGGTCAGCAGACATCCACAGACTTTAAATTGGAATTTCAGATTGAGGGCTACAGTGAACTTTGTTGTCTTACAGTTCCTAAAATTGAACCAGGTGATTACGCCTCAATTAAATCACCCAAATTTCGATTATACAGCGACAAATTGATGGCTCTGAATTCTTTCCATGAAGGGCGAATATGTATCACCATCAGAGGTGATACAGTGGTAAGAATCACCGAGAAAATAGACTTATTTGGTAACATGGATTTAGTCCAAGATGATTCTATTTACAAGACTATAGGCATATTTAGGAAGTGAGACCCTAATCTTGGACACTTTTTAGCTCTTTTTTAATCAATTTTTAGGTTGTGGATAAAATCATCTGGCGAACGACCTTTAAGGGTTGAATGCCTTCGTTTAGTGTTCCAATCTTTAACGCAGGCCGTCAATATCTTTTGTGCCTCTTTCAGGCTTTCAGCTTGCTGAATTCTCTGTTTGTAGGATTGCTTGAAATGGCCAATACAGGATTCCATCATCTGGTTGTCTTTAAAACCTCTTTCAGTGAAGCTCAGAGCAATGCCGTCATTAATCAACTTGCCCGCGTACTCATAGCCGGTAAAAACAGGATCTTGGTCTTGGTGAACAACAATCTCAGTTAAGGGGATATTCTTAAGCTTTAAATATCTTTTAAGCTTGGAGTATGCCTTTAGGGCGCAAGGACTATCCTTGTGTTCTGAGCCACTGGCTCCACCTATCCTTTTCGTTGAAACATCACTAAACAGAATAAACTTGAATTTGCCAAAAGGGCAATTAATCTCACTGAAGTCGGTTAAGAAGACTCTTAATGGTTTGATTTCGGTTAACCGAGTCAATAAATTAGCTTTGGCTCCCAACTCTTTAACATATTGAGCCAAGGGACTTGGCTTGGGAAACTTAACCTTTCTTTGTTTTGCCACATTTAAGGCTTTGAGTAGCTTTTTCAGGGGTTTATGGTTAATGATGACTCCTTCGTCAACTAGGTCTTTCTGGATATTGCGATAGCCATAATTGTAATGTCCCTTAATGCTTTTCTTAATTTTAGCTTTAAGGTAGTGATATTTCTGGGTGATAGTTTGTCCGGGGTGTCTGAGAGTATGATAATAGCTACTTTTGGGAACGGACAAAGCTTGCAAGCAAAGCGAAAGAGGCTCTTTGGAGCGCACCTTAGTCAAGACAGCCATTCTTTCTTTAAGGGTTAGTCCAGCCTGCTTAAAACTTTTTTTAAAAACTGGATTTCAATGGTTTGTCTGCCAATGAGCTTTTCTAGGTCTTCCACTTTCCTATCCTTTTGTTTGTCTTGTTTGGAATGAGCGAATAGTTCAGCCCCCCTTTCTAAGAATTGTTTTTTCCAGACACTTACTACTCTTGGGCTTAAATCGTATTGCCTAGCTATTTCAACTTGTTTTTGCTGGTTTTGGAGGACTTCCATTACTACTTGAAATTTGAAACTTGGAGAGGGAACTTTCCGTTTATTGGTTGTCATAGATATGATAGATTAATTTCTGGTTTTTTGCCAGATTATTTAATCCTATCACACCTTCAAAAATTGATTAAGGGTTGTGTCCAATTTTTGGGGCTCATGTCCTTATCTCACCAAATCATCCCATAGTAGAGGGAATAGTATATGACTCACAATCATACCTGCAGGACATTTCCAAAATTCATTCATTCACAGAACTTTTACGTTCTGGCAGAGATGATACTGAAATACTTGCCCTAAAGTCCCTATATTTATGCCTATCGGAGAGATATGATATTACATATATACAACCTCAGCAAAGTGCAATTTCTGGTAGCAAAACGAATTACCAGAAGATTAAAGGACCACAACACATTTTCTCATTATATCCCCTAGCTCTTAATGGAACAGGAACATGCCTTGACCTTGCTTTGCTCATGGCCGCGTGCATCGAAAAAGTCGATTTATATCCTTTGGTGGTATTTACCGGTGCAGAGGAACGGAGACCAACTCATGCCTTTGTGGGTTGCTGGATAGGTTCTCATGGTGAACATCCATTACTAGATAAAGAGCGATTATGTAATGAATTGAGATCCTGCAATATGATTATTATAGAGTGTACCGGGTGTGCTAGAGGGGTTACAATGGACAGATTGCGAAAACTCAGCTTTGAGCAAGCAATAGAGCTAGCTCATTCTACGCTGGCCAAGGAGGAATGGGCAGTTGCCACAGATGTAAAGGCTTTGAGAAATTCTGGTCTCATGACAAAAACTATTTATGATTTCCCATTGGCATATAATACAGGTATGTTAGAATTATCTGACGAAGAGAAGAGGTGGTTTGAAGAAATATCCATTCCTGATGACCTAATTTGCACAGGTCGAGAGAAGGATATGAAAAAGGCAATCGAAAGAGGACAGAATTTGGTCATTTATGGAGGACCAGGCGTTGGCAAAACATATCAGATTTGTGCCTTAACGCACTTTATAAATGGTATTTTCCTAAGACTAAAGGGTTTTGAGATAGAATTGGAGAATAAAATCGCTGCATTCTTGAGTGACGTTATTAACCGCGCAGGTAGGTCATATCAGCAGGTATATTTAGTTGTTGAAGAGAACTATCATGGGGATAAGTTTGATGGTAACAATATAAAGGCATTTCTGGTTTCAGACATCCTAAAGACCATATCAAAAAAATGCAGAACTATACTAGCAGTTAGAACTAATACTTATAATGATATCCATAAAGACGGCTCTTTGCCCAAAGACTCATGCGAAATAAGTATTGATGGATTGCCCAAAATTCCGCTGGATTTTTACATAGAGAAAAACGGTCTCGTAGAGTGGGTGAATAAATATAATAAAATTTTTGATAACATTGCATTTAATCCCTATGCACTTTCTTTATTCTCAAAGCTTCCAACAGTAAATATACCCCTGGATAAAATCAAAAACACAGAGCAACAGGAATCCTTATTAGATATTGTATATTTTCTTTACTGTCAGCACAGCGAGGAAAATCAAGAAATAATCGGGGCAATTGTTGTTTTAGACGAATACTTTGGTGTCTGTCCTGAGAATGTAATTCGAGAATTGTGGGAAGATAAATGGGGGTATGATGTAAAACGATTTACTCGAACATTGAAAGCATTGGAAGAAAATGGTCTTATTGAATACAGGGAAAATCTGATACTTGGCCCCGTTGTAGAGTTAAAACATGATTTACTTTATCAGGCTTTGCGGAAAAGAAAAGATAAAATAGCTCACCACTATCCTGTAATAGATTCTCTGTATTCAAAGTTAGTGAACGAGCTTTTTGACATACTTGAGGAAATTTCACGCAGAGAACAAATTATCTCATTCGATTCCTATAGAAATTTGTTCCGCAAATACTATCTTTATGTAAGTAGAGAGAAGATAGGAATGGGTAGAAAATGCAGAACCATATTGCCGGCACTTAGTGATTACCTATCAATCCCACATGCCAAACTTGATGAAGCATACCAGATACTCCAGGAGATTTTTCATACCCTTGTTGATCAAACAATTAGGCTTGGTATACAGGGAAACTCTTTATTTGAGGATTTGGTTCTATTTACAGAATCAATAACGCATTATTTTGATGCTAAAGGAGAAATGGATAATAAAGCCGCTTTTTGGTATGAATTGGGCTGGCTAGCAGATGTTGTAGAAATAGAGTCAAAAAGCTGCTTTCTTAAAACTGCGGAAATAGTTGAAAAAATGTATGAAAAAGAAATAAATAATGGAGACAGGGAGGCGGCATTGGCCTTTGCCTGGTCCAGCGGATATCATTACTGGAGGAGTGGCGTCTTTGACAAAGCAGCCGCAGTTTATGAGGGACTTATCAATCTTCTTGAACCAAATGATATTGAAAGATTTGCAGAAGTGGCAAGATTTATCGCTTCTTGCTATTATGATCAATCCCAACAATTGGGTAATAATATTAATATAATTTATAGCAAGGTCATAGAATACTATATAAAGTCTGCCGATTCTATAATGGAAAACCAACCTATAAGCTTCGAGGCACTAAAACGGTATAAAAAAGCTACAAGTCTGATGACTCAAGTAGATCCGAGACAGGGGTTTTTTGCATATCCCCCCGAAAAAGTATATTTCAGGGAAATTACGATCAGATCAAGAACATCCACATTAGCCGGTTTTTATCGCTATCTATAGGCTACAGTTATGTTTAAGCCAATAAGAAGCAATCGTATGTCTCATAAAGTACACTTTTTGAGACATTCAAAATTCGTGTCTTTTTTTATGTCTTATTATATCATTCTCATAACATCTAAGAAATAATGAGACATTAGGCAGTACAAGGGTGGAACTTATTTTTGCTCAAGAAATTTATCTCCAGAATATACTTTTTTGGGGGATATGCAAAAAACCCCGTTATGGAATGTAACCTCATATATCAACGTGTCTGACAAGAATTAGCTTGGGGATTCATGCCTATTTTCCAAAAATACGAGAGTTGTATTAGTCTTATGAGAAAAATGATATTGTTCGTTATAACTCTGGAGGCATAATTAGCTATGTATGAATTTTTTAGATATTCCTTTATGGTTTTATCAGTGATTTTTATTTTAGTTTTAATAACAAGCAGTATCTCATATGCTTGGGATAACAATAAAAACTATAATAGAGTTGACAATTTAAATCGGCTTTATTCTTATGATGATTTAAAAATTACGAATTTTCATAATCCCAAGGTTTTTACATCGAAAACTGATACTCTATTTGTAAATCATATCCCTTTTATCTTTTTAGATGAGATAGGCGAGGTAAGCCGAGATAAATACACAGAAGAACGTACAAGGGGAATTTCTGAAGATGGATATGTTATGACATCCATTTCTAAGGGATACCTAATAGATGCTGGACGCAATCTTAAAATATCAGCCAATCTACGGTATGCAAAGCTGGGACTAGGTTTAAGTAGTTTAGCCCTTGCTTTTTCCTCTGATGAATCTAATATGGATTTCAGTTCACTTCTTTCAATTGGGGGCATCGTTTGTAGTATAATCGCCCCATATTTTATTGGACAAGCAGGTGATATACTTTCCAATGATAATTTTTTGGACACAATACGAGAATCGGGAATGGCTTTGAAGACATATAGGAAATCTTATTATACAGGGATGATATTGGCTGCTACTGGAACAGGTATGTTAGCACTGGGGGCTTCTAATGGTTCGGATGGAATGATTAAACTAGGAGGGCTCCTTATTGTTCCTGGTTTTATATGTAGCTACATGGCACCTTCATATTATTTAGGCCTTTCTGGAACATCTCTAAGTAAAATAAACAATTTTTCTGTTGATACCAACCTTGATCTACAAAAAGCCGGACAGAATCTCAACCGAGCTAGCAATCTTCAATTTGGTAGCGTTGTATTCTCCATATTGGGTGGAGTTTTAACCGCATATGGAGTATATGAAAGCAAGGATTCGATAATCTATACAGGCGGTATTATGCTGGGGTTAGCAATTATCTGCGATTTATTCTCAAGCGTTGGAGTTTCTGTCGCTGGAACAACATTAAAGCAAGCAGCCAATACTATGTAGAAATTTTGATATTTTTTGGTATATTATATGAAAAGTAGATATTTGTATCAAAATGGTAACCTTCCGTTACTCCTAATAATCAATTGATTTTTTGGTCTAACTAGCTATTCATTTCACCCAAATTTCCTTCCGACATTTTTCGGTTGACTTGTCGTCAAAACTTTTTTCCATTGAGAAATATTTTGTTGATTCTCATATTTTATCTGTGATATACTGACGTGAGAATTAAATAAAACTACTGTTAAAGTTATTTCAAAGGCAATATAATCAGGTTTAAGGTTATCATTTGAGACGCACACAAGAATCATGGATGAGAAAAAGCTGACGATTCAGGAATATATTGAAAAGACCGGAGTTAGCCAGGCCACAGTATATAGGCATATTAAGACAGGTAAGCTGGAATCGGAGAAGGTGGATGGTGCTTTATACATCATTATCAAAGATGATAAAAATGAGACTCACATTGATAATGGACTCTTGGATCAGATAAAATCGGAAAATGAATATTTAAGACAACAACTTATCCAGGCTATGGAAACT
>Ga0194110_10008965_pt1 | contig 11323 bp, 12 predicted proteins | sample TA2Kig1200mmetaG_FD_146192 | JGI IMG/M metagenome (GOLD analysis project Ga0194110, IMG submission 146192) | Freshwater microbial communities from Lake Tanganyika, Tanzania - TA2015032 Kigoma Deep Cast 1200m | ecosystem: Environmental > Aquatic > Freshwater > Lake | place: Tanzania: Lake... | reverse complement strand
TGGCGCCGAGGAGGTAGAGGTCCGAGCGGGCATCGAGGCGGCGGCCTCGGGCCGCTTCTGGGGGGAAGTAGAGCGGCTTGCTCGGAGGCGTGGAGGCCGCGGCCGGCCCAGAGCCCGATGCCGAGGTGCGGGCGAGGCTGAAATCAGCGACCTTCAACTGCCCGGCCGCGGTGACGAGGAGGTTGGACGGCTGGATGTCGCCGTGGAGGACGCCTGCGGCGTGCGCCGCGGCGAGCGCGGCGGCGGCCTGCTTCATGAGGGGCAGTGCGCGCTCGGCGCTCATCCGGCCCTCCCGCTGAAGAACCCGCGCCAGGCTCTCGCCGTGGACGAGCTCCATCACGACGTAGTGATGGCCCCTGTCCTCCGCGGCCTGGAAGACCTGGACGATGTTCGGGTGCTCCACCGCGGCGGCGGCGAGTGCCGCCTGGGTGAAGCGTTCGACCAGCCTTCGGTCCCGCCCTTCCTCCGCCGAGAGCACCTTCACGGCCACCTGGCGGTTCAGGGCGGGCTGCCGCGCGCGGTAGACCGCGGTCGTCGCGCCCTCCGCCAGCAGCTCGATGACCTCCAGGTCGCCGAGCCTCTGGCCGACCAGTGAGTTGAACGGCTGGGAGGGAACCGCGTGCTTGGGCATGGCTCGGGGACCCCGCTGGGCGAGGCACAAACGCATCCCACACCATCGGTATCCTACCGCGCACACGCCATACTGTCAAGCTCCTCAATCGTCCTCGTCCTCGTCCCTCGTCCGTCGTCCTCGATTCCTCTCCCCCTCGGGCTTTGGAGAGGCGATTACGAGGACGAGGAGGAGGACGAGGACGATTGAGGAGCCGGCGCGGGACGCGTCGGGAACAGTGCGAGCGCGGCGGCCCCCACGCCCCGGCACAGCAGGAAGATGAACATGCCCTGGCCGACGGCTGGAACAAGCGCCGCGGCAGCGATGGCAAGCGCTCCCGCGCCCACCGAACGCCAGTGGGACTGCGTGCCGTCCTCATCCCCGAGCAGCCGCTGCCCGACGACTTTGGCGGAGGCCGAAAGCCCAATGGAGCCGAGCCAGAGGAGAAACGCCAGAACGGCCACGCCCACGACCCCCAGCACGCGCGCACCGGCCTCGCTCGCCTTGAACAGGACTGCCGCCACGAGGAACAGAATGAGCACGCTGGCGATGCCGAGAAAGACCATCTTCCACGGCCCGCGCCGCAACGCCAGCTCCGCATGCGAGACCAGTCCCGGCACCATGCCCGCCGCGAGCAGCATCACGCCCACGGAGCCGACGGCGGTGGCGACGACCGCGGTGATGATCAGCCCCCAACGGCGCGTGTCGCGGCTGGCCTGGACCTCCTCGCCTTGCCCCGCATCTCTTGGGGGGCTAGCCGCCACGGCGCGCGGCGCGGGCGTGTCCCACCAGCTCAGGCCGGCCGATGGCACCGAAGCCACGAGCAATCCACACAGGAGCGCTAGATGAGTAACCTTCATTGCGTCACCCTCGCTTGGTCGCCCCCATCGAGGCTGGCGGGTGCCCGCCAGCGGTACACAAGGAACCCCTGGGCGGCGAGAGCCGCCACGAGGAGCGCGAGCATCGCCGCCCCGCCGGGCACCACCCGGAGCCACTCGCTGCTCTCCGCGGCAGCAGCCTCGGCAAGCCCAACGACGGAACCCCACGCAGCCGTCCAGGCGTCGAGCGAGGGGGCGGAGTCGGCCGCGGCAGACAGCTCCTGCGGGATGCCGCCCCAGGTGAGCAGGGCCGCCGCGGCCCCGACGACGAAGAGCGCGGCCGCGAGGGCAACTGCCTGCCAGACACTCCTTCGCCGCTGCGCCGCCTCCACCCGCGCAAGAACCCCGGCGGCCAATCGCGGTCGGACGGGCGGGATCGCCGGCTCGGCGAGCGCCGCGAAGAGCCGGCGATACGTGGCCACCATCTGCCGGCAGGCGGGGCAGGCATGGAGATGATGCTCGAGGCGCTCGCGCTCCGCTGCCGATGCTTCCCCCTCAAGGCAGGCCTGCGCGAGCTCCCGGACCCCTTCGCAGCCAATCATCGCTCGTCTCCCAGAATCGGGCTCAGCATCCGACGCAGCCGCTCGCGTGCCCGGAAGAGCTGTACCTTCACCGTGCCGAGCGGCCGCTTGAGGATGCCCGCGATCTCTTCGTAGGACAGCTCCTCGACGTGCCGCAGCGTGATGATGAGGCGATAGTCGTCGGGCAACTGGGCAATCGCCTGCTCCAACAGCTCCGCCGTCTCGCCCTTCGCCGCCAGCTCCGAGGCGTCGGGGCCCTCCGACGCTGGCTCGCGGGCGTCGCCCTCGCCATCGCCAACCATCGCCACGGCCACGGGGCGGCGCTTCTTCAGCGCGTTGATGCACACGTTGGTCGCCAGGCGCAGGAGCCAGGGCTTCAGCGGCTCGCCGGGGCGGAAGGTGTCGAGCTTCCGCCAGGCCCTCAGGAACACCTCCTGGGTGAGGTCCTCGGCGGCCGCAGCGTCGTAGGTCATCCTGTAGGCGATGGCGAAGACCGCCCGCTCGTAGGCCGCAACGATGCGGGCGAACGCCCGCTCGTCGCCGCCGAGTGCCGCCGCAACGTCGGCCGCGGCATCCTGGCCCCGAGCCTCATCTCGCCTCTGCACCATCATACACACCCCGTCGGCACCAGGTTTCGCCTCATTCTAGCCGAAACCACCGCCCAGGGAAAGCGCCCTCCCCAATTGTCCTCGTCGCCGCGTGCGAGAGGTACGAAAGAGACCGCGAATCCCGCGAATCTGCGCGAATCAGAACCCGAGAACCAAGAACCGAAAACCGAAAACCGCTTGGGCTACGAGCACTAGACGAGAGAGGAAGCGCTTGACCCGCGGCCGGCCCGCTGCTATAAGGGGGCTTGGAGGCGCAGATGATGAGGGTTATTGCCGGCAGTGCGCGTGGCGTCCCATTGCGGGTGCCGCCGGGGCAGCGCGTGCGGCCGACCAGCGGGCGGGTGCGCACGTCGCTCTTCAGCATCCTGGGCGATGCGGTGGTGGGCGCGCGCGTGGCCGACCTCTTCGCTGGCAGCGGGGCGCTGGGCATCGAGGCCCTCAGCCGCGGCGCCGCCTTCTGTTGCTTCGTGGAGAACGCCCGACCCGCCCTCGCCGCCCTGGCCGACAACCTGGCCCGGACCCGCCTGGCCGACCGCGCCGAGGTCCTCCGCCTCGACGCCTTCGACGCCATCCCCTCCCTGGCGGCACACGGGCCGTTCGACCTCGTCCTGCTCGATCCCCCCTACCGCCTCATCGGCGCCGGCTTCGCTTCCTTCCTCAATGCGCTTGGCGCAGTCCTAGCGCCCGAAGGCACCCTGGTCGTCCAGCACGACACGCACACAGCCCTCCCCCAGGCAATCGGCCCCTTCTGCATTGCCGACGAACGGCTCTACGGCACAGCCACCGTAACCACCATGAAGCGGGCGGCCGCCGCCAGCGCGTAGGCCGCCCGCTGATGATCGGACCGATCGGACGGATCCGACGGATCGGACCGATCGAACAACACCCGCGCCATCTCATGTCGTGGGCGGATAGAAGCACATCACCTCGAGCGCCTTCTCGCCCTCGGAGACCAGGCGGTAGGGCTGCGAGAGACTTCTGGGCATGAAGTAGAACTTGCCGCGCTTCAGCGGCGCCTCGCCCCACGGGCCCTTCATCGTGCCTTTGCCGCTGATGCCGCACACGCAGTAGAAGCCCTGGTCGCCGGGCATGGAGAGCTTGCCCTTGACGATAAAGCGCTTGACGTCGAAGTACTGCTTCGCCTCGTCAGGGACGAGCTTCTCCTCGACGCTCTTGCCCTCCTTGCGGACCACCTCGGGCGTGCGGCGCACGTAGCCGTTGAGGTAGTCCAGCGGCATCTTCTCGAACTTCACGGCTCCAAGCGCCGTGTCCCAGTCGAGCCCGCAGGCGGCGTCCTTCTTGCCGAACGGGAAGCCTTCCCACTCGGCAAGGATATTCCAGTCGGTCGGCTCCTGCGGCTCCATGATGCACACCCCGGAGCCGAGGCTGTGGGCATAGCTGTCGCGCAGGAAGATGATGTCGCGCGGCTTGGGCACGAACTCGTGCATGTGGGCGATCATCGCGTCGCGGTCCTGGGCGTCCAACCACTTGCGGAAGTCCTTCGGATCAATGTCCTCTTTCCAGCCGATCCAGGTCTTCACGCCGGGGCGGGTGTCGAGGACGACCCAGGCCTCGTTCTTGCCATAGGGGTCGTTGAGGTACTTTTGTGAGAATGCGGGCGAGGGGTGCCAATGGACGGGGATGTGAGCATCGTCGCCGACGTCGAAGATTTTCACGAGGATGCCGAGCTTGGTGCCGAAGCGGGCGACGTGCCGCTCGCCCAGGCACTCGTTGGGGAGGGCCTTCAGCAGGTCGTGGAGGAGGACGACCTCTTTGTTCGGCAGATAGATGCGGCTGAAGCCCTTGTCGGGCGGGTTCTCGCGCCCGGGCGTCACCGCGCGGTTCGTCGAGAAGAACCACTCCTCCGACCTGAAGTCGTCCTTGGGGTTCTTCTCGCCCATGAACTTGGCCCGCAGCTTGCCGCCGTTGTAGAAGTGCAGATACGTGTGTGGCGCAATCGGCACGGGCTTCTCAATCGCACGCTTGAACTGGTCCATGTCCGCCATCGCTGTGTCTCTCCTTTCCCCCACTGGTTGCGGAACAGCCGCCACTAACGGCCGGCGCGTATCCAATCTAAGCGCGCGGCGGGCGCGTGTCAAGTCCCACTCCCCTCGAGTTCGGGCAGGCCCTCAGGCGGGCAGTGCCAACACGGACAAACACGGACACCCACGGACAATGGAACGAAGAGCGTCCGTGTGCGTCCGTGACAGTCCGTGTCCCGCCCAAGGCAGTCCACCCACGCCCCCACTTGCCCTCTTCGGCGTCAAGGCTTATACTCTCCCTCATACCTGGCCCGGCAGGCAACTGCGAAAGGAGAGAGCGATGAGCGTCCTGGGGTTAGACATCGGGACGACGGGCACCAAGGCGGTGGTTTTTGCGGAGGACGGCAGGATTCTCTCCTCAGCCTACGAGGAGTACCCGCTGATCTTCCCGCGGCCAGGGTGGGCGGAGGTGGACAGCCAGGGGGTCTGGGCCGCGGTGCAGCGGGTCGTCGCCAAGGCCGCGGGCGCCTCGCGCGACAAGGTGAAGGCCATCAGCGTCACCTGCTTCGGCGAGTCGTTCATGCCCGTTGGCAAGAGGGGCGAGCCGCTCTACAACACAATCCTCAGCTTCGACGCCCGCGCCGAGCCGCAGGCGCAACAGCTCACCGAGAAGCTCGGCCGGCGCGAAATCTTCCAGCTCACAGGCATGCCTCAGCACTCAAGCTACACCGTCAACAAGATCATGTGGCTGCGCGACAACCAGCCCGAGGTCTTCAAGAAGGCCTGGAAGTTCCTGCTCTGGGAGGACTTCTTCTTCCTCAAGCTGGGCCTGGAGCCGAAGATAGACCACTCGCTCATCGGCCGCACCCTCGCCCTCAACGTGCGGACGAAGACCTGGGCGCAACCGGTCCTGCACGCGGCGGGCATCGAGCCCTCGGCATTCGCCACGCCGTGCCCCTCCGGTGAGGTCGTCGGCGAGGTGAGCCGCAAGGCAGCCAAGGCCCTCGGCCTGCCCGCGGGGGCGAAGGTCGTCGCCGGCGCGCACGACCAGCCCGCCTGCGCCCTGGGAGCCGGCGTCGTGGACCCAGGCGTGAGCACGGACACCACGGGCACCGTCGAGTGCATGACCATCGCCATGGCCGAGCCGGTCCTCACCGACGCGATGCTTGCCGCGAACCACTGCGTCTACCCGCACTGCGCGCCGGGCCGCTACGTCTCCCTAGCCTTCCTCTACACCGCGGGGAGCATTCTCCGCTGGTTTCGCGACAAGTTCGGCGCCGAGGCCCTCCGCGAGGCCAAGCGGCGGAAGCGGGACGTCTACGACCTCCTCATCTCCAAAGCGCCCGAGGGGCCGATTGACCTCTTCCTCCTCCCCCACTTCGCCGGCACGGGCACGCCCTATCTCGACTCCAACTCGCGCGGCATCCTGGCGGGAATGACGCTCAACACCACCCCCGCCGACATCACGCGGGCCATCCTCGACGGCGTGGCCTACGAGATGCGCATCAATCTGGAGTCCGTGCGCAGCGGCGGGCTGAGGGTCGAGAAGTTCAACGCCATTGGCGGCGGCTCGCGCTCCGACAACTGGTGCCAGGCCAAGGCCGACATCACCGGCCTGCCCGTAGACGCCCTCGACGTTTCCGAGGCCGGCTGCCTGGGCGTGGCGATGCTCGCGGGTGTCGCCATCGGCCTCTGGCCATCTCTGCCTGACGCCATCGAGCAACTCGTCCGCGTCCGCAAATCCTTCGCCCCGAACCCCGCGAGCCAGAAGCTCTACGACCGCGCCTTCGGCGTCTACCGCCGCATCTACCCGAGCTGCTCCGACCTCAACCATGCCATCGCCTCCTTTGCCTCCGAGCTTCACGAGATTCGCAAGGCGTAGGACAGATCGCATTGCGGAGCAGCCCTGTCTGCGCTAAGATTATTGGGGAAAGGAGTTCAACATGAGCGCGGCAATAAAGGAACGGCCCAAGGCGAAGAGACTCGACCCTACGGTGGGCCGCGGAGATCCGTCCAAGCCGATGATGACCGCCAGAGACCTCCTCAATTCCGGCCTTGTTGGCATCTGGAAAGACCGTACCGATATCGGCGATAGCCTCGAATTTGCCGCCGAGCTGCGCAAGAGGGTGCAAAGACGAAACAGGGAGTAGGCTCTCGTGGTCCTGGTGGATGCGGACATCATGATCGACGTCCTGCGCGGTCTGCCGGCGGCCATGGGCTGGCTGGCATCCTTGGGGAGCGAGGAGGTAGCCCTGCCCGGATATGTCCTGCTGGAGTTGCTCGATGGCGAATCCGACAGAATGTCGATGGCCAGAACCCGAAGAAGACTCCAGCGCTATAGGGTGCTGTGGCCCAAGATCTCGGACTACGACCGCGCCGTCGCGCTGTTTGCAGAGGCCAAGCTGACGCACGGCCTCGACGCCTTCGATGCCCTCATAGCAGAGATGGCCAAGGGGATGCGGGTGCCGCTCCATACTTTCAACACCAGGCACTTCTCGGCGGTCCCAGGGCTGCGAACGGTTCAGCCGTACCGTAGACCTCAGTAGCACCGCTTTCTGGCACCGGCCATGCGGCAACCAAAGACACCAGAAGCTGTGCGACCGCGCCTTTGGCCTCTACCGCCGCATCTACCAAAGTTGCTGCGACCTCAACCACGCCATCGCCGCCTTCGCCTCAGAGCTTCACGAGATTCGCAGGTCGTAGGGACACGCGGCCCGCGTGTGCGAGATGGTGCCGCTTGACAAGCGTTCAGCCGGCCTGTAGCATGGGCCTCGTGGCGGGAGGAAAGAGGACAGATCAGACATGATCGCGAAGACCGTGAAATCAGAGCTGAGAGACATCGCCAAGCGCATGCCTGCATCGGCCACTTACAGCGATGCGATGTACGAGCTCTACGTCCGCATGAAGATCGCGAAGGGGCGGCAGGCAGCGGACGAAGGGCGTGTCGTCTCCCATGAGGAAGCGCGACGCAGGCTGAAGGTATGAGCCGCATCGTCTGGACCGACCCCGCCCTGGAGGCCCTGGAGGGCATTCGCGCCTACATCGCGCGGGATTCCGAGTTCTACGCCAGCGCGCTGGTGCTGGACATCATCGCGGCAGTCGAACGCCTCGCCCGGTTTCCCCGCCTGGGCCGGTTCGTCCCCGAACTCCACGATGGGCACACACGCGAGATCCTGGCGGGCAACTACCGCGTAGCATACGACGTCGTCGGGGACGCAGTTTGCATCCTCACCGTCCTCCACGGCGCGCGCCAGTTCCCTGTGTCGTGAGCAGAGCAGCCTTGCGGTGGAACACTGAACAGATCGCCACAGGTCGTGTTGGATTGGCGGTGTGCCTGTAAGACAGGTTCAGGACAAGGCGCCTTGCGCCGCAGGCCGATGTGCGCAATGATAGCGGCGTTCAGTGTGGGCGGGCGCTTACCACGGAAAGGACCCTCACCATCGGCGCGCCAACGAAGTCGCGACAGGAAGTGATCGAGCGGCTGCGCGCGAAGGGGGAGGTCGCGGTGCTGGTAGTGGGGGCGGGGATCAACGGGGCCGCGGTGTTCCGCGAGTTGGCGCTGAATGGCTTCGACGCGCTGCTGATTGACAAGGGCGACTTCGGGTGCGGGGCCACGGCTGCGCCGTCACGCATGATCCACGCCGGGCTGCGCTACCTGGAACAGGGCGACTACGCCCTCGTGCGCGAGGGAGTCCACGAGCGGAACCTGCTCCTCCAGAACTGCCCGCACTGCGTCTTTCCGCTGCCGACGACGATCCCGCTCCAGTCGCGGCTCGATGGCCTGTGGGGCGTCATCCGCAAGGCGCTCCACCTCGGCGCGGGGAAGCGGGCCAGGCGGCGCGGGGCGTGGATGGTCAAGCTCGGCCTCATGCTCTACGACCGCTACGCCCGTCACAACCGCCAGATGCCCAAGCACCACTTCTCGTCGCGGGCAGAGGCATTCAGACGCAGGCCGGGGCTGCACCCCAGCACGATCATGACGGCCACCTACTACGACGCCTGGATTTCCTACCCCGAGCGCCTGTGCCTGGAGGTGATCCTGGACGCCGAGGCCGCCTGCGAGGGCGCACGGGCGCTGAACTACGTCTCGCTACAAGACGCATCGGGCGGTTCGGTCACGCTGCGCGACGAGCTGACGGGCCAGGACTTCTCTGTCCGGCCCAAGGCCGTCGTGAACGCGGCCGGCGCGTGGATTGACGCCGCGAACCATCGCCTGGGCCGCGAATCGAAGCTGATCGCGGGCACCAAGGGGGGCCACCTGGTCGTCGAGAACCCCGGGCTGTTCCGCGCGCTCGATGGCGAGATGCTCTTCTACGAGACCCCGGAGGGCCGCGCGGTGCTCGCCATGCCCTGGCTGGGCAAGACGCTGCTCGGCTCGACCGATATCCGGATTGATGACCCTGACACAGCCGTTTGCGACGAGGGCGAGATTGACTACATGCTCGGCTGCCTCGCCCACCTCTTCCCCGGCATCCGCGTTGACCGCTCGCAGATAGCCAGCACCTTCTCGGGCGTGCGCCCGCTGCGCGCGAGCGACGCCGCCACGACCGGCCAGATGAGCCGCACCCACCACTGCCACGTCGCCCCGTCCACCGACGCCGTCCCGTTCCCCATCTTCTCGATGGTCGGCGGCAAGTGGACCCCCTTCCGCGCCTTCGGCGAGCAGGCGATGGACAAGCTGCTGGGCTATTTCGGCATGCCCCGCAAGGTGAGCACTGAGGCGATGCCCATTGGCGGCGGCAAGGATTTTCCCCGAACGCCCGAAGCCGGCCAGAGCTGGCTCCGCCGCCTCGCCGAGGCCACTGGCCTGCCCAGCGGCCGCCTGGAAACCCTCCTCTTCCGATACGGCGCCCGCGCCGAACAGGTGGCCACGTTCTGTTTCGAGGAGCCCGATCGCCCCCTTCAACACCATCCCAGCTACAGCGTCCGCGAGATCGAGTTCATCCTCCGCAACGAGCGCGTCGAGCGCCTCGACGACCTGCTGTTGCGGCGCACGGCCATCGCGTTGACGGGCGAGCTGAGCCGGGAGCTACTGAGCGAGCTGCTTGCCCTCATCGCTGACGTGCACGAATGGCCGCAGGAGCGGATTGCGGCCGAGCGCCATCGCACGGTCACCCTCCTGCGCGAGCGCCACCGCATAGATGTGTTGTAAACCCTCACCCGGTTCGTAGTGCGGCCTTCAGGCCGTCTCTGAGGACACGGGCTGAAGCCCGCACTACGAACTCGCCCATTCTGTGGAGGTTTTGAGGGAGCCTCTACCGGTTTGGCACGCGGTCGCTTTTTGGCGCGGGCGCGTCGGGGACGGCCCCCAGTGCCTCGGCGAAGGCGGCGGGGCTGAACCTGGCGGCAGCCGCCCGGAAGAAGCCCCGCGTCTCCTGCCGCACGAGTCCGGCGGCTGAAGCCGCCGGCTACCCCTGTGCTCCCTTTGGGAGCAAGAGACCGAACAGCCGCGATTTTGCCCCCTTATTTGTGGGGAGCTGTATTCAGACGCCGGCGCACGGCCCGGTGTTCCTGCCCTCACCGAACTTGCTCCAGTGGGGCGGGACACCAAGGGGGCGCTCACGCCTGAATTGCCGGAAACTCTGGTCCAGGTGTGGCTGCACCATCACTTCAGCGACAACTGGCATTCGTTACTGGCAAGAAGGCCCCAGAGCTTCTTGGGCAACCCACTCACGTCCAGAGCAGTGGCTATCAGGTGCGCCCTCAGCCGGTATTCACCCGGTTCCTCAAGAGTCGGCGAGAAGTCCAGGCGCGCGGAGACCTCCTCCGCGGGCCCTAAGGCCAGCGGGGGCGGCTTGGTTGATTCCCACCGAATGGGCAGCTTCTGCCAGTCCCTCTTGCTTGTGTCCCCGCTTTTCTCCCTGCATAGCGAGACGCACTGCGGCTCCTTGCTCTTGGCCGGGTCCGGGTTGGGGAGCATGATGCTGCCGTGGCCCATATTCCGGATCCGCAACTCGATCGGGATCGCGCCGCCCGCACCCGCTTGTGGCCCGAGTGCCAAGGTCAGACGCAGGCCCCTCTCCGCCGTGAAGTCACACTTCGAGAGCACGCCGACCAGGCCGTCCCACAGACTTCGGAAACCCTCCGGCCTACCAGGGTCCCCATACCGGAAGGAGATGAACCTGGTCTTGCCGGCGTACTCCATCTTGATTGAGTCGGTAGGGCTGTCTGGAAGGATCTTGTTGGGGTTCTTCAGCATGGGAAACGCGCTTCCGCGCAGAACGGATAGCAACTCCTTGAACTGCTGTTCGTCCACCTTGAACCTGTAGAACCCAATCTGGTCGGGTGTTTTCGCGGGGAACAGGTTGCCCCAGGAACACGTCATGTCGTACTCACCTGCGAGGTCACCAGAAAGGCATAGCGTGGCAGCCTCCATGCCACCCCTCCTGATCTGTAGGCGAAAAGTGCTCCGATCCTTCGCACTGAGGATGAGGCCGTAGACCTGCGGAGTGGGCCACGCCTCTTCGGCAGCGCGCTCGCCGGCCTCGCTCCGCGAGAGGGAAGCCCAGAGCACCGCCGGCAGGACCAACCACACCAGGAGCGATCTCATTGTGACGCTCCTCGTCTGATCCCCCCTCACGTTGTTCCGCGCAAGTTCCCGATCTCCGCCGGGTGCGTGTAATCTCCTTCGGTCATCCACACCGGAACTCAGGGACTGCACCCAGTGTCGCTCAGAGTCGCGCAGACTCGCTCAACTGCGGATCGGCCGATCCGCAGCCTCCGG